>APMI01000034.1_pt1 | contig 76323 bp, 66 predicted proteins | sample 667938 | NCBI WGS metagenome assembly APMI01 (sample SAMN01084076, study PRJNA167559) | wastewater metagenome | biome: Wastewater | place: Denmark: Ejby Moelle, Odense | collected 2011-11-28 | reverse complement strand
TGTCCAAAGAAAAGTTTGAGCGAACGAAGCCGCATGTCAATGTAGGGACGATAGGGCATGTAGATCATGGGAAGACGACGTTAACGGCGGCGATCACCAAGGTCATGGCGGCGAAATTTGGGGGTGAATTCAAAGCTTACGACCAAATTGACGCGGCGCCGGAAGAAAAGGCGCGGGGGATCACGATTGCCACGGCGCATGTTGAATACCAATCGCCCAAGCGGCACTATGCGCATGTAGACTGTCCGGGTCATGCTGACTACATCAAAAACATGATCACGGGGGCGGCGCAAATGGACGGGGCGGTGCTGGTCGTCTCAGCGGCGGATGGGCCGATGCCGCAGACGCGGGAACACATCCTGCTCGCGCGCCAGGTCGGTGTCCCCTACATTGTCGTCTACCTCAACAAAGCCGACATGGTGGATGACGCCGAACTCCTCGAACTGGTCGAAATGGAAGTTCGTGAACTCCTCTCCAGCTACGACTTCCCAGGGGACGACCTACCGATTGTCACCGGATCAGCGCTCAAAGCGCTCGAAGGGGACGGGAGTGAAATCGGCGAACAATCCATCGTCAAGCTCGTCGAAGCCATGGACGCCTACATCCCGCAACCGCAGCGGGAAATCGAAAAGCCCTTCCTCATGCCCATTGAAGACGTCTTCTCCATCTCTGGGCGGGGCACGGTCGTCACGGGACGCATCGAGCGGGGCAAAGTCAAAGTCGGGGAAGAAGTCGCCATCATCGGCATCCGGGCCACGGTCAAAACCACCTGCACCGGGGTTGAAATGTTCCGCAAGCTGCTCGATCAAGGCGAAGCGGGCGACAACGTCGGTGTTCTCCTGCGCGGTACCAAGCGCGATGATGTCGAGCGGGGTCAAGTTCTCGCCAAGCCCAACACCATCACGCCGCACACGCACTTCGAAGCCGAAGTCTACGTCCTCAGCAAAGAAGAAGGCGGTCGTCACACGCCCTTCTTCAAGGGCTACCGGCCGCAATTCTACTTCCGCACCACCGATGTCACGGGATCGGTTGACCTACCGGAAGGGGTCGAAATGGTCATGCCGGGAGACAACATCCGCATGACGATCAACCTCATTGCGCCCATTGCCATGGATGAGGGCCTGCGCTTCGCCATCCGTGAGGGTGGTCGCACCGTCGGCGCCGGCGTCGTCGCTAAAATTATTGAGTGAGCTTCAGCATAGAAAAGAGGTGGGACGTTTGTCCTCGTCCCACCTTGCAAGTTTAGTTACAGGCCAGTAGCTCAATTGGCAGAGCAGCGGTCTCCAAAACCGCAGGTTGGGGGTTCGATTCCCTCCTGGCCTGCCACCTTTTCTGTGGCAGACCCCAAATTTCGTCCGCTCGGGTTGCAAGGAGAACTCTCCTTGGACTCGCAAAGCTGAAATCAGCATGAATTTGACCAAGCCTGAAACGCAAACCGTTAACAACCGTAGCGATACTTATAAGCTCTTAGCCGCTGGCGCCATCGTTTTACTGGCTTTAGTGATCTTTTACGCACTTGCCAATCACTCGTTGTTGGCGCGCGTCATCGGCTTATTGCTGGCAATGGGTGCAGCCGTAGCGATTGCCTTAAAGACTGAAATCGGTGCGGAAACGCTGGAATTTATCCGTGGATCGCGCCTAGAAGTCCGCAAGATCGTTTGGCCCACCCGTGCGGAAACCACCCAAACGACCTTAATCGTCATCGCCATGGTAGTCATTATGGGCTTATTGCTGTGGTTACTCGATGTCTTACTGTTCTGGCTAATCCGGCTCATTACTGGTTAGCAAGGCGATAATAACCATGGTCATGCGATGGTACGTGGTGCAAGCGTATTCCGGCTTTGAGCAGCACGTTAAACGCTCCTTGTTGGAAAGAATCAGTCGCGAAGGGCTTAAGGACCGCTTTGGGCAAGTCCTGGTACCGACTGAGGAAGTCGTGGAAATGCGTGACGGCCAAAAGCGCAAGAGCGACCGTAAGTTTTTTCCGGGCTACGTCTTAGTACAGATGGAGATGGATAACGACACCTGGCATCTCGTCCGTAATGTCCCAAAAGTCTTGGGCTTTATCGGCGGCACCAGTGACAAGCCGGCACCGATCTCGGAAAAAGAGGCGCAAACCATCCTGCAACGGGTTCAGGAAGGCGTAGACCGTCCTAAGCCGAAGGTGCTCTACGAGCCAGGCGAAATGGTGCGGGTCACTGATGGCCCATTTAACGATTTTGAGGGCGTCGTCGAGGAAGTGAATTACGAAAAAAGCCGGCTGCGGGTGGGCGTCATGATTTTTGGTCGCACGACGCCGGTGGAACTGGAATTCAGCCAGGTTGAAAAAGTTTCCCGCTGACCATTCATCCTACGGTCAGGGGTCCGCCGCTCACCACTGAGCGGCTTATCGGGGAGCCGCAAGGCGTTCGCACCCAACAGGAGACGCAATGGCAAAGAAAGTTACCGCATACGTCAAGCTACAGGTCGCGGCCGCCAAGGCCAACCCTAGCCCTCCCGTGGGTCCCGCTCTGGGGCAGCACGGCGTGAACATCATGGAATTTTGTAAGACATTCAACGCCCAAACCCAACACTTGGAGCCGGGTCTGCCCATTCCCGTGGTGATTACGGTCTACAGTGACCGTAGCTTTACCTTCATCATGAAGACCCCACCCGCTTCCGTCTTGCTGAGGAAAGCGCTGGGTCTGGACAAAGGCAGTTCCAATCCCAATACCAAGAAAGTTGGCACGGTAACCCGCGCTCAGCTTGAAGACGTCGCTAAGGCCAAGATGCCCGATCTAACCGCCGCCGATCTTGATGCCGCCGTTCGGACTATCGCCGGCAGCGCCCGTTCCATGGGCCTTGATGTGCAAGGAGTCTAAGCGATGGCGAAACTATCCAAACGCCTACAGGCCGTGCGCAGCAAACTGACTCCCGGCAAGTTTTACCCGATTGGAGAAGCATTTGTGCTGCTGAAGGAACTATCCACCGTTAAATTTCGTGAATCGGTGGACGTGGCGGTCAATCTGGGTGTCGATCCTCGTAAATCCGATCAAGTGGTGCGCAGTGCCACTCTGTTGCCGCACGGCACTGGCAAGACGGTTCGGGTCGCAGTATTCGCGCAAGGTGCCAACGCCGACGCTGCACGCGATGCCGGCGCCGATGTGGTCGGCTTCGAGGATCTTGCTGAATCGGTCAAGGCGGGCAATCTTGATTTTGACGTGGTTATCGCTGCCCCGGACGCCATGCGAGTGGTCGGTCAACTGGGCAAGATTCTGGGTCCTCGTGGCTTGATGCCGAATCCCAAGGTCGGCACCGTAACCCCTGACGTAGTGGGCGCAATCCACAACGCTAAGGCGGGTCAAGTCCGCTATCGGACTGATAAGGCCGGTATTATCCATTGCACAATCGGCAAGGTGGATTTTGCGCCAAACCAGTTGCAAGAAAATCTGCAAGCTCTGCTGCATGACCTGCAAAAGATCAAGCCAGCCACGTCGAAGGGTATCTACATTCGGCGGGTCACTGTCTCCACGACCATGGGACCCGGCTTGGCCGTCGATCAAGCGACATTAGCATTCTAAATTCAGATGCCCTGGGTCGTTGATTGCCAGGGCAATAAGAACTTTGGGCCGGCCGGAACTTTCGGCCAGCGTCAAAGACCGCGGGCGCCCTTCAGCTTAATCCGTTTCCGGCCAAACACCGGAGCAGCCCGCGCAGACGGGTAAGGCCCTTCCGGATTTTTTCTGGCAAGGCCACCGTTTTCGCTCTCCATTCATGGAGAAAACACCGCGAGGTAAGTCAATGAGTCTCAATCTGGCAGAAAAACAGGCTGTGGTGGCCGAAGTCGCCAAAGTGGCTGCCAGTGCGCACTCCGCGATTGCCGCTGAGTACCGTGGCCTGAGCGTCGCTCAGATCACCAGTCTGCGAGTCAAAGCGCGGGAAACCGGCGTCTATGTGCGCGTCGTTAAGAACACCCTGGCACGGCGTGCCGTGCAGGGTACTGAGTTCGAGTGCTTGCAATCCAGTCTGGTCGGACCGCTGATCCTAGCGTTCTCCCAGGAGGACCCAGGCGCAGCGGCGCGGCTGATCAAGGAATTTCTCAAGGAAAAAGCCAACGACAAACTGATCGTCAAGGCATTGGCGGTCGGCGGTCAGGCGTTCCCAGCCAGCGAGCTGGAACGACTGGCGAGCTTGCCGACTCGCGATCAAGCGATCAGCTTGCTCATGGCTTGTATGAAGGCACCGCTCGATAAATTCGCGCGAACCCTCAACGAAATTCCCGGCAAATTGGTGCGCACCGTCGAAGCGATCCGGCAGCAGAAAGAAGCGGCCTGATTATTTTGGCGACCAACAGCTTAAATTGAATAGTATTTTCAGCATTTATTCAGGAGTAAATCTGTAATGGCTGTTTCGAAAGAAGACATTCTGGATACCATCGCCAATATGACGGTGATGGAAATCGTTGAGTTGATTTCCGCCATGGAAGCCAAGTTCGGCGTCAGCGCCGCCGCCGCTGTAGCGGCCGCTCCAGTGGCTGCCGTGGCCGCTGCACCGGTCGAGGAGAAGACTGAATTCGACGTAGTGATGACCAGCTTCGGTGAAAAGAAAGTCGAAGTGATCAAGGTAGTCCGGGCGTTGACCGGTTTGGGCTTGAAGGAAGCCAAAGACGCGGTAGAAGGCGTGCCCTCTACCATCAAGGAAGGTATTCCCAAGGCCGAAGCCGAAGATATCAAGAAGAAGCTTGAAGAAGCCGGCGCCAAGGTCGATATCAAGTAAACTGGGGAGTTTTCCCAGTTGTGGGATATTTACCACGCCGCCAGTCGGCGCGGATCAAGTAGGCTCAGAAACGGCTGGCGATCTCCGGTCGCCGGCCCGTTTCTATTTGAATTGCTTAGTAAACACCCAGATTCAAGCCTGCGGAACCCTGGGTCGGGGCCGATGATGGAATCCAGCGATTTTGCCCCTGGCTGCACTCCCGATGAGAGGAATCCTGATGTCGTACACTTTTACTGAAAAAAGACGCATTCGTAAAGATTTCGGCCGGCGTCCCAGCATCCTGGAGGTGCCCTACCTGCTGGCGATTCAGTTGGATTCGTATCGTGAGTTTCTGCAAGCCGAGACCGCGCCCGGCGAACGCCGAGAAGCGGGACTCCATGCCGCGTTTCGCTCGGTATTTCCCATTGTCAGCTACTCCGGCAACGCGCGCTTGGAATATGTCAGCTACCGGATGGGCGAACCGGTGTTCGATGTCCGCGAATGCCAGTTGCGGGGCTTAACCTATGCCGCGCCGCTGCGGGTTCGGCTGCGACTCGTGCTGATGGACAAGGACGCTGAGGCCGGCACGCAAAAGATAAAAGACATCAAGGAAAACGAAGTCTACATGGGCGAATTGCCGCTGATGACCGATAATGGTACTTTCGTCATCAACGGTACTGAACGGGTCATCGTTTCCCAATTGCACCGCTCTCCGGGTGTATTCTTCGACCACGATAAAGGCAAGACCCACTCCTCCGGCAAGCTGCTGTTTTCGGCGCGCATCATCCCCTATCGCGGCTCCTGGCTGGACTTTGAATTCGATGTCAAGGATATCGTCTACGCCCGCATCGACCGCCGTCGCAAATTGCCGGTTACCATCTTGCTGCGCGCCTTGTTCGATGAACCAAACCCGAACGACCCTGCCGCGCGCTCGGTAAACGAGCAGATTCTGGATTTATTCTTCGAAACCAACCTCATTCGTGTCGATGGCGAACATTTCACCCTGGATCTGATCCCCGAACGCTTGCAGGGTGAAACCGCCAGCTTCGACATCATGATTGATGACCGCGAGCTTTTGAAAGCTGGTCAGCGGGTGAAAGCCAAACATGTCAAGGATCTGGTCAAGGCTGGGGTACAGAGTCTGCGGGTACCGAGCGAATACCTGATCGGCAAGATTCTGGCGCGCGATTTGCGCGACCCCCAAACCGGCGAATTGTTGGCACAAGCGAACGATGAGCTAACTCTGGAAAAGCTTGAAAAAATCCAGGCGTCAGGCGTCAGTGAATTTCCAACGCTTTACGTCAACGATGTCAACCGCGGCCCCTATCTCGCCAATACCCTGCGCGCCGATCCCACCCGCAGTCAATGGGAAGCCCAGGTCGAGATCTACCGGATGATGCGTCCTGGTGAGCCGCCGACTAAGGATGCCGCGCAGCGCCTGTTGCACGATTTGTTCTTCTCAGCGGAGCGTTACGATCTGTCGGATGTCGGTCGGATGAAATTCGACAGTCGAGTCGGCCACCGTCGCGCACCGATTCCGGGTATAACGACCAAAGATCGTCCTGCCGGTGTGCTGTCGATGGAAGACATTTTGGCGGTACTCAAGGTATTGATCGACATTCGCAACGGCAATGGTCAGGTTGATGATATTGACCATCTCGGCAACCGCCGCATCCGCTGCGTCGGCGAAATGACCGAAAACGTGTTCCGTATCGGTTTGGTGCGCGTCGAGCGCGCAGTCAAGGAACGCTTGAGTCTGGCCGAATCCGAAGGGCTGACGCCGCAAGATTTGATCAACGCCAAACCCGTCGCAGCCGCCATCAAGGAATTCTTCGGCTCTTCGCAACTGTCGCAGTTCATGGATCAGAACAACCCGCTGTCGGAAGTCACCCATAAGCGCCGGATTTCGGCCTTAGGCCCTGGCGGTTTGACTCGTGAGCGGGCGGGCTTTGAAGTGCGCGATGTACACGCCACTCATTACGGCCGAGTGTGCCCGATTGAGACGCCAGAAGGCCCGAATATTGGCTTGATCAACTCCTTGGCGGTCTATGCGCGTACTAACCAATACGGCTTTCTGGAAACGCCTTACCGGCGCGTGACCGACGGCCGGGTGACCGATGCCATTGATTATCTTTCGGCGATTGAGGAAGGCCAATTCGTCATCGCTCAGGCTAACGCGGCGCTGGATAGCGACGGCCGCTTGACCGATGAGATGGTGTCGTGTCGCTATCAGAACGAATTCATGCTGGCCACGCCGGATCGCACTCAATATATGGATGTCTCGCCGAAACAGATCGTCTCGGTGGCGGCCGCCTTGATTCCCTTCCTGGAGCATGACGATGCCAACCGCGCGCTGATGGGATCGAACATGCAGCGCCAGGCGGTACCGACTTTGCGTTCGGAAAAGCCGCTGGTGGGAACCGGCATGGAACGCATCGTCGCGCGTGATTCTGGAGTCTGTGTGATCGCCAAGCGCGGTGGCTTGGTCGATTCGGTGGATGCTGGCCGCATTGTGGTACGGGTCAACGATGCCGAAACTGAAACCGGTGAGCCGGGCGTCGATATTTACAATCTCACCAAATACACCCGTTCTAATCAGAATACTTGCATCAACCAGCGCCCACTGGTGCAAGTGGGCGATCAAGTGGTGCGGGGTGACGTCCTGGCCGATGGTCCCTCGACCGACATGGGCGAATTGGCGCTCGGCCAGAATCTGTTAGTCGCGTTCATGCCCTGGAACGGCTACAACTTCGAGGATTCGATCCTGATTTCGGAGCGGGTGGTGCAAGCAGATCGCTTCACTACCATCCATATTGAGGAGCTATCCTGCGTCGCCCGCGACACGAAACTGGGACCCGAGGAAATCACCGCGGACATTCCCAATGTCGGTGAAAACGCCCTCGCCCGCCTGGATGAAGCCGGTATCGTTTATATCGGTGCTGAGGTCAAAGCCGGCGATATTCTGGTCGGTAAGGTCACCCCCAAAGGCGAAACCCAACTGACCCCGGAAGAAAAGCTGCTACGGGCGATTTTCGGTGAGAAAGCGTCCGATGTGAAAGATACCTCGCTGCGGGTGCCTTCCGGCATGGACGGTACGGTCATCGACGTGCGGGTCTTCACGCGCGATGGCGTCGAAAAGGATTCGCGCGCTCGGCAAATTGAAGAAACCGAACTGAAGCGCATCCGCAAGGATTTGAACGATCAATTGCGAATTCTGGAAGACGACCTGTATCAACGCATGGAGCAAATGCTGCTCGATAAGCCCGCCGAAGGCGGCCCCAACGGCCTGCATGGTCATGAGGCGGTCAGCATCGACTACCTCAAGCGGCTACCGCGCGAGCGCTGGTTCGAAATTCGGATGCAAGCCGATGATCTCAACGATCAGTTGGAAAAAATCGCTCGGCAACTGGATCAGCAACGTAAAGCGTTCGACAAGAAATTCGATGAGAAGCGCCGCAAGTTGATACAGGGTGACGATCTAGCCCCTGGCGTGTTGAAGATGGTCAAGGTTTACTTGGCGGTCAAGCGCCGCATCCAGCCCGGCGACAAGATGGCCGGTCGGCACGGCAATAAGGGTGTGGTTTCGATGATCGTGCCGCAAGAGGATATTCCTTATTTGGAAGACGGCACCCCAGTCGATATCGTTTTGAATCCGCTGGGCGTACCGTCGCGGATGAACGTCGGCCAAGTACTCGAAACTCATCTCGGTTGGGCTGCCAAAGGCTTGGGTCTGAAGATCGGCCGCTTATTGGACGCCCACTCCCGGATTGAGGAGCTACGGGCCTTTCTCAATAAAATTTACAACACCGTCGGCGATCAGAATGTTGATCTTAGCCAATTCAATCATGCTGAATTGATCACGCTGTGTCGCAATCTGCGGGATGGCGTACCCATCGCCACTCCGGTCTTTGACGGGGCCACCGAACAGGAACTGCGAGAATTGCTGCAAATGGCTGAGCTGCCTGAGAGCGGCCAGACCATCCTCTATGATGGTCGAACCGGCGAGCCTTTCGATAGGCCGGTCACCGTCGGTTACATGTACATGCTCAAGTTGAACCACCTGGTGGACGACAAGATGCACGCGCGCTCCACTGGCCCGTATAGCCTGGTCACCCAACAGCCGTTGGGTGGCAAGGCGCAGTTCGGTGGTCAGCGTTTTGGCGAGATGGAAGTCTGGGCGCTGGAAGCTTACGGTGCCTCTTACACCCTTCAGGAAATGCTGACCGTTAAATCCGATGACGTGAACGGCCGCACCAAGGTGTACAAAAACATCGTAGACGGCAACCATCGGATGGAAGCCGGTATGCCCGAATCGTTCAACGTGCTGGTCAAGGAAATTCGGTCGCTGGGGATCAACATGGAGCTGGAAAATGATGCGCTGCCATTGCCGCGCGATGAGTGAGGTCGATGTGCCCGCCTTGGCGGGCCAGCACCGCAATCCCGTGAGTGAGAGACGATGAAAGACCTGCTAAATCCTTTCAAGACGTTCGACGAAATCGAGGATTTCGACGCCATCCGCATCGGGCTAGCCTCGCCGGAGATGATCCGCGCCTGGAGTCGCGGCGAAGTAAAAAAACCCGAAACCATCAATTACCGGACCTTCAAGCCGGAGCGTGATGGCCTGTTCTGCGCCAAAATCTTTGGACCCACCAAAGATTACGAATGCCTGTGCGGTAAATACAAGCGGCTCAAGCACCGAGGCGTGGTCTGCGAAAAATGCGGGGTGGAAGTCACCCTGGCCAAGGTTCGGCGCGAGCGTATGGGCCACATCGAACTGGCCTCACCGGTGGCGCATATCTGGTTTTTGAAGTCGCTGCCCTCTCGCATCGGTCTGTTATTGGACATGACTTTGCGGGATATCGAACGGGTGCTCTATTTCGAATCCTTCGTGGTCATCGACGCCGGCATGACGCCGTTGGAGAAAGGCCAACTGCTGACTGATGAAACTTATCTGGATGCCGTTGAGCAGTACGGTGACGAATTCGATGCCCGGATGGGCGCGGAGGCGGTGCGCGAATTACTGCATGGTTTGGATCTAAAGCAACTCGTCGGACAACTGCGCCAGGAAATACTGGAATGCAGTTCTGAAACCAAGCTCAAGCGACTGTCGAAGCGGTTGAAGCTGGTGGAATCGTTCCTGAACTCCGGTAACAAACCGGAGTGGATGGTGCTGACGGTGCTGCCCGTACTGCCGCCGGACCTGCGGCCGTTGGTTCCGCTCGATGGCGGCCGCTTCGCCACCTCTGACTTGAATGACCTCTACCGGCGCGTGATCAACCGTAATAACCGGCTCAAGCGGTTATTGGAATTGAGCGCCCCGGATATCATCGTCCGCAACGAAAAACGGATGCTGCAAGAAGCAGTAGACTCGCTGCTCGATAACGGTCGGCGGGGCCGGGCCATCACCGGCACCAACAAGCGCCCGCTCAAATCGCTGGCTGACATGATCAAGGGCAAACAAGGCCGCTTCCGGCAGAACCTGCTCGGTAAGCGGGTGGATTACTCCGGCCGTTCGGTCATCGTGGTTGGCCCGACCTTGCGCTTACACCAGTGCGGCTTGCCGAAAAAAATGGCCTTGGAATTGTTTAAGCCATTTATCTTCAGCAAGTTGCAGTATCGCAACATGTCAACCACCATCAAAGCCGCCAAGAAGATGGTCGAGCGTGAGGAGCCGGCGGTCTGGGATATTCTGGAAGAGGTAATCCGCGAACATCCGGTCATGCTCAACCGCGCCCCGACTCTGCATCGCTTAGGCATCCAAGCCTTCGAGCCGGTGTTGATCGAAGGCAAAGCGATCCAGCTCCACCCGCTGGTCTGTACCGCGTTCAACGCCGACTTCGACGGCGACCAGATGGCGGTACACGTTCCCCTGTCGATTGAGGCGCAGTTGGAAGCCCGCGCCATGATGATGTCCACCAACAACATCCTCAGCCCGGCCAATGGCGAGCCGATCATCGTCCCGTCACAGGATGTGGTGCTCGGCTTGTATTACTTGACCCGCGAACGCATCAACGCGGGGGGTGAAGGCATGATGTTCGCCGATGTGCGGGAAGTCCACCGTGCTTACGAAAACCGCCAGATTGAGCTGCACGCGCGCATCGAAGTGCGCCTGCCGCCGGAGAAAATCGGCGAAGACCCAACCGTTACCAACGGATCGACTCGCGTCAAAACCACGGTCGGCCGGGTCTTGTTATCGGAAATTTTGCCGGAGGGTCTGCCGTTTTTCCTGGTCAATCAGGTGCTGACCAAGAAAACCGTCTCTCGGCTGATCAACGAATGTTACCGGTGGCTCGGTCTCAAACAGACCGTGATCTTCGCCGATCAGTTGATGTACACCGGCTTTTATTACGCCACGCGATCCGGCTCGTCCATCGGTTTCGAGGATTTCAAGATTCCTACCGAGAAAACGGCCTTGCTGGACAAAGCCGAGCAGGAAGTCAAAGAAATCGACTCGCAATACACCTCTGGTCTGGTGACCAAAGGCGAGCGCTATAACAAAGTGGTGGATATTTGGTCGCGTACCAACGACCAAGTGGCCAGCGCCATGATGCGCAACCTCGGCAAGGAGAAGATTCGCAACCGCAAAGACGAACTCGTCGAGCAGAACTCGTTCAATTCGGTCTTCATGATGGCCGATTCGGGCGCGCGTGGTTCAGCCGCCCAGATCCGTCAGTTAGCCGGTATGCGTGGCTTGATGGCTAAGCCCGACGGTTCGATCATCGAAACGCCGATCAAAGCCAATTTCCGCGAAGGTTTAAGCGTGCTGGAGTATTTCATCTCAACGCACGGCGCCCGCAAAGGTTTGGCCGATACCGCATTGAAGACTGCCAATTCCGGTTATCTCACCCGGCGTTTGGTGGATGTGGCGCAAGATTTGGTGGTGACGGAGCCGGACTGCGGAACTCACGAGGGCGTCTGGATGACCCCAGTCGTTGAGGAAGGCGATGTCAAGGAACCGTTGCGCGACCGGGTGCTCGGCCGCACTGTGGCCAGAGATGTCTTCCAGCCCAGTGGCGATGAGGTGGCGATCCCCGCCGGGACGCTACTGGATGAAAAATGGGTGATGCAACTCGACGAAATCGGTATCGATAACATCATGGTGCGTTCAGCCATCGCTTGCCAGACCCGTTACGGCGTCTGTGCCGCCTGCTATGGCCGCGATCTGGCACGGGGCCATCGGGTCAACATCGGCGAAGCGGTCGGAGTGATTGCCGCGCAATCCATCGGTGAACCCGGCACACAGCTCACCATGCGCACCTTCCATATCGGTGGCGCCGCCTCCCGCACCACGGTCACCAGTCAGGTCCAGAGTAAATCCAAGGGTTTGCTGCGCCTGCATAAAATGAAAGTCGTCCAGCGTCGGGACGGCCACTGGGTTGCCGTGTCGCGCTCAGGAGAAATCACCCTGGTCGATGAGCAAGGCCGTGAGCGCGAACGCTACAAGGTGCCCTATGGCGCCGAACTGTCCTTCGAGGAAGGCAGCCCAATCGAAGCCGGCCAGGTGATCGCCCGCTGGGACCCGTACACGCACCCGATCATCACCGAGGTGGCTGGGTTGGTACGCTTTGCCGAATTTGAGGAGGGTATCACCGTTCAGCGGCAAACCGACGAAATGACCGGCTTGTCCAGCTTGATCGTGATGGACCCGAAGCAACGCGGCGCATTGGGCAAGGACAAGCGCCCGATGGTCCGCTTGGTCGATGAATACAGCAACGATATCTTTATTCCGGGTACTAGCACGCTGGCGCAATACCCGCTCCCGGCTGGCGCCATCGTCAACCTGGCTGATCACGCTGAAGTGGCGGTAGGCGATGTCATCGCCCGCATCCCGCAAGAATCATCAAAAACCCGTGACATTACCGGTGGTTTGCCGCGAGTGGCAGATCTTTTCGAGGCTCGTAAGCCCAAGGAACCGGCGATCCTGGCCGAAAAATCGGGCATCATCGAATTTGGCAAGGAAACGAAGGGCAAACAGCGTTTGGTCATCAGGGACAAGAGCGGCGAGATCCTCTACGAGGAATTGATCCCGAAATGGCGCCATGTCGGCGTATTCGACGGTGAGTACGTTGAACAAGGCGAAATGATCGCAGACGGTGAGCCTAACCCACATGACATCCTCCGGCTGCTCGGCGTCCAGGAATTGGCGGCTTATCTGAGCAAGGAAATTCAGGATGTCTATCGGGTACAGGGCGTCAAGATCAACGACAAACACATTGAGGTGATCGTCCGCCAGATGCTGCGCAAGGTGGAAATCGTCGATCCTGGCGAAACCAGCTTCATCAAGGGCGAGCAAGTCGAGCGGACTCGGGTACTGGAAGAAAATGATCGGGCCGTCAGTGAAGATCGGGCACCCGCCCGCTGGCAACCCATGCTGCTTGGCATTACCAAGGCATCCCTGGCGACCGAATCGTTTATCTCGGCCGCCTCGTTCCAGGAAACCACCCGTGTGTTGACGGAAGCCGCCGTGCGGGGGCTGCGCGACGATTTGCGGGGTCTGAAAGAAAACGTCATCGTCGGCCGCTTAATCCCGGCAGGCACGGGGCTGGCCTATCACCTGCAAAGACGGCGTAACTGGATTCCCAGCCGTCCGACCACAAGCGCTGGTCATGTCTTCGAAAGCAGCGAATCGGAACTAAAGACGGGGCTGATCGAAGAAGAAAGCGACGATAACGAGCCGGGCGCTAAAGACATCACCGCATAGCCGGCTCTCAAATGATGGCCAAAGGCGGGCACCGACTGACGTTGCCCGCCTTTCTTTTTGGCTTTCTAACACTCAACCCTGCTTGAGGCGTCGCCTACGGTATGGCCGCTTTATTGGTAGCCCAGCACTTGGTAAAACACTTCCGTGGGGTCAAAGCGGTGGATGGCCTTGATCTAAACATTCCGGCCGGCTGTTGCTTTGGCTTACTCGGCCCGAATGGCGCGGGTAAAACCACGACGGTGGAAATCCTAGAGGGCATCCAGCGGCCCACCAGCGGCACCATTCTCTACCGTGGTGAACCTCTTGGTGCCGGCTTCCGCCAGAACATCGGGATTATGTTTCAGTCCACCGCTTTGCAAGACTACATCACCGGCTATGAAAACTTAAAGATGTTCAGCAGGTTCTATCAACGAACCTTGCCTTTACCTGATCTCATTGCCAGTTGTGCCCTGGGGGAATTTCTGGATCGCGACACCCGCAAGCTGTCGGGTGGCCAACGGCAACGGTTGCTGTTGGCGATTGCCTTGGTCAACGACCCGGAGTTGATTTTTCTGGATGAACCGACCACTGGCCTTGACCCGCAGGCACGCCGCAACTTTTGGGAGTTGGTCCATCGGATCAAGGCACGCGGCAAAACCTTGTTGCTGACCACCCATTACATGGAAGAGGCTTATCATCTGTGCGACATTATTGCCATCATGGATCATGGTCGGATCATCGCCCAAGGGACGCCTCGCGAACTCTTGGCAGCACACTTTGGTGATGTAGTCCTGCAACTACCGCAGACAGATTTTCCCAACCCGCCGCTCCCGGCTTGGCTGACCGTCATGCAGGGTGCAGAGACGGTGGAAATCCTCACCTGCGATGTCAATGCGGCCATCCGTGAACTGATCGCGTATAACATCTCACTGGCCCATCTGCAAATTCGCCCGCGGACCTTGGAGGATTTGTTTTTGGAATTGACTGGCCACGAGTTACGGGCATGAATTTTAAACGGTTCTGGGCTTTGTTTCTCTGCCGCAATCTGGAATTTCTGCGTGACCGCTCCGCGCTAACCTGGAATCTCCTGTTTCCGCTGTCCCTGATCGCCGGTTTCGCCTTCGCCTTTTCCGGGCCGGGATTGGATTCTTACAAAGTCGGTGTCTTAGGGGAATCCAGTGAGGACAGGGCCTGTGAGGCCGGTGAATTCTGTCAGCTACGCTATATCCGCTTTGTGCCAGTTACCGATCTTCCCCTTGCGGTAGCCAAGATCCAACGTCATCAATTGGACTTGCTGCTCGACCCTGGCGGGCGGCGCTACTGGATCAATGAGGAATCGCCTAAAGGCTATATCCTAGAGCGGGTTTTGCGCGGCACGGCCGAGGGGTTACCGCTCAGTAAGCAAACGGTCAGTGGCCAGGCCATTCGCTACGTCGATTGGGTGATGCCGGGAGTGCTGGCTATGAACATGATGTTTAGCTGCCTATTTGGCGTCGGTTATGTCATCGTCCGCTACCGCAAAAACGGTATGCTCAAGCGGTTAAAAGCCACCCCTTTGACATCGTTGGAATTTTTAGCTGCCCAGATTACCTCACGGCTCTGGTTGATCCTCGTTTCAACCGCATTGGTCTTTATCGGTACCGATCAAATCATCGGGTTTCCGATGTTTGGTTCCTATTTTGCCTTATTCGTCGTTTTCGCGGTCGGCGCGCTGAGCCTGATCAGTCTGGGAATGCTGGTGGCTGCTCGTACCACCAGTGAAGAGCTGGCCGCCGGCTTGCTCAACGTGCTTAGTTGGCCGATGACGTTCTTATCGGGCGTCTGGTTTTCCTTGGAGGGAGTCCGCCCTATCCTGCAAAAGGCCGCGCAGTTCGCACCGCTAACACATATCATCGATGCGGCGCGCGCGATCATGTTTGACGGGGCCGGTCTAATGGATATCTCAGGCCATTTGCTCGCCTTAACCGCAATGAGCGCCGGAGCCTTGGCGATCAGCGCTTGGCTGTTTCGTTGGGAATGATTGGGCCTGACAAGGGTCATAAATCGGTGATCCCCGCTTGACCAGGATAAAAACCATGCCGTGGCTGCAACGCGAAATCCAGCTTGTCCGTCCAGAGAATGCCCTCCCTGGCCGCTCCACCCCGATGACTGTACCGAGCCGGCATTATGTGAATGACCGGCCTTTGCAACCACCCTTCCCGGCCGAGATGCAGCAGGCTTTGTTTGGCTTGGGCTGTTTCTGGGGCGCTGAACGAAAGTTTTGGCAGCAAGCTGGGGTCTATAGCACCGCCGTCGGCTACGCCGGTGGGTTTACCCCAAACCCGACCTATGAGGAGGTTTGCAGCGGGCTAACCGGCCACACCGAAGCGGTACTGGTCGTGTACGATCCGACCGTGATAGCGTATCCCAAGCTACTCGAAATCTTCTGGGAATCACACGATCCAACCCAGGAAATGCGTCAAGGTAACGATGTGGGCAGTCAGTACCGGTCGGCGATCTACGTTCACGACGAAACCCAACGCGCTGCGGCCCTTGCCAGCCGAGAGGCTTATCAACGCGCGTTAACCAGCGCCGGCCAGCGGGAGATCACCACGGAAATCGCCGAGAGGCCAGCTTTCTACTATGCGGAAGCTTATCATCAACAGTATTTAGCCAAGAACCCTGGCGGTTACTGTGGCTTGGGCGGGACTGGCGTTCATTACCCGGATTGAGGCCAGCTTTACTCGCTCTGAGCTTTTAATGCTCAGATGGGATTAGATGCGCAGCGGCAGCGGCTTACAGCAAGGTATCTGAAAAAAGGCGTTGTAAATCCAGGATGGGTACTTTCTTCTCGCCATCGCGAAAACAAGAAAAAGCAATGCGCTGCCACGCCCCTACTGGTTGATCCGGCAACCGGCAAGCTTGCCGGTCACTTACTGGCCGACGAGCAGGAACCACAGCCAGCGGCAATGCCCCATACGTGATGAGATTGGCCGTTTCGTAGGCAAAAATCCCCACAGTATCGGGTGCCGACTGGGCTGGCTTACCATGAAGCCAAGCTGCCAAATCGAAGAGCGGCACCAATTCTTCCTGCCAAAGCAGCACCTGCCGACAATAAGGCGGGGCGTCCAAAACCTCGAAAAGCTTCGGAGATTGGACCAAATGGACCATTTGGCGCTCGCCGACGGCCACATGTTGCCCGGAACTCAATAGCAGTAACCAGGCAGATGCATCAGCCATTGCCTGGCTCCTGGTTGATAGCACGCTGGCAATAAGCCACTAAACGAGCGGCTGTAGTCACACAACTGACGGTTTCTTCATGGACAACCAGCCATTCGATTAGGCTATCCGATTTCGCCATGCAAGGAGGCAGCGGATAACGTGCGCGCGGTGGGCGTACCAGCATTTCAACCTGATCGCAGACCATAGCGAGACCATAATAGCCATCGTGGAGCAAAACACAGATGCGGCGCTGCGGCGGTAGATCGAGAGTGACCGCCAATAGATCGCCTTGCAGACAATAAACCGGCCACTCTTGGCCCGCCCAGGGAATCAACCCAGCGGCTGGGAACCGTGCTCCCTCTTGCCGGATATCCATCACCGATTCCAGGGAAACCACCTCGCGTTGCGGCAGCAGCAATCGCTGGCCGTCGATCTGCGCGACGACCAATGCAGAGACTTTATGTGCGACAGTTTCAACCGCTTTTTCCATTTTATTCATGCCCGGATTTGGCGTACGCCAGTCCGCAGCGCCAATTCAACATTTTCCAGCAACTCGTCATCAGTGAAGGGTTTGGTCATATAGAAATTGACGCCAACCTTTTCCGCTTCCTGGCGATGTTTGGCCGTGGACCGGGATGTCACCATAATGACCGGCAAGGTACGGGTTGCTTCACGGCCCCGAACGTGAGCAGTGAGTTCCAAACCGTTCATCCGCGGCATTTCCAAATCGACCAGCAATAAATCCGGTTGACGCGCCTCAATCATACTAACCGCCTCTAAACCATCGCGGGCCATGCGCACTTCGAATCCCGCATCTGAGACTGCCTGGGCCAACGCCCGGCGCGCACTCAGTGAGTCATCAACCACAAGCGCCATCCGCTGACGGGTCTGGGCCGTAGCCACCGGAGCTGATTTTATTTCTCGGCGAGCGGTGCCTTCCAACTGTGATAACGGAGCGCTCAACAATTCGGGCAAATCCAGCACGGGAACGACGCTGCCATCACCCAAAATGGTGGCGCCGACGATGCCGCGTAGCTTGGGGAAATAGCGCCCCAGCGGTTTGACCACGAGATCCCGGCTATCCAGCACCTCCTGAGTCAGAACTGCACGGACCACACCCGTAGCATCCCGCACCAACATCAGCGCTGGCGTCTGGCGTTCAGCACCACGACGATCATGGGAGAGATGGAGCATCGCCTCTAGCGAGGTCATCTCATAAAAATCGTCTCCCATCCGATAAACCGTCTTCTCGCCCAACCGGTGGATTTCTCCCAACCCGGAGTAGAGAACCTGCTCAACACCACGGCTGGAGATCGCAAATCGCTGTTCATGCACACGAACCAATAAAGCATGGACAGCGATCAGAGTGACTGGGAGCCGAAGTTCCATCAAGCATCCCCGGCCCGCCTCGGAACGAATCTGAAATGAGCCTTTCAGTTCCCGCAAACGGCTATGCACCGCGTCCAGCCCCACGCCCCGCCCCGATGTTTGCGTCGCTTCGGAGCGCGTGGAAAATCCTGAAGTCAAAATGATTTGACTTAGCTCGGCCTCTCCGGGCGTAGCATCCGGTGCGATGAAGCCTCTCTCCTGAGCCACTCGGCGAATGGCAGCAAAATCCAACCCAGCGCCATCGTCCCGGCAACGCACAACGATAGTGCTGCCTTCGCGCACGAACGATAGATCAATCCGACCGACCGGATCTTTGCCCCGCGCCTCACGCTGCTCCGGTGCTTCGATCCCGTGATCGACGGCGTTACGCAAGATATGCATCAACGGATCGGTGATATCGGCCAGCAAATTACTGTCCATCATCGTCTCATCGCCGATGACCAGGAACTTCACTTCCTTATCCGTCAGGCGGCAGGTCTGACGCACACTACGCTGCAAGCGGGGTACGATAGTCTTCACCGGCACCATGCGCGTGCGCAATACCGCCTCCTGGCTTTGCCGATGCAGGCGCCCTTGTGTGACCAGCAAATCATCCAGAGCGCTTAGATCATCCCGGATATCTTGCCCTAACGCACGACTGTCGGCGGAGGCCTCCAACAAGCGATGGGTCACCGTGTTGAGTTCGTTGTACTGCTCCAGTTCCAGTGGGTCAAAATCGCCCTTAGCGGCCACTTGATCGCGAAACGGTGCGATACCACGAATTTCCACCAACTGCTCCAGGTCGGCTGTCAATTGCTGGAAAACCTGGTGCTGGCTCTGTACTGCCCGCATCTGGCGCAATGCTTTGTGCGTCCGCTCCTGAACCTGCCCAGTCAGAATGATCGATTCCCCTACCAAGCGCAGAAGATCATCGACCAAAGTCGCTGGTACCCGCAGCATCGGGACTGTCGCCTGAGCACCAGTCGCCGCCGTAACCGTCTCAGCGGCTTCAGCCGTATCGCTTGGCTCAGCAGTTGCGAAGTGATCGACTGATTCAAGTCTGGATGCGGCCATGGCAGGCCGTTTCGGAGTAGACGGCAGTGCAACGTCATCCTCCTTAGGCAAGCCCTGTTTATCGATTTGGTTGGCCCAATCAAGAATTCCTTGTAAAACCTCCTGCGCTTGCGGCGGTGGATCGCCTAAGCCAACCAAGGCCTCACTCATGTTTTCCAAACAATCGACCGCCGATAGCAACGTGTCTGCCAAGCGGCGGTTCGGTAAGGTCTGATGCTTGGAGAAAGCTTGCAGGATATCTTCCATGTGATGAGTGAGATTGGCGATGCCGCGCACACCCACCGTATTGCCGGCACCCTTGACGGTGTGAGCGATACGCTGGGCTACCTCGACATCGCGCAAAACACCGTTACCTGCCGCTAAGCGCTGGATAGCAGCCGATAATTCCGCCGTCTGGCTAGGCAACTCTTGTAACAAGCTATCCAGTAATTCAGGGTTCACGTCTCCTGGCAGCGCCAGTGAAACATGCTCCGGCAAGGCTTCCTGTGGCCGTGGCTCGACCGCCATCGCTTCCGGTATTGCAAAGGTCGGCGTAGCCAACAACTCTACCAGCGCATGTACCTCTTCCGTCGGCAGCGGGCTAGGCCAAATTGGATCACTAAAGCCCTCAACCAGTGCGTGGCTGGCTTTGCGATTCGGCAGCGTTTGCAAGTAATGTATGGCTCGCTCTGGCCAAGCCGCGATCAGATCGTATTCTCTTTCGGCCAGCGGACGAGGGAGGCCGGCAAACGCCATCACGTTACCGTTTAAAAAGCCACAGGCCTGCTGCAAGCCGCTCAGACCCAGCGCTTCCGAGGCATCAGCCAAACGCGCGATTTGCTCAGCACAAGCCAGCAAAGCTTCCGAGCGCGCATCAGCATCAGCCCCGGCATCGACCGCAACAACTTTCATATCCTCGACAGTTTCGGTGATCGAACCGGCTTCAGCTAGGAGTAGATCTACTAGCTCTTGATCAAAACCCGCCAAGTCTCCGGCCGCTTCTAGTTCCGTTTCATCTTCAATCGCCGCTTCCGGCGCGACCGCCTCTATGTCTGTCTCATCTTCAATCGTCGCTTCCGACGCGACCGCTGCTAGCTCCGTTTCATCTTCAATCGTCGCTTCCGACGCGACCGCCTCTATGTCTGTCTCATCTTCAATCGTCGCTGCTGATTCGGCCGCTAGATCGAATCCCGAAACCGCCGCTACCGCCTCAACGCCTTTCGCTGCTATGGATTCCTCCATCGCTTGATTGAATCCAGTCAAGGAAGGGGCTATTTTCTCGTCACTTGCTAAGACAGGTTCAATTGCTCGGCTTTCTGTCGTAAACGCTGTTGCTGTCTCGACGCTGGCTGTGGACTCAGACTCCATTCCCATGAAATCTACGGTCAGATCAAGAAGATCACTCTCGGTCTCCGATAAAGGTCTATCGATTTCCGTCGGTTCGCTTGCAGCCTTGACGACTTGCGGATTGGTCTCGACCGGCTTGGCTGTGGTGATTTCCTGAAAATGTCCAGCATCACTTGGTAGAGTCGCTATCGGCGGAGTACCGACCGCCAATACCTCCGGTTCCAGTGCGAAGGTGGTTGTTTCCGGCTGGGTAGCCTCCCCAATCGCTGCTACTTCCACAACGCTTGCTGAGGCAGGAGCCAATACATCTTCTTCCACACGGCCAGAGAAGACGTTCTCTGCATCGATAGTGTTCAAAGAATCGCTTAGAGGGAAATCCTCCGGCACCGGCTGTATAGCTTCATCCGCTAGCGCTTGCTCCAGGGTAGCCGACGCTTCCTCTTGGGTAGCCCCTGCTACAGACACCGCCGCCAGATTGTCGCTAACTGTTTGCACCGCCTCCTTTATTGGATCAACAGCCGCCGGATGGGTTAGCCATTCCTGTAGGCGCAGGGCATCAGCTTCCGGCAGAGATCTGGACCAAATCGGACGTTGCAAGTGCTCCAGCAGGGCTTCACCGGCACTGGAATCGGTTTCACCCGACTCCAGGTAGCCCATGATCAATGCCGGCCATTCCTCTAGCGCTTCTCGATGCGCATCAACCCAGACGCCTTCCTGGTTGGCTAAAGCCAGCAATCGCTCATGAAATTGGGCACATACTTGCCCTAATCCCACTAAGCCACCCTGCTCGGCCAAAACACCGATCTGGCTGACGTGCTCGCCATAGCGGCCAAGGCCATCGGCGACAACAGCAACATCTCCGGCCGCCTCTGGATCGGCTAGCCCTTCCATAAGCACGTCAACGACGGCGGCAATTTCCGCTTCCAGCGCGGAAGATATCTCGTTGGATAGGGTCATTGGCTTTCAAGACCTGCTCGCGGCGCTGATCGGGACACCCTGGAATAAAGGCGCGGAGTAAATAAGCGCTTAAACACCTTGTACGGGTAACTTGAACACCCGAACCGAAGTCAGCAAGCTACCGGCGAAATCCACCAGGTTGTTGGTGTACTGGCTTTGCTCGACCAAGCGCTGACCCGTTTGCACCGTACTGCTTTGAATTTGCCTGGCCCTTTCCAGCAACGCATTACTGACACGCGCCTGTTCTTGAGAACGGACGGCGATTTGCTGTACCGAAGACACCAGATCGGCTGTGGTCTGCTGCGTTTTCCTCATCTGCTCACCCGCTTGCTCGGCCAAGCGGCTACCCTCGACGACCTGCGAAATCGCTTGGTTCATGGCATTGGCGGTATCAGCCGTTTCAACCTGAATACTGCTTACCAAGGTGGCGATTTGCGAGGTGGCCTCACGAGCGTTTTCCGCCAATCGCTGCACTTCGTCGGCCACCACCGCGAAACCGCGACCCGCTTCACCCGCCGAGGCGGCGTGCATACTCGCATTCAGCGCCAGGATATGCGTGCGCTCAGCGATAGTGTTGATTAAGTTAACCACGCCGCTAATCTCTTGCGAGCGTTCACCCAAACGCTTGATACGTTTTTCCGTTTCGCGGATGGTATCGCGCGTGCTGGTAATACCGTTGACCGTGCTGACCACCGTCTCTAAAGCTTTACCCGTGGTTTCAATGGCATGGGCAGCGGTTTGGTTGCATTCGTTTGCCAAAACAGCGATATGGTTCATGTCCGTAGCGGCGGCAGCCAGTTCGGTGGCAGCGCGTTCCACTTCCTGGCGCTCATCGCTGGCCACGGCCATCACGGCATCGGCCTGTGACTTAACCTGGCCGGATGCATTGGCGACTTCTTCTGAAAGCTGAGTCACCTCGCCCAACACCTTAGCCGTCTCGGTGGTCAGTAGATTGAGCGCATCGGCCATCGGGCCAGTCACGTCTTCGTTCACCGGTACTTTAACGGTAAGATCGCGTTGGCTCAGTTGGGAGACCGCTTGCAGCAGCAAAATGATCGAACTATTCAAGTTATCATTCGCCTGTTCAGCTTCCACCAAGGTAGACACGCGCTCGTTCAGCAAACGATCAAATCCGCGACCCAGATCAGCTAATTCGTCAGTCCCCGTGAGATCGGTACGCACGGAGAAATCACCCTCCGCAACCTGTTGCACGGTCGTTGCTATCTTTTCGACCGGCTTGGCGATGGAATTGTAAGTCACGACACCCAAGCCAACCGCCACGAGAGCCGCGAGCAAGCCAATCACGATCATGATCGCGCTGAAATTCCGGCTGGTTTGAATTGCTTTTTGCATCGCGCTCACGGTATCACCTGCCATCTTTTGCTCGCGCGGATGCAGAATCTTTCCATGGACCGGTTCTACAGCGCTCGCCAGAGAGTTAGCCACGAATAGATTAAATTTAGTTCGGTCCTGTGCTTGCATTAGCGTTGTTGCTTCCGCGAACGTGCTGTCCATCGATTCCTTGGCACTCAAAACCTCTTCCTTCTGTGCACCGACAGGAATTTGTTTTAGATATTTTTCCCAAGCCGCATCGTATTCCACCCTGAGATCAGACAGGTTTTTTACAGCCTGCGCCCAACTGATCAGACCCAAATTCGTGTTATGAATCAGATCGGTAAATTCGATAGCAATGACATGGGTCAAATCCGCCGAGGCTTTCTGGTCTTCTACCGCTTGGGCAGCATTGTTGAACGCATTATTGGCCTGATTTAATCCGAGATAGCCGGTAAAACCAATAATCAACACCGCCAATAGCAGGGCAGTAATCAAAACCAACAATCGCGCACTAATTTTGAGATTATTCATGGCTGTCTTTCACCACACTAGTTTGAACATATTTGAATTCTGGCAAAGGCTGATCGTCATTCAGTCTTTAATTTACCGATAGTTAAGCCGCTTGATTCCAAGCCAAGAAAGGGTGCGATTCACTTGAGGCTCACTGTTTGACAGTGTTGAACCAGTCAGAATTTTTAAACCATTTTTGGTATAATTTGTATTTAATACCATCTTTATTGATTTTTTTCACAAAGCCATTTAACCACTCAACAAAGGCTGCATCCCCCTTACGCACTCCCCAGCCTAAGCGTTCGAGTGTAAAAGGTTGATCTAAGAAAACTAGTTTTTCACTACCCTGCCGAGCAATGGCGACTGCATTTGATGGCGAATCGTAAACAAAAGCATCAATCTTCCCCTCGATAAGGGCCGCCACCCCATCCTGCTCTGCTTTGAAGGAACTGTAAGTCGCATTAGGGATGTTTTGTTTTACCGCCGCTTCACCGGTGGTTTCCGCCTTTGAAGCCACCTTATATTTCGAATCATTTAAATCACGATATGACTTAATCTTATCGGAAAGCTCCTTACGGATTAGCACGGTCTGGCCAATCGAGATATAAGAATCAGAGAAATCAATCTTTTTACGACGTTCATCGGTGATAGTCATGCCACCCATAATAATTTCGCACTTGCCATCAAGCAAAGCAGTAATGATGTCGGCCCAAGGTGTATCTGATAATTGAAGCTGAACACCCAACTCCTTGGCGATGAGGCCAGCCATATCTGCATCAAAACCGATAATTTGATTTTGCTTATCGAGCATTGCAAACGGCATATATTTGGATTCGGTACAGACTTTCAAGGTGCCATTTTTCTTGATGCCTTCCAAAGTATTGGCATAAGAAGAAAAACCGACCAAAGAAAAAGAAAAGATGAGAATCGCAGAAATAAAAGAAAATTTTGTCATGAAGGTAATCTCTGTATAAACCCTTAAATTCAAAAAGCAAGCTTCGCCGGGCCTATTCCATCTCATTAGCCTATGAGCGATAAAAATCAGCCGTTACGGCCGACGCCGCCAAAGATTGGAAGAAATTACGATGGTCGAATTCCACCCAAACGATTTTATCGAAACTGTAAATATCACCGGCATACCCCCGCAGCGCGGCCGGTAATGGTGGTGGATGAGCTAATTTATGACTGGTATCGACCGTCTGCGGCAGGCTCTCCACGAAGAAACCAACCATATCGCCCCCCTCACCGAGCAACAACAAATAATGGTTGTCGGGGGCTACATTGTCTAAGCCCAACGATGCTTTGAAGTTAAAAACCGGTACCAGGTTGCCACGAAGATTGAGAAGGCCGACCAGCCATGGCGGTGTTTGCGGCACGGGATAGACCGTCGCCCGCTCAACCACTTCACTCACTGTATCAATGTCAATAAGAAACCCCATATTCCCCATCCGGAAACCGTAACGTATCCGCTGGCGCAATACCGGTTTAAGCCCTACAATCGCCCCTCTTGCCGGATTAAAGCGATTAAGAGCCGCACTGGGGGCTAACAAACGCGGATTTTCCGTCGTCTCTTCCCTTGCCATCGCTCACTTTCCCCAAGTTCCAAGCCAACTTAATAATCTTCCCGTCTAAAAACTAAGAGCTTCGCAGCCATCATCATTTAGCGAAAAGCTTTTAGCTGATCAATAATTTCATCTGCTGAATATGGTTTTGTCACATACCCTTTAGCGCCTTGCATCTGTGCCCAGAGACGATCCGCTTTCTGATTTTTGCTCGTTACAAAAATGACCGGAATCGCCTTGGTCTCTTCGTCAGCAGTTAAAGCACGGCACGTCGCAAAACCATCCATGCTGGGCATGATGATGTCCATGAAAATGATACTCGGCTTTTCCGCTTTAGCTTTTTGAATCGCCTCTTTCCCATCAGAGGCGGAAACCACAACAAAACCAGCCTCTGAAAGAATATTGGTAATATTCTTCAGATCAGCCGGCGAATCATCCACTACCAATATCTTATTGATCATCGCTTCTTGCCTCTGCATCAAGCCCAGTAAAATGATTAAATGAACACGACTCTAATTCGGCCAAGAGCCTATTACTAGAGTCATCATTGAAAACTGTTCTCTATAAGACTATTAAATATCTAAGCTGCAAAAATTCTTATAAATTACTTTAAGTATTTTTTCACTGTTTTCTGAAAAGTTTCCTGTTTAACAGGCTTTGTCAAATAAGTATCACAGCCCGCCAATGCTCCCTTTACGCGGTCGAAAGGAGAAGATTTACTGGTTAACATAATCACCGGAATCTTCTTTTTTGCTTTATCTTTCTTAAACATCTTACAAAGCTGATACCCGTCTATGCCTGGTAAAACGACGTCTAGAAAGACCAGGTTATAGTAATTCTTATTAATATATTCAATTGCCTGTTCTCCAGTCTCTGCCGTATGCACATGGATACCAAACATTTTTAGCTCCAGTTCGATTTGCTTTCTTACCGGCGCACTGTCATCAACCACTAAAGCGGTTAAGGTAGGCGCTGCATTGGGAGCATCGGCTTTTACAACGCTATCAGCGGCAGGTTTTACTGGTTCGGTAGTTAATTTCTGGTTGGGGTCTACTCCAATGATTCGCTCATGATCACTTTGTAATTCTTTGTTTGCCAAGTGATCGAGAACGTTGATAACCCGGCTGGCAACGAAAGGACGACGAATATAATGGAGTATGGAATCTGGCGGTTCTTCATGGGTAACCATGATCGTTGGGATATTCGACCGGTAACTGGTACTACCACCAGTAGCTGTACCTCCCTTAGCCTGCCGCCACTCACCCATCGCTTGTGGATCGTCGGCATCCACTATCAGTATATCGGTCAGCTCTCCGGGAACAGCAACGATATAGGTATAATTACGGTATTGAGACAATTTGAATATATTGCGCAATATATTCCTTTCGGACTCAGAGATGCCAATCATGGCGACTTGAAAAGTTTTCTTGCCCATTCGTACTAATTCCCCACTTCAGAGAATGTCAAATTGCTTGAAATTCAAGCCTGATTGTAGGTCCCTTTAGGTACATAGAGCGATGCCCGCTCCCCAAACGTCGTTTCAAGCTATCCTGAGACAATACGTTCTTGCCTGTCACACTCTCTCTAAATTTAGATATTGAGGCCGAATCGATAAACCCTGAGCCATAAAATTCAACCATGCGGATAGTCTCCCTATAGCACCTAATCCCCTAGGCTGACATCGCAAAAATATATAATTATTGTTACATCTTATTTATTATAGTCTAAAATAGGAATTTTACAATATCTAAAAAGAGCCTAAAAACCATTCTAAATCTGAAAAATTAGTCGCAACGCACCACACACCCGCAAGATAGATGGATAAAAATTATGCACAAGTATAGAAAATATACAAAAATTCACCATGAGCAAACTCTAGTTTGACTTAAGTACCTTATGATCCTTAGTGAATACCTAACCTGGCTATAAGGGTGTCGTCTAACGTACCCTGAGCGCAATCTGATCACCGACAAGAGTCATACTCAGGCTGATTTAAGCCATGTGATTGTGCCGCACGCTCGATTGAGGCTCATATTGAAGTACCGCATCCTCCCTGCTACCCAGCAAAGTATGCAATTGCTCAAGCAGAGTCTCACTGGGTTTGACGCACCAGCTTGCACCGAAAGTCAGTGCGACCCGGGCCTCAGCACCGCGATAATCCACCCAGACCACGCAACAGCCATTCGCACGATGCGCCGCCAGCAGATCCCGCAACTGGCGTAGCAGACCCGCTTGGCATTGGCCAGCATCAAACCGTATCATCAGCCGGCGGGCATACTCTGCACGCGCACCATCCAAATCCAGGACCCGCTCCACATTAAGGCGGGTGGTTTGGTTGAACTCATCCCAACCGAGCGTCCCCTCCACCAACACAATCGCATCCTCAGCAAGACTCTGGCGATGGCGCTCATAAACTTCTGGGAAAAGGCGGATTTCTAGCCGACCCCGCCCATTCTCCAAGGTGACGAAAGCGATGCGTCCCCCTCGATTAGCGTTGCGGGTGCGCAGGCTGACCACGAGGCCACCGACCAATACGGAACGGTTGTCGCTCCGCGCTCTGGGAGTGCCGTTTTCGAGTAAATTCTCCAGCGGAGCAGCGCCCAGCGCGACCAGTTCCATCGCCACGCGATTGACAGGATGACCGCTCAGATAAATACCTAATGCTTCCTTTTCGCCACGCAGCCGCTCTTGCTCAGCCCATTCCACCACTTGAGCGATCCGTAACGGCTGCCTTGCTGTTTTCGTCGCAGCAACTAACCCGAATAGATCATCTTGCCCGGCCGCATCATTACGCGAAAGCTGCTCGGCTTCCCGCAACGCTTCCGGCAATTGCGCCGCTAAAGTCGCTCGATTTGGGCCAAGAGCGTCGATGGCACCGGAACGGATCAAGGCTTCCAGCACGCGCCGATTCAGCTTACGTAGCTCCACGCGCTGGCATAAATCGAATAAATCATGATACGCCCCGCCCCGCTGTCGCTCTTCCAGTAGAGTCTCAATCGCACTTTCACCGACACCCTTAATGGCACCTAAACCGTAGCGGATCTCGTTGGCCGCACCCACTGCAAATCGATATTCGGAGAGATTGATATCCGGTGGTGTCAGTTGGAGCTGCAACCGTCGGCATTCTTCAATAAACACAACGACCTTATCGGTCTTGTCCATGTCCGAGGACAATACCGCCGCCATAAAAGCAGCCGGATAGTGGGCCTTGAGCCAAGCAGTCTGGTAGGAAACCAGAGCATAGGCCGCAGAATGCGATTTATTGAAGCCGTATCCGGCAAATTTCTCCATCAAATCAAAAATATAAGTAGCTGTCTCTGTTTCCACCTGGCGTTCAACAGCACCCTTGACGAAGGTCTCGCGCTGCTTGGCCATCTCCTCCGCTTTCTTCTTACCCATTGCTCGCCGCAGCAAATCAGCACCGCCCAAGGTATAGCCGGCCAGCACCTGAGCAATTTGCATGACCTGCTCTTGATAAAGGATGACGCCGTAGGTCGGCCTGAGAACATTGGCGAGTGCTGGATGGGGGTATTCAATGCGAGCATGGCCATGTTTGCGGTCGATGAAGTCATCCACCATGCCCGATTGCAGAGGGCCTGGGCGAAACAACGCCACCAATGCCACGATGTCCTCAAAACAGTCCGGCTGCAAACGGCGAATCAGATCCTTCATGCCGCTGGATTCCAGTTGGAAAACCGCCGTGGTCTGATGGCGTCTCAGCAGGTCGAATGTTTCTGCATCATCCAGCGGGATGGTGGTGATATCCAGCGGTGCCTCACCGGTGATCAGACGCTGCTGGTTGATGGTCTGCACTGCCCAATCAATAATCGTCAGGGTGCGCAGACCCAAAAAGTCAAATTTGACTAACCCGGCTGCTTCTACGTCATCCTTGTCGAACTGGGTGACCAAGTTCTGACCGCCTTCTTCACAATAAAGCGGCGAAAAGTCTGTCAGATTAGACGGAGCGATGACCACGCCACCGGCATGTTTGCCAACATTGCGTGCCAACCCTTCCAGTTTGCGTGCGAGTTCAATCAGGGCACGGACTTCCTCATCCCCCTCATACAACCGCCGCAACTCGGCTTCCTGCTCAATAGCCTTCTCAAGCGTCATACCGATTTCAAAGGGAATCAGCTTGGCAATGCGGTCTACGAATCCATAGGGATGGCCCAACACCCGACCGACATCGCGCACGACAGCCTTAGCCGCCATACTACCGTGGGTGGCGATCTGCGAAACCCGGTCACGACCGTAGCGCTGCGCCACATAGTCGATCACTCGATCCCGACCTTCCATGCAGAAATCAATGTCGAAATCCGGCATTGATACCCGTTCGGGATTGAGGAAGCGCTCGAACAACAGATCGTAAGCCAGTGGATCAAGATCGGTGATGCCGAGTGCGTAGGCCACCAGGGAACCGGCGCCAGAACCGCGCCCTGGCCCGACTGGCACGCCATGTTCACGCGCCCAACGGATAAAGTCGGCGACAATCAGAAAATAACCGGGGAATCCCATCTGGATGATGACCCCGAGTTCTTCCGTCAAGCGCTCATCGTAAATCTTGCGACGCTCAAGGAAATCGGTGGCGGCGAGGTCGAGCAAACGTGGTAGGCGCGCTTCTAAACCAGCGCGCGCTTCGGTTGAAAAATAAGCCTCGGCGGTCATATCTGCTGGCACCGGAAAATCCGGCAACACGTTTTTGCCCAATTCTAACCGTAAATTGCAACGCCGGGCGATTTCGAGGCTGTTTTCTAGCGCTTCCGGCAAATCGGCGAACAGATCGGCCATTTCCGCCGGTGTCTTTAAGTACTGTTGATCGCTGTAGCGGCGTGGTCGCCGTGGATCATCCAGGGTCATACCGTCATGAATGCATACCCTGGCCTCATGGGCCTCGAAATCGCTGCGTTGGAGAAAACACACCTCGTTGGTCGCCACGACCGGCACCCCGGCCGCGACTGCCAGATCAACGGCAGCGCCTAGATAGGCTTCTTCTTGAGGTCTGCCGGTACGCTGTACTTCCAGATAAAACCGCTCCGGGAACAGTTCACGCCAATCTGCCAACCAGGCGCTGGCACGTTCCGGTTGCCCATTCAGCAACGCTCGGCCCAGCTCGCCTTCGCGGCCGCCCGACAGGGCAATCAACCCCTCGGTATTGCCAGCCAACCAGGCAGAATCGATGATCGGCACCCCTCGCTGTTGGCCTTCCAGGAAGCCACGGCTAACCAAGCGGGTCAGGTTGTGATAGCCAGTTAAATTCTGACAGAGCAGCAGTAAACGCGCGGGTTCGTCGCCGTGCCGCACCCACGCTTCGACGCCAACGATGGGCTTAACGCCCGATCCGAGCGCCGCTTTGTAAAACTTGATCAACGCAAACAGATTACTCATATCGGTGACGGCTACAGCAGGCATACCGGCAGTCACAGTTTGCTTAATCAGGCTTTTGATACGGATCAGTCCATCGACCAGCGAGTATTCGGTATGGAGGCGCAAATGCACGAAGGAAGCAGCCATGCTCATATCCCAATGGCCGTTTGCAGAACAGCAGCGACCGGTGCGAAGGAACGACGATGCTCAGGACAAGGACCGTGACGGCGTAGTGCTGCGAGATGCACAGCAGTCGGATAGCCCTTATGGCGGGCGAAGGCGTATTGCGGATAACGGTAGTCTAACTCGATCAATTCGGCATCTCTGGCCACCTTGGCCAGAATCGACGCCGCGCTGATAACCGGCACTGTGGCATCGCCCTTGATGATCGCTTGACAGCGACAAGCCAGTTGCGGGCAACGATTACCGTCCACCAAGACCTCGACAGGAGCAATTGGCAACGCGGCAACCGCCCGCTGCATCGCCAACAGGGATGCTTGCAGGATGTTCAACCGATCAATTTCAGCCACACTCGCACGACCGAGCGCCCACGCTAATGACTTAGCGCGAATTTCTCCGGCCAGACGCTCACGCTGTGCCACGCTCAGTTTCTTAGAATCCGCCAAGCCCAGAATAGGTCGGGCATGATCAAGAATAACAGCGGCGGCAACGACCGGACCCGCTAAAGGACCACGCCCGGCTTCATCAACGCCCGATATCAGTAGAGTTTCTAGCATAGGGTTATTCAAAAAGTTTTGTTGGGGTCACTGCATCTTTTCTAAAAGGGATAACCCGTGTAGTCGGTTCCTCTTACATAATTTGAGGACGATATCTCAAGCAACCCTCTTCAGCCAGCTATCCGCCAAGGAAAAGCGGGCGATGGGTTGTTATCAACTCCATCAGGTAATCCCACACCAGCCGCACCCGTTTGAGCCGCAAGCGATCCGCGTGCGCCGCCAACCAAAACGTGTGCTGAAATTGAGCTTCATCCGGTAACACTTTGATCAGCCTTTGATCATTCCCGCTAATGTAAGGGGTGAGCACCGCCAATCCGACTCCCGCCAGCACGGCTTCCTTGTGTGCCAACATGCTGGTGCTGCTAAAACGCAAATTTGGTTTATCGCAGAGCTTTTCGAGAAAACGCAGCTCTGGAATCAGCAAGTAATCGTCGATGTAGGCAACGAAGGGATGGCGCGCCAAATCGGCGCGCGTTGTAATCGGGCCGTGTTGATCCAAATAGTCGCGCGATCCATAGAGAAAATAGCTGTAATCAGTCCAGCGGGCGACCACGTAAGGGCCACGGCGCGGCGGTTCCAGCGTGATCGCTAAATCGGCCTCGCGACTGGCCAGATTCGCCAATCTCGGCAGCGCCAGCAACTCAACGGTCAGATTGGGATAGTCATCAAGCAAGGGCTTGAGCTTGGGGGTGAGAAAACAGACCGCCAGCCCTTCGGGCGTGCCGAGCCGCACTTCGCCACGAATGGACAGGTCTTGGCCTGACAAGGCTTCCGACAGGACAGCAACCGTAGCTTCCACCTGCTCCGCCATTGGCAGCAAGGCATGGCCGGCTTCCGTGAGCACCAACCCATCGCGGTGGCGCTCGAACAGCCGCGTCCCCATCGTCCGCTCGAGGCTATCGATCCGACGTGATACCGTGCTGTGCTCGACCTGCAAACGACGGGCAGCCGGACTCAGCCGACCTAAACGCGCCGCCGCCAAAAAGTAGCGTAAATCGCTCCAATCCATCTCGTGTTTCATCGGCGACCTACCAGCATTTCATATTCCTAAACTTCAGTGTGGCCGACTCTGTGCATTTCCGCACAGGTTTTTAAATTTTTTTGCGAATTTTCAAACCTTATTCTCGGCAACTACTATTGAGCGTGTCAGGTTCGAGCCATCGGGCTAACACCGGACATCAAGAGAACATTTCCACCAAGGGGTCATTCCAGTGAGTTTCATAATCGTTTTAGGAGCACTTATCCTGCTCATGTATGTGGCCTATAAAGGCCACAGTGTAGTGCTATTCGCACCGGTTGCTGCCTTGTTGGCGGTATTGCTAACCGATCCAACCCTGGTCGCGCCGATGTATCTTGGCGTGTTCATGGACAAGATGGTCAACTTCGTGAAGCTCTACTTCCCTGTCTTCATGCTGGGGGCTGTATTTGGCAAAGTCATTGAGTTATCGGGCTATTCAAAATCCATCGTCTCCTCGGTAGTTGGCGCCATCGGCCATGAGCGCGCGATGTTGGCCATCGTCGTGGTGTGTGCGATTTTGACCTATGGCGGTGTTTCGCTGTTTGTGGTCGTGTTCGCGGTCTACCCGTTCGCGGCGGAGCTGTTCCGGCAAACCCATATTCCGAAGCGTCTGATTCCGGGCACCATCGCCTTGGGTGCTTTCACCTTTACCATGGACTCGCTGCCCGGCACCCCGCAGATTCAGAACATCATTCCGACTTCGTTTTTCCAGACCAGCACCTGGGCTGCGCCTTGGTTGGGGGTAGTTGGGGCCATTTTCATTTTCATAGTCGGGATGCTATATCTCAACTGGCAGCGCCGCCGCGCCGAAGCAACTGGCGAGGATTATGGCATCAACCTGGCCAACGAACCGGAACCGTTCTCGCACGAAAAGTTGCCCAATCCGATCCTGGCCATCACTCCACTGTTCCTGGTCGGCATCCTCAACTACGTTTTTACCCAACTGGTACCGGTGCTGTATGGCACGAAATATGAGCTAACTATGACCGGCATCGGCGCCAAACCCGTACCCTTTGAAGTCCCTAAAGTGGCCGCGATCTGGGCGGTCGAAGCAGCGCTACTCATGGGGATTCTGTTCGTGGTGATCACCGCCTGGGGGCCGATTCGGGAAAAATTCGCCGAAGGGGCTAAGTCGGCGGTGGCCGGATCGCTGCTGGCGGCGATGAACACCGCTTCCGAATATGGCTTTGGCGGCGTGATTGCCGCGCTGCCGGGCTTTCTTGTGGTGGCCGACGCGCTGCGGGCGATTCCCAATCCGCTGATCAACGAAGCAGTTACCGTGACCGCCTTGGCCGGCATCACCGGCTCCGCTTCGGGCGGTATGAGTATCGCGCTAGCCACCATGGCCACGCATTTCATTGAGGTCGCCAACGCCGCCGGCATTCCGCTGGAGGTGCTGCATCGGGTCGCGTCGATGGCCAGCGGCGGCATGGATACCCTGCCGCACAACGGCGCGGTGATTACCTTGCTGGCGGTGACCGGTTTGACCCACATGCAATCCTACAAAGACATCTTCGCCATTACCGTGATCAAAACCAGCGCGGTGTTCGTCGTGATCGCTTTCTACTACTTGACCGGGATTTACTGATCCGGCTCCGTCTGAGGCGCAGCCGATGGGCCGCGCCCAGTCATCACCCAAAGGAGAGAGAACACCATGCAGCATCCCCTGCTTGCTTTGCTGAACATTCCCGAACGCGGCAAAGTGGTCAGCGCCCGCGAGGCGGTGAGCTTGATCCGCCCCGGCGATACCCTCGCCACCAGCGGTTTCGTCGGCACCGGCTTCGCCGAGGACATTGCCTGCGCCTTGGAGGAACTCTATCTGGCGCCAGAAGAAGATACGGAAACCCCCGGCCTCGCCAAACCCCGCGATTTGACGCTGGTGTACGCCGCCGGTCAGGGTGACGGTAAAACCAGAGGACTGAACCACCTGGGCCATGAAGGCTTGGTCAAACGGGTGGTCGGCGGCCATTGGGGCCTAGTGCCGAAGCTGCAAGCGTTGGCTGTAGCCAACAAAATCGAGGCGTACAACCTGCCCCAAGGCGTCATCACCCATCTGTATCGTGACATCGCCGCCGGCAAACCGGGCACGCTGACTCACGTCGGACTCGGCACCTTCGTCGATCCGCGCCACGGCGGCGGCAAGCTCAACACCATCACCCAGGACGATTTGGTACAGGTGATGACGATTGGCGAGTGGGAATACTTGTTCTACAAGGCCTTTCCGATCAACGTCGGCATCATCCGCGCCACGACCGCCGACATTGACGGCAACCTGACCATGGAAAAAGAGGCGCTGACGCTGGAGTCGCTGGCGATCGCCACCGCCGCGCGCAACTCCGGCGGCATCGTCATCGCCCAAGTAGAGCGGGTGGCCGAGCGCGGCTTCCTAAGACCAAAAGACGTGCGCGTTCCCGGAATCCTGGTCGATTGCATCGTGGTCGCCCCACCCGAACACCACTGGCAGACTTTCGCCACGCCGTACAACCCGGCGTTCTCCGGCGAAATCAAAGTGCCGCTGGCATCCATCCCATCGATCCCGATGAGCGAGCGCAAAATCATCGCCCGGCGCGCGGCCTTTGAATTACCGCTGAACGCCATCGTCAATCTGGGAATCGGGATGCCGGAAAGTGTGGCCAATGTCGCCGCCGAGGAAAAAATCATCGATCTGCTGACCATGACCGCCGAGCCGGGCGTGGTCGGCGGCATTCCGGCGGGTGGCTTGGACTTCGGCGCCTCGACCAACGTGCAAGCCATCATCGATCAGCCCAACCAATTTGATTTCTACGATGGCGGCGGGCTGGATTTGACGGTGCTGGGGCTGGCGCAAGTGGATGCGCAGGGCAACCTGAACGTTTCGAAGTTCGGGACCAAGATCGCCGGAGCGGGCGGCTTCATCAACATCAGCCAAAACTCGCGGAAAGTGGTGTTCGCCGGCACCTTTACTGCCGGAAAGCTGAAAATTGCGGTGGAACAGGGCCAGTTGCGCATCCTGCAAGAGGGTGAGACCCCCAAGTTCGTCGAACAGGTCGAACACCGCACTTTCAGCGGCGTGGTGGCCAGCCAGCGCAACCAGCCAGTGCTGTACGTCACCGAACGGGCGGTGTTTCGCCTGACCGCCGACGGGCCGGAACTGATCGAAATCGCTCCCGGCATCGACTTGGAGCGAGACGTGCTGGCGCGGATGACCTTCCAGCCGCATGTCAGCCCGCAGCTTCGGCTCATGGACGCGCGGATTTTCAGCGAGGGGCCGATGGGGTTACGCGACATCCTGTTGGTGCAACCGCTCGACCAGCGCCTGTCCTACGATCCGGCCAAGAACCTGTTCTTTATCAATTTCGAGGGATTGGCGATCCGCCAGCGGGGGGATATCGAGCGCATCCAGACGGCGGTGACCGACAAGCTCAACCCGCTCGGCAAAAAAGTCTTTGCCATCGTCAATTACGACAATTTTTCGATCGTGCCGGAGTTGGTGCAGGAGTACATGGAGCTGGTTGGCGATCTGGTGGAACACTATTACGTCGGCGTGACCCGCTACACCACCAGCGCTTTTCTGCGCGCCCGGTTGGGCGATGCGCTGCGCGAGCACGATCTTACGCCGCACATTTATGAGACAGCGGCTGAGGCAACAGCCCGCCTCAATCCGTCCAAGCACCAATGAGCTTGCTTTAGCGTACCAGACTGAAACCGCGCCTATATCTAAGCAAGCAGGTTCCAATCAAAAAGCCGAACCCTGCGTTTTAAGCGGGTTCGGCGAATCTGTTTGGGCATGATCAAACAAAACCGATACTGGCATCAGCCCAGGACTAAAAAAGGTTACGCAGTTTGCATTTAGTTGAAACCGAACTGCGCAATCTTGATTCTTTAGAAATTGAGTTCTTTATCAACGTCCTGTGTCTTGCGGCGAGCCATGGCTAGGTTCGCGCGTGCCTTATCCAGCACAAAATAAATAAACACACCGTCCTTGCGCGAGGACGGACGGATGATGTGATACTGCTTACCCAACGTAATCAAAATATCCTCAATCACATCATTAAGCCCCAAAGCGCGCATCGTCTTAATCTTGGAACGCACCACTTCAGTGTTGCCGGCGGCGGCCACTTCGATATCAACTCCGGAGCCAGTAGACCCTAGAATCATGCCGCTCGTCGAATCGACGATAGCTGCGCACATGGCGCCATCCTGGCCCATTAATTCGTCTAAAGTTTGTTTGATCGTAGCCATAAAAACACTCCTAACTCAGTTTAAAGTCATATTTCAGGTTGCGTGTTAACAAAGCAGAGCGCCACGCAAATACGCCCTATCCACAATTGCCGCTTAACGGCAATCACAATTGATCAACCAGCTTCGCTAATTGTCTGGCCCGGATTTGCCATTCGCTCCATTCGACCGGGCTGTCCTGGCGGGTCAAAGCAACCAGCAACATCCCTTTCCCGCATGGCAACATCGTAATCCGGCCATTGGTATGAATCATGACCGAGGCACGCAAATCACCAAGACCGGTAAAATGGTGGCTTAGCCGCCCGTAGAGGCGCCAGTAGTCGCTCGCCGCCTCGGCAAAATGCTGTACATCACCGATATGCCCGGCGGCATGCCAGACCATACCTGCTTCAATTTCCACCAGAGCGCAACCATCCATTCCCGGCATGGCGGCAATTGCATCCAGTGCTTCCCGCAAGCGTTGTGCATTCATAAGGTGAGTAAGCTATTTGCAAAGTGCGACGTGCGATAAATCACATGTGCCAATACCGCTTTTTCATTAGCGATGGCGTTAAGTACCAAACGGGCGTCATTACGGATAATGCTCTGCATCACTGCAAAACCAGAGACAGTGTTGATAATGACGTTTTTACTGTCACCCAAGTTGGCTTCCTCAGAGACTACCGTACTGATCGCTGAAATAGAGCTGGCCATAGCGGCAATGCGGCTGGGATCACTCCCGTCGCGAACGGCCGAGACGATATCAAAACCATCCTCGGTAGCCAAAACCACGACTTTTATGCCCTCAAGCTCATCGGCAATCTTCTGAAGTTCAAGACGGGCGAAGGCCAAAACATTTTCGGGAAGGCGGATTGTATTATCCAATCTTCACGCTCCAAACGTGTTTGCTTCGAGCTGAGCTAATAAGGTATCAATCAGCAAAACCACATCTTCGCGGCGTCGGACATCTACGCTCATGATAGGAACCAGCTGATTGCGGTTGGCAAGAATATCAATGTAATCCTCAAGCGTGGGGACAGGATGTGTATCCAAGCGGCCGATGCCGATAGCACATGGTAGAACGCTGAGATCCTCTGCGAAACCATCAAGATAAACCACCAAGTCCGCCAATGGATCGGACCGCGAGTTATCGACCAGAATGATCAAGCCAATAGCGCTCTTTGCCAAAATCTTCCAAAGAAAATCAAAGCGTTGTTGTCCTGGAGTACCGAAGAGGCGAATACGATCTCCGCTGGCCAGCGTCAGCAAACCGAAATCGAGACCTACGGTCGTGCGCTCCTTACCCAGTGAAAGATCAGTATTGGCGACATCCGTGACAATCGGTGCGGCTTCACTCACGCTGCCGATTGCGGTGGTCTTACCCGCTCCCATAGTGCCAGTAAATAGAATTTTGTATTCGTTCATCTTGACTGATTACAGTCCGAGCTTGTTACGGACACCGCTGACAAAGCTTTGCTTAACGGATTGATCTGCAAATCTACCCCCGGCTCGGCCCATTGTCATTGGCTTGTCCGGTAAATCCTGGATCTCGATCAACCCTGCACCTCGCAGCAAATTGACCACTGCCGCGCACTCTGCAAGCGGCTGCTCAGTAATAGCCGCCATCTCATCAAGCCGCAAGGCACGACGCGATATCAGAGTCGCCATGCGAACGCGAACTGGATTCGACCCTAACAAAGCCGGCGGTGGCCAACGCCGCAGCTTGAAATGCGAGCTGCTGGTAGGATCTATTCGTTGTTCGTCTATTGGCTGTTCTTCGGGAGGCTGCGGTTGCAAGCGAGCATTGCGCAGATCGTATTCAGCCTTCTTCAACCACGCTTCAAGATGGTCTGAACGAAGGGGACGCTCCAACGTATTGGGCAACTCAGACTTGACCGGTGTCAATGTCAACACAGTGCCCGCTACCACATCCTCAGAAACACTTTCATCAACTAGCAATACATCATAGGGAGGGCCTTCAACAATCGTCCACCGAAAGGTAGGGTCTTGTGAATATAAACGAAAGAATGCTTTTACCAACCTAACCTCGGGGTCAGATAAATGGGGAATGCCAAATCTCAATATAGTCATGCCGGTAGGCTTCCCACTATATCACTACGACGGTGGCGATTAGTGATCTGTAATCGGTATCTGAAAGATTCGTTAATAATAAACCTAAGATAATTAGCCTGGCACATGAGATTAATGATCAATATAATTTCGATCTACGTTTTTAATGATCAACAACTATATTTTACCTTTAGTTATAAAAAAATTTACTTCATAGGTTAATGGTTTAATCAGCTTAGTATTTTCATCAAATCGCCGGCGGTATTGCGCCCTACACTGAGTAACATCCCAAGATTAGTGTCTTTTGAAGAAATGCAAGTTAACATCAATATATCATTAATCCGCAAAGAAACAACGCGACCATCGCTATTTTCCAAAATAACAAACTGGCAAAGCTTTTGGGATGATTCGCGCGCGATGCTTTCACCCAGAGCCAGCAATGAGCTATTCATGGTCGATATTTTATGGACCGGAATATCACGTTTCACCAAATATAAAAGCTCATGGCCATCCACAGTAGAAATCAATACGCCATAAGCACCAGGACAAACCCGCATAAACTCCTCTAGCTTTTCTTCGCTAACCGCTAGCTGCTCCTTGCTATAATTAACAATAAGATGCTCTTCTTCGTGTTCATAGTCCATCGTAGGCTCCGGTGTTGCCATTTTAAATTCAGTGTTCGTTGCTTCAACCTCAAGTGGATCAGCAACTGTTGCTTTTTCTTCAACTTCAACCGTCTTCTCTTCAATCTCGGTCGATGGCTCAAGGAGATTTTCTGAGTTGATCGCCACTGGTTCGGTAGCTTTGGAATCAGCGATTGCAGAATCGATAACCGCCGGTTGTTCCGTATGGATATCCTCACCAAAATCTATTGGTTTATCTGTGACAGGAAGGCTTTTTTGCTCGGTAGACTCTTCCTGATTTTGGCTTTTAAAACCGAAAAAAGCAGCCAATTTACCCTTTTTGATCTTCATGGCCAGTCTATTTAACCAGGTATTAGGGTATGGGAGGCTAAAAATCTAAAGGTAGATTTATTTACGAAGTCTCCAAACAGGTCAGTAGAGTATTTAGTAAAAAAAGCACATCATCTTTATTCCGGGCATCAATCGCAAAAGATGGGTAAATTTGACCGCGTTCTTTTAAAAAATCCTGATAATCATCAAGTGTAGGCGTATCTTTAATATCTATACACGTAATACCGATAACTGCATCAGTTTTTTCAATAAACTCAGAGAAATTATCCAAATACATCGCCAGATCTTTAAAAGGTTCTGGTCTTCTATTATCGATTAATACAATCAAGCCCAAGCCGCCCTGGATCAAGATATCCCACATAAACTTGAAACGACGCTGACCAGGCGTTCCATATAGGCCAATCTTCTGGCCATTCTCCAAAGTAATTTGGCCAAAATCCATGGCTACCGTGGTTGTATCTTTCAATTTCGACAAACTATCGGTCGAAAACACATCGGTTGAAACCGGGGGAAACTCACTGATCGTAGCGATTGCAGTGGTTTTGCCCGCACCAGGCGGGCCAGTAAAAATGAATTTAATTTGTTTCATTAGATTCCCAACCGGCTACGAATTCTGGCAAACAGACCACGCTTCTCTTCACTCGGTTTTTTCTGCTCAACCGGAGAAACCGATGGCATCGATTTTTGCTGATTTTCTAGATAATGCAAAACCTGGCAAGCATTAATAAAATCAATAATATTTTCCACCGGAGCCTTAGTAAAATGCGCTAAGTGATCGATGGTTCCACCGCTGCGCAATAACGCCGCAAGTTTCATATGGAGAGGATCTGCACCTAACTTCTTGAGGTCGGGCCAGCGATTCAATTTATAGAACCCTTCCAATAATAAACCAAGCATCAACTGACCATTAGAAATAGCGAGTGCTGCTGTCCAAAATAGTGGATCTGAATCTTGTGCCTTAATATTCTGAATCTCTTTAGCTAGATCATTGCTGCTCATTTCTTGTATTTGCACACTCCTCACCGGCGAAGCGAGCAAGTCTTCTACTTCGGTTCGCGTGAGGTTAATAGTGTAATATCGCCTACGCCATACGTCGAAGATGACCGATCTGCCGACCCTATCAATTGCTTTTAAAGCTTTATCGTGATTTTTATATAAAAAATTTAGAACCCGGCCGGTTCCGGTAAAAGAAGCTGAGGTATTAGTTTCTTCCAGTAATGCACTGACCTGAGCAGCCGGACCCGAAGACTTGCCCCTTTCTTGACCCGCAGAACCACTGGTACAGTGGGTAGCAGCCTCCTGTAGAACAGCGAGCAGATCCGCAGAACGCAAGGGGCGAGAGAGAAGCAATACGCCGTTGGGTAAACCTATCCCTTTATCGCTAAATGCAATGAGCACTTGAGATTTTTTTCTGTCAACCCATTCTTTTACTTGAGAACGACCTTCAGGAGTATCCGTATCAATTAAGACAGCGGTAGCCGCTTCTGGATCATCGGTGTACTCCCACACCGCAACCCGATCTGTCTTCGTTAACCCTAGAAAAATCTTTAGGGTTAATAAATTACTAACAGATAATTGACTTGAAAAAAGCCGAAGTGTTTGTGGCATACGTGTGGTAGTGACCCATGCGATTGCAATTTGTCGTGAGTTTTAAAATAGATTCATTTTTCAAACATATATATATCAATCATACGCCAGAAGACCGTATATTCTATAGTATAGACATAACCAATCGAAAAATCTATATCTTCGTATTAAATTTGCGACTTTTGGCCGGTTCAGTACCGCAGAAATCCTGGCAACCAGCCTCACGCTTACCGTTTATTGACACGCTAAATACCAATGGCACATGGTTGGGGCAAGCAAGCGATCCGCTTGACCCAACCGTCGTGCTCAACCAGCGTACTGATGAGCCACAAAATCCCAATTCACGAGATTCCAGAACGCTTCGACGTACTTGGGTCGCAAGTTACGGTAATCGATGTAGTAAGCGTGTTCCCACACATCACAAGTCAACAATGCTTTCTTACCAGCGGTCGCCGGCGTCCCAGCATTGGAAGTACTCAGCAGTTCCACGGAACCGTCAGGATTTTTGACAAGCCAACCCCACCCAGAACCAAAGGTGCCGACAGTGACTTTGGTGAATTCCTCTTTGAAAGCCGCGAATGAGCCGAATTTCTGGTTGATGGCCTGAGCCAAGGCACCCGTCGGTTCTCCGCCACCGGCAGGTTTCAGGCAATTCCAATAAAAAGTGTGATTCCACACCTGGGCAGCGTTATTGAAAATACCACCCGATGATTTCAGCACAATGTCCTCAAGCGACAGATTTTCGAATTCTGTCCCTTTGATCAGGTTATTGAGGTTGGTGACGTAGGTCTGATGGTGCTTACCATAATGATATTCGAGCGTCTCCGCTGAAATATGGGGTTCCAAGGCATTCTTGGCGTAGGGAAGTTCAGGCAGTTGATGGACCATTTTGTCTCCGCAGTAACCGGTTAGATGAGCAAGGAATTGGCGGGTTAAAATCCGCAAAAGCCAGTTAGCGCACGCGCCAACCGATGGTTTTACCACGTCTGAGAGCGCTTACCGGCGAAACCTTAGCTAGTCTAGACGCCGGTCTCTGGTGATGCAACGCGGGTCGCAAATAGCAGGGTATGTTATGCTTACTAAAGACACAGGTGCTCGATGAGGGCCTGCCGATATCGCTGCCTTATCACCCCGAATCTAAGGAGACCGACCCATGCATAAGTTTTATCTCGCGCTTGCCGTGCTGGCCACCTTGACCGCTACGGGCTGTTCGAGCCTGGGTCTAGGTGGCAGCTCCACCGACAGTACGGCTACCGATTCATCGACCGCTGCCACCGGCACGCCCAAGGTCAGCGACTCTGAGATCGTGACCGCTATCAAAGACAGCTTCAAACAAGACCCGGAAATCGCCGGCGCCGGTTTAAGCATCAATTCTAATAACGGCGTCGTCACATTAAGCGGTAATCTTCCTAACGCACAAACTTACAATCGGGCGATTTCCCTGGCGCGTAACGTACCCGGTGTACGTCCTCCAGTCAGAGCCGCCGACCTCAAATTCCGCTAAGTACCACCCTACCCTTCTCAATCCCGGGGCGTCGTTCATGTGCGGAATCTGCGGTGAATTGCGTTTCGACGGCAGTAATCCCGACTTGGTTTTGATGAAGCGGGCGCTGGATCGCCTGGCACGGCGCGGCCCCGATCATGAGGGGGTCTGGGCAGACGGCCCTATCCTGCTAGGCCATCGCCGCCTCTCGGTGATCGACCTCAGCGACCGGTCTAACCAGCCGATGATCGATGCAGATCTTGGCTTAGCTCTGGTTTTTAACGGCGCAATCTACAACTATCGGGAATTAAGGCGGGACCTGCTAGCGAAGGGATACTCATTTTTTTCTGAGGGCGATAGCGAGGTCATTCTTAAAGCCTATGCCGAATGGGGAGAACGCTGCGTCGAACACCTGATCGGGATGTTCGCCTTCGCAATTTGGCATATCCGTGAGCGCAGCCTGTTTTTAGCGCGTGACCGTCTCGGTATCAAACCGCTCTACTACGCGCAAATGCCTCACGCATTTCGCTTCGCCTCCAACAGCCAAGCGCTGCTGGCAGCAACCGACATCGATACCACTATCGACCCGGTGGCCTTGCACCATCAATTGACTCTCCACGCTGTCGTCCCAGCGCCACGCACCCTCTTACAGGGTATCCGTAAACTGCCCCCCGCGACGACCCTCACTATCGCCGCCGACGGCGCACAGCACAGCCGAGTTTACTGGCGGCTGCAAGCCACACGACCCACCGAATCACGCAATGCAGCGGAGTGGACCGAGGAAATCCATGCGGCGCTACGGCTGGCTGTACGGCGCCGGCTCGATATCGCTGACGTACCCGTTGGGGTGCTGCTCTCAGGCGGGTTGGATTCGAGCCTGTTAGTGGCGTTGCTGGCCGAAACCGGCGCCCATGATTTGCGGACTTTCTCGGTCGGCTTCGAGGATCAGCCAGAAGAGAAAGGCAGTGAGTTCGAATACTCCGATCAAGTCGTAGCTCGCTATCAAACGCGACATCACCAATACTTGATCCCCAACGATCAGGTCTTGAACCGGCTCCCGGAAGCGGTCTCCTGCATGGCCGAACCGATGGTAGGCCAGGATGCAGTGGCTTTTTTCCTCTTGGCCGAGCGGGTATCGCAAGCAGTTAAAGTGGTGCAAAGCGGTCAAGGCGCCGATGAGGTATTCGGCGGCTACTTCTGGTATCCCCGCATGGTTGCCGAAACCGGGGATGATCTGGATCGATTCCGTCACCATTATTTTGATCGTGACCACCCTGAATGGCTGGAAACGGTCGCACCGGCTTATCACGGTTCCGATCATACCGCCCGGCTGATCGCCGAGCGGCTCGCGGAACCAGGAGCAGAGGAATATCTCGATAAGGTGTTGCGGTTAGATGTGACCAGCCTCATCGTAGACGATCCGGTTAAACGGGTAGATAACATGACCATGGCCTGGGGGCTGGAAGCCAGGGTGCCTTTTTTGGATCACGAGTTGGTCGAACTGGCCATGCAACTGCCTGCCGAGCTAAAAATCGGCGACGGCGGCAAAGCTGTCTTGAAAAAAATTGCGCGCGGCCTGCTACCCGATTCGGTGATTGATCGACCGAAGGGCTATTTTCCGGTGCCGGCACTCAAATTCGTGCGCGGTCAATTTTTAGAGTTCATGCAAGAGATCGTCACCTCGCGCGCCTGCCGAGAACGTGGATTGTTCCAGCGGCCCTACCTGGAGAAGCTATTAGCCGCGCCTGAGATGTATATGACCCGGCTACTGGGCAGCAAATTATGGCACGTCGCGCTGCTGGAACTCTGGCTACAAATCAATGTAGATCATCGCCCCTAAAAGCGACTTCACAAGCTGATCCCGTGCAGTAAAAAACCTTGGGTTGCAACCTCCTCCGCCGGTTCGGTCTAATGTTCGATTCCCTCGTTTATCGGGCCTGCTTTGGAGGATACAGCCACCGCTCTTTTCCGCCTGGTTGTCTGATCTCACCTACCGGATTATCGGAATCCGATAGCGCACACTTTCCAACTTCCCAACCCTTTAACATCTCAGGAGTTTCCGATGGATGACGTTCTTGAACGCATCAAACAACAAGTTGAATCCAATCCGGTGGTCATCTATATGAAAGGCACCCCGGAGATGCCACGCTGTGGTTTTTCGCAGCGGGCATCGCAAGCGCTGGCTGCCACCGGTTTCCCATTTGCCTACGTCAACGTCTTAGAGGACCCGGAGATTTTCGACAACTTGCCGCGCTACGCCGACTGGCCTACCTTCCCACAAATTTACGTAGATGGTGAACTGGTCGGGGGTTGCGACATTACCCTGGAGCTTTATCAGAATGGTGAATTGAAGGGGCTAGTGGAAGCGGCCATCACCAAGCACGATACGCCATCTACCTGACAAGCGAACCGATTTGCACTACTTTTTCAACCCGGCGCCGCCGGGTTTTTTAGTATGTTTTTAAGCCAGCCGGCATTTTATCGCGCGACATCGCTGTAAAAAGGTCTAAATTTATGTCGGCGCGTAAATTCGCACGGTTCCCAACTTGGAGACTGCTCCAAGGTTGGGTTAGACTGAAAGATACAGCGATAAAGATAGGGCATTTTGTATGCTGCAATATCCACTAACTCATTCAGAGGATTGAACTGATGCCGAAGAAAAAAGAGCCGACCGAAGCAGCCGCCAAGGAAACCAAAACGACAGCCGCACAAACCGGCAAGACCGCAGCTGCGGCGGCACCAGCGAAGACAGCCAAACCTGAACCTGCTGCTGCCCCTAAGACGGCAAAACCGGCTACCAAAGTGGAAAAACCCTCGGTAGCTTCAAGTACTCCAGCCACCACCGCCAAGGCTACGAAACCCGCCACCAAAGCCCCTGCCAAAGCCGAAAAACCGGCGACTGAGGCAAACCCGATTATTACGGTTATCGTTGCCAAGTTCGATGTCGGCCCCGGCAACAACCTCTATATTCGCGGTGATGGCCATAGCTTAAGCTGGGAAAGCGGAACCTTGATGGAAAATGTCGGTGGCGACACTTGGCAATGGACCACCACGGAAGCTCGCGAAGGTGTTCTTGGGTTCAAGCTATTGATCAATGACGAAGTTTGGTCTATCGGTGAGAACATGAACACGCCGTTTGGTGAAACAACGACGTTCTATCCCGCTTTTTGAAGCAAAGCTGTAACGGTGCTGATCGCCGGCACAAACCGGCGGTCGCTCCTCATCAGCCTTCACGCTGCAACCGCTCAAACTCGGCTTTCGAACGCGCCACACAGTCTTCAATGGCGACGCCACCGAAATAATTCCCGGTGAGAGCCAAACCGCTTCCAGGCAATAACGCATTCACAGCCTCCGTCCATTGTCCATGGCTAGCTCGCAGCATCGGTAACTGATTGCGCTTGGCCTTCACGTTTTCTAAATTCAACTCACTTCGTGCAACCCCTAGAACCTGGGCGATCCGCTGCAATTTTCCCTCCTCGGTTAAAACCCCAGGACGGAAGTGAAACGTGAATCCGCGAAATCGGGCATCAGGCAGTGTATCCCGCGATACCGCCGAATAAAACGTCTCACCGCAACCGATCAACCCCGCCAATGGCGGCAAACTGACTCGTTCACGCGGTAACCCAACCCCAACTGATTCCACCACTGCCACGCCGATCTCCGTCAATCGTTCCGCTAAGGCAGGCAAAACCGACCGCAGTAAATCGGCTGCTATCGCCACCGGGGTCGCCAAACAAACTCGGTGTGCGGAATAGCTAACCCCTTCTAACTGTACGATAAAATCTGGGCCATCGCGCCTAATCGACTGCACCGTTCGGCCATACTCGATCTCGACACCCGCCTGTTTGGCCAAGACATCAGCGATGGTTTGCAAGCCGGCGGAGAAGGTAAAGCCACGCGGGAACTCTTTACGGCGCGGTCGCGGCCGAAACAGGTGATCGGCCGGGTAATTAGCCGCCGACTGGCAAACAACCGCGTCGAAGGCTGGCCCGAACACCGCCGAATAATTCCGGCGACCAACGATATGGCCATAGTAGTCGCCAACTGTGTGGCCCGCTTTGCGGGTGCCGAGCAACCGAAATGGCGCCCCTAGCAACTCCACGATAGATAGCTTTGAAGGAATGGTATGAACCGCCTCAGCCGCGAACAGCCGAAACCCAACCTTTTCTCGGCGTCGCAACTGTTTAAGCACGTCGCTAAATTCCAAAAGTGCCAATAGATCACTGTAGGAGTTAAAACAACTGTGCGCGCCGAGTTCTAGCCAAAATCCGTCCAGATCCCCGGTGAATCGATGGGAATGCAGGCAGCCACCCGGTTGTTTTTCCTGTTCCAATACCCGCACTCTCACGCCGGCCGCAGCCGCATAGCACGCCATGCTTAGGCCGGCGACACCGGCACCAACGATCAATAAATCATCATCGGGCATGGCGAAAACTCCTTAAATATCAACATCGGCCAATTCAGAGCGAAAGCGTTAAGTGGTAAATCGGCAAGTTTTATCTAGGCTTATCCTATAGCCCACCCTAATGCCAAGAGAGATTAATGCACATCACGTCCTATTTCGCTAAAGATTTATTCCGGGGTAAGACCGTGTTCATCACGGGCGGCAGCAGCGGTATCAATCTCGGCATCGCCCGCAATTTCGCCGCACTCGGCGCGAATCTCAGCATCGTTGGTCGCTCCCAGGAAAAATTGGCTGCGGCGACTGCTGAACTCAAGGCAATCGGTGCCCATGTAGTGGCTCATTCCGCCGATGTGCGTGACTACCCAGCCCTGGAGAAAGCCCTGCAAGAGACCAACACGGCGCTAGGACCGGTGCATACCCTGATTTGCGGGGCGGCGGGCAATTTCCCTTGCCCAGCGGCAGACCTTAGCCCGAATGGTTTCAAATCGGTTATTGATATCGATTTGCTGGGCAGTTTCCACGCCTGTCGGGCCGGATTCGCGCAACTGCGGGAGACGCAGGGCAATATCATCTTCATCTCGGCTGGCATGGCTTTTATGCCTTATGCCTTCCAAGCCCACGTCGGCGCGGCCAAAGCAGGCATTGACAACCTCATGCGCAACCTGGCGCTGGAATGGGGGCCGTTTGGTATCCGCTGCAACAGCATCGTGCCTGGCCCCATTGAAGGTACCGAAGGTGTGCGCCGCTTAGTCCCAGAGGGTAGCGGCGACCTATTGCGCAAGGCAATTCCGCTAGGCCGGTTCGGTACCCCCGACGACATCGGGCAATTGAGCGTGTTCCTGGCATCCCCTTTAGCCTCGTATATCACCGGCACGGTGATCGTTGCCGACGGTGGCCAAAATTTACCCGGTTCCGGCGCCTGGACACAGCTCATTGCAACGGAGATTGCTAAGGCGAGCCGTTAAAAGACAACAACCCAGTCACCAAGTTTGCTCGATTAACATTGGGTGTGGCCGATAGGCTGGCGCGAATTGCTCGCAAGCTGCAACCTTTGTGCAACGGCTTGAGCTATAATAACTATAAAGACCACCAGTGGGCCGGTGACAGCCTACGAGGACTATAGAGGTTGAGGTATACAACAATGAAATTACAATCCTTCGACTTGAACGACATTATTCACGAACCCTCTGACGAGCAGCTTGACGCCTTGATGGAAGCGGTAGCTACCGAAGCGCGCAAGCACGCCCAACGAGCGCGCGAACAACTGATGGTCCGGTTGCGGGCTGAAATCAGAGCAATCAACCTGCCTCTCCAAGCCCAAGCCTAACTGAGCATTGGTTTTGCGGCTCGACCGGCACGCTGCAATTGACTGCGGCGTGCCGTCGATTAGCTCAATAAAACTGGCCATATTGGGCATCGACCGCAACAGCGTGTAAAATACAACGGCTTTCTTTTTCTAGCCGATTTTTTGCCGGATTTTGCATGTTCTTGGAGGATTTGCTTGATGACGCCACACGCCCGGTTCAACTTAAACGACATCGCCCACGAACCCTCTGACGAACAGCTCGACGCCTTGATGGAAGCCGTCGTCACCGAAGCACGCAAGCACGCTGAAACGGCTCGCACACACTTATTGAATCGCTTACGTGCCGAGATTATGGCCGTTGATGGGTTGCGCGTGCGGGCATGAGCGAGGGGGGAAAACCGCGCTTGATCGTGGTCGCCGGACCTAACGGCTCCGGAAAAACCTCGATTACCCAGCAGCTTCTGATGCACGAGTGGATGGACGGATGTGTTTACGTCAACCCGGATTTTATCGCCCGCGATGAGTTCGGTGACTGGAACGCGCCTGACGCGGTTTTTCGTGCAGCCCGCCGGGCGGCCGAAATCCGCGAAGGCTGCCTAGTCGAAGGTCGCAGCCTCGCTTTTGAAACCGTCCTGTCTGCACCCGATAAGATGGATTTTCTCCGTCGTGCCAGGGAGGCGGGGTTTTTTATCCGGCTATTCTTCGTCGGTACCGATGATCCCTCCATCAATGCCAAGCGGGTCGCCATGCGGGTCATGGAAGGTGGCCACGATGTGCCCATTCCGAAGATCATCGGCCGTTACACCAAGTCACTGGCCTACTGCTCTGTGGTCGCCTGGCTCGCTGATCGAACCTACGTGTACGATAACTCCATCGACAACGCTCGCGCCAAGCTCCTATTTCGTGCTTCAAAAGGTCGGCTGGTCAAAGTGTACGGTCAAATTAACCCGTGGGCGCAGGAAATCACCAACCGGTTACTCCCGGTATCGAGCGACGATACGGCGCTACAGCTATAAAACCAACCGCTAGGCGGGATAGCCGGCGCGTCAACTTGGCCGGCTCAAGCCTAACCTGTCGTTATCTCTCACTGATCTCATTTTCCGTGCGATTGCCGAGGACCTCTCATGCGCTACATCAGCACCCGAGGCGGCATGGCCCCCGCGCCGTTTTCAGACATTCTGCTAGGCGGTTTGGCACCCGATGGCGGCTTGACCATTCCGGACGCATACCCGGTACTGGCACCTGGTGAACTCGCCGGCTGGCGTGGCCTTTCCTATGCGGGCTTGGCCTGGGCTATTTTGCGCAAGTTCATCGACGATATCCCAGCTGGCGATCTACGCGCGCTCATCGACAAAACCTACACCGCCGATATTTTCCACAGTGAGGCCATCACCCCCGTTACCTCTCTCGGAGACGGGGTATGGCTATTAGGACTATCGAATGGCCCGACCCTAGCGTTCAAAGATATCGCCTTGCAATTGCTGGGCAATCTCTTCGAATACGCTTTGCTGAAAACCGGCGGCCACCTCAACATCCTCGGCGCGACATCGGGCGATACAGGCTCCAGCGCCGAATACGCCATGCGCGGCAAACGCGGTATTCGCGTGTTTATGTTGTCGCCCCATCAGAAGATGAGCCGGTTTCAGACCGCACAAATGTTCTCCTTACAGGATTCGAACATCTTCAATATTGCGATACGCGGGGTGTTTGACGATTGTCAGGATGCGGTCAAGGCTGCCAGCAACGACGCTGAGTTCAAAGCACGTTACTGTATCGGCACGGTCAATTCCATCAACTGGGCACGGGTTGCCGCACAGATCGTCTACTACTTTAAAGGCTGGCTGGCGATTACAGACCGCGATGATCAACCCGTCTCGTTTGCGATCCCCTCAGGAAATTTCGGCAATATCTGCGCCGGTTATATCGCCAAGCGGATGGGCTTGCCGATCCACCGCTTGATCCTGGCCACCAACGAAAACAACGTCCTTGATGAATTCTTCCGTACCGGCATTTATCGGGTGCGGGCCACTGACCAGGTACTGCATACCAGCAGCCCATCCATGGATATTTCCAAAGCATCAAACTTCGAGCGCTTCATTTTCGATCTGGTTGACCGCGATCCGGAGCGGGTACGGATGCTGTGGCAGCAAATCGAGACCCAGGGCTTCTTTGACCTATCGGGTAGTGTCCACTTTCAAGCGATTCGCGATTCGGGATTCGTCTCCGGCTCCAGCACGCATCAAGACCGGATTGCCACCATCCGGCGGATTTATCAGGATTCTGGGATCATCGTTGACACCCATACCGCCGATGGCATCAAGGTTGGGCTGGAGTTTCGCGAGGAGGGCATCCCATTGATTTGCGCCGAGACGGCCCTACCAACCAAGTTTGAAGAATCGATCTTTCAAGCCCTGAATCGCGCGCCAGAGCGGCCAGCCGGTTACGAACAGCTTGAAACACTGCCGCAGCGTTTTACCCTGATGGATGCGGATGTGACACAGATCAAAGCGTTTATCGCGCAACATGCCGCCTGAGAAACCCATCTGGCTGAAGATCGCGTGATTATCCCGGCGGTTGATAATGACTCGACATGACGAACGACATACAACGGTTATTTCTAAAAATTATTTTAAATTCAATATCTTAATAAGATAAAGTTCACTAAGAGTCACCTGGCAAAACATGACTAACGGCACGCGCAAGCTCTGTCAGTCATTGGATAAAATGATTGGGCGTTCAGGAGATCAAACTTGCTCTTGATACCTGGAAGAGATCCGACATCTGAAAAAAAGTTATCGGCTCGCCCATTCATCCATCTTAGTAAGGAGACCTTAGCAATGGCACACTTCCCACGCCTCAGTTTAATCGCTTTGGGGTTAGCAGTCGGCACCGCATTATCGACCCCGGTGGTCGCCCAACAAGCCCCTCCCCCACTCTATCGTTCATCGCCACCAGTTGAACAACTGGCACCTGTCTACCTCGGTCGTTCGCAGACAGAAGAGGTGATCGAAGAAAGAACGGTAACGAGCGGTAATCCGCCACCCCCGCCACCGCCTCCACCAGAATCGGAGGACAAGGGCTGGCTACCGCCGGGAGGTTCGATTCAGGTTAGAACCACTGATCAAGGTATTCGCTATACATCCGGTGGCGTTGGCGAGAGCGAACGTGAAGAGCTACGCGCCATATCGGATCGATTCAACTTGCGTGTAATGTCTGCTATGCAAGGCGGTGGCGAGTATCTGGCGGATACTGCGGTGAAGATCCTCGATTCACGCGGCGAAGTGGTTTTAAGCGCCAACTCGAAAGGGCCATATTTCTTGGCTCAAATCCCACCTGGCACTTATACCGTCGCAGTAAGCACGGCTGACCACACCCAACAGCAATCCGTCCGAATTGATGGCCCTCGCCAGTCGCAGTTAAATTTTTACTGGCGTTGAGGTGAATGCTAACCAGATTGTTCGTTCCCCTATTGCTCAGTCAACAGGGGGCAAAAGCGGGATATCGCTACTCCGCCTTTACCGCCTGGTTTAACGGTTGGAGACAGGTGCAGGAGGATCAACGGATTGAGCCGTGTCATTCCTCCCTTTCTCCAGCAGCTCTTTAGCGGCGGGTGAACCGGTGTATTTGACGATTTCCTCCAGCGTCGGCACCCGCAACAGCGCCCCTTCCTTCATGTGATCGATCTCCCGCCCGGAAAATGCCTGCGGGTTGGCCAAGAATAACGCCTTCATCATCACGTCCTTCCCAATCTCGGCATCGGGGCGCACCTTCGTCGCAATGTCCCAAAGCCGCTCGTTGGCACCCACCGGCCCGTATTGCTCCCCTCCTTTGTAGGTCGGCTCCGCCTTCGCCTTCTTCTCTGCATCAGCCGATGAAGGAGCAGTAACCTCTCCAGTCGATGGCGCCACGGTCGTTGAAGGCGTAGCCCCGACCGGTTGCGCGTTCGTTGCCGGGGTTGGGGTCGGTGTCGGGGTTGGGGATTGAGTCGGCTTTACCGCCAGCTTGGTATCCTCCTGGCGATTCGATTGCGCGCCTGTCTCCTGTTTGACTTCCGCAGAGGTGACAGATCCAACCTGTCGTTCCAGCAGCTCTTTAGCGGCGGGTGAACCGGTGTATTTGACGATTTCCTCCAGCGCCGGCACCCGCAACAGCGCCCCTTCCTTCATGTGATCGATCTCCCGCCCGGAAAATGCCTGCGGGTTGGCCAAGAATAACGCCTTCATCATCACATCCTTCCCAATCTCGGCATCGGGGCGCACCTTCGTCGCAATGTCCCAAAGCCGCTCGTTGGCACCCACCGGCCCGTATTGCTCCCCTCCTTTGTAGGTCGGCTCCGCCTTCGCCTTGGCCACCTTGTCAGACTGTGTTGTGGCAGGCGCAGTCACGCCAGACGTTGTATCCAGCCTGGCGGTAAATTCGCCAACCCGTCCTTCCAAGACACCCAATAAATTCGTGGTGCTGACAGAGTATGAAGGCGAAGGAACACTGCTGGGTAGCCTTACTGACTTGTTTGCAACGACCGGCCCTATCGTCCTCGCCCCAGAACCATTACCGGCCGTTGTAACCGATTTCGCTGTAAAGGTGATTGGCATCGTTCCTAGTTTAGGGATTCTTCTAGCCGAGGTTAATGAAGCATCGGCAATGATCGATCCAGGAGCGATTTGCGCTGGAATCACAGACCCTGGAATTTTAACGGCTGCGCCGATCACCTCGGCAACCGCCAAATACATCAGTGGTGTTGCTGAAACTGGCGTCAAGATAGGGGGCGCAACATTTCCCACAGAACTGGTGGGCTGCGTAACTGTTGCCCGTTTAGCCGAAGGAGAACGCCCTGGTAGTTCATACTTGTCGGCAGCCTCCAGCCCAGATTTGCTAGGCCCCAATAACGCCGAGAGCGAAGGAGCCGCTTCTGTCATCATCGGCTCCAACACATCAGGTGGTGCCAAGGCAAATGCTTGGGGAGCACCGGCGCTAGCGTCAGCCAACCCTATCCCATTGCTCTTGGTGACTGAGACATCCAGCGGCGGTTTGCCACCCTGAACCAAAGCAGCAGTTTGAGCCTCTTCCGCTTCCGCTAAGCTCCTAGCAGCCGCCGAACCGGAAAACTTGGCAATCTGCCGCAAAGTGGGCAGACGCAACGTAGAGCCAACTTTAAGTTCATTAATTCCAGATTTAGCGAATGCCTGGGGATTGGCTTTAAATAGGGCCTGCATCATCTGCTCTGAGCTAATGCTCGGATCGGGGCGCACCTTAAGGGCGATTTTCCCAAGTCTCTCACCAGGCATTACAGGGCCATAGGTACCTCCAGATTTATAACCCTTAGTGGGCGCAGCCACCGTTTCCACCGGCACAGGAGGCGGGAGTGGGCCAGCCGGCGTGACGGCTGCAACCGGCGTTGGCGTTGGCGTTGGCGTTGGCGTTGGCGTTGGCGTTGGCGTTGGCGTTGGCGTTGGCGTTGGCGTTGGCGTTGGCGAGGCTATCATAGGCGCTGGCGCTGGCGCTGGCGTTGGCGTTGGCGTTGGCGTTGGCGTTGGCGTTGACGAGGCTATCATAGGCGCTGGCGAGGGTACTGGCATGGCGGGCGATACCGGGGTAGTAACCACCGGCGCAGGAGTGGGGGCCGGCTCACTGGCAGATGGGGCCGGCGGCGGCGCCACAGTCGTAGCTGCCGCTAGCGGTGAAACCGGAAGGGGTGTCGGCTCAGCCGCAACAGCCGCTACAGCCGGCACAGGAGCGCTAGCCGGAGTAGGTGGTACCGCCTGGGCAGGTCCGTCCAAAATCGTTTTTGTACGGTCATTCGGGCGCTTGGCCAAGCGCTGAACAGGATCAAGAAACACGGTGAACTCCCGAAAGGTTTTGCCGCGCGGCCAGCTAAACTCCATCAACAAACCCAGGGAAGGTTCACGGATCGGCTCGGTGGAAACCACTCTGACGTAAACTTCTCCCGCTGCGTTATATTCGATAGAAAATACCAGTTTGCCCAAAGTCGCTGTTCGGTCGAGGCCAAACTCCTTATACATTGGCGAAGCCGCCAATTTGACTGAAACCTTAGCCAGATCCTCCGGTGTCAGCTTGGGTAAAGGGATTCTCGCGTCGAATAATTGATTAAGCGAGGATTGGACCTGAATTTCGCCGATTTCCAGCGCCAGGGCGCATGTCGGCCCCAACAACAGCGTTATCAACCAAAAGCGAAACGGTTTGCGGAACATGAACGGACCCTCGGAATCAGGCGGAGGCATCAAGAACAGAAAAACCACTTCTATCGCCACCAGTATCTTTTGGAAACCATAGTCTATCAGGAGTTTCCGCCGGAGACCTGGCTACAACCAGATCAGCAAAAACCGATATCGATATTTTTCAAAATCTTACTATAGCCCCCTTTTGGCTCGCATGACGTGAGGCCGAATGGGTGTCTAGAATGCCGGGTCAAACACCCGTTAGCCGTTCTCAAAGGAACGGCATCGCCCGCGCTAATCACCGGATCAGCCCTATGATTGCCGAACAGGATGCATCACCTAACCCAACCGACAGCCCGCCGAATCTAGCTATCGAACCGCTTGTCGGCACGGCTGCGCGGCTATTGGCGTTATTGCAGCAGCTAGTGCGCGAAACCCATCCATCAGGTGGAACAGCCGACCCGATTGATCTCGACAGCCACCTCGACCGAGACTTGGCGCTAGATAGCCTAACTCGGACTGAGCTACTGCGGCGGATTGAGCAGACCTTTCAAATCGTCTTGGGCGAGCGATTGCTTCTGGCGGAAACCCCGCGCGATCTGGTGAGGCTGATCCGCCAGGCCGAAAGTGAAGCGGGCGTGCAGGACGCTCCAGCCGAGCGTATGGATTCCAGGGTGGAACGGGAGGTGGTACCGCGTTTATCGAGTGCTGGTATCCCAGAGCGCGTCGCAACGCTCATTGATATGCTGGACTGGCACACCCAGGCTCACCCAAATCAGAGCGCAATTCAAATCCAGGGGAGCAACGAGCAAATTGAGGCTGCCTTCACCTATGCCGAACTTCAGCAGGGTGCGCAAGCCGTGGCGGCTGGGCTGCGTCAGCGTGGGCTACAACCCCGACAAACCGCCGCGATCATGCTACCCACCGGCAGCGATTACTTCTTGAGTTTTTTCGGCACCCTACTGGCCGGTGGTGTGCCGGTACCGATTTACCCACCGGCCCGCCCGACGCAAATCGAGGAACATTTGCGCCGCCATATCCGGCTACTGGGCAATGCCCAAACCATGATTCTGGTCACGGTTCCAGAAGCGAAGATCGTCGCGCGGCTGTTGCAAACACAGCTCCAGGACTTACGTCATGTCGTGACGGTGGCAGAACTCCAGCAGAGCCAAGACACCTGGAATGCCCCGCCAATTGGTAGCGACGACCTCGCTTTCCTACAATACACCTCCGGCAGTACCGGCGATCCCAAAGGGGTGATGCTTAGTCACGCCAATCTGCTGGCCAACGTGCGCGCCATGGGCCGACATATCGCCGTTAGCCCCAACGACCTCTTCGTCAGTTGGTTGCCCCTGTATCACGACATGGGTTTGATCGGCGCCTGCCTGGGCAGCCTGTACCACGGCTGTCCGCTAATCGTAATGTCACCGCTCACCTTTCTAGCGCGGCCGGCACATTGGCTGCGCGCCATCCACCGCCATCGGGCCACTTTATCGGCTGCGCCCAATTTCGCTTACGAGCTTTGTGCCCGCACCATTGAGGAGCACGACATCGCCGGCCTTGATCTCAGCTCTTGGCGAATGGCGTGCAACGGCGCTGAACCTGTTAATCCCATCACCCTCGAACGGTTCATCGCCCGCTTCGGCCCCTATGGTTTCCGGCCGGAAGCCATGGCGCCAGTCTATGGCTTGGCCGAATGCTCAGTGGGACTCGCCTTACAGCCTCCGGGGCGGGGACCGGTGATCGACCGGGTACGCCGTGATGCGTTGCTGACCGATGGGCGGGCGGAACTGGCAAGTGCAGACGATCCATCCGCCTTGCAGTTTCCGGCCTGTGGGCAACCCCTTGCTGGCCACCAAATCCGCATCGTTGACGAGCGGGGCCGAGAATTGCCGGAACGATGTGAAGGGCAACTGGAGTTTAAAGGGCCTTCGGCCACGGCTGGCTACTACCGCAACCCCGACGCGACCCGCAAGCTGTTCCCCCATGGCGATGGTTGGCTCGATTCGGGGGATCGCGCCTATGTGGCGGGCGGTGACGTGTATCTGACAGGTCGAGTGAAGGATTTGATTATCCGTGGCGGGCGTAATCTGTATCCTTACGAACTGGAACAGGCAGTTGGCGACCTCAACGGCATTCGCAAAGGCTGTGTCGCCGCATTCGCCAGCAATGATCCACAAATCGGCAGCGAACGATTAATCGTTGTCGCTGAAACTCGCGTGACCCAAGCGGATGAATTGGCCAAATTGCGCCAAAAGATCCAGGGCATCAGCGTCGAGATACTGGGCATACCTCCAGATGATATCGCGCTGGTTCGACCCCATACCGTTTTGAAAACCTCCAGCGGCAAAATTCGTCGCTCTGGGGTTCGAGAATTATACGAGCGCAACGCCCTCAATCATGGTAGCCGAGCGCTGTGGTTGCAGCTCACGCGCATGGTGATCTCTAGCGGCTGGGTACAAGCGCGACGCTGCGCAGACCGCATAGGCGCTTATCTGTACGCCGCGTATGCTTGGCTGCTATTTGGGCTGCTGGCGCCTGCCACCTGGCTAGGGATCATGACCCTGCCCAAGCGCGAGTGGCGGTGGAAACTGAGCCGGTTCATCGCTCTTACCCTGGCACGACTGACCGGTACGCCGCTGACTATCTCCGGTTTGGCTCATCTGCCCGCAGGACCTTGTGTGCTGGTCGTTAACCATGCCAGTTACCTGGATGCTTATGTCCTGATCGCGATGATCCCGCGCTCCCTTCATTACGTCGCCAAGCGGGAATTATTGAATAATCCTTGGCTTGCCCAGCCCTTACAGCGGATGGGTACTTTGTTCGTCGAACGTTTCGACGCGCGGCGCAGCGCACTGGAGGGGCTACAGATCGCTGAAGCGGCAAAAAAAGGACAATCACTGGCCTTCTTTCCCGAAGGGACCTTTACTCGGATACCGGGTCTACGCAGTTTCCGCCTGGGCGCTTTCGTGGCCGCTGCTCAAGCCGGAGTACCGGTCATCCCGGTGATCATTCGCGGTACCCGCTCCATGCTGCGCGCCGGTTCCTGGTTGCCACGCTGCAACCCGCTAGAGGTGATCGTACAACCCCCCCTATACCCCGAAGGTCAGGATTGGCAGTCTGTGATACAGCTGCGCGATACAGCACGGGCTAGCATCCTGCAACATTGCAGCGAGCCGGACTTAGGCGATACTGTCAATGCTCCACAGTCAAACGCTTCTTAACTCAATCAGATGGTGTCCAAATCCTATCACTGGCTTTGACCGCCCCCGATGTTTTGCGTGATCTTGATTTTATTAGTGGCCACGCTGCGCTGATACAGCGAATCCTTCTGCGGCTATCAAACCAGCCCAAGGGATAAAATTACTGTCAGCTTTTTTTACAGCTTAGGAGTTACGCAGTTGAAATTCTAAGTGATTGATTAATAGAAGATTTCTGTTGTCTGCTGCACAGGTCGATTTCTTTTAAAATCAGAGCGTTAGAGACCCAACTGCGTAACTCCTAACTTTATGCCACCTATCCGGACCGCGCCATCGACATAACATAATAGGCAGGAAGATGTGTCAGCTTTTTTTACAGTTATTTAAAGTAAATCGTCCCTTAAATTCTTTACTTAATATCAGTATATTTTATTTTAAATCAATAACATATTTTAATTTAGCTAAAACATAATTTGTAATCTTAAGAAAAACACTGCCGGTTAGGGTGTCAGGAAATTTTACAGTTCCTACATATTTTGAAGAATAACGACAAGCAATTTATTATCTAAGTTATTGTAATAAAATAGATACTTCTTTAATCTAAATTTTTGGCATAAAAAATGCTCATGTAAGTACATCCTCGATATTTATAGAGGGTTTGGGTTTTTAACTAGGGTTTGGAGTAAGGAGATACTTTATGAAACAGACAACTTCTATCAGAAATTCAGTGCTGCTCGCTGCGATATTTGGCTTAGGCTTAGGCTCTGGCGTTGCAAGCGCAGCTGTTATCACTCAGGTCACTAACTTAGGCGCTATTCAGACTACAAGTGGTCTTACAGGTTTTACAACTACCGGCGCCAACATGGATGGAATGTTGATCACCGCCACTTATTTTAACGGCTCAGCGCTCCAAACCCTCAGTGGAAACTGGAGTGATATTGGTGCCAGCTCCGGCGGTGTGACCCTGGCCTCACAGCCTGGAGGGGGAGACGGTAATGATTTTACGCTCAAACTTTTCGGCGACTCTTTCAATAATGCTTGGAACTTGAATTTTGATGTGGCGGGCCGGGGATCTCTGAGAAGCCTGCTCTTTGATGGGGTACCTGGTAACACCGTATTCGATATCTGTGGTAATAATAATCAGTGGTGCGGTGGTAACACTGGTACACCGGGTTCGGCGAATGGGCTGAATTTCAGCGGATTCAGCAACACCAATATCGCTATTACCGCAACTTACTTTGATGCGTTAGCGATTGGTAACGCATCACCTGTTGGTGATGTGTTCACCAAGTTTAAGCTAGATTTTGGTGGCAACGGATTGGCCCAAAACGCATACCAATTTAACCTTGATACCGATAATGCCAAAACGACGATTGTCCCTGCCGTGCCAGAACCGGCTTCCATGTCGCTGCTGGGATTAGGGTTGGCTGGGTTGGGTGCGCTGCGTCGGCGTAAGCAATCAGTCTAGTTCCCCATAAAGCAAAGAAACCCGACCGTCGTGTCGGTTTTCTTTATTATTGCCTGACCATGTCAAATCTCAATTGAAAAAGGAAGGCGTATAGTTTCCGACAAGACAGGACCGGCAATAACCATTACTATTGCCCTAGCCCAAGCCGGGTGCAAACGCAACCTATCCAGTCGAAAACCAAAACCATGGTCCAGACTTCCGCCGCCGTAGCAACGCCATCAACCCGCTTGGTCGCTTACAGCGTGGCGTTGGCCGCTTTAGCGGTCGCTTTATCACCGCTTAGTATCCCCACCGGCATCGCTAAAGTTTCCCCAAGCCAGCATTTCATCAATGTCATTGCCGGTGCGCTGGTCGGACCGTGGTGGGGATTAGCTGTTGCGGCGGTTACCTCACTGGTGCGCAATGCCTTGGGTCTGGGCACTCCGTTGGCGTTTCCGGGCAGTATTTTCGGCGTCGTTCTGGCCGGGCTGGCCTATCGCTACACTCACAACATTTACTTTACCGCGCTTGGCGAAATCATCGGTACCGGCTTAATCGGCGCCTCTGTCGGCGCGCTATTGGTTGCCCCCTATCTGATGGGCAAGGATATCGCCCTGAGCCTATTGATCCTGCCCTTTTTATTATCCTCAATGGTGGGTGCCGCCCTAGGCGTCCTTGGTCTTAGAGTATTGCGGCGTTTGGGTTATCTGCACTAAACGGCAATGGCAGAGGCTTTGATTGCTTGCCGTGACGTCAGTTACCGCTATCCGATGACCGGTTATCGCGCACTCCAGCAGGTGGATTTCAGCGTTGCGCCTGGCGAGTTTGTCGTGTTGGCCGGCGCTAGCGGTTCCGGCAAATCCACTTTGTGCCGACTACTTAATGGCTTGATTCCCTATCTACAGGGCGGCGAGATCAGTGGCACTTTGACAGTGGCTGGAATGGACCCGCGCGCAACCCCACCCCACCAGATGAGCCGTGCAGTCGGATTGGTCCTGCAACGGCCGGACGCCCAATGCCTGGCCACCACAGTCACCAGGGACATCGCCTTCGGCCCCGCTTGCCAAGGTCTGGATCGGCCGAGCATCGCCCGCCGAGTCCGCGAAGCCGCCGAGTGGCTTGATATCGGCCACCTGCTGGAACGGGCGCCGCACACACTGTCCGGTGGCGAGCAACAGCGCGTTGCGCTGGCCGGCGTGTTGGCCATGCAGCCCCGTCTGCTGGTGCTGGACGAGCCATTTGCCTTTTTAGACGCAGCGGGTGCCGGCCAGTTGCGAGAGTTACTCCGCCGCCTACATGATGCCGGTGTCACGCTACTAGTGGCCGAGCATCGGTTGGAAGAGATCACCGGCGTCGCCAATCGTATGCTGGTTCTGCATCAGGGCCGACTTGTGGCAGATGGGCCACCAGCGGCGATCATGGCCGGCGATCTCTCGGCTTGGGAATTGGCAACAGCGCCGCCGGTCTCTACACCCACACCGACAGCCCCCCTCTCCAAGCCGGTCGTGGAATGGGACGATATCTGGTATCAGCGTGAGAACCGACCGGTTCTGCGGGGAGCCAGCGTGAGCGCGAGCGCGGGGGAAATCGTCGCCCTGCTGGGCGCAAACGGGGCCGGCAAGAGCACCTTGCTCCGGCATGGTAATGGGTTGTTGCGGAGTCAGAAAGGGAACATCCGGGTGCTGGGCCAACCTATCGGCCGACGGCCGGTGGCCGAATTGGCGCGGGTGGTTGGCCTGGTGATACAGCAACCGGCCCGAATGCTGTTTGCTGCTACAGTACGCGCCGAGCTGGCAGCCGGCCCGCGCGCCCTCGGTCGGCATGATCCAGCCTGGTGCTCACAATTGAGCGAGCGTTTCGGCCTTGATCCGTTGCTCGAACGACCACCGCAGTTGCTCAGCGCCGGTGAGCAGCGACGGGTGGCGATAGCTGCCGTGCTTGCCGCTCGGCCCCAGGCCCTGTTGCTGGACGAACCCACCGCCGGCCAAGACGCCCGCGCGCGCGCGATCCTGTCTGCTTTGCTTCGTGAGTGCGCTGCCGACGGCGTGGCGATCATGGTGGCAACCCATAATCTGGCGTGGGCTTATCCACTGTGCGGGCGCTGGGCTGTGCTGGCGGATGGGCGCATCACCGTTGACGCGCATCCAACGGCTGTCCTCGCTCGGCCTGAAGTCTTACGTCATGCCCGTTTGCCGACCACGTTAGCGATGGCGGCTTGATATGATCGCGCCCGATGCCGAATCGCTTGCCCCATTACCCGCCCCAACCGGCCTCTTCGATCCCCGCGCCAAACTGTTTGTCTATCTCTTGGCTTTCAGCGGGATACTGCTCGCCACCGAGCTGACGGATTTGCTGCTGCTCAATACCACCGCGCTGCTTGCCGTGCTGGTGATGCGTGCCAGTGAAGCATGGCGCCGCGCATTGTGGCTGCTGTCCCCAACCCTGGTGTTATTCGCAGTCATCGTCGGTTTGAGCGATGGCCCGATAACGGCTGCCAGCGCGGTTCTGCGACTGCTGGGGCTGGTCACAGTCAGCGTGCTGTTTTTCGCTACTACCCCGCCGACGGAGCTAGGCGAATCCCTGCAAGCTAGCGGCGTACCGCCCACAGCGGTATTTTTGCTGGAAGGCACGCTGCGCTTCACGCCGATGATGGCTTTGTTGGTCAGCGAGGTACGCGAGGCACAAGAAAGCCGAGGTATCCGGCTGGATGGGGTCTACCTGCTGCGCAACGGCACCGCCTTGCTCGCACCGCTGTTGGCTGACGTAATGCGCTTCGCCGATGATCTTGCCGAGGCGCTCGAAGCACGCGGTTTTGGCGGCCCTACCCGCACACCCTTGGCGGACTATCGGTTTCGACTCCGTGATTGGGCATTGGTATTTGGGATAGTGGCGCTAGCGGTAGCTGCGGCGGCTCTGCGCCACATTTCTTAAAGATCACGCACTTTGGTAGTCGGTACGCTGATTTTTCCCGGCAAATCCCGCGTGATGAGGACAACCCAAGTTACTGGATCAAGCGCCCTTGCCCACCCATGGATGCCAATGAAAATACAGCAGTAATAAGCCACCGAAGATAATCCGATAATAGGCGAATGGCGCAAAGTTATTTTGGCTCACGTAGTGCAGCAGAAAACGGACGACCGCCAACCCACCCAAAAAAGCGGCGACAAAGCCAACCGCGAACATAGGGACATCGGCAAGGCTTAAATTGCTCCACTCCTTAAGCAGACTGTAGCCGGTTGCTGCGAACATGGTCGGAATGGCCAGGAAAAACGAAAACTCCGTTGCGGCAAAGCGCGACATACCGCCCAACATTCCGCCCATGATGGTTGCGCCAGAGCGCGACACGCCTGGAAACAACGCGACGCTTTGCGCCACACCCACCGTTAAGGCGTCTTTCCAGGTCATATGATCGACCGATTGGACCCTTCCCGATGGTGCGTAGCGTTCGATGAGCAAAATCGCAATGCCGCCCGCCACCAGTGCGCCGGCGACGGTGACGGGATTGAATAGATAGTGGGTAATGTACTTGTGAAACAGAAACCCCAGAATTGCGGCTGGAATAAACGCGATGGCCAGATTGGCGACGAGCCGACGCGCTTGGGTATCGGAGGTGTAATTCAGCAGCGTGGTGCGTATGCGCTGCCGATAAATCCAGACCACCGAAAGAATCGCCCCTAACTGGATGAAAATTTCGAAGGCTTCGGCGCGTGGACCGGTGAAATCCAAAAAATCTCCCACGATTATGAGATGACCGGTACTGGAAATCGGTAAAAACTCCGAAGCGGCCTCGACAAGCCCCAGAATTAACGCTTTGAGAATTAACAGGATGTCCAAAATCGCTCCTTCAGATTAGGGTACGCACAAGGCCGGCGATTCTAGCAACTCTGTACCATGGCTACCATGTACATACCAATAAAACGGATAGCAGTATTCACCTAAAGCCAACGACTTGAACGGATAAATCTTATCTTGTTCTAATGATTTACATCCCCTGCCCGCCAAGAGGTGCCCATGGATTCCTGCAAACCGATTGTGCTACTTCTTTCCCTTGTGCTGCCCCTATGCATCATCGGCACGGTGTGGGCACAGCAGATTTACAAATGGACCGACGCCAACGGGCGGGTGCATTACGGCGCAAAACAACCGGAAAATGCCAACCAAAGCCAGATCATTGATATCGCCCCAACTTCTACTGCACCAACCAACGCTGCTGATTCCGCCGCCGAAATCGCTCGGATCAACGCGCTCGCCGACCGCATGGCCAGCGAACGGCGGGCCACCGAAGATGCGCGCCAGGATCAGGCTCTGCGCGAGTTGGAACAGGAAAACGAGCGGCTCAAAAACGACTTGCTTAAACGCCAGCAACAGCAGCAAAAAGAGGAGGACAATAGCAAAAAAGTTATCCTCTACCCACCTCCAGGGTTTTATCCGCCTTACGGGCCTTATCCCCCCAGACCCCCGTTACCCACTCCGTACCCTTGTCAACCCTGGCCGGAATGCCAACGGCCACCGCCACCCTCTGCCCTTCCAGAACCCGTGCGACCGCCCAATAAACCCGATAGCGCTATCTTCAACCCCAAGCCAGTGGGTGTGAGTGAGATACCCAACAAGGGTGGCTTTCGCCCATAATAAAAAACCCGGCTAAGGCCGGGTTTTTGCTGAATAGCCCAATCGAAAAACCTTCAACTGCCTTCAAACCAAGCCAGCCGTGAGCGTAATTTGACCACCTCACCGACGATCAGTAAGGCGGGAGAATGGACACCGGCATCGCGTAACACGTCGGCCAGGGAAGCCAGCGTCGCACAAAAAACTCGCTGCTGCGGGGTCGTGCCCCGCTCCACCAATGCGACCGGCAGATCGCTCGCCGCACCGTACTCGCGCAGCTTCTGGCAAATATGCAGGACGCTTTTCAGGCCCATGTAAAACACCACGGTCTGCCCGGACTGTACCAGCGTCGGCCAATTCAAATCCAGCGTGCCATCCTTGAGATGACCGGTGACAAACACGCACGCTTGGGCATAATCGCGATGAGTCAGCGGAATGCCCGCATAGGCCGCGCAACCGGCAGCGGCCGTCACCCCCGGCACCACCTGAAACGGAATACCAGCCGCCATCAGGGTTTCGATTTCCTCACCACCGCGCCCGAAGATAAAAGGATCGCCGCCTTTGAGCCGCAACACTCGCTGGCCTTGCCGGGCTAGATCAACTAGCAATTGGTTAATTTCCTCTTGCGGCAGGGTGTGATGCTCCGGTCTCTTGCCGACGAAAATCCGTTCGATGTGCGCAGGCAGTAAAGCCAAAATTTCCGGCGCGATCAGCCGATCATAGACTGCCACATCGGCTGCCTGCATCAACCGTAACGCCTTTAGGGTCAGCAGTTCTGGATCGCCAGGGCCGGCGCCCACCAGAAAAATTTCACCCAACGGGGACCGCAGCGGCTCTGAGTTCAATACGTCTATCATGGTCTTGTGTGATCCAACCTTATCTGCCCATACATCAAAGGCCACCCAGCCGCTCGGCCCGCACAGCGGCCAGCGCCAGTTCCAAACGCCGCCAAGCGACGTCGGAATCCGGTAGGCCAAAGCGTAATCCCAGTGGATCGGTAAAGCGTCGCACCAGAAGACCGCGCTGCGCCAAAGCAGCCTGCCAAAATTCTGCTTCCGCCAGTGGTACCCATTGAAACAGGGTCGTACCGCCAGCCACTGTCAAGCCGTGGCCATGAAGCAAATCCGCCAGCCGTTGACTGGCCTGCGCCAGAGCGAGGCGCGCTTGCTGCTGCCAAGGCACATCGGCCAACGCCTGCATTGTCACCCAGCGACCAGGGCCGCTCACTGCCCAAGGGCCCAATGTTTCGGACAGCCGTTCCAAAACCGCCGGTTCCGCCAGGGCAAATCCTGCCCGCGCCCCGGCCAACCCGTAGAATTTCCCCAATGAACGCAGAACGATTAGGCCCGGTAACCCGACATAGCTCGCCAAACTGTCGTTTGGTGTGGCATCCATGAAAGCCTCATCGACCACCAGCCAACCCGCACGGGCGGCCAGGCGCTCACGCCAGTCAAGCAAAACGGCCGGTGAAAAGCGCAGGCCAGTGGGATTATTGGGATTGACCACAACCACCGTGTTGAACCGATCCAAGGCCACCGCCAACTGTTCAACTGTTAAATGCTCGACCTCGTGACCGGCTCGCCGCCAGGCATAGGCGTGTTCGGCGTAGGTGGGATGCAGGACGCCGACCCGACCGCAAGGCCGCAACAACGGCAATGCCTGAATAGCGGCTTGCGAGCCAGCCACCGGCAACAGATGAGCAGTGCCGTAATAAGCGCTCGCCACCACTACTAGGCCATCTTCCGGCTCCGGCAACCGTTGCCAGACGGTGGCTGGCAGTCCGGGAACCGGCCAACCATTCGGATTAATGCCTGTGGATAAATCAAGCCACTCCACCAACGGAATGCCGTAGCAGGCCGCTGCCGCGCGCAGCGCTCCACCGTGCTCAAGCAAACGCCACCCCCGCGATCACGCCCACCACCAGCCACAACCCCAGAGAACGCCGCACAAGAATGATTGCCCGGCCGATATCCTCCGGTCGTGGCGCCAAACCTTCTCCCAATACAGGGCGTACAATCCACTCACCGTGATAACGGGCCGGGCCGCCTAAGGCCAATCCCAACGCACCGGCTCCGGCTGCCATCACCGGGCCAGCGTTCGGGCTTTTCCAAAATGGGGCTTGTTCGCGCCAACAACGCCAAGCGAGCGCCGGCTTAGCACCGACCAGCAGATAGCTCAATGCAGTCAACCGGGCCGGTATCCAATTCAGCACATCGTCCAGCCGGGCAGCGGCCCAACCAAAATCCAGATATCGGGGCGTGCGATAGCCCCACATCGCATCAAGCGTATTCGCCAGCCGATAGACCACGACTCCCGGTGTCCAGGCCAGCGCAAACCAAAACAGTGCGCCGAATATGGCGTCACAGCCGTTTTCCAGCACCGACTCGACCGTAGCCCGACTGATTTGATCCTCATCCAGATCAGCGGTATCACGACTGACGATCCTGCCGACCCGCTCGCGTGCTAGGGGTAAATCATCGGCGCGTAAAGCGTCCGCTACCGCCTCGGCGTGCTCGGTCAGACTGCGGACCCCGATAGCCAGATAAAGCGCCCCTAAAGCGACGGCCAGACCCAGCAACGGCACCAGAGACAACAGCCAAGCCGCCAGCATACAAGGGGCTAGCAACACCAACACCGCACCGATGCCACGCAGGCGACGTGCAGCAGGATTCGCTTGGGGCGGTCCATAGGCAAGAGATTCAACCCGGTTAGCCAACCCGCCAAACCCGACCAGCGGATGCCATCGATGTGGCTCGCCCCACCCATGATCGAGCAAGGTGGCCATCAACCACAGCAACGCAGTCAACAAAAAAACCTCCCTACCCGCTGGGCACAGAAAGGCATAAGGCAGGCACTTTCTTGGCAGGACATGGCGCTATCAGGGCTGAAAAGCAGGGGGTAGTGTAGCCAAAAACCTAGCCCTCGGCCTGAGTAAAATGGCAAGAGTTAATAAGGCCCCCGCAGAGAACACTTGAGAATCCATGGATTACACTGAAGCGCTAACATCGATGGGCAAGATGCTTTCGTAAGAACAGTCGATAATCGCTCGGTTACGTCCCTGATGTTTAGCGCTGTAAAGTGCTGCATCCGCTCGGGCAAACCAGGCACTGGGCGCTTCTTGCGGACACAGGACCGCCCCCCCTATCGAGACGGTCAACGGCTTACCTTCATAGATGATCTCACGTTCCACTTGGAGGCAGGTATCACTGGCCATTGTCCCTAAAGCTTGGAGATTAGTCGGAAAAACCAGCAGGACGAATTCTTCACCACCGAAACGAAAAAATCGGTCTGTTTTGCGCACGGAACCTTCGATCAACTGGGCCAAGCGGACCAAAATTTCATCGCCCGCATCGTGGCCCCAGGTATCATTGATTTGCTTAAAGTGATCGATATCGAGAACCAGTAGTCCATAAGGCGTCCCATCCCGCTGGAAAGCTTGATAAGCGCGTTGCAACTCTTGCTGGAAGGTGCGCCGGTTAAAGGCACCAGTCAACGTATCCCGCGAGGCCAGGTCTTCCAACTGTCGGTACTGCAATTCGGCACGTTGGGCAAACACATAGGTATAAAAACACACTAACAGGCCAGTGGCCATGAAGGTAAACCCAGCCAAAGGCGAAGGGAAGATCTGGTGCTCAATAATCAATAACATTAAAAGAAATAAGATGCCCGTTAGCGCTGCGTGCCGGGGAGACGCCAGAAAAAAATTGGAGACCAACATCGGATACACCCACCCTAAAATAGCCGTGCCAAACAAATGGACTCCTACGATACCCAGGACAAAATCGAAATACATTAAAGCCTGGCAAGAACGGCGGGCATTCCCGGTGTACCATGCGTATAGCACAGTGGCGATGATGGCTAAGATCAGCACGCTGTCCACTATAGTCATCATCCAATCAGCCTTAAGCAGCCGATAAATTGTGAAAGGCGTGATGATAGAGAGCGCTACCAGCGCCATCGATGACAGCACCGCCAACTGAAAATCGTGCCGTAACCGATAGCGGATCTCACGCAAAGACATCATCTTGGCATCGCATTATTTCAATGTTTTTCAAGTGTTTTATCGCAATACCTCAGGGCTGGACCCAAAGACTAATATTAGGATGAGAATAGTCGGAAATACCTCAATGGCTCAAGAGTCTCTTGATTTAAAATCAGATCCACAAAGCTTGATAGCACCCGCAACAGGCTGGTTACCATCCGTAAAAGACCTTGATGAAGGTCACCAGAGTAGCGGTTGACGATCCCATTTTTTTCAACGATAGTCGAAGTAAAAATCGCAGCCACTCTCTACAGATCGGTTACTTGATCGGCCATGAAATTTCGCATCGTTCTGTTCGGTGTGCTCGCCCTGATCAGCCTTAGTGTCGGCATCGCCATCTACCAATACGTTCTGGCACCAACCGTTCCCCATTCTGCCACGTCAGTAACGCCTGTAACGCCTCCCGCTTCTTCCACCATCAAGGAAAAGCAAAAACCGACAGCGACTGATCCATCCGTTGGCAAACAACCCAATGATCGGGTTGCTACGTTGGGCGCCAGGATTCACCGGCCCAGTTGGCCAGATCAGCCTCTCGCGCCAAACACAACGGCTGATCGGATTGTGGTAGAGAAAAAGGCTCGCCGCCTGACTCTTTTTTTCGGCAACCGGCCCATCAAAGCCTACGATATCGCTCTCGGCCGGCAACCCGACGGACCCAAGCGCTTCCAGGGCGATAATAAAACACCCGAAGGCCACTACAAAATCGACGCTCGCAAACAGAACAGCGCCTATCACCGCGCCCTACACATCTCCTACCCTAGCCGGCAAGATGCTGCTTTTGCCGCCGCCCAAAAACGGCCTACCGGCGGAGATATCATGATTCATGGTTTACCCAACGGCATGGGTTCCATGGGTCGGCTCCACCTGTTAAGAGACTGGACGGCCGGCTGCATTGCTGTGACCAACAACGAAATTGAAGAGATCTGGCGGGTCGTCCGCGACGGTACCCCAATTGAGATTCGGCCTTAACGTCGCCTATGCCGCAAATCCGTAAAACCAAAAGGGGACTTAAACCGTGATCGCCGTTCTGGCGGTCTTATTGGCCTTTCAGTTGCTCGGTGAGGCCATCGCGCAAGTGGGCCACCTGCCTGTACCAGGGCCGGTGATTGGCATGGTGTTGCTGTTCTTGGCACTCCAATGGCATAGCGCATTGCCCGAATCCTTGCGCACGACGGCGCAAACTTTGCTATCGCACCTCTCTTTGCTGTTCGTCCCTGCTGGCGTCGGTGTCATTCAATATGGGGCGCTGCTGGCGAAAGAATGGCTGGCGCTAACGATAGCCGTCCTGCTGAGCACGATCCTGACGATTGCCATGACCGCTTTGGTCATGCATGTCCTGATGCACCGAAATGGCGCGGACCCATCGGATGACTGATCTCATCAACATGTGGGTTTATTTGGCGACTTCGCCCCTGCTGTGGTTAACCATCACCCTCCTGGTTTACTTAGCCGGGCAATGGTTATTTCAGCGCAGCGGCGGGCGGGCGCTGTTGAACCCGGTAGCTCTGGCGATCAGTTTGCTTGCGCTCTTGTTGCTGCTAACCGGAACTCCCTATGCAACCTACTTTTCCGGAGCACAATTCATTCATTTCCTCCTCGGCCCAGCGACCGTAGCGCTGGCAGTCCCCCTGTACTTGCACTGGAAACGAGTTCGGCAACTGTTTTTACCGCTCGCTTTCGGTTTGCTGGCTGGTTCGCTGACAGCAATCCTTTCAGCCATGGGGATTGCGTGGTGGCTGGGTGGCTCGCTGCCCACCGTGCTCTCGCTCGCTCCCAAATCGGTGACGACACCGGTCGCCATGGGCATCGCTGAGAAGATCGGCGGCTTACCGTCACTAACGGCGGTGATCGTGATTCTGACTGGGGTTATCGGTGCAGTAGCCGGACCCGCACTATTGGATTGGTTGCGAATTCGCGACGATGCCGTGAAAGGGTTCGCGCTGGGCGTGGGCGCGCACGGTATCGGTACCGCACGGGCTTTTCAAATCAGCGGTTTAGCCGGGGCCTTCGCCGGTCTGGCGATTGGCTTGAACGCGCTGTTGACCGCTTTGCTGGTCCCGGCGATCATTCGACTGCTCCATTGGTTAGCCTGAAAGGAGCCGCTTTGCACGATACCCCTGAGGGACTCATCGCGCAGCTTTTAGGAATGATGCGCAAAGCGCATCCAGCTTTGCGGAGTCCAGTCGGGATCGAGATTAGCGGCGTCGTTATCGCTGGGAGTTAGGCCACACTTACGGGCAAAATAGCGATGGAAAGCCAGATTGGCTGTCAGCTCCGGGTGAAAAACCGTCACCAAAATCTGCTCATCTTCAGCGGCGGCAATGTAATCGTCCAATTGCAGTAAAACTCTGACACCCGCACCAACCCGCACGATCTTGGGGGCACGGATGAAGGTCACCGGCACCGGCTCCACCGCCACCGCCGGGACTTCCACCACACGGTTGAAACTATCCAGTTGACTACCGAAGGCGTTGCGGCTGACGGCCATGTCGATCAGGCCCAGAAACGGCGGTTCATCGGTGATTTCGCTAGCCAGCAAAATCGCCCCGGCGCAAGTACCCCATAGCTTGAGGCCCCCGCTGTACGCCTGACTGATCGCATGGCTTAAGCCAAAGATATCCAGCAGCCGTGCTAGGCAGGTGCTCTCACCGCCGGGGATAATCAGCCCGGCCAATCCCTCAAGCTCAGTAGCCCGCTTCACAGCTTGGGCCGCCACCCCAATCCGTCGCAGATGGTCAAGATGCTCCTGCACGCCGCCTTGCAGATCCAGGACGCCGAGCCTACCGGCGTCAGCGGCCATCACCAGCCACGTCCCGCCAAGCGCTCTTCGCCCGCCATGCTGGCTACGCTCTGCCCTGGCATGGGATCGCCCAGATCCATCGAAACGTCCAATAGCTTTTCAGCATCGTTGTAAAACGCGGTCGCTTTAACGATGGCGCTCGCCCGTCGCACCGGATCGGCGGATTTGAAGATCCCGGAACCGACAAACACGCCATCACAGCCAAGCTGCATCATCAAGGCGGCGTCGGCCGGCGTAGCGATGCCACCAGCCGCAAAATTGACCACCGGCAATCGCCCCAGTTTTTTGATTTCCAGCGCCAGCTCGTAGGGAATTCCATTGGCCTTGACGAAACCCATGATTTCTTCGCTCGGCAGGCCCGCCAGTTGACGGATCTCACGATTCATGGTCCGCATATGGCGCACCGCTTCCACCACATCACCGGTACCGGCTTCGCCCTTGGTGCGAATCATCGCCGCACCCTCGGCAATCCGGCGTGCCGCTTCCCCTAGATTGCGAGCACCGCAAACGAAAGGAATGGCAAACTGAGTTTTGTCGATGTGGCATTCTTCATCAGCGGGGGTTAACACCTCGCTCTCATCGATATAGTCAATCTTGAGGGCTTGTAGAATCTGTGCTTCAACAAAATGGCCGATCCGCGCTTTGGCCATCACCGGAATAGTCACTGCTTCCTTGATGGCTCTGATCAGGCCAGGATCGGACATGCGCGCGACGCCGCCTTGCTTGCGGATATCGGCCGGGACTCGCTCCAGCGCCATAACCGCCACTGCACCCGCCTCCTGGGCAATCTGGGCTTGTTCCACGTTGACCACATCCATGATGACCCCGCCCTTGAGCATCTGCGCCAATTGGGCGTTCAGAAGATATCGGTTCTCTGTCATACTGCTACTCGCTACCTGATGACGAAAAAATGGTCGCGGAATCACGCTACTTGAACCTTCTGCGGCCCGCGAAAAGTGCGAAGTATACCACTATCGATCACTTGGACCGAAGCTTCTCACAGGACATTGCACCGCCGTAAATCAGCGTATTTTCCACAATACGCGGTGCCCCCTTCATCAACCGATAAGCCACTAAACGTTCAATCATGCCAGAACGCTTGTTGGGTGCCCTATTGGCTTTGGCGGCGGCTGTCCTGTTTGGCGCCAGTATCCCGTTCGCCAAACTGTTGCTTGGGGCAATCGGCGCCACTACCCTGGCGGGACTACTCTATCTGGGAGCAGGCTTCGGGGTTGGCCTGCTGCTGGCGGTACGCGCCTCTTTTAAGATCCGTCGCACAGAGGCGCCGCTAGCCACTGCGGATTGGCCTTGGCTGGGGGCGGTCGTCATCGCGGGTGGGGTGATCGGGCCTATCCTGCTGATGGCGGGATTACAGACCACACCCGCCACTAGCGCGGCACTCCTGCTGAATCTGGAAAGTTTTTTCACTCTCCTGATCGCGTGGCTTATCTTTCATGAAAGCATCGACCGCCGCATCGCCTTGGGCGCGCTCACCATCCTAATTGGTGCGGTTATTTTATCCTGGCAGGGGCCTATCGGTGCTCCCCGCTGGAGTGCGCTGGCAGTGATCGGCGCTTGTCTGGCGTGGGCTATCGACAATAATTTGACCCGTAAATTGGCTGTAGCCGACCCTTTGGTCATCGTGGCGGTGAAAGGCTGGGTCGCCGGGCCGATTACGCTCATCCTGGCCGCTAGCTTAGGCGATGACTTCCCACCAGTGAGCCTGGCTGTAGCCGCGAGCGGGATCGGTGCCATCGGATACGGCGGCAGTCTGATCGCCTTTGTCTTGGCTTTGCGCCAGCTCGGCGCTGCTCGTACCGGCGCTTATTTCGCCACAGCGCCGTTCATGGGCGCGGCCTTAGCGATCCTCTTACTCCATGAACCATTAACCCCGCAAGTGCTGCTGGCCGCTCTATTGATGGGGATCGGCATTTATCTGCACTTGACCGAACGGCACGACCATTTCCATAGCCATGATCCGCTGGTTCATGCTCACCGACACACGCATGACGCCCATCACCAACATGTCCACCAACCCGACGATCCACCCGGCGAACCGCACGCCCATGCCCATGCTCACGCCTCGATCCAACACGCCCATCCGCATTACCCGGACATCCATCATCGGCACCGACACCCGCTCATTGATCGATAGAACAGATGCCACCGGACAGCGGTCAGCCCATTTCATCGGCTAGAATGTGCTTGAAGCAGCGGTAGACTTGAACGACAACCCATCAGGGCGGATAATTGTGCAGCGCACCATGAATGACGGTGAACCTCGTAAACCTACGTACCCCTCTCTAACCGAATGCTACGGACCTGATGCCTATGAACGCTAAACGCCTGCTAATAGTTGACGATGAAGCAGAATTTGGCGAGTTTGTTCGCCGGGTCGCTGTTGATATCGGCTACGAAGTGATGGTAACCACCAACGGGTTGGATTTTCAGAAAGGCTTTGCCAGCTTTCAGCCCAATAAGATCATTTTGGATATGGTGATCCCGGATATCGATGGCAACGAGCTTTTGCTTTGGTTGCTGGAGCAAGGTTATGCATCGGATTTGATCATCACGACGGGATTTAGCCCGGACTATGCGAGAGATGCCAAGATATTAGCGGAATTCAAAGGTCTACCATCCGTCAGTATCCTGGTGAAGCCGGTCAGACTAGCGCAGCTACGGGGCGCGCTTGGCGCTTAATAGACCTCTACAACCAATTTTTTCTTTACTCACTCGCTATTTTTAATTATAAAAACATTAAGATATCGTCATCGATACATCCAGGCGGCGACAATGCGGCGGATACTCCATCTCCGGCTTATGGTTTTTGGCCTGTCGGCAGTCGATTTTCTCGCCACCTCCGATTGCTTGCATTCCGGCGCGCTATCCATCTCCCCGATTCAGCTCGACCGCACCACTCTCACCAACGACCTTGATGCGTTCACCGTCAAGCCAACGTCGTTCCTCCCCAACGACCCAGTGGCCTTACTGCCGCTGGAGCGTGCTCGCTAGCGGGCCTGGGCGACGACCGTGGGCAGTGACCGGCGCACTGAACAAAGCTCATCACTGATTCAACAGTTGTTGTTTTCACACCTGTTAGTCGCGTCGGTCGGCTTACTGATGCTGGGCATGGCGCTGCTCGCCACTTACGATCTACGCAGTACGGTGATCCATCTGGCGCAAGAGAGCGCGCCATTATCGCAAGCATCCTTTCAGTTGCTCACCGGAGTACGTCGGTCGCTAACCAATTTACAAGGCTGGGTACGATCCGACGACCAGCGATTCCTGGAGAGCTGGCAAAGCGCCTGGCGCGATCAAATTCAACCTGCGCTGCAAGTCTTAGAAAATTTTCCAACCGTCACTGTTGATGGCAAGCATCACCAGCCGGCTAAGGAACTTAAGCCATTGCTAACCGCCTTGCGCGAGTCTCAGGCGCGAGTACAGGATACGGTGCGCACACCTGGTAATGAACCGGCACGATTGCTCTATCTGAGAACCGTCGAACCCATTACGGCAACGCTGTACTCATTACTCAATACGTTGATAGAGGATGAAAAAACTCAGGAAGGGGGCACAGAAAGGAAAGCCCTGCTCGCCCGGATCGGAGAAACGCGCCACCGATTGGCGACCGCGCATTTGTTGGTGCGGGAAACACTGGACACTGATGGGTTGCGTTATATCCCACTCTTGCAGGAGACGTTGCAAGCCTTGCGGTCACAAGCGGATGTTCTTCTCATTGATCCGTTACTGGCTCCTAACCAACAGCAGTTGGTTAGCTCAATTGCCCAAGAGCTGAAAGATTTCACCGGCACAACCGCTCAGTTGACCCAACTACGCCAGTCGGCCGACTGGAATATCGCCTTGCGGGCAATGTCCGAAGACGTCGTTCCGTTGGCCGATCAAGTCATCGCGTTGGCAGAAGCGATAGCCAAGCAAGCCAAACAGCAACTAGAAGCAGAAATCTCGACTGCACAGTCGGCGAGTGCGCTCACGGTCTGGGTGCTCGGCTTGATGATTCTAGCCATGCTGGTCTTCGCTTACCTCCTATCAAAAAAACGTGCCACCGCTTTAGCCGCCCCGATCACCACCTTGGTGGCAGCGACCCGGCAAATGGCTACGGGTAGCCTGCACGTCGATCTTCCCCCAAGCGGCAACGACGAACTTGATGAACTCACACGCGCGTTTAATAAGCTGCGCAGTTCAATGCACAGAACTCAGGAAAAGCTGCGTGAAGCCAATGGTTTGCTGGAGCAGCGGGTCGCCGAGCGTACCGCCGACTTAGAAAGAGTCAATCAAGTCCTGACCCACGAAATTCACAACCGCAACCAAACTGAAATCGCCCTACGCGAAAGCGAAGCACGGTTGCGGGCGATGACACGGGCGATTCCCGATCTGGTATTCGTCGTGGATGAAGATGGTCGTTACCGCGAAGTCTTGGCGCCGGGACAAGCCCGCCCAATCAGCGGAATCCCCTCTGCGCGCGATTCGGAGAGCGACAAAAATATCTATTCCGAATCAAACAATTATCTTGAGTTAAGCGAAGCACAGCAGAAAACAACCGCTATCGGCCTCACCCCCATCCGGGACCGGCTCCTGCACGAAGTCCATTCACAGGAAATGGCAGATTTTTTCCTGGCGATTATCCGCAATGCTTTGGCCACTCGGCATATTCAGGTCGCGGAATATGAACTGCGAACCGCATCAGGATTGCGCTGGTTCGAATCCCGGACTGCACCGCTCGATGTGAAGTTTAATGCCAAGGCTGCTGCCATTGTGGTATCACACGACATCACCAAGCGCAAGCAAGCCGAAACCCAGCTCCGCCAGGCACAGAAGATGCAGGCCATCGGTCAACTGACCGGCGGCATTGCCCATGATTTCAACAATTTGTTGGCGGTGATCATGGGCAATCTGGAATTGCTACACGAACAGTTAACCGATGAACCTCGGCTACACGAGTTGGCTCAGCAAGCACTGAAAGCGGTGGATCGCGGCACGTATTTGACTCGTCGTTTGCTGGCTTTCTCACGCCGTCAGCCCCTGTTGGCGCAAACGACGGATCTCAACAAACTGGTGCGCGGAATGCTGGATCTGATGCGGCGCACGCTGGGCGCTACGATCCAAATCGACACCCTGTTAGCGGACAACTTGGCGCATACGCTGATCGATCCCGATCAATTGGAAAGCGCTCTGCTCAACTTGGTCATCAATGCCCGCGATGCGATGCCCCAAGGGGGCAAGCTCACCCTGGAAACCGCCAATATTCTGATCGAAAAAGACTACGCCGACTCACAGGCTGATCTGGAATCTGGCACCTACGTGATGCTGGCGGTTAAGGATACCGGCGTCGGAATGCCACCCAAAGTGCTGGAGCGGGCGTTTGAGCCGTTCTTCACCACGAAAGAAACAGGGAAAGGCAGCGGTTTTGGGCTTAGCATCGTTTATGGCCTGATCAAGCAATCAGGTGGGCACATCACCATCCATAGCCAGATCAATCAAGGCACCCTAGTCCGGCTCTATCTGCCTCCTATCCAAGAATTGGCGCAAGCGGTACCCGACCCACATGTTGCTCATGGTGCGACGAAAGGCCATGGTGAAATTATCCTGGTGGTCGAAGATGATGCCGCCGTCCGCCTGTTCGCTGTCAATGCGTTGCGCGGACTGGGTTATGAACCCATCGCCGCCGCCGATGCCGCCAGCGCGCTTGAGATCCTGGAGACGACTCTCAATGTCGCCCTGCTGTTCACCGATATCGTCATGCCCGGCCCAATGGATGGCGTCAAACTGGCTATGGAGGCACAACGCCGCTATCCCACGTTGCCGGTACTCTACACCTCAGGATACACGGAGCACGCGCTTATCGGTGATGGCCACCAAGTAGCCAGCGCGGATGTTTTGGCCAAGCCTTACCGAAAAGCGGACCTGGGCAGGAAGCTGCGGCTCTTGTTGGGGCCACGCGAAGGCGATTGAGCGAGGCCGGCCAAGCCATTGCGGCTTGGACCGGCCCGTGGTGATTAGCACAACAAAACGCGATGACTGTTTACGACGACTCGATCATTTCTGCCGCGCAGGAGCCGGCGCTGGTGCCGCTGGCGCCGCAGCGGGAGTTGCTGCGGGTGCTGGCGCGGCGGCGGGCGCCGGTGGAGCGGCCGCAGGTGCAGGCGC
>APMI01000205.1_pt1 | contig 77282 bp, 57 predicted proteins | sample 667938 | NCBI WGS metagenome assembly APMI01 (sample SAMN01084076, study PRJNA167559) | wastewater metagenome | biome: Wastewater | place: Denmark: Ejby Moelle, Odense | collected 2011-11-28 | reverse complement strand
CATCCCTATTCCTCAAATACTCCATAGACTACAATATCTTGGAATTGTGGGGAATCGGGTGCATCTGAATCCCGTTCTTGTTCTTATCCTGCTTCCCCAATCAACGCCGGCGGCAGCGGCTCGGTGTGACCTCGATACCAGTCGCCGGAACGGGCGCGCACCGGCAGCGGCCGCACCGGCCCGGCCCACGGTATAAAGCCGTGCGTCGGATCGAAGATCGTAAATTCGCCGCTGTCCGGGTCTTTGGCGATGACATGAATCCAGCCGTTGCCGATCAGCTCACGCAAGCCGGGTTGCCGGCCGTAAATCGCGGCCAGAATCTCGGTGCGCGCCTCAATCACGATCTGCAACCGTACCGGCTCGTGAATCTCGATCATCTGGCGCGGCAGGCCGGTGCGCAGATCGCTGCTCGCGCCTTCCATCACCGCGAACAGGCCGGTCACGTTGTGCGGTGTCTTGGTGCCGCAGCCCAGCCGCTCGTTATCGACCGTGGAAAAGTAATATTCCAGATTGATGCCCGCACCCACCGGCCCCACCGCCAGCAAAATATTTTCCAGCACCGCGCCGGTCGGGTCTTGGGTCGGATCGTAAGAGATCAAAAACGCCCGCCGATCCAGAAACACGCCCTGGCTCATCGTCCGCCTACCGACCAAAGCAGCGGCGTTGGTGGCGTGACCGAGTTCCGGCCGGGCCTGGCTGAAATCCCGCGACCGGCCAACGACATGGCGCAACGCCCGTTCCGGCGCAGGATCACGCGGCGCGGAGGCAAAGCGGCGGCAGCGTTCTTGCGCCGACAGCGCGCAGGCGCGATCCAATTCCGGTTGCAGCGCCCGCAGCGCCTGTTCCGTTGCTGGCGGACCATCGCCGCGGTCGTAAAAGGTAATGAACTCGTCACAGGTGTTGTGCTCGGCCCCGACGAACCAGGTATCGGCTGGCACGGTGATACCGCGCTCGACCAATAATTCCCGCACCACCGGCCGGTTGGCCATCGCCGCGAAGGTGCGCCCGTTCGGCCCGCCGTGCCGCCCACCGCACGCGCCGCAGTCGTAAGCGCCCAGATGCGGGTTGTTCTGGCTCATCGAGCCGTGGCCCATCAGCAGCACGATGGGGGCAAATTGCCGGGTCAGGCCGATGTTGCGCAGCAGGCCCGCCACCCGGTCAGCCTGTTCGGCGTCGGTGAAGCCCAGGCGCGGCTGTTCCGGCGTCGCGGGTGCGGTGGCGTCTACCGCGTTTACCGCCACGACGGTTGGTGCGTCCGGCACCCAGTGCCTGTGGGTCGCGCGGGCCAGCCGCCCCTGCTGGCGCGGCGCGAAAATCTTGCCCGCCAGCACCGGTAACACCGCCGGGGCCAGCGCGTCAATCACCAGCGCCGAAGACCACAGGTTGCGTCGGATGTTCTGGTAGAACGCGCCCAACCGGCCGCGCAAATCCCGCCGCTGGTTATGCAGCGTCAATTCGGCTTCCGCGCCGGGTCGGCCGACTTCGCGAATCTCGTGCGCGGGCGTGACCACTACCGGACACAGCGGCGTCACGCTTTGATCGTCCAGGCTGCGCCAGTTCATCGCCACCCCGAAGAACCCGGCCGCGCCGAAGGTCTCGATCTGCGGGTTGGCTTCTTCCAAATGGCGGCGGATACCTTCCTCGCGGTCGTCGATGCAAAACACCAGTTGCGCTTGTGGTCGCTCTTGCCGCAGCGGCCAGCGCCCGTGATTGTTGGCCAGGGCGTTGATCAAGCCATCGCGGTAATGGTGCTCGTAGGCGTCTTGCCACAGCGCGCCGCGCACCGGAGCCGATAGGGCGTCCAACGGTTCTAGCAGCCGTTCCAGATCGGCGAGCGTCAGTGACCGGATTTCACCGCCGGACAGGCCCAGATGCTGCGCCAGCCGGAACAAGCGCCACGCGCTGCCGTGCACGGTGTGGCTGTCGGCTTCGGCGGCGACCGGACTGTGCAGCCAAGTCCAGATCATATCGGCCAGCGTATCCCAGGCGGCCAGCGGGGCGTGGTGCTCCGCCAGTTCCCGCGCCCGGCTGGCCAGATATTCCGGCAACTGCCCGGCGTATAAAGCGTGTCGCGCCAGCGCCTCCGCCGGTCGCGCCGTGAAATAATCGCGCAAGGCCGGCAGCGTGCCTGCGATAGCCCAATGGTCCCGGCACCACTGCTCGATCCACAGCCGATCCAGACCCAGCCGCACCGCCAGATAATCGACCAGCGCGACCGGGTTTTGCTGATTCGCCGGATAGGCGGGATGCTGTTGTCGCCAGTTCACCATCCCCGACCAGCCCGGCAGTTCCAGCGCCAGCCGCTTGAGATAACCCTCCCAGCGCGTTTCGGGAAGCCCTAAGCACCGCAATTCGGCAATGACCGCTTCCATCGGATCGGTTGGCCAACTCGCCACCGTCTTGCGCCAGTGCGGCAGCCCGGCGAACGACCAGGCCGGATCGCGTTCGATCAATCGCCGCCACGCCGCGTACAAGCCTTCCGCCCGGTCGGGCAGGTTCCAGGCCGCCAAGCCCTCGTCGAGATAGGCGGCGGATAACCGGATCAGATAGGGCCGCACCTGATCGAACAGATCTTGGCCGGTCAAACTCCGCAACACGCCGCGCAGCGTGCTCCCATCGCCTACGTCACCGAACAAACGGTCGAGCAAGGCGGCGGCTTCGGCCTGCATCCGCTTGTGGACGACCGGCCCTTCGGCGTCCGTCTCGCCCGCCTCACGAAACCGCGCCAGCAACGACTTGGCGACATTCAGTTGCAAATCGACCAATTCTTCCGGGTGGAGATCGAAGGCCGGTAGCTGAAAGCCTTCCAGACAAGCCCGCCATAAATCCTCCAGCGCCGCGCCGCTATCGGTCAGACCTTCCCGGCCCGCACTCGCCAGCAAGCGTTGACGGGCAGCATCCGGCACGTCCTCGGCAAACTGGCGGGTCGCCTGCAACTCCTCGATGCGCCAGATCAGATCGTTCAAGGCCAGCGGTTCGACGCCGTACACCAGCGCGATGTGCAGCACCTCGCCCCGGCGAATGGCGCGATCCCCCGTCCGCGCCAGCACCCGTTCAATCTCCAGTTCCGGCCGTTGGGCAAACACTGCCTCCAGATCGGCGGCGACAATCCGATCCGCCCGAAACAGCTTGCGAAAGGCTGCATCGGGCAGATAGGGATGAATCCCAGTCAGCGCTTCGGCGGCGGCCAGCGCCTCCTCGAACGGTAGATGCTGGTAGCCGTGTAGGGTGTTGTGATGGACGAAATTTAGAATCGGCGCTTGCCCCGGCAGGACGTGATCCAGATGAGCGATGGCGTGTTCGACCCGCTGCCGGGGAGTGAGCGGCAGGTCGGTTGCGGGCTGGGCAACGGATGCGGACATGGTGCTCTCCTACGGCAAGCGGCCGAACAGCGCGGCCCATTCGGCGGCCTTGGCGCTGCTCAAAGCCACGATGGGGGCCGGCAACAGGCCCATCAGCAACAAACCCGCCACCAGGGGAACGGCGGCCGCCAGTTCCAGCGGCCGCATGTCCGGCATCTGCGCCAGTTCCGGCCGGATCGGCCCGGCGAACAAGCCGCCGATGGTGCGCACCGCGTAGGCCGCGCTCAACAGCACCCCGACGCTCGCCAGCACCATCAGCCAGCCCCATTGGGCGAAGCCGCCGATTAACACATGCAGTTCGGCCACGAACCCGGCCAGGCCCGGCATTCCCATCCCGGCCAGCAAGGCCAGCGTCATCAGAAAAGTGAAGCGCGGCGTTACCCGCACCAGCGAGCCGTAATCGGCCAACTCGCGGCTGTGGGTGCGCTCGTACAGCAGGCCGACCAGCAAGAACAGCGCTCCGGCGATCAGCCCGTGCGCCACCATCTGCAAGGTCGCGCCCTGCAAGCCAATCTCGTTCAGGGTCGAGATGCCCAGCACCACCACGCCCATGTGGCTGACCGAGGAATAGGCGATCATCGCTTTCAAATCGGTCTGCCGCCATGCCAGCAATCCACCGTACAGAATGCTGACCAGCGCGATGCCGACCAGCAACGGCTGCAACAGCACCGCCGCAGCTGGCAGAATCTCGACCACCCGCAACAACCCGTAAGCCCCCATCTTCAACAGGATGCCAGAGAGCAGCACGCTAACTGGACTCGGCGCTTCGACGTGGGCCAGCGGCAACCAGCCGTGCAGCGGAAAGATGGGGATTTTCACCCCGAAGCCAACCAGAAACGCCAGCAACAGCCACACCTGCTCGTTGCGGGGCAGCGTCACCGCCGCGTTGGCCATGGTGGCCATCGCGAAGGAATGCTGCGGGGTTTCCTGATAAATCATGATCAGGGCGATCAGCATGAAGATCGACCCGCCCATGGTGTACAGCACGAAATTGAGGCTGGCGGCGTGGCGTTTTTCCCCGCCCCACAGGTCAATCAGGAAAAACAGCGGGATCAGGGTCAGTTCCCAGAACATGAAAAACAGCGACCAGTCCTGGGCCATGAATACACCGAGCATGGCGAATTCAAGAATCAACAGCCAGGCGTGATAGCCCTTGACGCTGGTCGTCACCTTATCCGAGGCCAGCAGCGCCACGGTGGTGAGCAGCGTGCCGAGCAACACCAGCGGCAAAGACAGGCCATCGACGCCGAGCGCATAGGACACGCCGATGGTGGAACTCCACACCACCTGTTCGACGAATTGCAGCACCGCCGTGCTCCGGTCGAACGGAACCAGCAGGCTCCACGACAGGAGCAAGGCCAGGGCGGCGTGAAATAAGGCCACCCCGCGAATCAGATGCTGTTGGGCCGCCGGTAATAAGGCAATCAGCACTGCCCCAAAGAAAGGAATCCATAAAATCAGGCTGAGCATTCTCATATTCTTATTATCGTCGCTGAGGGGGTGGAGCCATCACCAGTATATTTTTTTAACTTTTTGAATTTAATGTTAAATATTAAATGTATTTTACGTCAACCGTTTCATTCTGTCAGGCTTATCGAAAGTTGATCGCGCCCAAGCCTCTTAGCGGGATGATAAGAATACAGAAGAAGCTAGCACGTCATCTGGATTTCAGGCTATGGGCTGATGCTCTACTAAGCTATGGGTATCAAGGATTCGGTACACCCTTAGCCCTCATCGGGCTTCCCTCCAGTCAATAGCAACTCTCCCATCCCCCACGAGGATTATTGCATGCTGACTTTGCTGGTCATTGTGTTTGTCATCGCTTACGCAGTTATCGCCCTGGAGCATCCCATCAAGATCAACAAATCAGCCTCGGCGCTGGTGGGCGCAGGACTGCTCTGGACGATCTACGCCTTGGCGGGCGGTGAGTCGCACCAAGTCGGGGAGGAGTTGGGGGAGTCGGTGATGGCCACCGCCCAGATCGTGTTCTTTCTGATGGGGGCCATGACCATCGTTGAAGTGGTGGATGCCCACAATGGCTTTGCCGTAATCACCCAACGCATCCGAACGACGCAGCTCTCCTCGCTGATGTGGCTGGTCGGCTTCGTGACGTTCTTCCTCAGCGCGGTGCTGGATAACCTGACCACCACCATCGTGATGATTTCGCTGATGCGAAAATTGCTGGCCAAGCATGAGGATCGGCTGTTCTTTGCGGGCATCATCGTCATTGCCGCCAATTCGGGGGGCGCGTGGTCGCCCATCGGCGATGTCACCACCACCATGCTGTGGATCGGTGGGCAGATCACGACGCTGGCGATCATGGCGTCGGTCTTCATTCCCGCCGTGCTCAGTATGGTGGTTCCTCTGGCGGTGACGGCGTATCTGCTGCGCGGTAAGCCGGTCGAGTCGCCGCAACTCAGCGAAGGTGATCGCGGCCCACAAACGACAGAGTTTGAACGCAATCTGATGTTCTTTCTCGGTATCGGCATCCTCATCGCCGTTCCCGTGTTCAAGACCATCACCCATCTGCCGCCTTTCATGGGCATCTTGTTTGGCTTAGGCATTCTCTGGCTGGTCGGCGATTTGGTGCATCGCCACAAAGAGGATGAAGAAAAGCAGCACCTGACGCTGGTTCATGCTTTGGGCCGCATCGACATGGCCTCCATCGTGTTCTTCATCGGCATCCTGCTGGCGGTGGCCACCCTGGAGCACACCCATATTTTGACGGCGCTGGCCCAATGGCTGGAGCAGACGGTGGGACGGCAGGATGTGATCGTGCTGATCATCGGTCTGGTCAGTGCGATAGTGGATAACGTTCCCTTGGTCGCCGCGTCGATGGGCATGTATAGCCTTGCGCAGTATCCGACCGACCATTTTCTCTGGGAATTTCTGGCCTACTGTGCGGGAACCGGCGGCTCGATCCTGATTATCGGCTCGGCGGCGGGCGTGGCGGCGATGGGCCTGGAGAAGATTCACTTCTTCTGGTATGTGCGGAAGATTAGCTGGCTGGCGCTGATTGGCTATTTCGCCGGAGCAGGCGCTTATCTGCTCCAGTATCAACTGTTGCACTGACCGCAGGCACCCGCGTACCCCGCCCGCAAGCGGGGCCGGGCGGGTCGCCGGTTTACAACTCCACCTGCGTACCCATTTCCACCACCCGGCCATAGGGGATGCGGAAGAAATCCATCGGCCGGGTCGCGTTGCGAAACAGGCTGGCGAACAGTTTTTCCCGCCACAGCGCCATCCCGGCCCGCTTGGTGGGAATCAGCGTCGCCCGGCCCAGGAAAAAGGTGGTGTCCATCATCTCGAAATGCAGCCCGTAGCGCTCGCACAGCGCCAGGGCGTGCGGCAAGTCGGGATTTTCGGTGAAGCCGTAACGGACCACGATCCGCCAGGCATTGTTTCCCAGCGGATGCACGCTCACGCGCTCCTCGTCTGTCAGACGCGGAATTTCTTCCGATTTTACCGTCAGCAGCATCAGGCGTTCGTGGATGACTTTGTTGTGCTTCATGTTATGCAGCAGCGCGTTGGGCACGCCATCGGGGGTGCTGGTGAGAAACACCGCCGTACCCGGTACTCGCAGGGTGGAACCGGCGTTCAGGCTTTGCAGAAACAAATCCAGCGGCATGGCGTTTTCTTGCAACCGTTGATTGAGCAATTTGCGGCCGTCTTTCCAGGTGATCATCAGGGTGAAAATCGCGCCCGCAATCAACAAGGTAATCCAGCCGCCGTGCGGAATCTTGAGGGCGTTGGCGCTTAGAAAAGCCATTTCGAGCATCAGGAACGCCGCGACCGCCAAGCCGATGCGCAACCAGCTCCAGCCCCAGGCGATGCGGGCCAGGGTCAGCACCAGCAGGGTGTCAATCACCATAGCGATAGTCACCGCGATACCGTAAGCGGCGGCCAGATTGGATGAGGTGTGAAAGCCCAGCACCAGCACGATCACCGCAATCAGCAAGGCCCAGTTGGCGGCGGGCACGTAAATCTGGCCGATGGCCTGATCCGAGGTGTGGCGGATGGCGATTCGTGGGCAGTAACCCAGTTGCACCGCCTGGCGTGTGACGGAAAACACCCCGGAAATCACCGCCTGCGAGGCGATGACTGTCGCTAAAGTCGCCAGAATGACCACCGGATAAAGCAGCCAGGAGGGCGCAAGCAGGTAAAACGGATGGCTGATCGCCGTCGGATCGCGCAGCAGCAGCGCGCCCTGACCCAGATAGTTGAGCACGATGGCGGGTAGCACGAAGGAAAACCAGGCCAAGCGGATCGGCCGCTTGCCGAAATGGCCCATGTCGGCATACAGCGCCTCGCCGCCGGTCACCGCCAGAAACACCGATCCCATCACCAGAAAACCGGTCCAGCGATTGATGGTGAAAAACGTCAGGGCATAGCCGGGATTAAACGCCGACAAAACCTCCGGCGCTTGCACCATGCTCGCCAATCCCAGCAGCGCTACGGTCAAAAACCACAGCACCATGACCGGCCCGAAATACGCGCCCACCCGCGCCGTGCCGCGCGCTTGAATCAGAAACAGCCCCACCAAAATGATGAGGGTGATGGGGACTACATAACGATCCAGCAACGGGGTGGCGATGTGCAGCCCCTCGACCGCGCTCAACACCGAAATCGCCGGCGTAATCACGCCATCGCCATAGAACAGCCCAGCCCCAAAAATCCCCAGTCCGACCAACCAAGCGCGCTGTTGCGCACTGCCCTTGAAGTGGTGGGTGGCCAGCGCCAGTAACGCCAGAATCCCGCCTTCGCCGCGATTGTCGGCGCGCATCACGAAGGTCACGTATTTGACGGAGATGACGACGATCAGCGCCCAGAAGATAAGCGAGAGAATGCCCAGCACGTTGTCGTGGGTGGGGGCTAGGCCGTAGTGGCTGCCGAAGCATTCCCGCATGGCGTACAGCGGGCTGGTGCCGATGTCGCCGAACACCACGCCCAACGCCGCCAGGGCTATCGGCAGGAGACGGGAATCGTGCGGAACGGAATCGTCGGCCGGGAGCGGATCGGCAGGAGCGTTCATCTGCAAAGTTTTGTCGGGAGACGGCCCTGTCCGTCGGGCGTTAGCCAACGGAGACAGGGCCAGGGCACGTTACAAGTAGCGCCATTCCAGGTAATACATGCAGATGAAAATCGACATCAGCATGATCGGGAAAGCGACCAGCGTGTAGCGCATAAAGCGGATCGGCTGACCGGCCCGTTCGGCGAAACCGGCGACTACCAGATTGGCGCTGGCCCCAATCAACGTGCCGTTGCCGCCCAGGCACGCGCCCAGCGACAAGGCCCACCACAGCGGCATGACGCCTTCCGGCCCGCCGAAGGTCGGGGCCATCGCCTTAATCAGCGGGATCATGGTAGCGACGAAGGGAATATTGTCGATGATCGCCGACAGCACCGCAGACGACCACAGGATGACCATTGCAGTGGCTTTCAGATCGCCGCCAGTCATCGCCAGCATTTTATCGGCCAGCAGCTTGAGCAGACCGGTGCTGTCCACGCCATGCACCACGATAAACAGGCCGACGAAGAAGAAAATGGTGATCCATTCCACTTCGTTGAAGGCGTCCAGTACATGCTTGCTCTGATGTTCGGGATCGTGGCCGAAATTGGCCAACAGCAACAAGATGGCTGCGCCGGTCATGGCCACGGTGGCAGCTTCCAGGTGCAACAACTTGGCAAAGACAAAACCCAAAATCACCAGGCCAATCACCGAGAGGCATTGCTTGAGCAAGCGCCAGTCCTTGATCGCCTCGAATTCATTGAACTGCATCACCCGCTGACGGTCTTCGGGGGCGGCTCGGAGATGACGGCCCCAGATGAAATAAATCGGGATCAGGGTTGCGGCCATGACCACGAGGATGACCGGGGTCAGGTTCCAGGCGAAATCGTTGAAGGTCAGGCCGGTAGCGGAACCGATCATGATGTTGGGTGGATCGCCGATCAGGGTCGCCGTGCCGCCGATATTGGAGGCGAAAATCATCGAAAACAGGTACGGATAGGGCTTGACCTTGAGTTCTTCGGTAATCAGTAGCGTCACCGGCACCACCAGCAGCACGGTGGTCACGTTGTCCAGAAAGGCCGAAGTCACCGCCGTGACCAGCGAGATCATCACCAGGATGCCCCACGGGTTGGCGTTGACTTTCTTGGCCGACCAGATCGCCAGATATTGAAAGATGCCGGACTGGCGGGTGATGGCGACGATCAGCATCATGCCGATCAGCAGGCCGATGGTGTTGAAATCGATGCCACGAATGGCGGCTTCTTGATTGAGCACGCCGAGAATGATCATCAAACCCGCCGCCACCAGGGCGACGATGGCGCGGTTGACCTTTTCACTCATCACCACCCCGTAGGTGATGATGAACAAGATGGCGGCGACCCACATATACCCCGTAGAGGCGACTGCTCCTGATTCGTGCATGTTATGGCTTCTCCGCCGTCAATTTTTCGATGACATTCCAGGATGACATCATCCCGACCAGCCGCTGAGTGGTTTTTTCCACCACCGGCACGCTGACATGGCCTTGCAGCAGCAAGAGCAGCGCGTCCATCGCTGAGGAATCAGGATGGAGCACCGGGTCTTTGCTCAACCAGTTGGCGACGACTTCGTTACTGCGCTCACGCAGCCGTCGCGCGAGTTCTGGGGTCTCCTCATTGACGAAACCGGCGTTTGATAAGCCTTCTTTCATCGTCACGGCTTTGGGCAAGGCCAGTTGCAGCAGCGAGTAGATGCTGAAGGTTCCGGCATAACGGCCCTGGTCATCGACCACCGGGATATGGCGCAAATGTTCTTTAATGATGTGCTCGGCGGCGGCGGCCACCGTGTCGGTGAGCCGTAGCGTCACCGGATTGGGATTCATGAGATTTCGAGCGGTCATGGAAAATCCTTGGTTGGGGGAGGGGTCGGCTGAACGGTTGCATCCTGAAAGATCAATCCCCAGTCCACGAGCAGCTCAGGAAACAGGCCGGATGGCAAGCTTCCTGTGGTTTCGTGAATGGCCGGTTTACCGTAAGCCCCGTCGGCGTTCAAAGTGTAGACGATGACGACATGATCGGTGGGATGCACCAGCCACATTTCTTGTACGCCAGCGCGTTCGTAGGCGGCCAGCTTCTGAATCTGATCCTTGGCGGCGGTACTGGGTGACAGAACCTCAATCACCCAATCCGGCGCACCGCGACAGCCGCGCTCATCCAGCTTGGTCGGATCGCAGACCACGCAGATGTCGGGCTGCACGACCGTGGTTGTCTCGTCATCGGGTTCGTTGCGGCGTGGCAGCCGCACGTCGAAAGGCGCGACAAACGGGCGGCAGGGTTTGCCGCGCAAAAAGTTAGCAACCTGCACAAACAATTCACCAACCACGGTTTGATGCGCTAAACCGGGCGTAACTAGCGCGTAAGCTTCACCGTCGATCAATTCCCAGCGTTCATCGTCGGGCCAGCGGCAGTAATCGGCGTAGCTGAAAGATGAGATCGGTTTGTGGAGTGGCTGTCCCATTGAAACCTCCCGCGATAGTGGTCGGTGGACGCTAGCCAAACGTTCCGCTGTCCCAACCCCAGTTTTCGACGCTGACGTTGCTAAAGCCGAGATAAACCCGATCCGGCGGAATGCCGAGTTGTTCTTGCAGGACGCGGCAAACACCTTCGGACAGCTTGCGGTTAACCGCATTGTTCAGACCGCCGATGCTGCGGATGTCGGCGTAGGCGGCGGGTGCTTCCGCACCACCCATCAGCATGGCGGCTTCGCTGACGGCGACCATGACGTAACGTTCCGGTTTGCCGATGCACTCGGCAACGATTTTTGAGAGCGGCGCCAACAGATCGTGGCGTTGCTGGCTAGACAGGCTTGCGGATGTTTGCAAGGTGAGCAGGGGCATAAGATTGACCTTGTTTCAGGATTCCGGTGAATCGAGCAGGGTAGAGCCATTCGACGACGGTGGTGCGCTATCGTCTGATGGTGTCGGCACAACGGCCTCCTCGGTCGCAGTTTCCACCGCCACCGGTACGGCATACAACCGGTCGCCTAGCAAAGCCTTGGCCTCGCCCAAATGCCAAGCCACACTGTCCAAATCAGCGTGCGATTTGTGGACCCAGGCTTCTCCCCAGTAAAAGTTGCAACTGGTCTCGGCGCGTAACAGCCGCCAATGTGCTTCAGCCATAATCCGCGCCAGTTCTGGATTAGGATCGTTGGCTAGCGCAACGGCATCCGCAACCCTGTGAAAATCCTGACTCAAATCATGCACGCGCACCATGGTGTCGCGCTGAATCCACGAACCTTGCCACTGGTGGAAATCCCAGCCGTGGTGAGCATCGGTGTTCCAGGCACCGCGCCGGACAGTAACCTGACCATGCGCACCGAAGCGGTCCAGATATTCCGTGATGAAGATGGGGCGCATTGCCGAATGTCCGGCTCTGATTTCCTCCATCGCTTCATGGTAGAAATAATTCCAGAAATTGGCCTTTTCCGAAACGTTGCGGAACCAGCCGCCGTTGTCGCCGTCGGTGGCCGTCGCCACCAGGGGCGGAAAATCGCACCATTTGGTGCGCTCGTGCAGCTCGTGATGGAACCAGCCGTAATCCATGCCAGACAGTTGGGCATCGGACAGTTCGCGGTCACGCGGGATAATGACGATTTGCTCACCGCCGTATTCCGCAATATGTGGCCGGTAGCGCAGTTCCTGCCAGTTCATCGAATCCACCGGATCGACATACTCGCAATCGACCATGACGTAGCGATAGCCAGCTTTTTTCAAATGGGGAATCAGCCGCATGTCGAAACCCATCTCCGGCGGCCAGAAGCCGTTGAACTGGGGCCGCCACAGCAGATGACGAGCGATGGCTTGCCAACGGGCGATGTGCTCATCCCAATCCGCTTCCGGGATCAGCGCCAGCACCGGGTGGTAATAACCGGTGCCGAGGATTTCGAACAGTTGCTGGTTTTGCAGGTGCCAAAGCAGTTTGCCGCAATCGACCACGCCGTACATCCGGCTTTGGAAATCCGGGTTGGAGAGCGTTTCCAACAGCGTGCCGGAGAGGGAGAGATGCACGCGGGCGATGTCTTGATAAGGCCACAACATGCGCGGCATCCGGTCATAGGCAAACAGGATTTCCTTGACTTCCCATTCATTGGTGTCGAGCAGGTTTTCCAGATTGCGGGGGGGTTGGTGCATATTCAGCACTAGAGCATGATAAATTTCTCGCACCGCGTGTCTCCTCTAAGGTGTGATGGGAATGCTCAAGATCTTTTGTAGATTCTAAAAATGCAAAAACCGGCAACACACTGTAGGCGGCGGTTGTGATAGCCAAGTTTTGGCCATCAAGATCGCTCGTCGCTGCTAGCGGGTCGCCGGCAATGTATGCGCTTTCGGATGGAAGGTCTATCCGGCCGATAAGCGAATGGAAGGATTAAGATTCCTTGCTGTCTTTCTTAGTCTTTTTCTCGGCTCTCTTTTCCTTGATCGTCTTCGTCGGTTTCTTCTTGGTTTCTTTTTTGATGTCGGCGCTTTTACTCATCGCTATCTCCTCATGGGTGGATTACGTCTTGATGTGCGACGTTGCGTTAGGTCGGCCCAGATTGAGCGACCATTGGTGATGACGGTTCAGTTAGCGCTTGATCGCCTCAGCTTTCAGTTTCCAGCATCTTGCGGATGGCCAACAATTCCTGGCGCCGTTCCTCGCTCACGTCAGGGTAGCGCAGATTCAGGTTTTTTAAGGTATGGATAATGATTTCCGAAACGGCAATTCGGGTAAACCATTTGGCATCGGCAGGAATGACGAACCAAGGCGCCCATTCGGTGCTGGTATGGTTGAAGCACTCTTCGTAAGCGTGCTGGTAATCGTCCCAAAACCCTCTTTCCTTGACATCGGTCGGAGAAAACTTCCAATTCTTCTCAGGTTCGTCGATGCGGGCTAGGAAGCGTTGGCGTTGCTCTTCCTTGGAGACGTTCAGGAAAAACTTCAGCACGATAATCCCGTTTTGCACCAAGTATTTCTCGAAACCGTTGATTTGTTCGTAACGGGTTTGCCAGATGTGCTCGCGGGCTGCCGCCGGGAGTTTCTCGGCATTGAGAAATTCGGGATGCACGCGCACCACCAGCACTTCTTCATAGTAGGAGCGGTTGAAGATCCCAATCCGACCGCGTTCCGGCAACGCCTTCATGGAGCGCCACAGATAATCGTGATCCAGTTCCTCGTTGGACGGCACTTTGAAACTGAAAACCTGGCAACCCTGGGGATTGACGCCGGACATGACATGCTTGATGGCGCCATCCTTGCCAGCCGCGTCCATCGCCTGAAAGATGACTAGCAAGGCATAGGTATCTTGCGCATAGAGAACATCCTGATAAGTCGCCAATTGCTCGCTATTTTCTTCCAGCTTACGCGCTGCCTCTTTCTTACCCTTGAAACCGGCGGTAAACGTGGGATCGTAGTCTTTGCGCAGCACGATCTTTTTGCCGGGCGGCACCATGATCTTCTTCAGAGGCAACTCCAGCGTGGCATCCTCGCTCATTTTGACGGTTAGAGTCTGGTCGGGATCGAACGCGGGATTGATCATATCGGGATGTCCAGGCGAAGTAAGCGGGATCACGGGGTCTGATGGCTTTAGTCAGGCTATCTTAACAAAACTGTAGCTTATATCCCGACCGAAGAGGAATAGTCGATGCCAAGCTGTTGCAGCGCCTGCTCCGCTGCCCGCACGCCACGGTAGTTGGCCTCTTCAAAAATCGAATAACCGCTGAGATCAGAATGGGCGAACAGCACGCGATCCTGCAAGCGGGCCAACTGGTGTCGTGCTTCGCCCCAGACAAAGCCCGGTCGGGGTCGCACCATGGCATGGCCCCAGCGCATCACATCCAGTCGGGTGACGAGTTGGCGAATGTTGGGATGTGGTCGGGAGAGATCACGCAAAATGTGCTCCGCCCAGGTTGCCCACGGAGTTTCCAACAAGCGCTGCCGCTCTTGCTGGGGCGGGCCGTCACACAGCGCCTGATACCAGGTGAACACAGTTTGTTGGGAATGCGCGGTCAGGTGTTGGTGGGTAGCGACCACGTAACCCAGCGCCTCGCTGTCATACAGTACATTATCCCATGACAGCGGTGCGCCGCGCCGTTCTTCCGGCAATGCACGCAAGCTCAGATTGGCAACCAGCCATGGGGCATACTGAAACTCACCGATGGCGGCTGTCAGGTCCGCTGACAGTTCCCGAAAGAGTTGAGGAAGCTGAAACACCGGCGCTGCCCAAATAACCGTTTGTGCCCGATGTCGAATCGAGCGATTTTCCTGCGATAGCCAGGCGTCAACCGCCATATCTCGATCCCTCTCGGCAATGCGCCAGACCAGTGCGTGGGTGATCAGGTGCGCGGCCAATCGTTCCCGCAGCCGCTCCACAAGCCAACCGTTCCCTTCCGGCCAAGTCAGTACATCGTCACTATCGGCGTCCTGAGCCAGCGCATCCCGGCTAGCAAAATAGTGAATCCCCATCCAGGCCGAGGTTTGGTCATGGCGACAGCCGTAATCATCGCGGCAGGCGTAATTGACATACCAGTGCAGCGGCTCTGAATCCAAACCCTGTTGCAGCAGAAAATCGCGCATGGATAACCGATCCAGCGCTAACAGATCAGGATCACGGGCGCTCAAGTCGCTGGGAATGGCGAAGGCTTTGCGACCGTCCGCGCCACGGCGGGCCTTGAAAGTGGCCATCAGGTCTTGAAAGCGTCGGTACTGATCCAGATCGCGTTGCCGAACGCCGACTTCAGGCCACAAGCCGTCATGCCAGATCCCCTGCGCATACAAGCGCTCCTGCGGCGCGAAGTTGATGGCGCGTTCGTCATAGATCGGTTCGATGGCAAATGGATCGCCGTGCAGCACGCCAACGTCGGCCAGCAGTTCACGGACAGCACGGGATTCTTGCGTGGGGAAGGGCAGATAATGCGCGCCCCAGGGATAAGCGCTGATGGTGTTGCGACCGTAACGAGCGTTACCACCGACTTCGGATTCCAATTCCAAAATAACGAAATCACGAAAACCGCTTTTCAGCAGTTTCCAGCCTGCCGACAGCCCAGCGATGCCACCGCCAACAATCACGACCGGAGTTTTCAGCGTCGCAGTGGCTGCCGGGAAACCACCGCCACGCAGCCGATGGCCGAGGCTATCGGTTGCGCCCACAATAGCGCCTTCGGGCAGAGGTGGGGTTTTAGCCGCAGTGGACCGCCACCAGGCGTGGGCACCGCTCGCCGTGAGCGTGGCAGCGGCCAACGAGCCGAGAAAACCGCGACGGTTCATCGTGCATCCAGGGAACAGGGAAAAAGCATGATGCTACGTGCTGGCCGATGCAGCAAGATGTTCTGAAGCCACGAGGATCAAGCAATCGGGACACGGCCGTGAGGAGCCAGATAGGCCCTGGATGATTACAACGAACTCAAATACGTCTGCCTCGATTTAACGTAACCGAGTCAATTTCCAGATCTTCTCGCAGCCATACCATTCTGCCTGCTCAGGCATAATCGTCCACTGCGCCACGCAAACCACGAGAACGGCTTCGGGGTTGTGCTGTTTCCGCAGGAACTTCGGTATCGGAAGGTGATGGCGTCCTGTTGCGCTCGCGCTGGCCGTAGCCCGATTGCTCCCCGGCGCTGGCTTGATGGCGAGCTAACGATTGATCCGAAACCTGCGCCTGATTTAGGGTGATTCCCTGGCTATCCAGCAGGTCGCGCAGCCGGGGCAGGGCGGTTTCGAGCGCTTCCCGCACCGCTGCCTCGTGACTGAAGAACATGACGCTGGTCTGATTATGGTGCAGCGTCAGCCGCATTTCGAGCGGTCCCAGATCAGGCGGGTTGACCTTGATTTCGGCTTCCTGAAACCGATTGCTGACAGCCCAATCGAGCTGACGGGCCAGGGTACGCTCCCAGTTTTTTTGCTGCAAATCCAGGGTTTCCGGTGCCGTTGGCAGAGGAGTGGGTACGCTGGACGCGGCGGGCCGGGGCGACGTGGCGGTGGAAGAATCGACTCGTGTTAACGGAATAGCAGCGGTTGGGGTTGATTCAGCGATTCGGGTGGTGAGCCCGTTATCAGCGGCGCGCTCTGGAGTCGTGACCGAGGCGGTGGCCGTCGCGGATGAGTTCCAGCGGGTTTCCAACGGCATGGATGCAACCGGCTCCAGATCAGTCATGGCTGGCGATAAATCCGAAGTTTGCCCCCGTTTGTTGCTGGTCGTCGTGCTCTCCCATGGCATCTTAGTGTCCATCGCCGTGCTGGTGCTCGCTGGGGTCGGTTCTTCGGTGAGCAGTGGGCCGCGCGATGGTGCGAAAGGGATGGCGAACAGTGGGTGTCGTTGCAGTCCGGCGCCCGTTGCCGGCTTTGCTTCGGTTTGTGAGCCGTGGGAGGTGGCAGGCGGTCGAACCGCCGCGCTGTCGGTTCCGGTTTCCGTATCGGCAGCGCCCAGAGAGGCTTTGGCTACCGCCGATAAAGACTTCAGCGAATCACCTGGCGGGTTAGGCTGCTGCGCTGTCCCTGGTTGCCGGGTGCGCGCGAGAGACTGGGCCAAGCGTCGTTGCCAGTCGATCCGCTCGTCACTCGCCGCTAGCTCTGTTGCTGGCTGGCTGGTGACTAAGGTGATTGGCTTAGCCAAAACGGTTTCCGCTGCGGCGGTGACGGGAGCGGTCACTGCGTTGACGGTCATTGCTGAAGCAGGCGACGGTTCTAATGTCGCCGCTTTGATGGGTGCGGTCAGGTCCGCGCTGCTTGGCAGCGGGATGCTTGACGCACGATGACTTCCGCTAAGGGCCGAGGTCGATGCCGGGCTGGTGCTGGCAGCGGCAGGTGGGGTAGCTAGCCCATTGGGATCAGGGATCATCTGATGGTGTGCCGGCTCAGTGTGAGAAGGCGCGGCTTGGCGCAAATCAATGGCAAAATCAGCCGCCCGCAGCGTTGCGCTGAGGCTTGATGCTGTCTGATCCGAGAGCGGCACCGGCGGTAAACCGGCCAGGGCCGCTGTCGTGGGTGCTGCCGAGACCAGTGAATCGACACGGCTCGAAGCAGCAAGTATTGGCTCCATCATCTTGGTTGTAGCGCGCTGCCCTTGGTCATCCGTGATCATGGTTTGCTGAATCAGAGCCGGTGGAGCGTCCTCTAAAGGGTTTGTTTGTCCGGCGCTGCCCTCGGTCCACTGAGTCCATGGCGCAAGCTTGGCGGATGACGAGTGGATGCCCTCAAGCGTGCTATCCACCAATGCGGTTTCCGCAGGTGGGCTTGGCAGGTGCTCCGTGCCAAGGGCGCTGCTGTCGCGCAAAGCGGTGCGTGACTCCAAAAACAGCGGCCAACCCAACCAGGCTGCTTCGGCTGCGTGCTCGCTACTGGGGGCGTCTATCGCCTCACCGCTCAGTTCGTCCGATTCACCCGATTCACCCGATTCACCCGATGCGACTCCATCAGTCGTCGGTACCAAGCCCTCCGCCAGCGCCGCTGGCGCCAGTAGTTTGACTGCTTGGTCGAGGCTGGCTGGATCGTTGCTTGCCGGCGTGGGCACTGGGGGCGGCAAGTTATTGATCGTTGATGCCGCTGCTAACTCGCCTACGAGCTGGCCAGGAGCGAGCGGTGCGGCGGGCGTTTGCGCGCTGCCCGCCAGCAATTGGCTGAAGGAAGGTGCGGTGCCCGTTGTTTCCACACCGGCTTCGGCCGAGAGGGTGCTACCGGTTGCCCCGGTGAGGCCGTTCGCTGGGGTGGCTGCCAATAAACTGGCTAATTCAAGCTGTGCCATGGCATCGCTCCCGTCGGCAAGATTCGCTGATTTCACCGATCATTCGGATGTTGCCTCATCCGCTGATCGTGTCCGAGCGCTGGCGCGTTGTAAGTTGCGTTCGTCGCTATCACGTTGAGCGCGCTGATCCTCTCGCTTGCGCTGCGCGTCCTGATCGCGTGCCAACACCTCTTGGAGTGCTTTGGTTCTGGCGTGCGTTTGCACCCAGTGCTGACGCTTGTGTTGGAGATCCTCCCGCAAGCGCTCCTGTTGATGTTTCGATTCGGTGATGCCGTGATCCAAGCTGTTCAGGAAGGCAGCGTAATCCTGGAATCGGCGGGCGGTGATGCCGCCACTTCCCCCTTCGGCCTCGAACTGCACCGCATATTCGCCGCGAAATAGCAGTAACTGTTGTAAGCGCGTCTCTTGTTCGCGCAGATTGCGTTGCGACTCCGCCAATAATTTGACGGCTTGGTCCTCTCGAGAACGAGCCACATCGACCGCTGCTTGCAATGGATGAGCTTTGCCGGCCACGGTGCATTCCCTTTATTTACCCTTAGAATCTTTAGGCCGAGGTTGCAGCACGGTTTCCAGCCCTTGCAGACTGTCGGCCAAGGTTACCTGCTCATCGGTGCGTTGCATCAGAAACTGCTTGAGGCGCGGATAATAGTCGCGGGCCTCGTCCACAGCCGGATCGCTGCCGGCCACGTAGGCGCCGACATTGATCAAATCCCGGTGTTGTTCATAGGTCGAGTAAATATGCTTGAAGCGGCGGGCCAGTTGCTGATGGCGGACTGTGCTGATCTGCGGCATCACCCGGCTGATTGAGGCTTCGATGTCGATGGCGGGATAATGGCCAGCTTCCGCCAAGCGGCGCGACAGCACCACATGGCCATCCAGAATGGCTCGTGCCGCGTCGGCGATGGGGTCCTGCTGATCGTCGCCTTCAGCCAAAACCGTATAGAAAGCGGTGATCGAACCGCCACCGGTATCGTTGCCAGCTCGCTCTACCAGGCGGGGCAGCTTGGCGAAGACCGACGGCGGATAGCCCTTGGTTGCCGGAGGTTCGCCGATGGCCAGGGCGATCTCGCGCTGCGCCTGCGCGTAGCGGGTCAAGGAATCCATCAACAGCAAGACCTGGCGACCGGAATCGCGGAAATGTTCAGCAATGCGAGTGGCCAGCGCCGCACCGTGCAGGCGCTTGAGCGGGGGATCGTCGGCGGGCGCCGCAACCACCACAGCGCGCGCCATGCCTTCCGGGCCAAGGATCTCCTGAATGAACTCCTGGACCTCGCGGCCGCGCTCACCGATCAAACCGACCACCACCACTTCAGCGTTGGTGAAGCGTGTCATCATTCCCAGCAGCACGCTCTTACCGACGCCAGAGCCGGCGAACAGACCCATGCGTTGGCCTCGTCCCACCGAGAGCAGGGCGTTAATCGCACGTACCCCCACATCCAGTGCTTCGCGGATCGGTTTGCGCATCAATGGGTTGATGGTTTTGCCGCTCATCGACGCCCATTGCACCGGCGGTGGTGCCAATCCATCCAAAAACCGACCGGAGCCATCGAGCACTCGACCGAGCAACGCATCACCGACCGGAGCCTGACTGGCCCCGCCGGTGGGAATGACCCGCGCGTTGGGCATCAGGCCGTAGATGTCGCTACTGGGCATCAGGAACAGCTTGCCGCCGGCAAAGCCGACCACTTCGGCTTCAAAACGACCCCCATCTGGGTTGACAACCAGGCAATGGGCGCCAATCGGCGCAACACAACCGGCGGCTTCCAAGGTGAGGCCGACCAGGCGTGTCAACTGCCCTTCGACCACCAGCTTGGGGGTATTAACGATCCGCGCCCGCCGCTGACCCAGCCGTGCCACCCACTCGTGGCCCCGATCAATTGTGGGGAGATTTGCCATTTTGCTCACGCTCGTCTCCCAATACCGTGGCGATGACCGCACCCAACCGTTTTTCCAAGGTGGCGTCAATCCGCGACAGCTCGGAATTCACAATGCAGCCACCCCGGCTGAGGGTCTGATCTTCAACGATCCGCCAGACCGGCTCGTCCTCGCGGCCCAGGGTTAGGACTTCCCGGATCAGCCGGGCATCTTCAGGATGCAAACGGACCTGTACACCGGGACTGGCGACCGGCAATAGGCCCACCGCCTCTCGCACCACCGGCACGATTTCGCCCGGTGAAATGTGCAGTTCGCGGCGTATCAACCGGCGAGCGATTTGGGTGGCCAACCAACTTAGCTCCTCTTCGACCGCCGTATCCAACTGCTCCAGCGGATGGCTCAAAAACCCAAGGATCTGATCCAGCGCCTGGATGCGCAACAAGACTTCATCGCGGCCACCCGCCAAGCCTTCGGCGTAGCCGCGCTGATAGCCTTCGGCATGGCCTTCTTGCTGGCCCTTCTTGTAACCTTGCTCGCGGCCTTCGCGGCGGCCTTCCTGATAACCGCCGGCAAAACCTTCTTCATGGGCTTCGCGCTGAATCGTTTCGATTTCCTCTAGCGTGGGCAGGGCGGTGCTCGGTTTTCCGGGCTTGGATGATTTGAGTGGGCGGGCATTGCCATCACCGGCACTGGCTGCCGGTGGGGGTTCAGGTTCGGGCGATTGATCGACGCTGGGCATCTCCCAGCGCTGGTAGGCGGTTAGCTGGTCACCGGCAATGATCTTAGACAAGCTCGTCTCCCTTGCTGCTCAAGGTGATTTCCCCGGCCTCCGCCAACCGTTTAGCGGTGGTCATAATTTCTTTCTGCGCCGCTTCCACGTCGCTGAGCTTGACCGGCGGCATCGCTTCAAGATCGTCGCGCAACAGCTCAGCCGCACGCTTGGACATGTTGCCCATGATCTTCTGCTGGACGGCGGCATCGGCACCGCGCAAGGCGATCATCAACTGGTCGGAAGCGATCTCGCGCAGCAGCGTTTGGATATCGCGGTCGCTTAGCCCGATCAGGTTGTCGAACACCACCATCAGTTCTTCGATCTTGTCGCCGAGGTCGGTGTCCACTTCCTTGATCTTGTCGAGAATCTGGCCTTCGATGGCGGCGTCCAGGCGGCCGAGGATTTCGGCGGCGCGCTTGGGACCGCCGATCTTGGCGGTGGCAGCGGCATTGATGTTGCGCATCACTTGCTTCTCGATCAGCTCGTTCAATTCCGCCAGTGCCCCGGCCGGGATCTCATCAAGGATCGCTACCCGCAACAGCGCTTCATCGCGCACCGGCGCCGGCAGCAGGTTGACAACCTGGGCCGCCTGTTCGGGCGGCAATGAAGACAGTACCAATGCGACGACTTGCGGGTGTTCTTCACGCAGACCGCCAGCGATGGAACTGGCGTCCAGCCACTTCAGCGAATCGACCCCGGAATGCTCTTCGGGATTGAAAATATGTTCCAGGATACCTCTGGCCTTTTCCCGTCCCAGCGCGCGGTTGATGACGCCGCGAATATAATTTTCACCGTCGGACACCAGCGAGGTTTGGTTGTCCACTTCATCATTGAAGGACTGGACGATTTCGCCCAACTGGGTGCGATTGACATTCGCCAGATTGGCCATTGCGACCCCCAGCTTGTGCAACTCGTGCGGGTCCAGGTGGCGGAGAATTTCGGCGGCGTGACTTTCGCCCAGCGCCATCAGCATGACGGCCGCTCGGTCAACGCCTTTGAATTCGACGGTGAGTTCGTTCATCGCTTAGCTCTCGCTGGCCAGCCAGCCACGGATGACCTGGACGGCGCGCTTGGGGTCCTCGGCCACCAGGGAGCGAGCCAATTCCATGCGCTCTTCCAACTGTTCGGCGGACGGTCCAGTCAGACTCTTGGGGCGGGTATTTTCCATAATACCCCCGATGTGGACTTGATCTTCCAGCAAGCCTTCCACGCCTTCTTCAGGCGCGGGTAGCGCGGTGGGGGTCTCATTGGCTTCCAAGGCGCGTTGGGCTGTGGCCGGCGTGGCCAGCGCGCGACGCAGCAGCGGCCGTACCACCAGCACCAACACGGCTAACGACAGCACCCCAACCACACCCCACTTGACCAGTTCCAGGAACCAGGGCTGCTGCCACATCGGCAACGGCGGCTCATCGGCCCCCGCCGGCGCAAAAGCGGCATTGAGTACGTTCACGCTGTCACCACGTTCGGCATTAAAACCGACCGCTTGCTTGACCAGAGCGGTGATGCGCTCGATTTCTTCGGCGCTTAAGGGTTTGCGCACCGGTTGGCCGGCTTCCAGGGTGGTACGGTCGTCAACGACGACGGCCGCCGATACCCGGACGAGCCGTCCTGGCACAGCCCGGCTATGCGTCACCCGCTTGTCAAGCTCATAGTTGCGGGTGGTTTCCTTGCGGGTGGGGGTGGCCACTGTATTGGATGCGCTCTGCGGCGGTGCCGTGGTGCCCGGTGTAGCCGGCGTTTGTGGCGCCTGGGCCGGGTTGGCCGGGTTGGCCGCAGTCGTTTCCGGCGCGGTCGCCACACCCGGCGGTTGGTTGGAGAGCGCACCCGGAATACCGGCAGCCTGTGGTCGGGGCTGGGTTTCCTCCAGCAGTTGCTCGCTGCGGACGGGGCGGGGTTCCTGGCGAGGTTCGTAGCGCTCGGCGGTTTCCTCGCTGGCGGTGAAATCGAGATCCAGGGCGACTTGGGCACGGACGCGGCCTGCGCCCCACAGCGGTGCCAGTAAATCTTCAACCCGCCGCGCATAGCGCTCTTCCAGCCGGCGGGTGTATTCCAATTGATCAAGATTGAGATTGCTGCCGTCTTCCCGTTCGGGCCGAGTTAGCAAATTGCCGGCTTGATCAATGACCGACACCTTGTCAGGACTGAGCTTGGGAACACTGGAGGCGATCAAATGAACGATGGCGGCGACTTGACCAGCGTCGAGCGTCCGCCCCGGATGCAGCCGTACCAGCACCGACGCGGTAGGCGGCTGTTGCTGGCGGGCGAACACCGTTTCCTTGGGAAAGGCTAAATGAATGCGGGCGGCTTCGACTGACCCGATGGTCATCACCGAGCGGGCCAGCTCGCCTTCCAATGCGTGCTGATAACGCGCTGTTTCCATGAATTGGCTAACGCCAAAACTGTTTTTTTGCTCAAGGGCTTCCAGGCCGTTGACGGTGCCGCGTGGCAAGCCTTGACCGGCCAGTTTCAGGCGGGCTTGATGAACTTGATCAGCCGGTACTAACAGAGCGCCGCTGCGCGGATCGATCTTGAAGGGAATGGCAGCCTTTTGCAGGGCTTCCATGATTTGACCGGCATCGGCTTCGGCCAAACCTCGGTAGAGTGCATCATAGGTCGGCGTGTTGAGCCAAAGCGCGCCAGCCACCATCAGCGCCAGCAGCGCTGCCAGCCCGGCCAGAATGCCGATCTGCGCCGGCCCCGGCCGACGGAATTTTGCCAGTGCGGCTCGCCAGTCGATGCCGGCTGAGGGATTGGGGATCGGTGGGTTACTTGCTCCAGCCACGGCGCGTTCCTTCTGAAACGTCTTGTGCGATTAAGCGAGTCGGCCCGTTCAGATCGGCATATTCATGATGTCTTGATAGGCCGAAACCAGCTTGTTACGCACCTGTAGAGCGGTTTGGAACGTTAGCCGAGCCTGCTGCTGGGCTACCATGACACCGGCCAGATCCTGCTCCTGGCCGGCTTCGAACGATTCGGCCAAGCCGGTAGCGCGCTGTTGTGAACCATTGACATTGGCCAACATGGCTTTGAGGGTCTCGGCGAAATCAGCCGACTCGTCGGTCCCGGCGCTAGTCGCAGCGGATAGACTGCTGGTGGACGTTGCCGTTGAACGTAAGCCAGTGGTCAAGGTGTGGGTTGTATCAATGGCGGTCATCGGTTCCTGCTCCCTAGAATGGGTTGAAAATCGCCGGCAAGGCGAATGGCAAGCCGAATAAAGCAAAAACCGTGCCTTCAAGAAAACTGCTGCATGACAAGGCGTTATTGAAAGCCGCTTGTGGACGCCAATTATTTGGCGAAGGTGATGAGCCTCTCGACCGCCAACGTTTCGACATCAGTCGCTGAGATCATCGTCGCCACGCCGGATGTTGTACTTGCGCATTTTTTCGACCAGGGTCGTGCGGCGCATCTTCAGGAGGGAAGCCGCATGGGCGACGACGCCATCGGCCTTTTCCAGCGCGGAGTGAATCAGGGAGGATTCCAGATCAGCAATATGCTCCCGCAAGTCAAGGCCTTCCGGCGGCAGGGTGGCCGGTTCGCTGGCTGTGGCGCGGGTGGTGGGGATTGTGGTGGTATCCTCGACCTCGGCCATGACTGAGGCCACCGAGATCGGCTCCAGCGGGGCGTGAGCGCGGAATTTGACGGGTAAATCACCGGTATCGATCTGGCCGTTCGGTTTGAGGATAGCCAAACGCTCCATCAGATTGGCCAGCTCGCGGACGTTGCCGGGCCAGTGGTAGTGGCTAAGACTCCGCACGGCGGCCGCCGTCAGTGCAATGCGTACACCGCCTTGTTCATGGGCCATGCGCTCGATCAATTCTTCCACCAGCTTGGGCAAATCCTCGATCCGCTCGCGCAGCGACGGGATTTCGATGGGAAAAACGTTCAGCCGGTAATAGAGATCTTCACGGAAATCGCCGGTCTTGATCATCTCCTCCAGGTTACGGTGAGTGGCGGCCACGATTCGGACATCGGCTTCCAGACTGCGGTCACTGCCGACCCGCTCGAAGACGCGCTCCTGCAACACCCGCAGCAGCTTGACCTGCATGTTGAGCGGCATATCGCCGATCTCGTCCAAAAACAGCGTGCCACCCCGCGCCAGCTCGAACCGGCCGCGACGGGTGGAAATGGCGCCGGTAAAGGCGCCCTTTTCGTGACCAAACAGCTCGCTTTCCAGGAGGTTGTCGGGAATCGCGCCGCAATTGACCGGCACGAATGGGCCTTGAGTGCGGTTGGAGAAGTAATGGATATTACGAGCGACCACTTCTTTGCCGGTGCCCGATTCACCCAGCAGCATCACAGTCGATTCCGACGGTGAAGCGCGTTGGATCAGCTCCCGGACGCGGAGAATCGCCGTGCTGTGACCGGTGAGGCTGCGAAACAGCTCGATGTTGCGCCGGGCCGGTGTGGCGCCAAACCGACCATTGCGTTGGGCGCTGGCTTGGGAGCGGGCCAGGATCTGACTCAGCGGCGCGTGCCGGAACGGGTGAGCCAGGTGGCCGCCACAATTGGCTTCTACCGTGGCCGGCAGGCGCAACGGCTCATCCGCTTTCTCAATTAAAATGATGGGAATACGCGGCGTGAGAGCACGGATTGCGTAGAGGATATCCACCGGGGGTTGGGCACTATCGCCGTGGCTCCCCAGGAAAATGCAACGCAAATCCGAGTTATCTTCGACATGGGCTTGCCAGTTCGAGAATTCAGCGTGCACGACTTGAGGCTCTTCCAGGAACCGTAGTAAAAGGCACAATTCCTCGGCTCGACCGGGTTCGTCATCCAGTACCAACAGCGCGGTATTCATCGGTCGGATCGTCTCGAATGGGTTGAAACACAGCGGCTAATCGACCGGTCAAAGTCGGCAAGCGCGCTCCCACGGGGCAAATCCGTCAAGCATGTCCTGCTCGGAGTCCAATCGATACCGCAATCTTTCGGTAGATTATCTCAAGAACGTTCGATTTCGCCATTATTAAAGGAGACATTAAAGGCGATTTTCCCGGCAGTGGCTGCCTACGCATCCAAACACGATCCGGTTTCGTAAGGGCTGGGAGTGATGCGATGTTTCCTTTAGCGGGCTGATCAGGCCTTTTTTGAGAATAACGCCATGCGTGACACGCTTCCCCTGCTGGTAAAAACCGATTTCCCCGCCATCCACCGAGGTCCGCTGGAGGCGCTGCAAGCAAATCTGGGCTACCGCTGCAACCAGTCTTGCACGCATTGTCATGTGGCGGCCGGGCCGCAGCGAACCGAGGAAATGCGTTGGGAAACCATGGCGTTGCTGTTGCGTTATTTGACGGCCCGGCAGATCACCACCTTGGATTTGACCGGCGGTGCACCGGAGCTGAATCCGTCGTTTCGGCGATTCGTTTCCGATGTTCGCGCGTTGGGTATCCATGTCATCGACCGTTGCAATCTCACGATTCTCAGCGAGACCGGCCAGGAGGATTTGGCATCTTTTCTGGCGGCGCACGCCGTCGAGATCACCGCCTCCTTGCCGTGTTATCTCGAAGAAAACGTTGACCGGCAGCGGGGTAAGGGCGTATTCGAGGCCAGCCTGGCCGGGCTGCGACAGCTCAACCGCTTGGGCTATGGTCAACCGGGCAGCCCCCTGGTGCTGAATCTGGTCTACAACCCGCTGGGTCCAATGCTGCCGCCGGATCAGGCGGGCCTGGAAGCGGCTTATCGTCAGGCGCTGTTAACCCGTTATGGGATTGTATTCACTCGATTGTTTGCATTGGCCAACATGCCCATCCAGCGTTTTGGTAGCCAATTGATAACCAAAGGACAATTCGCCGATTACCTGAATCTGCTCAAAGGGGCGCATCGGGAGGAAAATTTGGATGGGGTCATGTGTCGTAGCCTGATTTCGGTGGATTGGCGAGGTTATGTTTATGATTGCGATTTCAACCAGATGCTGGGATTGCCGCTCGGAACCAACGGAGCAGCAAGCATCCACTTATCCGCGCTGCTGGAGCAAGATTTAATTGGGACTCGCATCCGGGTAGCCGATCATTGTTACGGTTGCACCGCCGGACAAGGCAGCAGTTGCGGTGGCGCACTCGATCCGGCCTAACATTCAGCTTATGTTAATCAGTTATTCCACAACATGGTTGCGAAATTAGCCATAATCGTGTCTAGACGCTCAGCGTCGGACGGATTGATCGGAACCAGCAGGCTGCACGAGGTGAGGAACTAAGATGAAATTGACGAAAATTGCCGTGGTGTTGGGCGCTTTTTTGCTGGTGGGCCAAGCGCCGCTAGCCTTGGCTCAACCCTATCAGTCCGGTTCGCAAGGCCAGCCAGATCGCCCGCCGCCGGACTATCAGGGCCAGTCCGGTTCCCAGCAGGGTCGGCCGGATCGTCCCCCGCAGAATTCGCAAGGCGGTCAGTCCGGTTCCCAGCAGGGCCAACCGGATCGTCCGCCACAGAATTCACAAGGCCAGTCGGGTTCCCAAGGCCAGTCCGGCTCCCAGCAGGGTCGGCCGGATCGTCCGCCGCAGAATTCGCAAGGCGGTCAGTCTGGTTCCCAGCAGGGCCAGCCAGATCGCCCGCCGCAGAATTCGCAGGGCCAGTCGGGTTATCAGGGCCAGTCCGGTTCCCAGCAGGGTCGGCCGGATCGTCCGCCGCAGAATTCGCAGGGCCAGTCGGGTTATCAGGGCCAGCCCAACCGCTATAATCAGACGGAGTATCAGGGACGACCGGATTACGGCGACCGGCAGGATTATTACCGCCGACCGGAGCGGCGTCGGCAAGGTCCGCCAGGCCGGTCGAATCGTCCCTACCCGCCGCCTGGAGGCCCCGGTTTTCCAGGTGGGCCGGGTGGCCCTGACTATTATCAACGATGGTAGAACCTTCTTTTCAGGCCATGCTCCGCCAGGAAGGTGGAGTTGGCCGAACGGGGAGCAGAAACGATGGGCGGTTGGGGTTGTCCGCATGAGTTGAATGGCGTTTGCCAGCATGTCCTGGAGAAAACCTGTAATCCAGGCATGAAAGGCTGTGTGCTGGCCGGCCGCTTCCGCTTCAGTGACGAGACTAAAAACCGACCGCCACGCCCGGTGCGTCGGGGTGACGGTCGAACCGATTCGCACCGCAAAGGGCGCTAAACGCCTAGCCGTTCTCCGAGCGCGGCGCAGGACGGTCGGCTTGCTTGGTGACACAGCGGCAGCCCGACCACGGGGTGATACCAGCCATAAGGACGCATGACCGTGGTCAAGCGCATCAAGATCGTCGAAGTCGGGCCGCGTGACGGCTTGCAAAACGAGCCGAAAATTATCGACACCGCCACCAAGGTGGCCCTAGTCAGCCGACTGGGTGAGGCTGGTCTCAAAGTCATTGAGGCCGCTGCGTTCGTGTCGCCTAAATGGGTGCCACAGATGGCCGATAGCGCTGCCGTCATGGCCGCTATTGAGCGTTTGCCAGGGGTCGCCTATCCGGTGCTCACGCCCAACCTCAAAGGTTTTGAGGCAGCCGTGGCAGCAGGTGCGCGGGAAATCGCCGTCTTCGGTGCCGCCTCCGAGTCCTTCTCCCAAAAGAATATCAACTGCTCGATAGCGGAATCATTGGTACGATTTAAGCCGTTGCTGACGGCGGCAAAGGCGGCAGGGATTCCGGTTCGCGGTTATGTATCCTGTGTGCTGGGTTGCCCCTATGAGGATGCTATTCGGCCTGAAGCGGTTGCCGAGGTGGCGGGCGCGCTGTTTGCCATGGGCTGTTACGAGATCAGCCTCGGCGATACCGTCGGTGTCGGCACGCCGGAGGCCGCCAAGCGGATGATTGCGGCGGTTAGCACCCGCGTGCCGCTCGATTGTCTGGCTGGCCATTACCACGATACCTACGGGATGGCGATTGCCAATATTTATGCCTCCCTGCAATGCGGTGTCACCGTGTTCGACAGTTCAGTGGCGGGGTTGGGTGGCTGCCCTTATGCACAAGGCGCCGCAGGCAATGTCGCCACTGAGGATGTGGTGTATCTGCTGGCGGGATTAGGCATCGAAACGGGTATCGATCTGGATCGCCTATTAGAATGTTCTGCATGGATCAGCCGGTGCCTGGGTCGGGTGCCAGTCTCAAAGGTGGCCCTGGCAAAGGCGGCTAGCCGCTAGCCGATTCGGTCCCCCTGCGCACCGATTGGAGCGAAGCCGATAGACGGTTTATCCGTCCGCCGAATTCCGCCCGATCCCCCGCAATGCGAGCCGTTGCAGCGGCCGGTCAATGTTGATTCTTGTCGCTATGGGTTTATTGCTGATCGTCACCCTGATTCCGTTTCTTGGTGCCATCCTGGTGGCGGTTCTGGCGCGCTTGGGTCGCACTCATGCCGCGTGGGCAGCGGGGTTCACGGTTCTGTTATCGTTCGGCTGCTTGCTGCCGCTAGCGGGTGCGCCGTTTGCCGGGGAGACCATCATCCAGCGGTTGCGCTGGTTGCCCAGCGTCGGCCTTGATCTGGCGTTTCGGTTCGATGGCTTGGGCCTGCTGTTTGCCCTGCTGATTTTAGGCATCGGTCTGTTGATCGTGCTGTATGCCAGCTATTACCTGTCGGAGCGAGATCCGCTGGGACGGTTCTACGCCTACCTGCTGCTGTTTATGGGATCGATGCTGGGCATCGTTCTCGCCGAGAACCTGATCCAGCTACTGATTTTCTGGGAATTGACCAGCCTCTCGTCATTTTTGCTGGTTAGCTATTGGTATCCCCGTGAGGAAGCACACAACGGCGCACGGATGGCCCTCACCGTCACCGGCGCGGGCGGTTTGGCCCTACTGGGTGGTTTTTTGCTGCTCGGCCAGATTGTCGGCAGTTACGAGCTATCGGTGATCTTGCAGGCCGGCGATGCGATCCGCGCCGATCCGCTCTATCGGCCCATGCTGGTGCTGGTGCTGCTCGGCGTGTTCACCAAATCGGCCCAGTTTCCGTTTCATTTCTGGCTGCCGAACGCGATGGCGGCGCCGACTCCGGCTTCGGCCTACCTGCATTCGGCCACCATGGTTAAGGCGGGCATTTTCCTGTTGGCACGGTTGTTCCCAGCCTTGTCTGGAACGGACGAATGGTCGTGGCTGGTCGGTGGCGCGGGCGTTATCACCTTGGTGCTGGGTGCGCTCTTCGCTTTATTCCAGCATGATCTCAAAGGTTTATTGGCCTACTCGACCATCAGCCATCTGGGCTTGATTGCGTTGCTGTTCGGTATCGGTACGCCGCTGGCCGCTGTAGCGGGTGTGTTTCATATCATCAATCACGCTACGTTCAAAGCGTCACTGTTCATGGCGGCTGGTATCATCGATCACGAAACCGGTAGCCGTGATATGAGAAAGATTAATGGCTTATGGAGGAAAATGCCCTATACCGGGGCGCTGGCCATGGTGGCTGCGGCCGCGATGGCGGGCGTGCCCTTATTAAATGGCTTTTTATCCAAGGAAATGTTTTTCGCGGAAGCATTCAGTGCCGCCACTCATTTGCGCTTGGGTTGGTTGCTGCCGGCAGCGGTTACCCTGGCCGGGATGTTCGCGGTAGCCTACTCGCTGCGCTTCATCCACGATGTATTTTTCAACGGCGATCCCATTGACCTACCGCGAACCCCACACGAACCGCCGCGCTGGATGAAGGTGCCGATGGAGGTGTTGGTGTTGCTTTGCCTGGTGGTGGGCATCTTCCCAGCCCAAGTGGTGGAACCGCTCCTCACAGTAGCGAGTACTGCGGTTTTGCAAGGACCGCCACTGGCCCACGATCTGGCGCTCTGGCATGGTGTGAATCCGGCGCTGGCGATGAGCGTGATCGCCCTGATTGGCGGCGGACTGCTTTATTGGGGGCGCAAACCCTTGTTCGCGTTTCATGACCGCCACACCGAGGGGTTGGATGCGGAGCGGATCTATAATGCCTTACTCAATGGGTTGTTCGCTGTAAGCGGTGCATTGACCCGGTGGCTGGATACGGGTTCGCTACAGCGGCTGCTGACGGTCGTGATCGCCGCCGCGCTGGTGTTGGGGACAGCAGGTTTTCTCGGTGATCCGGTACCACTGACCGGACGGCGCCCGCTGTTGTCAGTGGATGGCGTTAGCCTAGTGGCGGCTTTGGGATTGCTGGCAGCGCTGACCGGCGTGGTGGTTTTACATCGACAGCGCTTGGTAGCATTGATCCTGATCGGAGCGGTTGGCCTGGTGATGGCGCTGATTTTCGTCAAGTTCTCCGCCCCGGATCTGGCGCTAACCCAGCTTGCGGTGGAGATGGTGACGGTGGTGTTGCTCTTGCTGGCCCTGTATTTCCTGCCGCCACACAGTCCTATCGAATCGACCATGACGCAACGCAGTGGGCATGGGATATTGGCGGTCGCCGGCGGTGTTGGTGCGGCAGCGCTGACCTGGGCGGTGCTGACCCGTCCCTACGACAGTATCACCGATTTCTTTCTGGCCAATAGTGTGGCGGGTGGCGGTGGCACCAATGTGGTTAACGTCATTTTGGTGGATTTTCGCGGTTACGATACCTTGGGTGAGATCACCGTATTGGCCCTGGCCGCTCTTGGTATTTACGCCTTATTGGAAGGGTTGCGGCTGGATGGTCCGGTTGATGACCCTAAAGGCCAGCCCTGGGATGCGGATGTTCACCCGGCGATCATGGCGGCTCTTGCCCGATTGCTGTTGCCCTTGGCGCTGTTGGTGTCAGCTTTCATCTTTCTGCGTGGTCATAATCTGCCCGGCGGCGGTTTCATCGCCGGTCTGCTCACAGCGGCGGCGTTGATCGTCCAGTATCTGGCCAACGGGATTGCCTGGGGCCAGGAACGTTTGCCATGGAATGCGCAGCGGTTTATCGGCGTCGGTTTGCTGGCGACCGCTTTGACCGGATTGGCCAGTTTGCTCGTGGGCTATCCGTTCCTCACCTCGGCGTTTACTCATCTGCATTGGCCGGTGGTGGGTGATTTCGAGCTGGCCTCGGCCCTGGTGTTCGACCTGGGCGTCTATCTGGTGGTGGTCGGCGCGACCTTGCTGATTTTAATTCGCTTAGGCTTATTGCACCGTTTTGAGCGGCGCTCCGCGCGCGCTCGGCAAGGCACCGCCGTATCAGGGGAGATGCCTTGATGGAGCTATTGTTCGCGCTACTCGTTGGCGCACTCACCGCTGGTGGAATTTATCTAGCGTTGCGCGCTCGGACATTTCCGATGGTGCTGGGATTGACCTTACTGTCTTACGCGGTGAATCTGTTTCTGTTTGCCATGGGCCGACTCACTATCGGCCAGCCACCGGTGATCGTCCCCGGCGTGTCCGGCTATGCCGATCCGCTACCGCAAGCGCTGGTGTTGACGGCCATCGTGATCAGCTTCGCCATGACAGCTTTCGTCATCGTGCTGGCCCTCAAGGCGCGTGCCGAGATGGGTAATGATCATGTGGACGGGTTGCATCGACCATGAACCATTGGGTCATCGCGCCGGTGCTATGGCCTTGGTTGGCCGGCATCCTATTGTTGCTGGGGCACGGAAGTCTTGCTTGGCAGCGCGGCGTGAGTGTTGTTGCTGTCGCGGGTCAGCTTGGGTTGGCACTGGCCCTGGCGGCGGAGGTGAGCGATGGTCGTATGCTGGTTTACACCCTGGGAAATTGGCCGGCGCCGTTTGGTATTGTCTTAGTGGCGGATCGTTTGGCTGCCTGGATGCTGGTCACTACCGCATTCTTGGCCTTTTTCGCTCTGTGGTATGCGCTGCGCGGTGATGATGCGGCCGGTTCGCATTTTCATACCCTATTCCAGTTCGAACTGTTTGGGTTGAACGGTGCGTTTTTGACGGGTGATCTGTTTAACCTGTTCGTGTTCTTCGAGATCCTGCTGATCGCCTCCTATGGGCTGCTGTTGCACGGTGGTGGACGCAAGCGAACGCGGGCCGGTTTGCATTTCGTGACGGTCAACCTGATTGGGTCGATATTTTTCCTGTTTGCAGCGGGTACGTTCTACGGGATACTCGGCACGCTCAACCTGGCCGACCTGGCGCGCAAGGTTGCTGCGGTGTCGCCGGAGAATGCGCCACTGGTGCGGGTAGCGGGCCTGTTGCTGTTTGCCGTCTTTGCGCTCAAGGCGGCGCTGCTGCCGTTTTATCTGTGGCTGCCTGAGGCGTATGCGCATACCAGCGCGTCGGTTGCCGCGCTGTTCGCCATTATGACCAAGGTCGGCGCCTATAGCATTCTGCGTGTTGATACCCTGCTGTTTGGGGCGGATGCGGGATTAGTCGCCGGATTGCTGGAACCGTGGTTATTACCGATGGCCTTGGCGACTTTGCTAGTCGGCATGGTGGGTGCTCTAGCGAGTACCCGCCTTCGCCAACAAGCCGCTTATCTGGTGGTGGCCTCGGTGGGATCACTATTGACGGCGTTCGGCCTGGGCAGTGTGAGTGGGATCGCCGCCGGCTTGTATTACCTGCCGCATACCACCTTTGCCACCGCCGCCCTGTTTTTGTTGGCCGACCGCATTACCCAGCGGCGTGGCGACCTGGGAGATCGACTCGATCCCGGCCCGACCATTGTCAGCGCGGGTATCCTGGGCGGTTTGTTTTTTGTCACCACCGTGGCGGTGGTCGGCCTGCCGCCCTTATCGGGGTTTCTTGGGAAGTTTTTGACGTTGCGCGCGGCACTCGCGCACCCCTGGTGGTCCTGGATCATGGCCACCGTGCTAAGCGCTGGCCTGATCGGTGTCATCACTCTGGCACGAACCGGCAGTCTGCTGTTCTACCAGGCGTCACCACCGACGGCGGATCTCACGCCGGAACCGGGGGTTGCACTGGCCCGTGAACTGGCGCCTATTGTGGGTCTACTGCTGTTGGGATTGGCGCTGACGGTAGCCGCCGGTGTGTTGGAGCACGGGGCACGCGCGAGCGCCGAGCAACTGTTACAGCCGCAACGTTATATTCAGGCCGTTCTCAAGCCGGGAGGGGAGCCATGAGACACCGTGTGCTGCCGCATCCGCTCGTTGCCTTGGCGCTGGGAGTGGTTTGGTTACTACTGGCCAATAGCGTTGCTCCCGGCCAGATAGTATTGGGATTGCTATTGGGCTGGAGCATTTCTCTATTCGCCGCCCGCTTTTGGCCGGAAACCCTGCGGATTCATCGGCCACTTATCCTGCTGCGTTTTATCGGCATCGTCCTGGTCGATATTGTCCTGGCGAATGTGGTGGTGGCGTGGCTGATTATTCGCTCACCAGCCCGGCGGCGGCCGGTGTTTGTACAGGTGCCGCTGGCGCTGCGCTCAGATTTAGCCATTAGCGTGTTGGCCAATACCATCTGCCTGACCCCTGGCACCGTATCGTCACGCTTGTCGCTGGATCGTCGGTATTTGCTGGTCCATGCGCTGGATGCCACCGACCCAGATGCTTTGGTGGCGACTATCAAAAATCGCTATGAAGCACCGTTGCGGGAGGTTTTTGAGCCATGCTGACCAGTGTCGCCCTGCCGGTCGCGTTTGCGTTGGTGACGGCCGCTTTTGTGTTCAGTATCTGGCGGCTGCTGGTCGGCCCTGATCTTCCAGATCGCATCCTGGCACTGGATACGCTCTACATTAATGCCATCGCCTGGCTGGTCCTACTGGGGATTCATCTGGCCAGCACCCTCTATTTCGAGGCAGCGCTTTTGATCGCCCTGATGGGTTTCATCGGCACCGTGGCGCTGTGCAAGTTTTTGTTGCGCGGCGATATCATCGAGTGAGTCCAATGCTGGATATCCTGCTGTCTTTGCTGATTCTGGCCGGTGCGCTTTTTACCTTCATCGGTTCCCTGGGCTTGGTGCGGTTGCCTGATTTCTATATGAGGCTGCACGCGCCCACCAAAGCCACCACCTTGGGGGTCGGCAGCCTCCTGATTGCCTCAGCATTGTATTTCAGCACACACGACGAAGGTGTCAGCCTACATGAAGCGTTGGTAACAATGTTTTTGTTCATCACCGCACCGGTCAGCGCGCATCTGCTCTCCAAGGCGGCGTTACATCTCAAATTGCGTTCGTTGGCAGAATTGCTGCCGGACGAGCAAGCAGCCCGATCTAAGGGTGATGCAAGATAGGAATCGTTGAGACCGCTGAGGTCGCCCGTTTGAGTCTGATCACCCAACAGATCATACTATTACGAGTATCAAGACCCGTTGGGTTGGGAATCGATGCGACCTGCCGGCGCGCGTGGCCTCAGTGTTTGGTGACTACCAGGCTAATCGCTGGTTCCGTCTAGGCTATTAACCGTTGTTTGAGTGCTTGTGAACGAGCTTGACCACGATAAACTGCTCGAATCCATCGCACGGTTGACTGAGAAACGCAACCGGCTATCGTTGGAAATCTGCTTGACCCAGACGATGTTCGATCTGCTGGCCGTCGAGGAGATCGCTCTCTATCGCTGTGAAGCGGATCAAGCCAACCTGCTGGTGCGGGTGGATCATGAGGGCTGCCAGGTTCCCAGTGACGACCTGGACGATCTTGAAACGATGATTCCGGTGGCTACTGATGCGGGATTTCTCGCCTGTGTGCAAGAGCAGCAGGTAGTGGTTGAACCTACCGCCCAAGGCAATCGTCACACCTTCCCCATTCCTCGCCACGACAAATTGATCGGGTTTTTGCGGTTGGTCGCCAGCCGTGACTTGCGGGAGGATCATCGGCTGGTCGAAGGGTTCGTACAAATTTACTGGAACTACCTGAAATTAATCGAGGACAACGAACGCGATAAACTCACCGGCTTGCTCAATCGCAAAACCTTCGATGACAAGCTGTTAGAGATCTTGCACGCCAGCCGGCGTAGCGCACAGGCTAAATTGCGACGGGAACAACCTGAGCGGCGCGAAGGGGATGGCGGTAAGCATTATTGGCTAGCCGTGCTCGACATTGATCATTTCAAGCGCATCAACGACACCTACGGCCACTTGTATGGCGATGAGGTGTTGATCTTGATGGCCAATATCATGCGCAGTTCGTTCCGGCGTGCCGATCTGCTGTTCCGCTATGGCGGTGAGGAGTTCGTCGTCGTGTTCAAGACGCGCGCACTGGAGGATGCCCACAATGTGCTGGAACGGTTCCGGCAGAATCTGGAACGCTATCATTTTCCCCAAGTCGGCCAAGTGACCGCCAGCGTGGGTTTCATTCAAATTCTCGATCTGGAAGTAGCGGCGGAGTTGATCACACGCGCGGACAAGGCGCTGTATTACGCCAAAGAGCACGGCCGCAATCAGGTTTGTTCCTACGAAAAACTGATTGCCAATGGCGCGTTGGCCGTCCCCGATGACCATTTCGGCGATATCGAACTGTTTTAGAACTGTTGTCTTCCCAGCGGAGATGCGAGAACCACATCATGCGATTCACTTCTTCCGCGATCCGGCACACCCTGGTAATCGGTGGTTTGCTGGCCGGATTGCTGGTAGCCGGCTGCGCCACGGAGCCGTCTAAGCCAAAGAGTAAACCGGTGCCGCGCTCTACTGGGACGTTGAGCGAGAAAGCCAAACAGGAGCAACGCCAGGCTATTCTTAAAGTCCGCAACCGCACCTTGGAACAACTCTACAAGCTTAAGCCGTTCACTCGAACTGAAATTGAAGGCGCCGCCGGTTATGGGGTGTTCGAGATCAACGGCTTGAATGCAGTCCTGGTCGAAAAGCACGGCCGGGGCATGGTGATGGAAAGGAGCGGAAAGGTAACGTTCATGCAACTGGCCCGCACCGACCTCGGTCCAGGGACATCGGTCAAGCCGTACTGGCAAATCATGGTATTCCGCGATCCGCAACAGTTAAGCCAGTTTGCCATGTCGGGATCGCCGGACAACGTATCCAGCGATCCCAAGATCGTGGTGTATCAACTGAACGAAAGAGGCGTCGCCACGCAGACGGATTGGGGCGCCCGCTATTTCCGCGATGTGGATTTGAATTAAGCTCTATCCGCACAAAAAACCGCATCGCCCTGAAGCGATGCGGTGGGATTAAAGAACTTGGGACGAACGGGTCGCGTCCTAGACGCTTTGAGTCCCTATCTGGTGGTTGGATTCGAACCGGTCGAGAACCGTTTGCCAACGCATCGCTGTCTCGGGTTGCTTGGCCGTTTTGATGTCATCACGAATCATCTGATCGATGATCTGTTCGCCACCTGTCTGTTGCGCCAGTCCGTAACCGAGTTCGGCCGCGACGATTTCCGGCAGGTGCTCATGTTGGGCGATGGCTTCGATCTCGCCTTCTTCCAGACCCGTTGCATCTACGCAATCTTTATAAGTTAACATCGCACGTCTCCTCATCTTGAAGCTATCGTCTCGCGGCGGCCAGGCCAGCTATGCGAGGCGTTGATGCACACCGATAACCACTCAAACAAAAAACCGGTCTACCACGCCGACCCTCACGCGGATCGAATGCGGCAGCCCGGCTTTCCCGTGAAATAGGACCCGTGACTTTCCGTCCCGACCTTACAATCGGTTTGGTTTTGTTTTTGGTATATATTTCAATATGAATAATAGCATAATTAACCCAATTTTGAAATGGAAATAACATCCGATGGCTGATCTATTAAGCTACGCCCATGGTATCTACGCCGTTGACTCCGGTTACATCCGGCCGCTGCTCGCTGCGGTTCATCTCATCGTCGAAAATGGTCGGGTTGCGGTGGTGGATACCGCCAGTAATGCGTGTTTACCGCGCACGCTCAGCGCGTTACAGACCTTGGGTTTGTCGCCCGCCAGCGTTGATTATGTGTTTTTGACTCACGTCCATCTGGATCATGCCGGCGGTGCTGGCGCGATGATTCAAGCCTTCCCTGCGGCGAAGCTCATCGTCCATCCACGCGGCGCACGGCACATGGCCGATCCCAGCAGACTGTTTGCCGCTGTGCAGGAGGTATACGGTGCGGCGGAAGCTCAGCATCTGTACGGTGATCCCATCCCAATCCCTGTTGAGCGGATTCAGGAAGCGGGCGAGGGTTTCAGTTTCGATCTGGCGGGTCGCACGTTAGTCTGCCTGGATACTCCTGGTCATGCCCGCCACCATTTGGTCTTGCTCGACACCCGCAGCGGTTGCCTGTTTACCGGCGATATCTTCGGCATGTCCTTTCGTGAGCTGGATATCGATGGGCGGCCTTCCATCATTCCCACCACCTCACCGAGCCAATTCGAGCCGCCGGTTATGCACCAATCGGTGGATCGGATTCTGTCGTACCGGCCACCGGCGGTTTATCTCACCCACTTTGCCGAAGTGCGGGATGTGCCGCGTTTGGGGGGTGATCTGCATCGCTTGATCGATGCCCATGTCGCAGTAGCCGAACGGGAGCGGGACAGTGGCCCGGAACGCGGTGCGCGGCTTTTAGCCGGGGTATGGGCGCTTATGGAGCAAGAGGCGGTACAAAAACGCTGGCCAGCCGATCAGTGGCGCGAGGTGTTGCGAGCCGATATCGAAATCAGCGCTCAGGGGCTGGATTATTGGCTGGGTCAATCAGCGTGAACTGGCGGCGCTGAGGTTGTCGTGCCTTGATACGGAGCGACTCGCCTACCCTGGCGTTTGCTTTAGAAACGCGCTTCGCTCGTTCGCGGTAGGGATATGCTCCGCGAGCCGCTGGTAGAGTTCCTGGGGAGTTCGTGCCTGAGCGGCAGCCTGTTTGACCAGAACTTTCGCGATTGGACCGACATACACGGCCAGCTTTTGGCGGGCGGTTTCGAGCATTGCCTGATCGAGAGAGCCGACCGGTGCGCTGATCTGGCTACTGGGCGCACTGCTGCCCCCCGTGACCGTGCGGCTGATGCTACCCCCCAGGGTGCCGCCCATCACACCCCGCATTCGCCGCTGGAAGAGCAGCCGTTCCGGCTCGCCAGGGATCGCCGCCGCCAACTGTTGCAGCAGTTCAGCCGGACTACTGACCTGCTGTGCGGTGCGCCGGATCAACACCCTGGCCACCGGCCCCAGCACTTCGGTCAATAAACGCTCGGTTTGACTCAGTAACGTGGCATCCCAGCCGGGTAAGGCGTTGGTCGGGGATTCAGGAACTGGCACCGGTGCGACCCGGATGAGCGTAGAACCATCCGCCGTCACCTCACGTTCAACCAGTCGCAGATTTTCCAGAATGGCGATAAATTCGCCAGCGGATTGAAAGCGGTCCTCCGGTGCTTTCGCCAGGGCTTTTTTGAGCACCGCATCCAATTCCGATGGCAAGCGCGGGTTTAGCGTGGTGGCGCGCGGTGGCGGGTCGTTGAGGACTTTATACATCAGCTCGCCAGCGCCACGCCCAGCGAACGGGCGATTCCCGGTGAGCATTTCGAACAGCACCACGCCGGTGGCGTAGATATCGGCTCGCCGATCCGCCTCGCGGCCGCTGAACTGCTCTGGGGCCATGTAAGCCGGTGTACCGACCGTCATGCCCTGTTGCGTCATCCCGCTGGTCGCTTCCACGCGGGCGATGCCGAAATCCGAGACTTTCACTTGGCTGTCGGGCAATAAGATAATGTTGCCCGGCTTGATATCTCGATGCACCACGCCGCTGGCGTGGGCGTGATTGAGCGCGTGCAGTACCTGCACGGTGACCGCCACGGCGTTCGCCAAGGGCAGCGGCTGACGGTCCTTCAGGTAATCGCGTAATTCCCGGCCTTGCACATATTCCATAACGATGTATGGAACCCCTGTTTCCTCCCCGTACTCGAAGACCGTGACGATATTCGGGTGCAAACAGCGGCCAGCGGCGCGTACTTCCCGCCGAAACCGCTCCAGCCATTCAGCGCCATCTCGGCCTTCCAGCAAGGTGCGATGAATGGTTTTGATGGCAACCTGCCGATCAATTGCCTCATCATAGCCGAGGTACACCACGCCCATCGCGCCCCGGCCAAGCGTTCTGAGCAGCCGGTAGCGGCTAATTTGCGGCGGACGTGTTGTGGTGGACTCGCCGCTTTCAGTGGCCATATCGCTATTCGCCCAGCATCTTCATGGCGTTTTCCAGGCTCAGGCGCATCCGGCTGAAGGACTGCGACAGCGATGAGATTTCATCCTTGCCAGGACGCACATATTCCGGCGCGTCCGTCTGGCCCATGCTGACTTGGTTGGCGATATCGGCGATCCGCACTACAGGTTGGATCACTACGAAATGCAGCAGAATATTGAGCAGTATCAGCAGCAACAAAAACACGCCTCCCAGCAAAATCATGAAGGTAGTGAAGGTTTGCTGGGCACGATTCAGGGGTACGGACATGGGTACGGTGACGACTTGCGCACCGATGATTTCCTGCATCTTCCAGCCGAAACCGTTGGTGACGCCGTAGATATCGGTCATGGTTTTCGGGGCGTCCTCAATCTTACCGTGGCAGGTCAGGCAGCCTTGGTCGTAGATGCCCAGCGGGCGTGCCAGGTTTAGCATCCGTCCGGTCGGGGTATCACGCTCGACCACTAGCTCTTTATGATCGGCGTTGTTACGAAACTCGTTGATAATATCCGCTTCCCAATCGCTGGCCCGATCATTGGGGTTGGTCGGGTTAAGCGCCGCTTCCTTATAGGTGTATTCGGGAAATTTAGTACGCAGTGCCTTGAAGCTCTGGCCCGCTGCGTAGGCCGACACCGTTTGGGGTAGGAACTGCCGTTTCATCTGCAAGGTCAGCAGCGGTTTGACATGTTCGGCGGTGTAAGTGCGAGCGCCCAGCGCGCTTTCCATCATGATGCGGGCATTTTGTACCACTTCTTCGCGAGCGTTTTGCTTGAGGATGCGGTCGGTCAGATAGGCCGCCAGCACTAAGCCGACCAGGAAAGCCAGCAGTAGCACCAGATTGAACTTCATGCGTAGACCCATGGGAGGCTCCTGAGATTTTGTCAGATAAAAAGGCGATCAGCGGGGGACCGGATTGGCGCCGGCTGCTGGCTGACAGCTTTGGTTCATGGCATCGTGGGCCTTGCTGAAACCTGCCAGATTAAACGTCACCGGAAAGGTTTGGGTAACTGGCCAGTTGGGCCAGAACCGCAGTTGGACGGTGGCTTGACGACCTTCCCGCAACTGGCGGACCAGATCGGGCAGATTCTGGTCAAAGACCAACTGCATCTTGCGGGCAATGTTGGCACTCTGGATCGGTGGGTTCTTGTCCACGGTCAACTGCAAATCGGCGAAGGAACCGTCCAGCTCCGATTGGGTGATCACCACCAGACTATTCCCGTTGAAGACCAACGTCACCGGTGTGGTATCGTCGTGGCCGGCCGGGGTGAGGATCGGTTCGCTGCTCAGCAAACACCGGGATTGGTGGGTGATCGGGTCGAGTTGAATGGCCGTCGTCCAACTGGCGTGGGCGAGTCCCGATAGCAGCGCCAGGGCGCTCGCTAGCACGAGCCAAGCCAGCGGGCGCCGCTGGGGTGCCGCGAGCGACTCGACGAATGACGTGTTGGATGCATTGGCCGACACGGCACAAACCTCCTCTTGCAGTGGTGTAGTCAGTAGAAGCGCTCGCAGGGCAGCGTTACCGCCTCCCAGCGGCGGTGTGCCGATGGGGATGGCTGGCCGTGCATCGGTTCCGGTATAGTGCGCAGTCCACCAACGTATAGAGTGTGCCATGAGTGCGCTGCGGCGGAGTATGGCTATGGTTTTATCCGAAAGCGGTCGATCCATCGGTGTTTTAGTCCGTTGCGGTTACGCGGTTCGGCCGTTGATCCTGCACTGGCCAGCCGAAAGCGCAACCGCTGTACTGGTCGATGCAGCGGGTGCCGTGATCAATCCACAGACGGTGACGCTGATGCGTTGGCCGGTGGGCGCCGAGTCGGCGTTGCGGCGCGGCGGCTATCAGATCGCGCCTTATCCCGATCCGGCCGAGCCGTGGTGCAACTGCGCCGATTAAAACACAGAGCGGGTGCTAACAACTCAGCGCCGGCAACGATTTTGGCCGCTTATGCGCCATTTTAGTTCAACGAGTATTCAACTATGGATTTTTTGCAGGCTGCAATCTCATTTTTTCTCCATCTTGACCAGCATTTGACGGCATTGGCTAGCCAGTACGGCAGTTGGCTTTATGGAATTCTTTGGTTGATTATCTTCTGCGAGACCGGCCTCGTCGTCACGCCGTTCTTGCCGGGCGATTCGCTCTTATTCGCGGCCGGGTCGCTGGCCGCTATCGGTGAGATCAATATTCATCTTCTGTTTCTCCTGCTGACGTTCGCCGCCATCCTCGGTAATACGGTCAACTACGCGGTGGGCCGCTATCTGGGCGAACAGGCGTTCAGCCCTGATGCCCGCTTTCTCAAGCAGCAATATCTGGACCGAACACACCGTTTTTTCGAGCGCCATGGCGGAAAAACAATCATTATCACCCGCTTTGTGCCCATCGTGCGCACGTTTGCCCCGTTCGTGGCGGGTGCAGGCGGTATGAGCTACAGCCGGTTCCAGTGGTATAACGTGGCCGGCGGCGTCCTTTGGACCGGTTCTTTCCTCTATGGCGGCTATTTTTTCGGCAATTTGCCCTTCGTCAAACAGAATTTCTCTTTGGTCATCGTCGCCATCATCATTCTTTCACTCATGCCGGGGATTATCGAATACTGGCGGCATCGCCGTAGCTCGGTCGAGGTGAGCGAAAACCCATAGCGTTTGCAAGTTGTATTGGCCCTGTATAATCGGTCGAGCGCGGCAACCGCGACGGTCGATCCGTCAGCGGCGGCGCCATAGACCCACACTGATAAAACCACAACATCCATAGACCAACGGAGTCCACGCCATGAGCCATACATGCCGCATTGAATTGGATGGAACACCCCATGAATTTCCGGTTGTCGAGGGAAGCGAGAAAGAGCTTTCCATTGACATCAGCACGCTACGCGACCGTACCGGTTACATCACGCTCGACGATGGCTACAGCAACACCGGTTCCTGCAAATCGGCGGTTACCTACATCGATGGGGATAAAGGCATTCTTCGCTATCGCGGCATTCCCATCGAGCAACTGGCCGAACATTCCACGTTTGTGGAAACGGCTTGGCTGGTGATCTGGGGCCGGTTGCCCACCGAACAGGAAATGGAACGCTTCAGCCGTCGGCTGACGATGAACCAGATGATGCACGAGAGCCTGCGCAGCCACTTTGCGGGATTTCCGCCCAATGCACCGCCGATGGCGATTCTCTCGGCGATGATCAACGCCATGAGCTGCTACGAGCCGCAGATGATGGACATTGAGGACGACAACACCATGGAAAAGGCGGCGGCCCGGATCATCTCCAAGGTGCGTACCATCGCGGCGGCCAGCTACAAGATGTCCATCGGTCAGCCGCTGATGTATCCGCATCCTGAATACAAGTATTGCGAGAACTTCCTGCACATGATGTTCTCGATTCCCTACCGTGAATACTGGCCGACCCCGGAAGTCAGCCGCGCGCTCAACTTATTCTTGATCTTGCATGCTGATCACGAGCAGAACTGTTCCACCAGCACGGTGCGGATGGTAGCGTCCAGCCAGGCCAACATGTTCGCCAGTTGCGCGGCCGGCGTGTGTGCGCTGTGGGGGCCGCTGCATGGTGGCGCCAACGTGGCGGTGATTGAGATGCTGGAGTTTATCAAGCAGTCCGGCATGAAAGTGTCCGAATACATCGAACGGGTCAAGCAAAAAGATACCAAGCTGAAGCTGATGGGCTTTGGGCATCGGGTTTACAAGAATTTCGACCCGCGCGCCAAGATTCTTAAGGATGCCGCCGATAAGATGCTGGCACGGTTGAATATCAGCGATCCTCTGTTGGATATTGCCCAACAAATGGAAGAGGTGGCGCTAAACGATGACTATTTCATTGAGCGCAAGCTGTATCCGAACGTCGATTTCTACAGCGGCATCACCCTGCGGGCGATGGGGATTCCTTTGAACATGTTCACGGTCATGTTCGCCATCGGCCGGATGCCGGGTTGGATCGCTAACTGGAAGGAACTCCACGACGATCCCAAGTCCCGCATCTATCGGCCACGGCAAGTGTATACCGGCCACACTCTGCGGGATTACGTACCGGTCGAGCAGCGCTGAGTCAGCCGCTGTTGTTGATAAAAAAGGCACGTACTTCGTGCCTTTTTTGTCGTGTGCCGATCAGGCAATTTCGTCCACGGTTTGTTAAGGAACCGCTTTGGCCGCAGGTGGCGGTTCCCAATTTTCCGCTCCCGGCAATACATCGCGCCGTAGCGTAGCCGATACGGCGCCGATGACCTGGAGGTAATCGTGCTGGGCGCTTGGTGCGATACCAGGTTCTTCCCACAGAATCAAACGGATATTGTCGAAATCAGCAGTCGCTCGGTCGCGGCCTGGAGGGGCCAGGCGTAGGAATAAGCCGACGGCCGGTTTTAACGGATTCTGGTTGTCCAAATCATCGACTTCAGGGAAATTGGGTGTCGTGGTATCGACCCGGAACGGCTGCCAGGTGTCATTGTTCGGCACTAAATCAGGCACTACGGTTTGTAACGAGGAAGCGCCGCTGCTATCACGATACCAACTCAACTGCAATGAGACGTTGCCGTTGGTGCGCACGCGGCCAATGACCGAAACCTTACGATTGGGCTTGATCAGGATGCGATGTTTTGGAGTGAGCACCAGATCTGTGCTGTTACTGAAAAGCCGCCGCAGCCGCACACCGGCCTGGCCTTCATAAGCGTAGGCCGAGCCGATCATTCGATCATCGTTTCCTCCCAAATCCCATAATAATCCTGGATTAGCTTGGTCATCAGCGCTCTCGTCTTCAAACGAACCCACCCACAGTACATCCCGGCCGGGCAGCACTGTCCCGGAGCCTTGTGCTCCGTCCAGCCAGGCACCGTTTTCAAAGCGATAAAGCGTTCCGGCACCGGTGCCGCCGTCCAGTGAAACCGCGACTTTCTGGGCGACTGCCCGCCCGCCGATATCCACTTCGGTGGCGCCATCTTCGATGAGGAAGGGTCCGGGCGCACGACCCGCCGCACCGCGCGCGACATACTCGGCCAGCGTACCCACCACGGGCCGCGGCACATAGTCAGCGATCATCAACGGTTCGACATAGGCGTGAATCACCTGACCGCGCCGCAACTGGACCCCGATTAGATACGATTCGAAAGTCGGCCAAACATCTTGATCGAAGAGCATATTGCCGACGGTCCAAGCGGTCAGGACGCCGTTTTGCCAGTCGAGGCCACCGACCACATGAGGGTGGTGATTGATGATCAGGCTTGCGCCCGCTTTGCGCGCGATGGCGCTGAACTCTTGGACAATCGGCGAGGGGTTGCGACCATATTCGACTCCACCATGAATCATCATCACCACGATTTGCGCTCGCGTCCGCGCGGTCTGAAGAGCTGCTTGCAAGGGTTTTTCTGCACAACGGGCTGCCCCACCTTTTTGGGTGCCGTTGGCTACATAAGAGATGGGATGTTCAAAACCGGTAACCGTGGTACACGCGACGAAGGCCACTGTGGTGTTGCCAGTGGTAAAAAATGCTGGTTGCCAAGCCGCAGCTTCGGTATGACCGGCCCCGAATTGACCGGTGCCGATAGGGTAGCCGGAGCCGTCCAAGGTGATTGTGGTTTCAGTGATGCCGCCTTCCAGCAAGTCATACATGTGGTTGTTGCCAAGATCGACCACATCCACCCCCGCATCACGCAAGGCCAGCGGGGCACTGACATGACTGGCAAAAACAAATGCCTTGGTTGGGTGAAAAGCGCTGGGGCGCGGTTGGGTTGGATCAAAATAGGGAACGCTGGCGAGGGGCGACTCCAGATTGAGGGCGGTCACATCGGCGTTGGTCAACAGCGGCTGGATATAGCGCAATAATTGCGCCTGGCCTTGAGCCTCGTTGCCGATTTGAATGAGACCATCACGGGTATCGCCATCGTTATTCGGGTCATAAAAACGCCGGCCAAACATGGTGTCGCCGGCTAAGTGCAGGGTGATCGTTTCCCCGTCATCCGGCGTGAGGCGCACTAAAAGCCGTCGATCAGGGAAGGCGGCACGGGTGCGAGAGAGGAATTGAGCGTGTCGCACCGTGACCCAGCCGGGTGACTTGGCGGTTAGGCTGAACTGACCGCTGGCATCTGTGCGCGTGGTACTGCCGGCCAATTCGACTTGCGCATCTTTGATCGGGTGTCCATCCAAATCGATGACCAGGCCGCTGATATTGCCGCTCGGGGTCGGTAAAGGTGCATTGTTGCTGTCAGCACTGCCACCACCGCCGCCACAACCAAGGGTGGCCAAGGATAGAACGGCAAGCAGGATCAATGGGCGGATACGCATCAAACTCTCCTTCAGAATAACGGGCTTCACCAGCTATCGTATCGAAAAGCCGGTCTTATGCAGAAGCGGGCGGGCGGCGGAGTGAGGCCAGCCAGGCCCGGAATTGTTTTTCCAGCCAACCACCTTTCTGGCGCTGGGTCAGCGCTTGCAACTCCAGGGCGGCGCGTTGGTGGCCGATGCGTTCATCGGCTAAATCCCGGTAAATGCGGTCGGCGAGTTGGCGGCGCTTGACTGCATCGCCGGAATCCAAAAAGGCCTCAATGGCGCCGAGAACTTGGGTCAGGCGACCGGGCCTGCCGGCGTGGCCAGTTTGTAGCTGGGCTTTAAGCTTTGCTGAGGATTGCTCGATGCGGGTTTCGATCAGGCTTAGTTCTGCCTGGAAGTGTTCGCTTTGGGCTACCGGGCGCTGGCGTACGGCAGCTACGGTTTCCCGCGCCAACCGCTCGCCCAGTTGCCCGAACTCCTGTAGCGCGGCGAGTTCGCGTAACCCCTGTCGCGCTAGGGTTAGATCAGGGCTGGCCAACAGATCACAAGCCTTGTGACAAATTTCCCAGCCTTGCCAGCGATAGACAAAACTCAATCCCGGCCCCTTGATGTTCTGCATTCCCATGATCCGGTTGAACAAACCCGGCGGGGTTTCCTGGACGATACGGGCGATGGTTTGTTCGCCGGTGCTGTGGGGGTCACGGATCACGACCAGTTTGCGGGCAAACCATTGCCATAGTTGCTCACGAAACGCCGTTTCCAGCGCCGGTCGCTGGGCGGTATCGGCGGCGCTCACCCGGTCAGCCAGCGCCCGATAGGCTTGATAACATTCACCTTCTTCAACCAGATGGCGGGCAATGGCTTCCGCGTGCTCTCCTGCGCCAGCGGTCGTCAAATAGGCTTGCAAGGTGGCTGCATCGCGCCAGAATGCCGCAGGCGGTTCGGCGGTCACCGTGACGCCGATGCCAGCCAGCGCTGCATCCAGTCGTTGGCGGAGATGGATTTCTTCAATGGACACCCGCTGCCAACGGGCCTGCTGTTCCAGAATCTGTAATGCCGGTTCGGCGTCGGCAGTGGTCGGCCACAGGCTAAGACCCTGAATATAGATTCCCCAAGCTTCCTCAATGTAGCCTTGCAACCCATCCAAATTGGTACCGATGAGGAAATGGCGGTCGGCGCTGACATCGGCGACCAGGATGCCCGCGAAGACCCGTGATCGCGGTATCCGGTCGGCGCGATTATTAACTACCGTGGTAATCCAAACACCAGGTTCCTGATAGCGATCCTGCCGGTCGAAGCCCATCCGCACCCAATTGGTCAAGCAGCCGAAGCGTTCATTGGCGGACATGCCGTTGATGAATTCCAGAAAGCGGCCGGCGACACTGGTTTTCGGATATTTCTTCAAGACGCCGATGTCCATTACGACCCGGTCGGCCATTTCCTTGAGCGCGTAATCCCGTGGAACGCCTAATCTATCGGCCATGGCCAGCACCAGCGCGATATTGAAAGGATGCTCTTCGTAGGGAAACCGGGCCAGCACGTCCGGGGTCAGCAGCCCCGCTTCCAGCCAGCCCACAGTGCCCAGATCGGTGCCGAGCTGCTGGGCGGCATCCCGCAGGATCGGCAACATTTGCTCTTCACTGGTCAGCAGTGTGGAGTTTTGGGGGATGAAGTTGGTCATCACCTGCGGAATGTTATAGCCGGCCGGCCCTTGCACATCTTCATGATCTGGATAGGTATTGGTGATGGTGGCCAGATCATCGCGCATCCATTGCCGTTGCAGGGTGTAGACATAGGCCGGCGTTAGCCCCATGCACTCCCACAGGAACACTTCGGTGTGGAGGCGGTCGCCCAGACGCAGGACGTTGGCCTGTTCCCAGATGGTGGCTTTGTCGTAGGGCCGGTAGAGATACAATTCCCGCAGCGTGCTGTAGGGATCGGCGTGGAGGAACATCGCCTCGCAGCCGGTGGTCTTGGACATGATGCTAAAGCCGAGGGCGTTCATCAGCGCCGCTTTGATGCGCTCAGTGCCGGATTTGCCGCGTGTACCCCAGCCGCCGATCACCAGCGGAATTCGGCTGCGTGCCCGGCGGATCTGTTGGTTGATGACGATGTGGCGGCCAAAAAACAGAGCGCCGAGTCCGGCCAGAAAAATGCCAAGATCAAACAGGGAGTTCTGATAAACCGAGAAAAAATAGCTCCGAAACTCTTCCCAAAAGGCCGACCAGTCGCCGAATGGGATAACCGCCAACAGCGGAATATGACCGGCGAGCAGTGGTGCAGTCGCAGGCGCGAGATCGGGGGTTGTTTCGGGAACGGGTTCTGGGAAAAATCGCCCTACTAGGGGATCGATCATCTCCGGCGCATTGGCAGCGGCGGCGGGATAGGGGATGAAACGGATCGTGAAGCCAAGCTGGGCAATGGCTGTTAAATAGCCGGCTGGATTGGCTTGCGCACCTTCCTGCCAGTTGCGAAGCCGGGCATACTCCACAAAGCGAACGGTGAGCAGAACCCGCGCCCACAGCCGCCGCCACAGCGCCACCGGCGCGACGATTTCGGTAATCCCTTCGCTGCTGTAGCGGCGCAATCGCCGATCCCACTGATCCAGACAAGAAATCAGCTCGTCTACCAGCGGCAAATACGGGCGCCAGCCGTCCTCCGTGCCCAGATATAGCGGCTCCCCAGGCACTTTGGTTTCGGCCAGCTCGGCAAGAATGCCCGATGGCGCGTAGAGATTGCCGTCGTAGACTCGTCCGACGGTGTGGCGAAAGGCTTGCCGTTTGTCGGTGGCCGGATGGCGCAACTCGTGCAGCCAGCGCCAGGTCCGAAAGCGCAGCACCTGACCGCGCGTCAGCCAGCTCCCCCACCAGCCGCGTTTCAGCATACAGCCGTGATCGGTCTGTGCCAGTAATGCCAGCAGGCGCCCTAGCGTGGCCTCTTCCAAGGCGGCGACTGCCCGCGATAAGCGGCGCTGGTGGCCGGCGGGCACGGCGGCGACCTCGTTGGCTAGCGTTTGCAGCCATGTGCGGCGTTGGGGATCGCTCCACACCCAAAGCTGCTCGCAGGTTTGCGCCGCCCACCGTCGCACCGAGGGCTTGGCGGCATGGCCGCGCAGGTGCGTCACAGCCGGCAATACACCATTCGCCCACCGCGCTGCTTCACTTTCGCGAGTCTTGCTAAGTAAATGCTGATGAACTTGCCAGGCAACCCGCAAGGCTACCCGCAGCGTCCAGGCATCTTGCTCCTGAGCCAGTGCGGCTATCAGCCCGGTCAGTAGCGGTTCAAATGCACCAGGTTCCGCCAATAGAAGCGGGATTTGCAGCAGCGCCGCCGCACGCACCTGAGCAGTGGCATCGCGCAGCGCCAGTGCTTCCCAACTCGGCAGGGCTAACGATTGTGGCATGGTGGGTAGCGCTTCCGCCAAACCCTGGCGGACATAGGGGCTGGTATCTGCCAACGCGATAGGCAACAGCGCGGCCATTTCCGGCAGGCGGTGCAAATACTGACCCAGCAACAGCACCGCCCGCCGACGCACAAACAGATCATCACCGCTACCCGGTTGGCCAAGCCGCACTTTCAAAGCCGTGGTGAGGGAAACCTTATCCAGATGAGGCAACAGTGCCAGTGCTTCCGTCTGAATCCAGATCATCCGCCGCTGATCGAGCGCCGAACCGTAGATGTAGCGCAAGGCACCTTCACTGACCGGGTTTTCAATCTGATCCGCCGGCAAGGCCCGTAGCGCCAGCGCCAGCGCATGAAAGGCCGCCACCCGTACCCGCGCATCGCCGTCATAGTCGAGCAGCGGCAGCAATACCTCTTCCAATTCCAGCCGAGGCCATAACAGCGCATGACCGACGAGGGGGCCGGCCTGATCGAGCAAACGCGCGCTGATCGCACCGAGCCGGTCCAGCGTAAACGCCAGGAACCGATCACTGATGGCGTGGTGTCGCTGATAGCGTTCTACCAGGGTGTCGTGGCCGAACCAACGGTCAAAGGCGCGGCGATCACCGGCAAGCTGACGGCGGTTGGCACCCAGGGTGGCCGCGAATGCCAACATGTGATGCTGGCGCTCTTCCAGCGTGGCTGCACCCAGATAGCGGCGGTTGTAATCGGCGTAATCCGCCCGCAGTTGCCGGATTTTGGCTTGCCGTCGCTCCAATTCGTAGCGCAAAAACACCGTCAAGCGATAAAGCAGGGTCATGGGGAGCGCCCATTCCGGCGGATCATCACGCGCCCCCGGCCAATCGCCCAGGAACCCGGTAATCAGTTCGCCCAGCAAACTGCGGGAGGCGCGGGCCAGTGCCGGCGTTAGTCCCTCGTGCAGGTATTTACGAATCTCGGCTTCGGCAAATGCGAGACGCGGGCGCGGGGGTTCGACCCACTTCTTCCATTTGCCGGCAGCGGATTCGGCCGTTGCGATCACGGGACTCGTTCCTCACCGGGTGGTTCGTCCATGCGGTTGTTGAAATCCAGCGGTAACAGCCGCTCGCGCAGATCACGGAAGTCCACGGTACCGGGCCGGAAATCGCGGTAACCTCGGCCCCGGTCAGAAAACCAATGCAGGCTCAACCAAATCCCATAATCGCGGTTGTCTGGATCGTATTCCGCCTCTAACCCCGCTTGCAGCCGACCGGTTCCACCCCAGGCGCCATCCCACCAGATAGCACCCCGCAGCGTCTGACTATCGGATGCGCGTGGGCGATGCCAATCGTGCCCGCCCTGGGCGAAATAGTGGGTCCAGCGATAAGCAGCGTTAACTTGCCAGTCACCCAGGAGCTGTTTCCAGCCAACCGTGGCGCTGGCATGTTCCGGTTCAAAGAAGCTGCCGCGCTCATCGGAGGTCAGTGCCGCGCCAGCGTACCAAAGGGTATCCAGCCAGGGCCGATGGACCAGGGTGTCGGCCACCACCAGCCCCCGGCGATGAAAGTATTTGTATTCGCTGAGCACGTCCGAATCGACATAGCCCGGCTCATAGTCGTAATCCGCTTGCTGGCGGAGATCGCGATAAAAGAAACCGAGCGAGGGTTGATGTCGGGTCCGTGGGCCGATTTCACGAGCCTGGGCGATTTCACCGCGCACGGTGGAATTCCAAGCCCAGCCTTCCGACCGTTGTGCGTAGCCTTCCCAACTCAGCCGGAAGGTGGTATCAGGCCATTCCGTTTCGTGCTGCCAGATGGCGCGCAGACCGAAGGTAGGATTGCCGTAACGGTGTGAGCGGTACAGCGCATCGGCTTGATAGTAGTCGCGCCGCCATTCGTTGTAATAACGGTAGCTGGCCAAGGTTTCCAAATAATCGTCACCGATTGAGCTGCCGTTGGTTTCCTCGATGGGCACCGCGCGCAGGAGGTTAAGGCCCAGTGACCAGGTGCCCGCTTGCTGCTCGCCCAAAGCATACTGATCTTGTAATACCCACGTCGATGGCAGCGGCGCTTGCGGAACACGAGCGGGAGTTAGGGGTGGCGGTTCCAGAGTCCAGCGGGCGATGCGTGGCGGCGTGCTCTCACGCGGCTTATCCAGCAGCCGTTGGGTGTGCAGGCGATACAACCCTTCCGCCTGACCCTTGGCCGGGCGAATTTCCACCGTTTGTAGACCGGGGCCAAGGTATTGATAGCGGCTATCCAGCACATCACCGCGCAATTCATCGATCCGTAACCAGGCCGGACCCATCAGTGGGACTTGGAGCGGTTCACTGGCGGTCGCCACCTGATACATCCGTCGCAGATCATCCGTCACCGGCCGAGCGGTGCGCCCGCGCAATTCGCTAACCCGCACGCGCAGGTATTGATTGGCGACCGGCTCGGCAATGCCGATGCGCAGCACATGCTGACCGGGTGGCACGTCCAAATGAAGCGGGAGTGCTGCGGTGGCAGCGTCGAGAAGCACCCGCTGTGGGGACTGTTCGTCCAGCCGATACCAAGCAGTCAGCGGGCGTGGTAGCGAGTAACGGACATCGGTGGCACGCAGTTCGAGCCGCAGCCGGGTCGCTTGGTTATTGGCGCTCAATAGCCCCAGCTCCTCGTTGCCGGACAACACCTGTTCTTCGGCGGTGACCGGTGGCGAAAGCGCCTTGCGAATCCGCAGAAAGGGTGATTCCGGCCACCAGCCGGACGTCGTTATGGGGCGCACGCCGGCGCTACGGCCAACGTTCAGCAACGGTTCCCACTCCGCGCGTTGTCGTAGCCGACGCAGCAACGGTTCCACACCCGATACGCCCGGCTGCGTGGCGACCAGTTGCTCGGCTTCCGGCAGACGTTGTGCCAGTGTTTCCGGGGCTTGTTCCACTTCCCACAGCAGCGCTGTCAAGCGGTGACGTAGCGCATCCGCCGAGCCGGTAGGCGGCGTGGGCCAGGTCAGATCAGCCGGCAGCGCCGCCGTCAGTCGGCTCAGCAGTTCCGCTTGCGCGGCAGGCGCTGGGAAGGTGGTGGGGAACGCATAGAGCGTGCGCGGTTCCAGACGGCAGTCGGTGACAACCGAAACCGGCAAGCCGGCCGCGAGGCCCGAGGCCGATTTTTCCGGGGCCGGTGTTGAGGGGGTTTCTGCATCTGCTTCCGTCGGTTGGTTCGCGCTGCGGCCGAACGGCCAGCGTTCCCAAAGCCGGAGCGGGCGTTGTTCCGGCTGGCCGTGCGACAAACCCAGTGCAGCAGCGATGACAGCGGTGGGGGTCAGTTCCGGCAGAACCCGCAAGGGGATGGCCGGCCGCCAAATGGACGCCTGGACCAGTAACGACCGCTGCGGCGCGGTTACTTCAATGTGGTGCCAGCCTGGATCGACGATATACTCTAAACTGACTTTGCGGCCCGGCAATTCACTGCCATCATCGACGATCCGCAAGCCCTGGCTGGGCCGGTCGCCGGTAATCGGCAGGCGCTCAATCCGCGCACCGTCACGCAGCAACAACCAGCTTTCGACCGGCGGGGCATCTGCGACGGTTTGGGCCGGGTGAGTGAGCCGGGCATCAATGCGCAGCCGGGCCGGGCCGAACACGGACAGTTGTACGGGCCGGTCGGGCAGGGCGCGAAAGGTCTGACTGAGCAAATCACGGCCGGGTGCCGATAAAGCCGGTGCACCTGCATAGTCGCTGATTAGATGATGGGCGTTGTACCAGCGGTGAGGACCGGGTTGTCGGGTTTGCCAGCGCGCCCAATCGCCGATGGCCCGCTCCCGCACCATCGGATCGGGATCAGCCAACCGGTCGCGGATCGCCAGCCCGGTTTCCAATCGGTCGGCCAATTCCCGCCCAGTGACGCCCGCGTCACGCCACAGCCGCGCCGCCTCTTGATAAGCCCCCTCGCGCTGTGCCCGATACCCTTCCCAGAGTCGGCGTTGAGCGACATCCGGCCACTGTTCCAGAGTACGAGCAAATATTCGCCACCAGCCCAGTTCGTAGGCGGCGTGTGCCACCACGGCCAGTGGCCGTTTAGCGGGCGGTAACGCCAAGCTGACCGTCAGGGCATCATCCGCTTGGCCCTCATCAAGCAGCAGTTCCGCCAGTTGACGCAATCGCTCGGTCTCCGGTTGGCGGGTGACAGCCGCACTGGCCAACATCAGGGCATTGTCCATGTCCTCAGCCGCCAGTGCCCCTTGAATCAGTTGCTCGAAGGCCTGCCCGCGCACCAGCGGGCTAGGGTCATGCATGAACGCCCCACGTAACATCTGCTCGGCCAGCAAGGTTTCGTTCAATTGGCGTAAGGCCCGTGCTTGCCCCACGATAGCCGCCGCCCGTGTCGTTGCCCTGGCGGAGTCGCTTAACTGGCTCCACTGCTCCAAAGCCGGTAGCCATTGGTTCGCCTGCTCCAGTCGTGCGGCCGCCGCCGGATCGTCGTTGGCGGTAGCACGCGGTGTTAGGTTGGCGGGTGGTGGTCCTAACAGCGAAGCGAATTGTCGGCTGTGTTCGCGCAGCAACCGCAGTAGAGGTAACCAATGGTTGGTGAGTTCCTGCCGGGCATCGCGGGTCGGATCGAAGCGATTGGCAGGCGTGCTGTTGTTGGCGAGGGGTTGGTTCAGCGTTCCTGCCCGGTGAAGTTCCTGCTCGAATTGCCGGTAAACCTCCTCGGTACCCAATTGCTTGGTGACTTCCAGATACTCGCTTTCCGAAAGCTGATAGGGACGGCTGGCGCGATAGTGGAGCGCTACCGCCAGCGGCCGGCTTGCGCTTTCCAGCCGAATCCGGCGGACCATGGCCGGCAGCGCGATTTCTGCCACCGCCGCCGCCACCAGCGGGCCGGGTGGGCGTTCGGCGGCAAACGGTGCGCTTAGGGTGCCGGCACCGGATGTCCCGTGCTGGGCGCTCAAGGCAGTCAGCCCCGCCTCGCCCGTACCCGGCAGAAACAACTCCGAGGCCAATTCTGGCACTTGGACCCGGAGCCGCAATGGGGGCTGGTCGTCGTAGCGTAGCTGAAACTCCGTGATGGTACCGGCGACAGGCCGATCCACGGCAATGCGTAACAGCAACGGCGCTTGCCGCTCCGGCAACCAGTAGTTCAGTTCGGCACCCGGCACCAGTTCCACGAAGGTAACGCTCGCCAAGGTCTCCAGCAGATCGTCGCTGAACCGATCCGCGACCACCAGCTGCCGGGGTCGCTCGCCCAGCCCCAGCAATCGCCGGTTGCGTAGCCAGGCCAGCCGGGGTGGCGTAGTGGTTGGCTTGTTGGTCGGCAGCAGCGAGCGGTAAAAGGTGAACAGACCCAGTGTATCCTGGGCTTGCGGGCTAAGGCGGGGTTCTTCACGGTGGCCGAGTGCGGCTTGGCGTAGGGCCAGCGCGGCGGTCAATCCGCCCTCACGATAGCCATTGTCCCGCCCCACCCGCAAGGCGATCCGGTCCTCGTCGGCCAGGGATACACGGTTTAGAGGGGTGGCTAATTCGGTGACTGCCAAATCCCAGATGGAGCCGTGGGCGACCGGACGCAGGGTTCGCGCCTCAGCGGCAGTCAGTTTCGGTGCATTGAGGGCAGGCACCAGATAATCGGGATCACGCTGGATGCGTAGGCGGGCATAGAGCGGTTGGGTAGCGGCTACCGCCAATTCGTGTTCACCAGCCGGGAGTTCGAGATAACCGGTTTCGGCGCGGCCCAGAGTCTGCGCGCAACCGGATTGCCATGGCATCTCGCGCGTCTCGGTCGTGACCCAAACCGCCCGCCGGGTTTCCTGGGCGGCGACGAAATCCAATGACTGCCAAGGCCGACCGTCCAACCAGGCGTAGACGCGATAGGCTTGCCGAGTACGGGTTTCTTGCGGGGGATAGCGTAGCCGGTGTTCCAGAGCCAACCGTACCGGTCCACGGAGCCGCACGCGCAGTGGCGGTCTGGCATCCAGCGGCCAGAAGGCTTGCCCCGTTGCTGCGTCGCTTGGCCGCAACCAGACGGGCGAACCGGCGGCTGCCACGATGCCCTGGTCTGGCGCAGTGCGCTGTTCACCGGCTATCGGCGTAGGTATAGATTCCTGCGGTTGCTCTGAGGCTAATGCCGCCGCACGTTCAGGCACGGGGGTTTGCTCGATGGTTTCCCGGTAAGGCGCCAATTGGCCCAACGCATCCCGGCGCGAGACGAACAAGGCAATTTCTAGGGTGCCGGCCTTGTCCGGGAGTCGGCTCACCCGCACCAGCCGCTCTTCCGGCCAGTCGGGCGCTAATAGCAGCGAATCGCCTGCTGCTGAGGGTTGGAGCGGCACCTCGATAAACAGGCCGGAGCCGTTCCCGGCCGCAACCATTAGATCATCCGGTGCCAGGCGGCCATCGGGCCGATAAATCCGCAGCCCCTCGCTAGCTGGTACCCAGACCGTAACACTATCACCGGGATGCAAGCGAATTCGATACATCCCTGCGTCGTGCCGTTCTGATTCCGCTCGGTGCCAACCGTGCCCGGCAAACGGTTTGGCGCCGGCGACCCAGACCGGGGCACCGACCACATTATCCCAGCGTAGCGCTAAGGGATAACGACCTACCATGTCGATTTGCACCTGATCCGGATCGGCGTTGGCTGCTGGCCCGATGATTAGCCAAACCAGCAGGAACCGGAGCCAGGGGCGATGCTGCATCAGGGATGAGCCTTGAGCAGACACGCGCCGACCCGCTGACGCACGCTGGGGTCGGCGTTCACTTGATCGCGCAGCGGTTGATTCATTTCAATATGGACGAAGCTGGATCGTTCCAGCGTGCGCAAGGCTTGGCCGATTTGGTTGGTCAGCGCACCCAGTTCTTTCACCTCGGTCGGATAGAGCAGGGCGTAATTCATCAGGTTGCGCAGGCAGCCGACGACCTGCTCCGCTGCCGGTGTCGGCTGGTGTTGGCCTGCGCTAACGATGACATTCGCACGGCGCCCGATGTCGGTTTTCCGCTTTGCATTACTAAAGCCATGCAATTGCAAAATCGCGCTAGCCGGTTGCGCCGCCGCCGCCGCCCGGCTGAAGGCGATGAAATAACTGTCGGGTTGATGGGCCATGTCGGAATCCTTCACCACTTCGTCATCTTCATTCTCATAACGCCGTGGGGCCGTGCTCCAGGCGCCGGCCATGAACCCGCCTTCTGCCAGCAGCGCAATGGCAATGGCCCCGGTGTGCTTGTCGTCCAGTGCGTGGGGAGCTTGCAGGATCGGAGCGCCCGCCGCCGCCAGCGCGAAGATGTAAAGCCCCCGACCTTGCCGTTGATTCGGCTGTTCCCGAATCACCGTAAAAACCTGTTGCTTCTCAGTGACCCGCTCCACGGTAAAGCCTAAAGCTGCCCAAGCCGCCCGCTGCGCCGGCCGAGCAGCACCCGTGAAGGCTTGGCGAAACAGATACTCGACCTGCTTCAACTCATCGGGGGACGGTGCTTGATAAGTTTTGGTCTGGCTGTCCTGCAACAGCCGATTTAATGGGCTTTGCTGGGCAGCTCCCGCCGGCGGTAGCCAGGCGAGCAAGGCCACCAAGCCAATCCACCACCAGCACGGCTGGTTGCTGGGTATACCGGCTGGTTTTGGCGGGCTCCGGAAATTTTGGATTATCTCGTTCATCGTTGCGTTTCCTCACCGAATAGTTCTAACACGGCCGGCAGGCCCGCAATGACGCGATAAAGCGTCAAATACCCGCCACCCTCTTCCAACCAAAACCGAATTCGATAATTGCCGGGGGGTGCATCATCGCCCAGCGGTAAGAAAAACCGCTGCCCCACCCCGACCTGCTCGGTGGGCGTATCCAGCACAGGTACGGTGTCGCGCTCGTCCGGCCGGATATCGTACCGCCATTCGTGAAGGGTCGGGTGAGTAAACGGGCCTGGCAAAGTAGCGCTGGGGGTTGCCACGGTGGCTCGCAAGCGGATTCGCTGCCGGCTGGCCGGCATTTGCAGCACCCCAGAGAGGACTTCCACGCCGGCGCTGGTCTTGGCATAGGCGAATTCCAACGGCTGTTGATCCAGCCGATAAGCCAGGCGTCGGGTCAGGCTACCGGAGCCGCCGCCGAGAAAATTCATGAACCAGCGTGCGGGGCGTGTGGTTTGCACTAGAAGGGTGTGTGAGCCGACCGGCACTGGTGGCAGCCGTAACTGGCTGCGCCGCAGCGTCAGGATGCTGCTAAAGAGGGGTTGACCATCGATACTGATGTGCGCAGTGTCGGGTTGATCGGTATCCCGTAGCACCAGCAGCGAAGGTTCTACTGTCAATCGGCCCGGCAGGTTAAGCAACTCAACCTGCGTCGGGGTTCCGGCCGTCAGTGGTTGAAATACTGTGGCCAGCGCGCTATCGCGTGGCGGAGCCAGCGGATCACGCGGGTTCAGCACGTAGCGACCCCGCCACGGCCCAGCGGGATAGTAGTCCTCCCAATCGTAGCGCCCGGCAAGGATTTCGGGATCGCGTTGTGGGGGGCGGTTTTGCACCACCAGCAGGGCGGTTTGCCCGTTACGGGTTCGCTCTTGCGCCGCCAGCGGTAGAACTGGAAACCATACCGGCTGCCCGCGCACTTTTTCCCGCTCTGTCGGTTGGTAGTCCTCTGGAATCCGCAGCTCGCGGCGTAAATCGGGTGGTCGCGTGTAGGCATTGACCAATACCGGAGAGCTTGCGCTCAGGCGCACCCGAACCACGGTGGCGGGTAGTGAGAAGCTTTGGGTGGCGGGTTCGGAAACCTGCTCAAAGGGTGTGGTCTGACCGATCAGACGGTCGTAGGGGGCCGTCGTGCCGGCCACTGCCAAGGTTCCTTGGCGCAGTGCCGTGCCCTGCTGATCGAGCAGTTCATAGCGAACCGTCGTGGTGGCCGCCGGATCGGGCACGGCCAGCCGCAAATCGACCCGCCAGAGGGTGGGTTGATCGCCGACATGGGCGATGGCGAATTCCAGCGGCTGGGCCGGTTCCAACCGGTATAGCCGCAGATAAACCGGTTCGGGCAGCAGATCCAGACCGGGACCGGTTGTCTGGTGTTGAGTGGCTCTAATGACCAGCGGGCGTGGGGCTACGACTTCCAGTAGGCCGGCCTTGAGCTTCTCCGACCAGAGTGTGGTCGATAGTCCGTTCAAAGGGGCGCGATACGTGACGGGTGGACCGGGCTGTACATTGTGCCAAATCAGCTCAACGTCTCCAGCGGTGGGGATGGTGTTGTCAGAATGAGGCAGTGGCGGGGGGATTTCGACGAATTCCAATGTGACCCAGCCACCCGGTTCTGCAATCGGTAGGGTCGCGCGCAGCGCGCGGTCGATGTACAGGCCGGCCGGTAATAGCGAAACCCGTAACGGTTCGGCCTCGATATCGAGTGCGGTATAGAGCCGTTGCCTACGATAATCACGGCCGGCGACGCCAGCCGGGCCGAGTGGGTTCCAACGCTGGCGCAGCAGGTTCACCTGCTCGCTCTCACCTAGCAATTCCGGGCCGTGGACACTGGCACGCCCCAGAGCGTCCCGCTGCCGACGGGGGATGCGGTTCCAGCGGAACGTGGTGGCCGGCGCAAACAGATGCTCGCGCGTGTACACCCGCGCGACAACCTCAGTAACACTGGGCGCCTGGTTGGCCAGCCCTAAGCGCAACCGGGTTGCGCCGACCAGCTCGGCAGGGTCGATCAGCAGCAAACGACCATCGGCTGGTACGCTGTGACCATCGGGATAAAACGCGGCGGTCAAGGGCTGGGTCGAACCCGGTGGTCGGTACCAGCTCACCTGGGTCCGATGGTGGTAGAGGCTGTCCCTGAGAATACGGCCTGAGCTGTCCAATAGCTGATAATGCAGCGCATAGAGCCACTCAGCTTCAGGTTGCGTTGCCTGTGCGGGTTCGATACCGGCGTTGCTGACCACTTTCAGGCCGCCACTCTGACCGGGTAGTGGAAATTCAACCCAGTGATCCACATCCAATAGATAAACGGCGCTGGATGCGGCACCGATCAGTCGATCCGGGTCGGATTGGACCATGCGCCCGGTGTCCAAAGTCCGCCACGCATTTTCCAGCCAGGGCCACCATAGCCAAACAGCCCCAGCCAGCAGGGACAAAAATAGCAGGCCGCCTAGTAGATGACCCAAAAATCGGATCATGGCGCACCGAACACCAGCCAAGCCGCACGGGCATTCTTGAATTCGTCCACAGTCGCCGCTTGTAGCGGCAGGGTGGCCATAATTTGGCTATCCGGTTGGCGAGGCAGCAGATTAACGACAAGACGTAACCGCCCAGAGGCATCAGAGACCAGCAGAAAGGCTTGCTGAGTATCGCGATCCAGCAAGCGCTGGTAGCGCAAACCTGGCCAAGCCCGCAATTGGTGTAGGCTGACGATATCGCGGCGCTCCAGGTAGGCGCGGGCGATGGCCCGCCACCCCGCTGGAGTGCCACCGGCCGTTTTCGGTAGGCCGGCTAAATCAGTGTAAAGATCCTCCCGACGTGTGGTGATGCCCAGCGCTGTGAACTGTGCTTCTTGCACGGTGTTGTCGCTTTGTTGGGCAAAGGTGGCCCTGACCGCCGACGACAACCACAACGCGGCGAACGCTTTGTTGGCAGCGGCGTTGACATAGCGTGCTTGGGGAGAACTGCTGGCTTCGTAGCCTGCCGTTTCCGCAGCACCGGCAACAAAGCGGACATCCAGGCCATCACCTTCCAGCGTTTTTAGCAATTGCTGGCCTAGCGGACCAACGGATTCCTGCCGCGTTGCCCCGCTGTGCCAGGCCAGCAATACGTCAGCGGTCGGGGTCGGCCCGCCGGGGCGCAGGCCATAGGCCCGCACACTCGTGGTCAGCCAAGGTGTGTTGCGGGTTTCCCGGAGTACCACTTCATTGACCAAGGTGAACAGGCTGCCGGGATGGCTCGGATCGGTGACGTCGGCTGTTCCATCTGCATTCGCTTGTGGATGGGCGCCGGCCAGCAGCAGGACGTTGGCCTGGAGTTGTTCATAAAGTGAGACGCCGTATTCGAACGTGTTGGCTTCAAACAGCGGGTGTGGCACAGCGATTACGTAAGGCTGCCCGCCGCCGGCTCGAAATACGTATGTTCCACGATAGCCGCGTTCGCGCTGGGTTTCGTCTTCCACCAAAATGAGATGCTCTTGTTGGGTGGGGCGATGACGGTAACGCAGTAAGCGATAGCCGGCGACCTGGGCCGCCCCGGTCAGTGCCTGCAAAGCGACCAGATCGGTTGTTTCCCACTGGCCATTTGGCTGGGTGCCGCGCAGCAACTCTAACAGGGGTGTCAACACTTCTTCATCGAAGTAGAGCAGATCCTCTGGTCGCGGTGGCCGATACAACGCCGTCCCGCGCCCAGCCAAGCGGTTTTTGTCGGCCAGTAGCCATTCCCGCAGGTAACCGTCGATCCGAGCTTCACCGATTTCTAAGGGGGTCGCTACCGGGCTGGCGGTGGCTGGTGCCCGCGCCAGTAACTGACGCAGGTCGGGGCGGTTGAGCACCAGTTCGGCAAAACCGCTCTCGGTGATATCGCGTTGCAGATTGGCCAGCGGTGTTATGGCCCAACGGACTTGCAAGTCACCCGCTAAGCGTTGCAACGTCACCAGATCAACTCCCGGCGGCAAAGTGGCTCGTATCCACAGTGCAGTGGGCGGCACCTCCGTGCCGGCACGGAATGCGTCAGCCGAGACGCTGGCCAACTTTGCGCTGTTCCGCGCCGTATAAGCGCGCACTTGCAGCACGTCCCGGCGTGCCATGACCTGATGGAAAATGTGAAACGGCGTCTGACGGGTGCGCAATACATCCAGTGACCCGTCAGGATTGATAGCGCGCGGAGTGCCGGCGATGGCCAATGCCCGACCGCTCAATGCCTGGAACAGCCCGCTGCCAGCGGCCAAGGTATTTTGCTCATCCAATGGGGCCGGCACTTCGACTAGCAGGTTACCGCTGGCGCGGGTATCGATGACGTAAATTCCCCAACCATTGGTCGGTTCCATCTCTCTGAGGTAAAGATAGCGCCCCCCAATGTGATAAAGCCGGTAGCGGGCGGCGGCCAGTTGTTGGGCTGCCTGCTCCAATGCCCCCGGCTCGCCGTGCAAGTGCGCTTGTATTTGTTCCAAACCTGTCCGAAAGGCTTCTAACTCCCCAAGGAGCGGTACCAGCGCGCCAGTCCGCAAGCGGGAGCGTTGAATTTCTACATTGTCTTCGTTCAAGAGTTCAGCTAGCGGGCGCGTTAGCGAACGCACTATTGCGCCCGTTTCGCTCGGAGGGTGTGCCAACCACAGCCGATTTTCCGGCAGCAAGGTGAGCGCGAATCCAGCGATGCTGGCGATGCCGACCGCGACCAGCGAGGTTTGCAGCGTTGCGCGGGTCAGGCGGGCGGCGATCTCTTTGTCGTGAATCCGCATAGCGATCAAGGTGGTGAGCATATAGCCGAAGCCATAAATATCCATGATCGGAGCCGTTGGCCAAACCAGAGGCAACAACCACCCAAGCGCCAGCTTGTAGAAAAACCCCAAGTTAAAGAAAAACAGCAGCTCACGCGGCCCTTCCAAATGCAAGGCGGCGACCAGAGGAACACGCAGGAGCAAGCGCGCTACGCCAAGGATCAGGAACGCTTCCAGAAAGGAGCTGAGGATCTTGGCCGGTTGGTACCATTGCAGCGCCAGCAACGAAGGAATCAGGATGCCGTTAAATTCCCAGCCGTAGTAAAGATTCATTCGTGAGGCGAGGAAAGCCGTGGTCAACAGTACAATGTAAGCCTTTGGAGTTGCCAGCAGCGAAGCGGCCAGATTGTCGTAGGTATAACCCAGGTTACCGATGCTGAAATTGGTGAATTCCATCAGCCCGTAACGCACGATGAGGTAGGTGAGGGCCACCGTCGTGAACACCGGCACCGACCCCCGGATGACCCCAGTTTTCCAGAACTGGTTGGCAATCAGGGAGACGACGATCAAACCGAAACTGTGGAGGTCGCTGCGATAATCGAAGTCTTGGCGGAAATACTCATTCCACAAGGCGCCGATTTCCGGCCACAACCAGCCGTCGGCGCCCAGGCGCACGCCGACGCTAACCAGTACCAAGCCGAAGAAGCGGTCACGGCCAAACAGGCTGCTCCACCAGCCATAGCGGGAGCAGCGCTCGGAAAACCCATACACCAGCAGATAAGTGAGAATGCCTTCGATCACGACCACTGCTGCCGAGAGCGGTTTAACCAGTAGGAGTGGCGTCAGATAACCCGGCACGACCAGTCCTGATAGATTCCAGCCGAAGCGCAAAGTGAACAGCACAGCCACGGTGACCCCAACCCAAACTGTGGTGGTGACGGAGCTGGCCAGACTCTCGGGAAACAGCGGCAAGCTGAACACGTTGCCCGGCTCTACGTCAAACGGCTGCCACAGGCGCCGAAATCGGGCGCTCACGCAGCAGCCGCTCAATTTCGGCGAGCAAATCCGGTACCTGAATCGGCTTGAACAGCACGGCGTTGGCACCAGCAGCCAGGATCGGCTCGTCGCTTCCAGAACGCTCCAGCGCTGTCAGTGCCAGCACCGGCACGTTGGGGTATTCGTGGTTGCGCCACTCCAAAAACTCAAAGCCGTTCATGACGGGCATGATCATGTCGAGCACGATCAAATCCGGCAACCAACCTTGTAGGACAGCAATCGCTTGCTGGCCATCGGCGGCGGCACGAGCTTGGTAACCCTTTGCCTCCAAGGAGAGACAGATCAAACGTTGGATGACTTCGCTGTCATCGACCACCAAAATGCGTTGCGCCGCTGTCCCTGGCAGATGGCGTTGACTACGTGCGGTGAGTTCCTCGCGTTGCAGGGTCTGGCCGAAACTGGGCAAACGCATAACGAAGCGGATGCCTTCGCCTAACGCACTGTAACCTTGCAAGACCCCGTGCCAGCCGATCACCTGATGGCGGGCAACCCGTAACCGCCGAAACAGTGGGGTGGCCTCACTGTCGTCGCGGCTTAGCCAAGCTTGCAGCCGGTCATCGGGCATCCCGAAACCTTGGTTGCGGAATTCATAAATGACCCAGCCTTCCTGCTCGCGCAGCGTGACGGCTAGCTGGCTGTCGGTCATCGCATCATCGAGCAACACCGCCAGCAGGGTATGAAGGATATCCTGCAAGATATCGGCATCGGCCATGGCCAAGTTGAGCAGTTCTGGCATTTCCGCTGTCAACCGTACTTGGCGTTCCTCGGCCTGGTTGGCCAGTCGTTCCAGGGCTGCGCGCAGCGGTGTCCGTGGCTCAACTGGGTAGCGGTCGAATTGCTGGAGCGTGGCCAAATCGGTCAATAGATACTGCTCCGCCCGGTCGAGCAAATCGACCGCTATTTTAACCTGCTGCTCCAGAATGCCGCGCGAGGATTGGCGCCGGTCGATTCTACGGCGCTCTTCCTGGGCCGGTTCCAGGTGTAAATCGATTGCCAACAGCATCGCTTGGAGATGGTCACGCAGTTGTTGGTGGACCCGATCCGTTAGTTCTACCTTGACCAAGCTGAGATTATGCAAGGCCGTTACGTCGATCAATTCGATTAGCACCCCTTGAAGCTGAAACGGCAGTGCTTCAGCCATTTCGCCCGGCGGCCGGGCACTGTCGCTTGCCAGCACCGGTCGAACTCGTAGTGTGTACCGCCGTTCCGGTTCGCCCGGTAGTTTGGCGAGCAGAGTTACTGGTTGATGGCTGACGAAGACCCGTTGCAGGGTCTGGCGGCCTTCAGAAAGACTGATGCCGCTGAGCGTGCTCAGCAAATCCAGAGCGGTCATCTCGTAAGCAGGCAACTGGCCACGCCGCAGGATCGCCGTCATCGCTTCGTTGGTTTGTAACACCCGGCCGAAGGGGCTATAGAAAATTGCTGCCGTTTCCAGACCCTGAAAGACCTGCTCTAGTCGAAAAAGCCGCCTTTCGAAGGCCAACAGGGCTTGGCGGAGGGCGTGATCGTGGCTTTCGCCACCCTCTAAGCGCAAGTAGCGGACGGTGTGGCCGCCACGTTCCGGCAGTTGTTGCTGCCATTGCAGGCGGTGATAGAGCATTTCAGCAATCTGGTCGCGAAAGTTTTCCACTAGAGCGAAAAAACCCGGGTTGGCCGCCACGTTATCGGGCATGGCGCCCATCGCCCAGAAGCCTAACAGCTCACCGCCGAACAACAACGGGGTCATATATTGCTCGCCGGGTGATTCGGCCTTTAAAAATAAGCGCTGCACCAGACGCACGGTGCGCCGCTCGGCGACGGCTTCACTGTAAGGTAAGCGTCGATAATCTCGGCGGCGCTCGTTGATGTCAGCGAACTGACAATTGAGGGCGGCGATTTCCCGCACATAATACTGGTTCGGGATACGCTCCAGAAAAATCAGCCAGGTCAAGTCTAGGGTTTGCCGGACGAGATCGACGACCTGATTCCACGGTTCGGATGCGGCGTAAAAGCCGGGCGGGATCGCCTGTTCGCGTGAGCGTGCCGACAAGTCGATGGCGAGTGACCGGATCGCTCTATCTTGGGCCAGCAGCTTGTACCAGAAAACCGTCACGAAGGCCCCTGCCTGCGCCACCACCAACGCGGTCAGCGGTAGCCATAATTGCGCGTAGAGCGGCAACAGCCAAGCCGCCGCTGCGTAGATCGCCAGTACAGCGCCGGTGAGCCACGGTCCTAAGCGTGGCCACCCCCACTGGTAAAGGATGATATTGGTGACCACCGCGATCACCAGGAGGGCGAGCGTTAGCGCGGTGGCCAGCGGCTGGATCGGTTGGTCATTGAGCAAGGTTTCCAGTGCGTAACCCTGGAATGTCAGCAGCGACATGCCGGGGCCATCTGCTGGATCAAGCGGCGTGTGTAGCCCCGGCGTTCGGGGTGATGGTAGTAAACCGATCAGGACGCTGCGCCCCTTTACTACGGTGGGGATCAACCCATCACGCAAAACCCGTCCCAGCTCGACGGTCGGCAGATAGGCACTGCCACCCCGAAAATTGACCCAGTACGGTGTCTCTGGCAGCGGTGGCTGGTTAACGGCCCATTGGCTGGCGGCTTGGTTTTCCAGCGCCGGATAACGGTGCCCTTGCACGGTGTGCCAGGCATACTGATGGCGGTAGATGCCGTTGCTGGCGGGCGGTAGTGTCACGACCCCGAAGGCAGGTTGTTTGCCGAGCGTACCGACAGCAGACGGCCAAGGTTCTAGCTGAACGCCCTCAGTCGAGTTGGTCGGATCGGCGATCAGGCCACGGCCGAAGAGAACATTACCCGCACTGGTGGCCTGCTGGTAAAAGCGTGACGACGCCTTGGTCGGCAGGAATGTAAAGATGATTTGCCGAGCGTCCAGTTTGGCTAAGGTTTCCAGGGCACGCAGCCAGTAGGAATCGCCGGCATCGCGATCTTGCGGGTCAGCCCCGACGACCAGCACGCGGGGGGTACCTGGTCTGGCGGGTGCGTGGCGCATGGCCAAGTCATAGATCACGGCGTCGGGCCAAGCGAAAAAGCCGACGATCTGAGCATCCCAGATGCCAAATGCTAGCGCAGCAGCAACAAACGCCCCTTTATAATGAAGGCGTAGTGTCTCGATTACGTTGAGAACGGCCATGATCTAGGCATGTTCTCGCTCATGGTTGAGGTATTGCATAAAACTGATCATACCGTATATGTAGCATGAAATTTAACAATGTAGAGAAGATCGTAGTATAACGACAAATTAACGAGTACAGTCGAGTACAGTCGAGTACAGTCGAGTATTGTAGTGTTCAAGGGGATTGGTCGAGTCCAAGATTCCAGCGCGGCCTTTGCCAGGTGCGATTTCGAGTGAACCAACATGCCCAAACCGTGTCGCTGTCGGCGATCCAGCAAGATTTCAACGGGCTTGATACCGGTTATCGGTTGGCCGATGGCCGTTTCGTGCGTCGGCACTACCTGGACTCGGCGGCCTCCACCCTGGCGTTAGGGTGTGCGCGGCGGCTAACGGACGTGCTGTTGCCGCATTATGCCAATAGCCATAGCCAACTGCATTTTTCCGCACGGATTGCCAGCCATGCCCTTGATTGGGCACACGCCCAGGTACTGCGCTTCTTAGGCGCTGATCCAGTGGATTACACAGCCTTTTTCGCCGGTAGCGGTTGCACCGCCGCACTCAATCGACTGGCGCGGGGACTGGCAGCGCGTCGGCCAGAGTGCAAGCTGGTGCTGGTGTCACTGATGGAGCATCACGCCAACGATCTGCCGCATCGCAAACAGGCCGGTCGGGTCGTCCATATCCCTTTGACTGGAGCATCTCCCGCGCTGGGGACGGTCGATCTGGCGGCGCTGGCAGATGTACTGGAACAGCACCCTGGGCAAGTCAACTATATCGCCATTTCGGCGGCGAGCAATGTGACCGGAATCATCAACCCGGTGCATGATATCGCGGCCTTGGCACACGCCCACGGTGCCTGGGTGGTGGTCGATGCCTCCCAAGCACTGGCTCACGCGCCATTGGCTTGCAGCGATACGGGCGCTCCCGAACGGGCGCTGGATGCCGTGGTGTTCTCCGGCCACAAGCTCTATGCGCCGGGTTCGCCGGGCGTGGCCGTGGTACGGCGGGCGTTGCTGGAAGGGCAAGAGCCGGATGAGGTCGGCGGCGGTATGGTGGAAGACGTGCATCTGGCCGGCTATGAAATCGCCAGTCGATTCCCCGACCGTGAAGAAGCCGGCACGCCCAATATCCTGGGTGCGGTCCAGCTCGGCGCGGTGCTCAATGTGCTGCAACGGGTCGGGATGGCGCAGATTCACGCCGCTGAGCAGACATTATTGGCCGATTTGCTGGGCGGGTTGGCCGCTTTGCCTGGCGTGCGGGTATACGGTGATCTGGATTTGGCGCGCAGTCCGCGACTGGGCACCGTCGCCTTCAATCTGGCGGGGTTGGAGCATGGGCTGGTGGCCGCTGCTCTCAACGATTATCACAACATTGCGGTTCGCAACGGGTGCTTTTGCGCGCATCCTTACGTGCGGGAACTGCTGAAACCGGAGCTGTGGGCGCTGGAGCTTGATCCAGATGCCGAGGACGCAGTGGCCACGCTGAAGCGTCAGCAGGGCATGGTGCGCGCCAGCCTTGGGTTATACAGCCGCTCGGATGATGTGGCGGCTCTTTTGGCCGGTGTCGGCGATCTGTTGGCCCGGCCGGCGTATTATCGAGCGCAATACCAGACGACCGCCGATGGAAATTTCGTCCATCGTACCTTCACGGCCTCGGCTGAGAGCTTGTTCGATCCTGAAGCGGAACTGACGCGGATTTTGGGCGATTTACGGTGCTAATCCCCAAAAATGGATGATGCGCTCGCTGGCGCAAATCCCAACCGGCAGCACGTAATCGGCCGCAGTGCCACATTGCGCAGCGCTCGATCCTGGATCGATGGGTTGACCATGGCCCATGGCGGCGATCAAGTAGCTTTCGACGCGCGGCTGGCCGGTGGCATCACGATAAACCCGGTGGGTGTAGCCTTGGCCGGTTTCCTCACTGGCCGCATTCGATTGCAGGCCGTGCAGTGCGTTCCACTGTTCGGCCAACTCGCGGGCGTTGGTGGAATCGACCACCCAGTCTGACTGACCTTGCCAGATGGAGAGGATCGGCCAGCGTTGCGGGTGTAGGTTCGCCTCGGCGGCGGTGTGGCGCACCTTTTCCGCCCATTCGGCGGGGCGCAAATCGCGGCCCCAGGACTGGCAGTACAGGGCGCCGAGCATTCCGCTGGCGCAGCCGTAAGGGACTCCAGCGATGCTGGCACCACCGGCGAACACATCCGGATAAACCGCCAACAACGCCGCAGCCATCGCTCCACCCGCTGACAGGCCAGCGACATAGATCCGTTGCGAGTCGATGGGAAATTCCGTCTGTAACCGGGCGATCATCTGCCGGATTGAGCCGGCTTCGCCCTGGTCGCGTGTCACCTGTGCGGGCCGAAACCAGTTGAAGCAGCGTTGGGGATTATTGATCAACCGCTGCTCCGGCAACAACAGCAGGAAGCCCCACCGGTCGGCCTGTTGCAACCAGCCAGTCAGCCGGGCGTACTCCAAAGCCGTCTGCTGGCAACCATGCAAAGCCACCACCAGTGCAGCCGGTGTTCGCAGAGTGTCGGGTCGATAGAAAAACAGACGTAACTGACCGGGATTCGCGCCAAAATCCACCCGTTCCGCTGCTGTACCGGTCGCGTTGACTGGGTTTGGCAACGCAAAGATTCCAATCAGCAACAAACTGGCCAGAATAGATAACCCTTTCGGCACGGCCTGTCTCCTTAAGGCCCCACCGTGGTGCGATGGGCCTGCTCAGCTGATATGAAAGATGCCGACTGCTTCCCGTAGGGTATTGGCTTGATAGTTCAACAGCAACGCGGCGGCGTTAATCCGGTCGGCGAAGGCGGCATTTTCCTGGGTCGCTCGATCCAGCTGCATGGCTGCTGTATTGACTTGGGCGATGCCGGCTGCCTGCTCATCAGTAGCGCGGTTGATGTCACCCATGATCGTGGCGACTCCGCTGATTGCCGATACCGTTGCCGCCATCGTCTTGCCGGCTTCGTCGGACAGTTTACTGCCGGATGCCACTTTAGCCAGTGAATCGGTGATCAGGTGTTTGATTTCCCTGGCTGCGGTCGCGGTTTTCTGCGCCAGATTGCGCACTTCATCTGCGACTACGGCGAATCCTCGTCCCTGTTCGCCGGCGCGGGCGGCTTCGACGGCCGCGTTTAAAGCCAGGATATTGGTGTGAAAGGCTACTTCATCGATCACGCCGATAATATCGGCAATTTTGGCCGAGCCTGCGTCGATGTCGGCCATATTAGCGGCCAACTGGTCAACCGCGCGACCACCCTGTTCAGCCACAGAGGCTGCGGATAGCGCCAATCGGTTGGCTTGGCGGGCCAGATCAGCGGTTTGCTGTACGGTAGCGTGGATTTGCTCCATGCTGGCGGCGGTCTGTTGCAGGTTCGATGCCTGGGCTTCGGTGCGAGTGGAAAGATCCTCAATGCCAGCGCCGATATCAGCGGCTGCGTCATGGACGCCGTGGACTTGGGCGCGGACATCGGACACGATACCCCAGAGGTTGACGTTGGTCTGATTGAGTCCGCGTACCGCCAAACCCAGCGTATCATCCCGCGTGGTGCCAAAACGCCCGGTCAAGTCAGCGCCGGCGATGCGTTGGGACATGGTTGCCACTTCGCGTAGCGGTTTCGCTACCGAGCGATACAGCCACCAGCCCAACCCACCAGCCACCAGTAGACCGAAACCACCCAGCGCCCCTATGCCAGCCCAGCCCAAGCCAGTGCCAAATCCTGGCAGTGCGATTGCCGCAAATCCGACCATGGCCAACAGCAACGTGAGCAGCGCAAGCCAAATGCGGGTCTGGATATCCGGGTGAGTCCATCTGAGCAGTTTGCCGAGTACGCCGGTGCGGACCACATGACCGGCACAGACACCGTGACGATTCGCACCGGTTCGTATCGCGCGATAGAGCGCATCAGCCTGGGCGATTTCCTCGCGGCTGGGTTTGACCCGTACCGACATGTAGCCCACCGGACGGCCGTTTTTGATAATCGGCGTGATGTTGGCCTTGACCCAATAATAATCCCCGTTCTTACGCCGATTCTTGACCGGCGCCGTCCATTGCTGGCCGGCTTTGATCGTTCGCCATAGATCGGCGTAGGCTTCGGGAGGCATGTCGGGATGGCGCACCAGATTGTGCGGTTGGCCGAGCAGCTCATCCTTCGTGAAGCCGCTGGTCTCGATAAACGCCGGATTGGCGTAGGTGATCCGGCTGTCGAGACCGGTCATTGAGACCAGTGCAATCTGGTCGGGGAGCACGTATTCGGTGTCGGTGACGGGAAGGTTGTTGCGCATGGGGTTAGTCCTGATCGGCTTGGCTCGTGGCGGAGGAGAGGGTCAAAAGAGTTCCACGTCCCCTTCGTCCATTGATTGCTGTAAGACCGTCTTGCTTTTCTGGCATAGCCCCGACCGTTGCAAAGCGTGCAGGTTGTCTTGCAGTTCCAGCAGCGCCTCACGGGTATCGCCGCCGTTTTGCGTGCTCTCGGCGAAGCTGCGCAAGCGGTTGCGCAATTCGCTCAACACTTGTTCCTGTTCGCTCAATTCCCGATCCGCGTGCGACAGCAACTGACCGACGATATCTTCAAATTGCAAGGACTGCACCGCCAAGCCGACGCTGCGGTCGATGCCTTGGCTCAAGTCCGATACCTGGCCGAGATTTTCCGAGATGTACTCATTCATCACCCCCAGCTTGGCAAACAGGATATCGGCCTGGTCTTTCGCTTCGATCAATGAGGTGGTATCGCGCATCGCCATCTGATTGACCACATCGCGGGTCTCGTGGACGATTTTTTTCGATTGTTCGACCTGGACGCGAATTTGTTCGTTAAGGCGTGCCGAACTGTGCGAAAGATTGCGCATTTCGGTGGCGACTACCTGAAATCCCCGGCCAGCCTCACCGGAGCGGGCCGCTTCGATGAACGCATTCAGCGACAGCAAATTGGTTTGCTTAGTGATCATCTCGACGTTGCTGAGCAGGGAAAACGTCTGATTGACCACTTCGGTCATCGCTTCCATCTTGGCGATCACCCCGCTGCTCTGGGCGCTGACTTGGGCCAAGGTATCCATGAAGCCTTGCAGGATCAACGACATGCCGTCGGCGATTTCCCGCACACTGGCGCGATTGTTGTTGGTTCCGCCCGCTTTCTTTTGCGATACCTCCTCAATCAGCGAGGCCACCAGTTGTTGCTGGGCGCGGGTCTGACTGTTGAGGCCGTTGAAGCTATTGCTGAGCTTGACCGCCGCATCGCTGATGATGGTTTTACCGCGCCGGATATCTTCATGCACCTTGACATCTTTCGAAGCCAGGATATCGCGCAGGCAAACCAGAATTTTAGTGCCGAGCCGCGCCGTCTCGTCCAGGTCGGGCGCTGGTGATTCCACCGCACGCACGCTGCTGTCCCCTCTCATCGCGAGTGCTCCTCCGCAAGCCGCATGATGTGCGCGGCGATGGCTTCCAGGGGCAGAATCTTATCGATTCCGCCCAGTTTGACGGCTTGCCCTGGCATTCCCCACACCACGCTGGTCTGCTCATCCTGGGCTAGAGTGGGCGCGCCGGCCTCGCGCATTTCTTTGATGCCGCGCGCCCCGTCATCACCCATGCCAGTCAAGATCACACCCACCGCATTCTGGCCGGCGTTGGCGGCAACTGAGCGGAACAGCACGTCCACGCTGGGGCGATGGCGGTTGACCGGTGGCCCGTCGTTGAGGCGGCAGACGTAACGGGCGCCGTCACGCACCAGCATCAGATGGCGGTCGCCGGGGGCGATGTAGGCATGGCCGGGAAAGATCTGTTGACCGTCGCGCGCTTCACACACCGAAATCGCCGCCACCGAATCCATGCGACGGGCGAACGGCCCACTGAAGGCTTCGGGAATGTGCTGGGTGATGACGATACCCGGACAGCTCAGGGGCATACGGATCAACACTTCCTTGATCGCCTCGGTGCCGCCGGTCGAGGCACCGATAGCGATGAGGCTTTCAGTGGTCTTGAAGGGCCGGGCGCGCTCTTCCCGCTGCAAGATGACATCGGCGGAATATTTTTCGCCCGCCGCCGGCAGCTTGGTCGTCGGGGGCGGCGAGCGGCGTTCGATCACCCGTGCGCGCGCGGCCATCCGCACTTTCTCGCGGATTTCCAGCGCATAATCATCCAGGGTGTGGGCCAGATCGACCTTGGGCTTGGTGACGAAATCGACCGCGCCCAGTTCCAGCGCCTGCAAGGTCACTGTTGCCCCGGATTCGGTGAGCGACGACACCATCACCACCGGCATGGGCCGCAACCGCATCAAATTGCTTAGGAAAGTCAGGCCGTCCATCCTGGGCATTTCGACGTCCAGGGTCAGGACATCGGGATTGAGTTGCTTGATTTTTTCCCGCGCAGCGTAAGGGTCAGCCGCCGCCCCTACGACCTGGATGCCGGGGTCCTGATCGAGAATTTCGGCGAGAATCTGCCGGACTAAGGCAGAATCATCGACGATGAGAACTTTGATTTTGTCAGCCATTAGCCAAAATCTCCGAACAGTTCGACGTCACCGCCCTGGCTGCTGCTCCGGCGCAGATCCTCCCGGTAAACATTTTCCTGTTTGATGATCGTTTCGCTGCGGATGTTGCGCAGTTTTTTAACCAGGACTTTGCCGGACACCGGCAGGTAGGCCATCCGTCGCGGTAAGTCGCCGCCGACATCCTCAGCGAGGACTGCCAGACGTTCGGTACGCAAATAACTCCGCACGAACGCGATGTTCTGTTGGCCGATATCGGTCATTCCACCGATGATCCGGCCCCCGCCGAAGATTTTGATCTCCAGATTTTCTCGGCGGCCGCCGTACTTGAGGATGCAGTTGATCAGCCGTTCCATGGCGTAGCTGCCGTAGGCGGCATCGGCGGTCAGCCGACGTGGGCTATCGTCGCCGTTGGAGCGGTTTTCTTCCGGCAGCATGAAGTGATTCATGCCGCCGATGTTGATGGCTTTATCGCGGATGCAGACCGAAATGCAGGAACCGAGCACTGTGGTGATCATTTCCTCGCAGTGGGTCACGTAGTATTCCCCTGCCAGAATTCTGACCACCTCCACGTTTTGGATTGGGTCCCAATAGCTTTTGGCATCAGTGAATTCGGGTAGGCGTAAATGTTTGATTCTTTTTTGGCCGGCTGGGACAGCTCTCATGTTCGCGCACCTCAAAGGCAGCGTTGATAGATGGTCTTGCCTAGCGGCGCGAACCGCTCGGTCACTTTGAACAGGGATTCGGAGTGACCGACGAACAGATGCCCCGCCTCGGTCAGCGCGTTGGCGAAGCGGTCAAACAAAATTCGCTGGGTAGGCTTATCGAAATAAATCACCACGTTGCGACAGAATACGATGTTGAACGGGCCGCGCATCGGCCAATCTTCCATCAAGTTTAGCCGACGGAACGTGATCAGCTCACGCAGCGCCGATGCCACCCGCACCTGACCGGCCTGGGCGCCCCGGCCTTTCTGGAACCAGCGCCGCACGCGCGCTTCCGGTAAATCCTTAATGCGACTGGCGTCATAGACGCCGCGCTCGGCGGTGGCCAGTACATTGGAATCCAAGTCGGTCGCCAGAATTTTTACATTCCAACCGACCGAGGGCAGGCTTTCCCGGACCACCATGGCGATGGAGTAGGGTTCCTCGCCGGTCGAGCAGCCGGCCGACCAGATGCGCAGGCGGCGGCTGCCGAACTGACCGGCCCGCACCAAGGCGGGTAGTAACTCGCGGGCCAGGTAGTCGAAATGGTGAGCTTCCCGAAAGAAAGAGGTGAGGTTGGTCGTCAACGCATTGACGAATTCGCCCATCTCATCGGTATCCTCGTGCGTTTCCAGCAAGTTACAATAATCCTCGAAGCGTTGCAGGCCACGCTGGCGCAAGCGCCGGGAGAGTCGGCTGTACACCAGCTCGCGTTTGCCGTCTGCTAGAGAAATACCCGCAATATCACCAATGATCCGGCGGACTCGCTGGAAATCCTGCTCGGAAAATTCGAATTCGCCGTTCACTGCCGTTTTGCTCCCGGATTTTTTAATCTTTTCCTGTTGGCCTGCGACGACGCTTACGCCGCCTGCGCGATGCCATGTTCGTTGGCGGGCCGCACCGTCTCCAGCGCAAACATTTCTTCCACACTCAAAAGCCGATCCACATCCAGCAACATCACCATGCCCGCCTCAATGGTGACCAGGCCGCTGATGAATTCGGTGTGGACGGCCGTGCCGAAATCCGGCGGTGGCTGGATGTCGGCGGCGTTCGGATTGAGTACATCCGATACCCCGTCCACCACCGTGCCGATGATCCGACTGCCGCTGGCTGATTGCACCGTGACCACGATCACCACCGTGGTCTTGGTATAGGCCATTGTTTCCAAACCAAAGCGCAAGCGCAGATCGATCACCGGAACGATAGCGCCGCGCAGGTTCATCACCCCGCGCACGAAGGGTGGCGCGTTGGGCACTTTGGTCACCGGTGCCCAGCCACGGATTTCCTGCACCTTCAAAATGTCGATGCCGTATTCCTCGCCCGCCAAGCTAAAAGTCAGGTATTGCAAGCCTTCCGCCGTGGCGTCGCGCTTGGACAGGCCCCGTGGGCCTAAAGTGGCTAAATCAGTCGTTTTCGTGTTCATCGTCTACCTCACAGCACTGGGTTATTGACCCGGATCAATCCGGATATATCGAGAATCAAACCGACCCGACCGTCGCCGAGGATCGTGGCACCCGCCACGCCGGAAACCCGCCGGAAATTTTTTTCCAAAGATTTAATGGAGATTTGCTGCTGCCCTTCTAAATCATCGACGAACAGACCGACCTGCCGGCCATCCGCCTCTACCACCACCAGGAGTCCTTTTTCTAAATCGGTTACGGCGTCTTCCGTCCCAAATAGCTCGTACAGGCGCAAGATCGGTAACGGTTGGCCGCGAAACCGCAGGATTTCTCCTTTGCCGGCCACCCGGTTGACGGCATCAGCCCGGATCTGCACCGATTCGATGACCGACAGCAGCGGGATGATGTAACAATCCTGGCCGATGCTGACCAGTTGGCCATCCAGGATCGCCAGGGTCAGCGGCAGGCAAATGGTGATGCGCGCTCCTTTCCCCGGCTGGCTGGTGATTTGGATACTGCCGCCGACATCCTGGATGTTGCGGCGGACCACATCCATACCAACGCCCCGGCCGGACACGTCGCTGATCTGTTTGGCGGTCGATAACCCTGGATGGAAGATCAACTCGTAAATCTGTTCATCGCTGTAGTCCTCGCCCGCTTTAAGTAGCCCGGTATCCAAACCCTTGCGCAACAAGGCTTCACGGTTCAGGCCACGTCCGTCATCACCGACCTCGATGAAAATACTACCGCTTTTATGGTAGGCATCCAGGCTGATGACGCCGGTGGCCGGTTTGCCAGCTCGCACCCGCTCATCCGGTGGCTCAAGGCCGTGATCAAGGCTGTTGCGGATCAGATGGACCAACGGATCGCCGATTTTTTCGATGACGGTTTTATCAAGTTCGGTCTGTTCGCCGTTGATCCGCAGATCGACTTCCTTGCCCAGCTTGCCGCTCATGTCATGCACCAGCCGGGGGAAGCGACTGAACACCGAGCTGACCGGTAACATGCGGATGCGCATGACGTGCTCTTGCAAATCGCGGGTATTGCGGTCCAGTTGATCCAACGCTTCATGCAGCTTATCCAGCCGGCTCATGTCGAAGCCTTCGCCCAAGGCACTGAGCATCGACTGCGTGGTGACCAATTCACCCACCAGGTTGATGACGGCATCGACCTTATCGATGCCGACCCGGATTGAACCGCCGTCGGGCGTGGTCACCGCGCTGGCGCGGCGGTCGCCTTTGCGGCGATCCTCGGTCTGGCGCCGTTCCAGCAACAGCTCACCCTGTTGACCTTCTTCAGCGGTGCCGGGCCGGACGGCCGGGCTTGGCAACGGCGGCGCGGCGGATACTGGCGTCACCGCTTCCACCAGCGGTGTCAGGGTTAACTCGCAATCGCCTTCCACCCAGGCAAATACCTCGGCGACCGCATCGTGCGGCGCGAGTCCGACTAGCTCCAATTCCCATGACAGATAGCAATCTTCAGGCTGTAAATCCGCCAGCCGGGGCAGTCGAGCTACATCGGGACGGACTGTCAGCTCGCCCAACTCGGCAAGCTCGCGGAACATCCGCACCGGGTCATTGCCGCTATGCATCATCTGCGGGTACGGCTGAAATTGAATGCACCAACCCAGCGTCTGCGGCGGTGTGGGTTCATCACTGGCTGGCGTGGCCGTCGGTGCGGTTTGCTTCAATTCCAGCAACTGCATCAATCGATCCCGCAATGCCTGGACGCGCTCATCATCGACCTGGGCATTTTCCCTGGCGGCGACGAGCATTTCCCGCAAACAATCGACAGATTCCAGCAGGGTATTGACCGCAGCCCGACTAATTGCCATCCGGCCTTCCCGCATCTTATCGAGCAGGGTTTCCATCAGATGGGTGAAATCGGTGACGTTCTTGAAACCGAACGTGCCGCTGCCGCCCTTGATCGAATGGGCTGCCCGGAAGATGGTGTTGATTTGCTCCAGGTCAACTGCCGCATCGGGTTCCAGAGCTAACAGGCCGGCCTCCATGACATCCAGGCCCTCGAAGCTTTCTTCAAAGAAGGTCTGGATGAACTGAGCGAGATCAATAGCCATGGGAGTGTTATCCCAAGACCTTGTTGACGGTCGCCAACAGTTTTTCTGGATTGAACGGCTTGACGATCCAGCCCGTTGCCCCTGCGTCCTTACCCTCCATCTTCTTCTCGGTGGTGGATTCGGTGGTCAGAGTGAGAATCGGGGTGAATTTATAAGCGGGTAGGCTCCGCAATTCCCGAATCAGTGTGATGCCGTCCATGTTGGGCATGTTGACATCGGTGATGACCAGATCGGAGGTCAGACCGCCCTTGGCGATTGCTAACGCCGCTTGCCCATCCTCGGCCACTGTGACCTGGTGGCCAGCTTCCTTGAGAGTGAACTCCACCATCTGCCGCATCGACGCGGAGTCGTCTACCACGAGTATGTTTGCCATCTTGTTGATTCTCCAATGTGTTTATTCTAAAAACCTATCTTTCAAGCCGCGTCGGTGTCGGTAAGCCCCAAGCCATCCACCAGCCCCAGCAAGCGGGCGCCTTCCAGCAAAGCTGGGGAGGGGTTGCGCCAACTGATCGATATGCCCAAGGAACGGGCTTCGACGAATGCACTAAGGAACACTTGTAGAGCGGCGGTGTGCGCTCGGCGTATCGCGCTGGCCTCGATTTCCAGCGGTTCGCCCGCTTGTAAGGCATCCAGTAAACGCTGGCGTAAATCGCTCACCAGGGCGATATCCAATTCGGATTGGCATTCGATCAGTGTCATCGGTTTCTCCTAAAATTCTTCCCACTCTTGCTCGGTCGCAGCGGCGGTAGCGGCGGGTTTTCTAGCGGCTGCGACTGGACGAGGTTTTGCGGGAGTTTTCACGACGGTGGGTCGTGAGCCGGTGGTTGGGACAGGCCG
>APMI01000730.1_pt1 | contig 77540 bp, 68 predicted proteins | sample 667938 | NCBI WGS metagenome assembly APMI01 (sample SAMN01084076, study PRJNA167559) | wastewater metagenome | biome: Wastewater | place: Denmark: Ejby Moelle, Odense | collected 2011-11-28 | reverse complement strand
GACACGTCAGTGTCCTCGTTTCCTACAGTGGAGCATTTACACAATCGAATTTACAGTCTCCCTCGCAAACCTCTACTCCCCCGCCACCGTCATCCGTTCCAACAGAAGGGAACCGCATTGAATGGCGCCGCGTGAATCCACATCGTTGCCGACGGCGACGATGGTTTGGAACATGCGGTCGAGATTGCCAGCGATGGTGATCTGCTGGACCGGATATTGCGGTTCCCCGTTCTCGACCCAAAAACCCGAAGCACCGCGCGAATAATCGCCAGTTACCAGATTGATGCCGTGACCGAGCAATTCCATCACCCACAGACCCGTTCCCAACTGCCGCAGCAGATCGGCTTGGCCGAACGCGCCAGCTTCGACGATCAGATTATGGACGCCACCGGCATTGCCGGTCGTCACCATCCCCAAGCGGCGCGCGGCATAGCTATCCAGTAGATAACCGCGCAGTTCTCCTTGCGCCACCAGGTCGCGTTCCACGGTGGCCACACCCTCACCATCGAAGGGCGCGCTGGCCAACCCTCTGGGCAGGTGCGGTCGCTCCCGAAGGGTCATGAAATCTGGAAAAACCGCCGTCCCCAGACGATCCAACAGAAACGACGCTTTGCGGTATAACGCGCCACCCCGAATCGCAGCGGTAAAATGTCCGATCAACCCCCGCGCCAATTCTGGAGCGAACAACACCGGTAGCTGTCGGGTATCGATCCGCCGACTCCCCAGCCGGCGCAATGCCCGCTGTGCAGCGGTTCGCCCGACCGTTACCGGCGCTTCCAAGTCATTCTGGGCACGGGCGACCGTGTACCAATGATTACGCTGCATCTCGGCGCCTTCCTGGGCGATCACCGAGCAGCTCAATGAATGGCGACTGGTCGGATAGCCACCACAAAAACCGTGCGAGTTGCCGTAGATCACCAAGCCGACATGGGTGGTTACGCTAGCGCCTTCAGAATTGCGGATGCGTGGATCGTGCGCCAGCGCCGCCGCCTCGCACTCCCCGGCCAACGCGATGGCGTCTTCGGCAGTCAGCGGCCACGGATGATAAAGGTCGAGAGCGGGAACCTGCCGCGCCAACCGCTCTGGATCGGCCAGCCCGGCAAACGGATCGGCGGCGGTGTGATGGGCGATGGCGCAGGCATGACGCACTGTCTCCCGAATCGCTGACGGTCGCCAGTCGGCGGTACTGGCCGACCCGCGACTTTGCCCACGATAAACCGTCACCCCCAAGCCGCGCTGGCGATGATGCTCCAGCGTTTCGACCTCACCCAGGCGAACCGTGACCGACAAGGCAGCACCGAAGTTAACGGCCGCTTCGGCGGCATCGGCACCTTGGGCTTGCGCTTCTGCGAGGATGTCAGCGACCAAGACTTCCAGACTTTCCCGGGCAGGTAACGGGGCAGCAGTGCGAGCGGTGGCTACGGACATAGAGAGGCTACTTTTTTCGGCTGGCCAGCGAATGGAAACGATTGCTCAAGCGTGCGTTCCGCCAACGGTCAAGGCGTCAACCCGCAAGGTCGGTTGGCCGACGCCGACCGGCACGCTTTGGCCGTCCTTACCACAGGTGCCGACCCCGGCATCCAGCCGCAGATCGTTGCCGACCATCGACACCTGAGTCAACACCTCGGGGCCGTTACCAATCAAGGTTGCGCCTTTGACCGGTCGGGTCACGCGGCCATTTTCGATCAGATACGCCTCGCTGGCGGAGAAAACGAATTTGCCCGAGGTAATATCGACCTGACCGCCGCCGAAATTGACCGCATAGAGACCCTTCGCCACCGAAGCGATAATCTCCCCCGGCTCGCTCGCGCCGGCCAACAGGTAGGTATTGGTCATGCGCGGTAGCGGTAGATGGGCATAGGATTCGCGCCGGCCGTTGCCGGTCGAGGCGGTTTTCATCAAGCGGCCGTTGAGCTTGTCCTGCAAATAACCCTTGAGCACGCCGCCCTCGATCAAGGTCGTGCAGCGGGTCGGAGTCCCTTCGTCGTCGATGTTGAGAGAACCACGCCGGTCGGCCAGGGTCCCGTCGTCCACCACGGTGCAGAGCGGTGAGGCCACCCGCTCGCCCATCCGCCCGCTGAAGGCTGAAGTGCCTTTGCGGTTGAAATCCCCTTCCAGACCATGGCCGATGGCTTCGTGCAGGAGGATGCCGGGCCAGCCTGGCCCCAGTACCACGGTCATCGTACCGGCGGGTGCAGGAGCAGCTTCCAGATTAACCAACGCCAGGCGTACCGCTTCCCGCGCATAGCCGAGCGCGCGCTCCTCATCGAGAAACCAGCCATACGCCACCCGGCCACCGCCCCCGGCGCTGCCCTGTTCACGTCGGCCCTGGGCTTCGACGATCACGGTGACGTTCAACCGGACCAGTGGCCGCACATCGCCCGCCAACGTGCCATCACTCCCGGCCACCAGAATCGTATCCTGCGTCCCCGTTAGGCTGACTATAACTTGCGCCACCCGCGCATCCTGGTGGCGGGCTTCGGCATCCACCTGAGCCAGCAGGCGAATTTTCGCTTCAGCGCCCCAGCTTCCCAGCGGATCGAGCGGTTGATAACGCTTGATCCGCTCCGCCGAGCGCCAAACCGACAACTGCCCATCACCACCCTGGCGGGCGATGGCGCGAGCGGCAGTGGCCGCGTCCAGCAAGGCTGCCGGCACGATTTCGTCGGAATAGGCGAAACCGGTTTTTTCGCCGCTTACGGCCCGCACCCCGACGCCTTGATGAATGGCGTGACCGGCCTGTTTGACCTCGCCATCTTCCAGTGACCAGGATTCGGCTTGCCGGAGCTGAAAATACAGATCACCGCTATCGATGGCGTGACCCAGCAGACAACCCAGGGTTTTCTGTAAATCGTCCTCCCCCAAACCGGTGGGCGCGAGCAACTGTTGACGAGCGAGCGCGAGCGTAGCGGCGGCGGTCATGTCAACCTCACGTCGGTCACCCGATGTTCCAGGACCGGAAACTGGCGGCGAATCTGCTTTAGGCGTTCCGCATCAAATTCGCCCAGCACCACGCCCGGTCCCTGCGGCAGGCGACCGAGGATGTCTCCCCAAGGGTCGATGATGAGGCTATCGCCATAAGTCTCCCGGCCATTTGCGTGGCTGCCGCCTTGCGCCGCCGCCACCACATAGCACTGATTTTCGATAGCTCGCGCCCGCAGCAGTGTCTCCCAATGGGCCTTGCCGGTCGCAGCGGTAAAGGCGGCTGGCAGCGCCAAGACCGTCATCCCACCCACCGCCAACGCACGAAATTGCTCCGGGAAACGCACGTCGTAGCACACCGCCAAGCCGAGCGGCCCCAGTGGGGTATCGGCCACCACATACCGTTCACCCGGTTCAATGGTCGCCGATTCGGCGTAACGCTCGGCACTGCCCACCACCTGTACATCAAACAAATGCACTTTGTCGTAGCGGGCAACGGGCCGGCCTGTCGTGTCGAATAAGAGGCAAGCGGCCCGTACCCGATGATCACCACCCACCGCGTGCAGTGGAATCGTGCCGCCGACCAGCCATATGCGGTGCTTGGCGGCTTGTTCGGCCAGAAATGTTTGCAGCGGACCATCCCCAGCCCGTTCGCGCACGGCGACTTTATCGTCTTCACTGCGCCCCATCAGGGTAAAATTTTCTGGGAGAACCGCCAATTGCGCCCCGGCGTCGGCTGCTTGTGCCAACAGCATAGCGGCAGTCGCCAAATTCTCCGCCACGCTGGGACTAGAAACCATTTGAATGGCAGCCATCATCGGCATCGCATGACCTCCTCAATTCTCGCGGGTGACGCCGCCGCCATGCGAGATGAGCGGTTCCGGCAAGTAGTCCAGGACCGGCTGATCCCAAGAGCCTTTCAGGGCATAACGATAGCGGGTGGCTCGCTCAAGTCCCTTTTGCAGCACTCGCTCGGCAACAAACACCGCCGCACCGACCACTGGCCCCCCAGCGATGACGCCCGCGACGGGCAGCGCGGCACCATATCGGGGAACCACTGTGATGATCTGGTCATAGTCACGCGCGCGCAATCCCGCTCGGCCGTGCATTTCGATCCGTGCTGCCGGAGCTTCGATTGAGAGGTTATCGGTATGTGCTTGACTGGCCTGCAAGGTAAAATCGCCGGTGATCCGATCAAACGCCATGCCCGGCTGGAATACATCGCTGAAATCGAAATTGAGCCGTCGGGTCAAGTTCTGGACGTCCAACATCCCGATCATCCGCCCCAGTCCCGGATTGATATCGCGCAGTTGGCCGGGGCCGACAGTCAACTTCAGCGTACCAGCCACCCGATCCAGACTGAAATCAGCGATCTCTCCCTGCCAGGTGAGCGCTAATTCGGCGTGAGTTTCTCCACGGCTGACACCGTTCTCGGCATAGCCGAAGGTTGCCAGGACATCCCCCAGCGCGCGGCTTTCCAAAGTGGCGGCCAATCGGGCGAATTGGCTGCCGCCAACCCAGCGCCATTCGCCGCTGGCGTCGATCTGCTGACTCTCGCCCTTCAAGGCAACTTCGCTGAGCTTAATGCCCCCTACCATCGGCGTAGCGACTAATTTGAATTGGCCGAGCGGCACTTTATCGGTGCGAAAATCCGCCACGGTCAACGTCAGTGGGGGTACGCGACGTGGGTCCGCATCGCTGAAGGGTGCTTTGTCTGCCGTAGAGGCCGCTTTAGGGCCAATATATAATCGCTCCAGAGCGATCCGCACGGGCTGTTCCGGTGTCGGCTCATTCGGTAGCGTTACACTCCCAGCCAACGCCTCACTGTCACAATCGATCCGCATTCCGCCTTCTTGGGGGCTTGCCTGCACATGCACCGCCGCAAAAGAACGCCCACCGATCAGCAATTCATCGATTCGGACATCGACACTGTGCAAGAACTCCCAACCAGTCGTCTCTGCTCGGTTCTTACCCGCTGTCAGCGGCCGTGGTTTGTTGCGTGAACCCGTTGTTTCTTTGAGCGATGACAGGCCGGCGAACGCCAAATTCCAGTGCGGCAAATGCGCAATCACCGATAAACCGGGTCGTTCGGGTAATTTCGCCACACCGGTGTTGATGCGCAATTCGCCACGCTCGAAGCGCGGCTGACGTGGAAAATTGTCAAGCGCCAACAAAGCGCGCGCCGCTGGGCCATACTCCAGCGCCAAGTGAGCGCTTTTCCCTGACGCGACAGGGAACAACCGGGCTTTGAAGGGGCGAGTTTCGGCGGCGGCCTTGCCCAAAGGGGCCGGTAAGCGAACGGCAACGCCGCGCAAATCCGATGTAACTTCCAGGGTGAAGGGTGAACCGCTACGACCCTCACGTTGGGTAGGGACCGCTAGCGCGACCGTCAAGGCAGCCTTGCCGCTGATAGATGGCTCCAGGGCTGCGCCCGCCTCTCCCAGCAGATCTCGCAGCCCTAGACGACCTTGCAATCGCGTGCGCAGTTCGCGGCGCCCTTCCCGGCCGGTCGCCAGCTCCAGGCCGAACCGAATCGGTTCACCACGCCATAACGCCTGCACATTCTCGGCAACCAGGTCATTGTCAGTAAACTTCACGTCGCCGCGCACCCCATCGAAGCCGATATCCCAGGCCGGCAGGCGCACCTTATTGCCCACTAATCCGACAGTGCCATTAATCCGATTGGGGCGCGGGTCCAACGGAATGGCGAGATCCAGGTTAAGCGTGGTGGTGCCGTCAATCTGTAGATCCGGCAACTGCTCGGCCAGGGTGCGGCCCGCTGGGCTGTTCTCAAACGCCTGCCACATGGTGGCCCCCGGCCCCTTGGCGCGGCCTTCAACGGTCACGATGGCATCCGCCAGATCGTCGATCCGTACCACGAGATTTTCCACCACGCTATCGAGCAAGCGTCCCGCTTCCGTCTCTATCCGTAATGCCCGATTTCGGAAGGTGACCGCCAGTTTCCCATCTTCCAGTCGCGGCCAACCCGGTGTGTAATCGACCACTGCATTATCAACGCGAAACCGCGCCTCAAACAGTCCATTCCCGTCATCGAAGGGAAAGCGGGCCGGTACACCGCGCAACACCACATCCCCGGTTATCGAACCGGCGAGCAGTGCCTGATCCAGCCAAGCGACCGCACGGGTGGGCATCAACGCCGCCGGTAGATAGCGCCGCACGCGGGCCACCTGCAAATCCCCATAGCGACCTTTCACTTCAAGCGACGGCTCACCACTCGGCGGAATCGTCACGCTGCCGGTAAAGCGTGCGTTAAAATCTGCGTTGCTCAGCGCCAGACCATCACTCTCCAGACGCAGCTCACTACCGGAGCGGCGCCAAGTCACGGCACCGGCCAGCGTATCAAGCGTCACCGGCCCGCGCAGAACTTTCTCGGTATCGACCCGCAGCCGACGACTATCCAGCTCAAGGCGACCCCCCGTCGGCTCTATCGTCAGCGTACCGCCCACATTATCCAAGCCGGGTAAATCCCGAATCGGTCGCCAACTAAGACCCTTAAAGCGCGTGGTTACGGTGTAATCGGCCGCGTCCGAGCCAGCCTGAAAAGTGATCTCCGGCAGTTCGCCCCGTGGCTCAAGCGGAACCCACCAGGAGCGGGCGGCTTCGTCTAACCAGGGCGCCGCCCAGGCCCATAGATCCTGCACACGCAGCCCGCGCACGTTACCCTGCCAGCCTTGGTCGGTCCTCGCTAACTCGAATGTCGGCCCGGTAACTGCTTGCCCCTTCCCCTCCTTGATCTGGGCATTACCGCGCAATTGCCAGCCATTTTCCGTCTGTTGCCAGCCGAACTGGGCCTCAGTCTGCGGCGACCGCGCCAACGATGCTTTCAACGAAGCAGAACCCGGCTCGGTCGCCATCCTTGCCTCGTCCCATCGCAACGTACCGGTGAATCGGATCGGCTGCCAATCCCGCCAATCACCGCTGAGATCCAAGCTCGCTCGACCGCTAGGCAAGGCGACAGGCCATGGCCACCACGCCAGATTCATCCCGTCCGCTCGCAATTCAAAGGTCCCCCGCTCCCGTTGCGACGCCTCAGCGGCTTCCTCGCGCTCCACCACCAGTCGGAAGCGTTCCCCCAGCGCCGCCGGGAACGCCGCTGTAAAAGCAAAGCGGCGACCGCGTTCCGTCTGTTGCAGATCAAGATAAGGATCAAGGATTTCGAGAGAAGGACCATCAAGCCGGCGCACCGCCAGGCGTTCGCCAACGATTTCCAGTTGCGGCAGAGCGAACAGCCAGCGGGCCATATCGGGTAAATTTTTGGTGCTACCGGTGCCATCACCCTCCCCGAACAGGCGCAAAGCGCCGTCTGGCCCAGTTTCCAGGGTCAACCGCACGCCCTCTAACCGAACGCGACCGAGTACCGGCCGCTGTTGCCATAGGGAGTGCCATAAATCCAAGGCGATGATGGCTTGAGAAAAATGCGCTAGCACCGCATCGCGCTCTGGATCACACAGGCTGATACCCCGGAGTCGCAGGCCCAGCCGCCAACCGTCCCACAGCGCGCTCACGCTATCGATGCGCACCGGCAGGTGTAGATACTCACTGAGCGTTTGCCCCAGCGTATCCCGATAAGTGTCTAAGCGAGGCAGCCACCACCACTGGGCCAGCGCAGCCAGCGACAAAACCAGCAAGATGCAAGCTAAGGTCAACCAACGCAGCCAGCGCAGCAGCCGACGCGGTATGCTTTGCGAATGCCAGATCACATCAGCACCACATCATATTGCTCGCGGGTATAAAGCGTTTCCGCCTGAAATTTGATCGGCAGTCCGATGAACGCTTCGAGTTGCGCCACGCTATTCGACTCCTGGTCTAACATGGCATCGACGACCTCTGGCGCAGCCAGCACCACGAAACGGCGCGGTGCATACTGACGGGCTTCCCGTAACAGCTCGCGAAAGATTTCGTAACAGACTGTTTCAGCGGTCTTGATCGAACCCCGGCCATCGCACAACGGACAAGGTTCGCACAAAATTTGCTCCAAACTTTCGCGGGTGCGCTTGCGGGTCATTTCCACCAAGCCCAGCGGCGAAACCTGGGAAATGTGGCTCTTGGCCCGATCCTTCTCCAGATGCTTCTCCAAGGCTTTCAACACCGCCTGTTGATGCTCCTCGCTAACCATGTCGATGAAATCGAGAATAATGATGCCGCCCAGATTGCGCAGCCGGAGCTGTCGAGCGATGGCCGAGGCAGCCTCCAGATTGGTCTTGAAAATCGTCTCTTCCAGATTGCGATGGCCGACATAGGCGCCGGTATTGACATCAATCGTGGTCATCGCTTCAGTTTGATCGACGATCAGATAACCACCGGATTTGAGAGGAACTTTCTTACCCAGCGCCCGCTGGATTTCCTCCTCAATCCCGTACAGCTCAAAAACCGGTCGCTCACCCGGATAGTGCTCTAAACGTGGAACCATTTCCGGCACGAATTTATCGGCAAATTCCAGCATCCGCTGGCAGGTCTCCCGCGAATCGATACGGACTTTTTCCACACTGTCGCCGACGAAATCGCGCAAGACCCGCAACACCAGCGGCAAATCCTCGTACAAGGTGGCCACCCCGCTGACTTGCGTAATCCGTTCCTGGATAGAACCCCACAGCCGCAGCAAAAACTGCATATCAGCCCGCAACGCCCACGCTTCGATACCCTCGGCGGCGGTGCGCACGATGTAGCCACCGCCGAACTCGGTGCGGAAGAGATTCACCACTTCCTTCAGGCGCTGACGCTCGCGCTCACCATCGATTTTCACCGATACACCAGCGACTTCAGAATCGGCCAGAAACACGAGAAAGCGGGAGGGCAGCGTAATGTGAGTGGTGAGCCTCGCCCCCTTGGTGCCGATGGGGTCTTTGATCACCTGCACCACGACCTCCTGGTTCTCTCGCACCAGGTCGGTAATGGCCGAGGCCCGCTCACCGGTCTCGGTGATACTGTTTTGCCCCAGGATTTCGAGCCGGATATCCGACACATGCAGGAAAGCGGCTCGATCCAAGCCGATATCCACGAAGGCGGCTTCCATACCGGGCAAGACGCGCGCGATACGACCTTTATAAATATTGCCCACCAGGCCGCGCTTACCGGCCCGCTCAATCAGAATTTCCTGCAAAACGCCGTTTTCGACCACAGCCACCCGCGTCTCGCGCGGCGTGGCATTGATCAAAATTTCGTCGCCGGTGCCGCCTTCGGCGCGCGTGCTCATGCGATCCCTATCCCTGCTGGAAGGTTGATGGAGGCCAAAGGAGAATACCGAACTCCTGTAGCAATTCGACGGTTTCAAACAGCGGCAGCCCCATGACGCCCGAATAGCTGCCACGCAACTCCGCGATGAAGGCGGCCGCCCGCCCCTGAATGCCGTAACCGCCGGCTTTATCGGCCGGTTCGCCGCTATCCCAATAGGCCGCTCGTTCCGCCAAGGAGACTTCACGAAACCGGACCTGGCTTGCTTGGACCTTAAACGCATGACGCGTCGGCGTTGCCAGCGCCACCGCGCTCAGCACCGTGTGTTCGCGGCCGGATAACAAAGCCAGCATCGCCAGCCCTTCGTCCCGATCACGGGGCTTGCCGAGTACCGCATTATCCACGACCACCGCCGTATCAGCACCTAACACCGGCCAAAGTGTGCGCCGACCATGCACCTTCGCCACGCCGGCTTGTGCCTTGGCGAGCGCCAGACGCGCGACATAGGCCACCGGGGGTTCCGCAGATAACCCGCTTTCGTCAACCGTAACCGGCAGTACTCGATAGCAGACCTTGATCTGACGGAGCAGTTCGCGGCGACGGGGAGATGCGGAGGCGAGATAAACGCAAGCAGCCGACATATCAGGCGCGATGATACGGGTGGTTATGCAACAAACTCCATGCCCGATACAACTGTTCGGCAATCAGCACCCGCACTAAGGGGTGCGGCAGGGTGAGCCGCGACAGCGACCAATGCCGTTCCGCGCGAGCACGGCAGGGTGCGTCCAAGCCATCGGGACCGCCCACCAACAAGCTCACATCACGGCCGTCCCGTAACCAGCCGGTTAACTGCGCCGCCAGTTCCAGCGTGCTCCATTGCTGGCCGCGTTCGTCCAACGCAACCGGGCAAGAACCGCCCGGAATTGCTGCCAGCAGGCGTTCACCTTCTTCACGAACCGCGCGGCTGATATCAGCCTTCGGTCCCCGCTTGCCGGTAGAAATTTCGACCAAATGCAACGCACACTCAGGCGGCAAGCGTTCTGCGTACTCGGTGTAACCTGCCTTGATCCAGCCCGGCATTCGAGTGCCGACTGCGAGCAAATGAACTTTCATTGGTCCGCGACCCTGCGTCAGCCGCTCGCTCCATGACTGACGTTCGTGCGCTCGCGCAGCGACCAGAGCTTTTCCAGATTGTAGAAATCGCGGGTCTGCGGCAGCATGACGTGAACGATGATATCGTTCAAATCCACCAACACCCATTCGGCTTCGCGCTCGCCCTCGACGCCCAGTGGCTTATTGCCGGTTTGGCTGGCTTTTTCGACCACCTTATCAGCAATCGCTTTGACGTGGCGGGTGGAGGTACCGCTGGCCACCACCATCAGATCGGTGAAGCTGGCGACACCCCGTACATCCATGATTTTGATGTCCTGGGCTTTGATTTCTTCGAGCGCATCAACGACGAGTTTCTGTAAAGCTTCGAGTTGCATGGAATCTGATTTTTCCTCATTGGGGAGTAGGATTAGAAACAACAGGTGACCGGTAGAGTGCGTGGTTGTGGATATGCGTGAGCACCGCTTCCGGCAAGAGATAACGAGCCGATTGGCCGCGCGCCAGCAAAGTACGCACTTGCGTGGCGGAAATCGCTAATTGCGTGACCGGCTGCAACAGGATCGAGCCAGCCGACCGTTCATGCAATGCAAGAGAGTCGTCCAACAGACGTGGCGCTACGAATGCTTCCAACTCGGATGGCAAAACCAGGGACGCACCCGGTCGCTGCATCACCACCAGATGGGCAAGGTCGGTCAACTCCCGCCAGCGGCGCCAAGTGGTCAGTTCCCGAAATGCGTCACTGCCGAGGATCAGGCACAGCGGGACGGTCGTGCCGATTTCCTCGCGTAGCGAAGCCAACGTGTCCACCATGTAAGATGGCCCCGGCCGGCGCAATTCTCGGTCATCCGCCACAAAACCTGCCTGTCCGACCGTCGCCAGCCGCACGAGTTCCAGACGTTGTTCAGCCGTAATCGATGGGGTATCGCGATGGACTGGAATCCGACAGGGAATGAAACGGACCTCGCTCAGCTCTAGCGTTTCCAACAATTCCAGCGCCGGTCGCAAATGGCCGTAATGAATGGGATCGAAAGTGCCTCCGAAAACGCCGACCGGGCGCAACGCTGGAGGCATCAAGTCCACCTGTGAACCGGTGAAAAGCGGATCGCTGGCACGGCAGCGATTTCAGCAACGCAAATGGCCATCACCCAGCACTACGAATTTCAGAGTGGTCAATCCCTCAATCCCGACCGGTCCCCGCGCGTGCAGCTTATCGGTGCTGATGCCGATTTCTGCACCGAGACCATATTCACCGCCATCGGCGAAACGAGTCGAGGCATTGACCATCACCGAACTGGAATCGACTTCGCGCAGAAAGCGCCGCGCTCGACTGTAATCCTCGGTCATGATGGTATCGGTATGCGCAGAGCCGTAGAGCGCAATATGATCTATCGCCGCATTCATATCCTCGACGACTCGGATTGCCAGAATCGGCGCGAGATATTCGACGTACCAATCGTCCTCGGTCGCAACATTCACGTCGGGGATAAGATCGCGGGTCCGTGCGCAGCCGCGCAACTCCACACCAGCCTCCTGATACATCCGGCACAGGACAGGTAAGACGCGCTCGGCGATTCCTTCCGCCACCAGCAGGGTTTCCATCGTGTTGCAGGTGCCGTAGCGCTGGGTTTTGGCGTTAAAAGCCACCGCGATGGCTTTTTCAAGGTTGGCGCGGTCGTCGATATAGACGTGACAGACCCCATCCAGATGCTTGATGACCGGTACTCGCGCCTCACGGCTGATCCGCTCGATCAAGCCTTTGCCGCCGCGCGGCACGATGACATCGACATACTCGGCCATGCGGATCAATTCACCGACGGCGGCACGGTCAGCCGTATCAATCACTTGCACCGCATCAGCCGGTAGCCCGGCGGCGGCCAGGCCCTGCTGGATACAGGCCGCAATCGCACGATTGGAATTGAGCGCCTCAGAACCGCCACGCAGAATGGCGGCATTGCCCGCTTTCAGGCACAACGCGGCAGCATCGGCGGTGACATTCGGCCGCGATTCGTAAATGATACCGATAACGCCCAGCGGCACCCGCATCCGGCCGACCTGGATACCGGACGGCCGGTATTTGAGATCGGTGATTTCACCCACCGGATCGGCCTGAGCAGCGACCTCGCGCAAGCCTTGCGCCATAGCGCGAATGCCTTTGGGCGTCAGTTCCAACCGGTCGAGTAACGCTGGCTCTAAACCGGCCGACCGCCCGGCGCCCATATCCAGTTGATTGGCGGCACGCAAGCTTGCCTCCGCCGCTTCCAACGCATCCGCGATGGCGTGCAAGGCCGTGTCTTTACTGCGCGTTTCGGCACGGCCGACGCTGCGTGCGGCGGCGCGGGCGCGCTGGCCAACCTCAGTCATGTAGCGCGTGATAGCGCTGGAAGTATCCACGTTCGTATTCATCGTTAGGTAACCCAATGGCCGACCCGGCCTACCGCATCGGCGATGATTGCTCAATCTGTTCGGTCAATAACTCCAAACCCGCCAGCCGCAAACCGTTCGTTAGCAACTCACCCCAAGCTGAACCCGGTTTAATACCCTTGATAACCTGGTCGGTTCGGGCGCAATCGCGCAGCAACTGCCGACAATCAGCCAAAGTCAACCGCTGCATGGCTTGCCGAAGCAACGGCTTGCGCTTTTCCCAGATTTTCTGCTCGGCCAGCCCCGCCTCCAACGCCTGCCCTTGGCTGCGCGCGAACGCCATCGTCGCCAACCGACGGACTTCCTGATGCAGCGCCCAGTTGACCAGCACCGGTTCGACCCCTTCCTCGCGCAACCCGTTCAGAATCCGCGTCACCCGGTCGGCCTGTCCGAGCAGGCCAGCATCTACAAAATCATAGATGCTATAGCGGGCGCTGTCGTCAACCGCCGCCAATACGGCTGGTAACGTCAATTGACGATCCTCAGTGAGGAGCAGCAGTTTTTCGATGTCCTGCGCGGCAGCGAGCAGGTTGCCCTCGACTCGTTCGGCCAGCAGCGTGACGGCATCGGCGGTAGGATTCAGACCACGATCCCGCAGCCGCCGCTCGATCCAACCGGGTAATTGCCGTGAATCCAAGGGCATAGCGGCGATAACCACGCCGGCTTGATCCAACGCCGTGAACCAGCGACTTTTCTGGGTATTCCAGTCCAGTTTACCGGCTGTCACCAGCAAGACGGCATCCTCGGCTAGACGGGCGGCATAATCGGCCAAAGCTTTGGCACCCGCATCGCCTGTTTTAGCGTTATCCAGCCGCAATTCCAGCAAGCGCCGGTCGGTGAACAACGAAGGACTAGCGGCCAGGCGAGCTAACACGCCCCACTCGAAGCCGGTTTCCACCGTTAAGCATTGCCGCTCAGCATAGCCCCGCTCGCGCGCGGCAAGGCGAATGGCATCAGCGGCCTCCAGTACCTGCAATGGCTCTTCACCAAACACCAAATACAAGGGCGCCAGGTTTTTGCGCAGATGCCCAGCCAACTGGTCGGGGCGTAACCTCAAGGCTTGACCGCCTGCAAGCGCCGGACGATCTGCCAAGCCAGATCATCAACCATCGTGTCCACCATGGATTCCTGCGCATTTTCGAAGCCAAGTACACGGTTTTCGTCGAACAGCAACATGCGGTTAGCGCTGATACCTTCGGTCGGAATCAGCACCTTGCCATTGACGAGCTTCAACTCGTAAGCGGCGCTATAAGCGACGAAATGCTCACGCTTGATATCGAGCCTATCCGCTGCCACCGTGCGCCGGCCACTACCTTCGTTCAGGATGGTGAGGATAGCCGTCGCCTGGGTGGGATCGGGCGTGATGGTGACACCGCTGCCCGCTAGCGCGAGACGGAGTTTGCGGTTCAGGGCACCCGGTGGCATCCCGATACCCTGCTGGCTCTGGACATAGATCGCACGCAACTCCGGCGGCCATTCCACCTGACCACGCAAGTGGAACCCACAACCTACAACCAACAGAACCGTTACGGTCAAAGCCACTGCCATGAACCGACTCATCACCGTACCCTCAACACACCAGGTTGACCAGCTTGCCGGGGACAATGACGATCTTCCGCACTGGCCGCCCTTCAACGAAACGCTGCACGTTAGGCTCATCTTGCGCGGCTTGTTCGATGGCGGTACGGTCCGCATCGACCGGTACGTCGATCTGGCCGCGCAGCTTGCCGTTGACCTGGACGACCAAGCTGACCAACGAGCGGGCGAGCGCCGTTTCCTCCGGCTTTGGCCACGCGGCGCTCAAGACATCAGCGCCATAGCCTAATTCGCGCCACAAGGTGTGGGTGATGTGCGGGACAATGGGCGATAACAACCGCAATAAGAGGCTCATCCCCTCGCGGCGCACCGTGTTGGCTACTGCCCCATTGCCGTCGATCCGTGCTAGCGCATTCAGCATCTTCATGCCGCCGGACACCACGGTATTGAACTGATGGCGCCCGAAGTCGAACAACGCTTGCCGCAGCGCTTCGTGAATTTCGCGCCGTGCAGTTCGCAGCGATTCATCCAGTACGACGGCATCGACCACACCAGCGGCGCGGATAGCCTCCTGCTGCTCAGCGGCATAGACCCATAGCCGTCGCAAGAAACGGTAGGCACCCGCCACACCGGTATCAGACCATTCCAGCGCCTGTTCCGGCGGGGCAGCAAACATCATGAATAACCGAGCGGTATCCGCGCCGTATTGTTCGATCAAGGTCTGCGGGTCCACGCCGTTCTTGCGGGATTTAGACATGGTGCCGATGCCGCCGTATTCGACCGGCTGGCCATCGGCAACCGCCGTAACCTTCGTCACCCGACCCTGATCGTCGCGGCTCATTTCTACATCGGCAGGCGGATAGTAAGTAATACCGCCTTTTTCACCTTTGCGGAAAAAGATGTGGTTGAGCACCATGCCCTGGGTCAGCAGATTGGCGAATGGCTCGGAAACCCTGGTTAACCCCAGATCACGCATGACCTTGGTCCAGAACCGGGAATACAGCAGATGCAGGATGGCGTGCTCAATCCCACCGATGTATTGGTCCACCGGCATCCAGTAATCGGCCCGCGCGTCCACCATGGCATCAGCGCCGGGTGTCCCGTAACGGAAGAAGTACCAGGATGAATCCACGAAGGTATCCATGGTATCGGTCTCACGCCGGGCCGGCTGGCCGCATTGCGGACAGGCACAGTTGAGAAATTCGGGATATTTGTTAAGCGGGTTGCCGGACCCATCCGGGACCAGATGTTCTGGCAACACCACCGGCAACTGCTCCTCCGGCACCGGCACCGCGCCGCACGCCGCGCAGTGAATGATCGGAATGGGTGTTCCCCAATAGCGCTGCCGAGAAATGCCCCAATCGCGCAACCGCCAAGTGACTTTCTTCTCACCCAAATCGAAGACGTTCAAATCGGACGCGATGGCATCGACGGCTTCATCGAAAACAAGACCGTCGTATTTGCCGGAATTGATACAGACGCCATGCTCGGCGTAGGCATCGCGCCACGGTTCAGGCGTCTCAGCACCGGCGCTGGTGTGGATGACCGGCTTGATCGGCAAGCCGAATTGATGGGCAAAGGCGAAATCGCGTTCGTCGTGGGCGGGAACTGCCATCACCGCACCCTCGCCGTAGCCCATCAGCACGTAATTGGCAACCCACAGCGGCAAGGATTCGTCGGTGAGCGGATGAGTAACGGTCAAACCCGTGGGCATCCCCTTTTTTTCCTGGGTTGCCAGTTCGGCCTCGGTAACGCCGCCGCGTCGGCATTCCTCAATGAAAGCGGCGAGTTCGGGATTGCTTTGCGCGGCGTGTAGCGCCAGCGGATGTTCCGCTGCGACGGCGACATAAGTCGCGCCGAGCAGAGTATCCGCGCGCGTGGTGAACACCCAAAGAATGCCGGATTCGCCCTCATCCCCGGCCTCTTTCCCGGAGGGCGAGGAGGATAACCGGTACGGGAAGCCGATGCGCACTCCGTAGCTCTTACCGATCCAGTTTTTCTGCATCAGCTTGACCTGTTCCGGCCAGCCGGGCAGCTTGTCGAGTTCGGTCAGCAATTCCTCGGCATAGCGGGTGATCGCCATGTAATACATTGGAATCTCGCGTTTCTCGACCAGCGCACCAGTGCGCCAGCCGCGCCCGTCGATCACCTGCTCATTGGCGAGCACGGTCTGATCCACTGGGTCCCAATTCACCACGCCGGTTTTCAGATAGACGACACCTTGTTCCAGCATCCGCAGAAACAGCCATTGATTCCAGCGGTAGTAGTCCGGCTGGCAAGTCGCCAGTTCACGATCCCAGTCCAGGGCGAAACCCAGCGACTGGAGCTGTTTTTTCATGTAGGCGATGTTGTCGTAGGTCCATTGCGCCGGGGCGACGCCGCCCGCCATCGCAGCGTTTTCAGCGGGCAGGCCGAACGCATCCCACCCCATCGGCTGCAACACATTCTTACCCAGCATTCGTTGATAGCGGGTAATGACATCACCGATTGTATAATTGCGAACATGCCCCATGTGGAGCCGTCCACTGGGATAGGGGAACATGCACAGGCAGTAGTATTTCTCGCGCCCTGGCTCTTCGCGCACGGCGAAGGCCCGGTGGTCGTCCCAATAGCGCTGCGCTTCCGCTTCAATAACTTGCGGATTGTAAGACTCGGTGATCACGGCGATTCCCTGGCTTCAAAACGAAGTTTGCTAAGATAACACAACTTGCTTTAGGCTTATCGCAGATTCTGGGCGGTTGCAATGAGCAGGCTCTAACCGGAGTAGTAAGCAACATGGAAGGCACATCGTGTTGACACCGCCTATTTATAATTACCGTATTACCGTGTTGAATGGTCGGACAGCAAAAACCTGAAAATGGACTCTAAAAAATCTTGAGAATTGATATTTCTTCTTTGCCAAAAAATAAGCTTTTATGCTAAAAAGAAAGATTTGGTTCATTCTAGTTGGCGGATCTGCCGCTCTGCTTTACTTAGTTCTTGCTACTCTATTATTTGAATTCCTTAATTTACCAGAATGGTTGGCTAGCGCTATTGCATGGACTCTCTGTATTATTCCTGCTTATTATGGACAAAAAACACTAACTTTCAATTCGCAATCCGATCATAGAACTGCTTTTCCACGATATTTGATTTCCCAAATTATCGCAATAATATTATCTGCTATTCTATCTTTTATCCTAAGCCATTTAACAACTACCCATCATATAGTAATATTCATCACAGTTGTTTTGCTAGTGACTAGTACTAGCTATCTATTTCAATACTTTTGGGTTTTTAATCACGACAAAACATAATCCCATCATTATAATTTATTATCCTTAGACTCACCTGCTATTTAAGGATCAACCTTTTGAGTAACATTTACTCATCGAAAAACATCAAACATAGTGATTCTTTTGCAAACCAAATCTAGTTTATGAGGGAGCACTTCCAAGTGGCTAAAAGAGACTTTTCATACCATATCCAATCTCTAGTTTTTGATTGAATTTCACATTAAAAATCTTTTAATTTTATTGGATATCAAAACTCTCTTAGAGCAATCATTCTTTACACTTTAGATACCACTTTCATACTGAGGAAGATAATTCAGATAATGGTTCAATATGACTTAAAGGCTATAGCTCAAAGATTATTATTACTTAACTCACCTATACTTATATAGGGTTTTTGGGTAGAAAAGCAATCTAACCAATACTTTTTGGGAGTCGGCAAGAAGCCGAAGCAAATAACCATGAATAAAATTGAGCTTTCTATCATTATGCCTTGCCTGAATGAGGCAGAAACAATTGGGCGTTGCATTGAAAAAGCCAAGCACTGGCTTGAACAATCGGGTGTTATAGGAGAAATCATTATTGGTGATAATGGTTCAACCGATGGTTCTCAGGACATTGCAGTGAGTTACGGCGCACGAATTATTGATATTCCACAACGTGGTTATGGTGCTGCGCTTTTTGGCGCAACGATGGCGGCGCAGGGTAAATACATCATTATGGGCGATTCCGATGATAGTTATGATTTCAGCAATCTTTCGCCGTTCCTGGAAAAGCTACAAAGCGGCTATGACCTAGTAATGGGTAATCGCTTCAAAGGTGGTATTCAAGCTGAAGCAATGCCATGGAAAAACCGCTATATCGGCAACCCATTACTAACCGGGATTGGCCGGTTATTATTTAACTCTCAAATAGGCGATTTTCACTGCGGCTTACGCGGGTTTTCTAAGGTTGCTTTTATGCGTATGGATCTACATACGACTGGGATGGAGTATGCCTCAGAAATGGTAATTAAAGCTGCTCTATTAGGGATGCAGATTGCTGAAGTTCCTACCACCTTAAGCAAGGATGGGCGTTCGCGTCCCCCACATCTTCGCCCGTGGCGCGATGGATGGCGTCACTTACGATTTATGCTGCTATTCAGCCCACGTTGGCTGTTTATCTATCCGGGTATAGCTATTTCTTTGCTCGGATTAGTGTTATTTATTTTGTTGCTTAAGGGACCTATTCAGATTAACAAAGTTTATTTTGATATTCATACCATGGTCTTTGCTGGCATAACGACATTAATTGGATATATGTTACTGGTATTTGGTTCAATTACCCGGATTATTGGCATTAGCTTGGGCTTGCTACCACCTAAGCGCATACTGGATTATCTATCAGGAAAACCTATTCTTGAGATAGGTAGCCTACTGGGTGTTATTTCTATGTTAACTGGTTTTTTTTATGGGATAACAGCGATTATCGAGTGGGGCAGCACCCACTTTGGTACGCTTGATCCAACAATAACTATGAGAACGGTCTTGCTTTCAGCCATGAGTATATTATTTGGATTTATTACATTGATTTTCTCAATTATCTTCGGATTTATCACCATACCGACAGATCATGGGAATCCTCCCAACAGAAATAATAATCAGGGCGATTGAATAACTCAGGATAGCTTATAGGTACCATATGAAACGCATAGCCTCGCCCTATCCAATAGTTATAATTTTATTTATCTTAACCAAACTATGGCTAGTTTCAGATCAAGGTTTGGTAGCATTCGCTCATGCAGCCCATGATGACTTACTCTTTGTTCGTTTAGCTAATTACCTAATACAATTAGAGTGGCTAGGGCCTTATGATAATCTTACCTTAATTAAGGGGCCTTTCTATCCTCTGTGGATAGCAACCACCTTCTTAATTGGAATACCTTTGCTGCTATCACAGCATCTGCTTTATATTGCAGCCTGCCTCATCACTGAGCGTGCTTTACAATCCCTTTTTATCGAAAAACCCTGGCGTATTATTATCTTTATTTTCTTGCTGTTTAATCCAGTAACTTTTACTTGGGAAATGACCCGTGTTTTACGGGAAAGTCTTTATCCAGGACTTACTTTATTAATAGTTGCGTCTACTATCCTTCTTTTCACACATCGACATAGACCGACCTCTCAGTCAGCAGGTTGGGCATTGGTCTGTGGCTTGTCGATAGCTGCCTTTTGGCTAACTCGAGAAGAAGGGATCTGGATTCTACCCTTTCTGGTTCCTATCATCCTCTGGATTATAACCGCTCTATTCACGAAGCCCCGAAACTGGTGCACAATTCTCATTGTGGCTATACCGGTCTTAATGCCCTTACTTGCAATCCAAGCTGTTTCTATGATAAATCTGGTACATTATGGGATCTTCACCACGGTGGAACTAAAAACACCAGAACTTAAAGCAGCATATGGGGCACTGACCCGGGTGCGGCCAGTAGAACACAAATCTCAAGTTCCTGTAACCAAAGAGACCCGATTGCGTATTTATCAAGTCAGCCCAGCTTTTTCTGAATTACGTCCTTACTTTGAAAAAGAGGGTTTCTGGACTGTTGAAACCATATTAAAGGATAACAACCCCTCATACTCCAAAGAAATTAAAGGGGGATGGTTTATATGGGCACTACGAGACGCAGTAGCTGAGGCTGGATATTTTAAATCAGGTGCCCAAGCCGCTCAGTTTTTCCAACGATTGGCTGATGAAGTCAATGCCGCTTGCCAAGCACAAAAACTTGATTGTTTGGCTGAACGTGCCAGCTTGATGCCACCCTGGCAATTTGAATACCTGGCGCCCACTATTCAAAACTTCATTTCTGGCCTCCGTATGCTGATAACGTTTTCGGAGATACCCGTAGAACCTTTTATTAGCATGGGACCCAATGATAATTTATTGATGTTCCAAGATTTGACTCGGGAGCACCTATCTACATGGCCTCTAAAAGTTAAAGGCTGGGTAGTTCACGCATCAGATAAAAAATTGACCGTCACAATGGTTGAGCCATCTTATAATGCCACAACCTCTTCAGCACAGCTTGAGGCCAGCCCCGATGTCTATCAGCATTTTCTACGTGAAAATCGAGAGATCCCAAGTGCCAATAATGCACGTTTCGAAGTTTCAGGTTATTGTATTGATACCTGTCTACTCCGAATTTTTGACGGCAACAAACAACTCGCTGAAGTTCCGTTAAAAAAAGGACAAACCACATGGTTTGCTGATCCTTTATGGATTTTTATCGATAAAATCTCAAGCTACTCTGTGTTACCACGGCAAGCTCAGCTTGAAAAAATCAAGCTCTCATTACGCAAAAAAATCGCCACAACCTATCAGCTAACTATACCCATCTTTGCTCTGATAACAATTATCATATTCAGTATTTGGTCATTTCATTCGATCAAGACTCGAACATTAACAGCAATGGGGTTTATCGCACTAAGTATTGCTGCTGCAATCTGTACACGTCTCCTAATACTGGCTATTATTGAATCCACTTCATTTACAGGAATAACGCCCCGTTATTTAGCCCCCCTTTATCCTATGACATTGCTCTGCGCTAGCCTGTTCATTATTGATGCGCTACACGAGATAGAAATCCTAAATCTCTATCGCCACTTGAGATCATGGCTTAAAATCGAATAGTTGTAGCTGGGTGATTAAACCCTAACTGTAATAGAATTAATATTAATAGCTCCGTTTATCTGTCATACTGTGTATGGAATTGGATATTCTGTTTTGATTTACTACCCTCTTTTCTTTCCGCTTTTCCGTTAGTGCCAATGCAAATCATACGCGAGGCTATCCACCTGTGAACGAGCAGCCCCCACAACGCCCTACTCTCAGCTATCGCGACGCCGGCGTCGATATCGACGCCGGCAACCAATTGGTGGATCGTATCAAACCGCACGCCCGCCGCACGATGCGACCCGGCGTACTGGGAGGATTGGGTGGCTTTGGTGCGCTGTTTGAACTGCCGCTGGATCGCTACCGCCAACCGATACTGGTGTCCGGTACCGATGGGGTCGGCACCAAACTGAAACTGGCGCTGGAATTAGACCGACACGACACCATCGGCATTGATCTGGTAGCAATGTGCGTCAACGACGTGCTGGTGGTCGGCGCCGAACCTTTATTCTTTCTGGATTATTACGCCACCGGCAAATTGGATGTCGAGGTCGCGGCGACTGTCATCAAGGGCATCGCCGATGGCTGTGAGCAGGCGGGCGCAGCGCTGGTCGGTGGGGAAACTGCCGAAATGCCAGGGATGTATCAGGCGGGCGATTACGATTTGGCCGGTTTCTGTGTCGGGGTGGTCGAGAAAGCGAAGATCATCGATCCTCGCCGGGTCCAAGTCGGTGATGTACTACTCGGCCTGGCTTCTTCTGGGCCGCATTCCAACGGTTATTCGCTGATCCGCAAAATTCTGGCGGTCAGCGGCGCGGATCTCAGCCAGCCGTTTGCCGACTCCACCCTCGGTACGGCTTTGCTCGCACCAACCCGCATTTACGTCAAACCGATCTTGCAATTACTGACAGAGATTAAGGTCCACGCTATCGCCCACATCACCGGTGGCGGCTTGACCGAGAATCTACCGCGCGTGCTGCCAGCAGATACCAAGGCCGTCATCAATACCGCCAGTTGGCAGCGGCCAGCCGTCTTTCAATGGCTGCAACAGCACGGCAATGTAGCCGCTACGGAAATGTGGCGCACGTTCAATTGTGGGGTGGGGTTGGTGGTGTGCATCGCGCCCGATGCAGTTGATAGAACACTGGCTTTATTGCGCGGTGCGGGTGAAACCGCTTGGCAGCTAGGCAAAATCGTAGCGGATCAAGGTGCGCCGGTTGTGGAGTTCGAACCGTGAGTGAAATCCGCAAAATCCGGCTAGTGGTGTTGATTTCCGGTCGGGGCAGCAACTTGCAAGCGATTTTGGATCAAGCGGCCAGCGGTGCATTGCCGGTGGAAATCGCTGTCGTCATCAGCAACCGACCCGGCGTTCAAGGGCTGGAACGCGCACGGCAAGCCGGCATTGCGGCGCTGGCGTTGGATCACAAATTATTTCCCGACCGACCGGCATTTGAAGCAGCCTTGATCGATTTGATCGACGGCCATCAGCCAGATTTGGTGATCCTAGCGGGCTTCATGCGGGTACTGACCGCCGGCTTTACTGAACATTATCGGGGCCGGTTGCTCAATATCCATCCGTCGCTGTTGCCGAAATTCCGGGGATTGCACACCCACGAACGCGCCATCGCCGCTGGTGAAACCGAACATGGTGCCAGTATCCATTTTGTCACCGCTGAACTGGATGGCGGTCCAGTCATCGTCCAGGCGCGCGTACCGGTGCTGCCAGACGACGATCCCGACACGCTGGCGGCGCGGGTGTTGGCACAGGAACATCATCTGTACTCGCAAGCGATTCACTGGTTTGCCGAAGGACGGCTGCGCTTGAGTGGTGAGCAGGTTTGGTTTGATGGCAAACCGCTGGATCAACCGTTGCGGTTAGAAAATGCCCATACGCTGGATTAAGGCCCTTTATCCAACGGCCCATCACCGCCGATCCGGCTCGGTGTCGGGCCGCTTTGATGCTTGTATTTGGCGTCTTGGCGTTTGGAATAAGGACGCATTGCCGGACCAGTTAACGTTTCGAAGCTGATGGCGCAAATCGCCATCCCAGGGCGCAAGGCCAAGGGTAATTTGCCGCTGTTATAGCACTCCAGCACGATAGCTCCGCTCCAGCCAGGGTCGATGCGATGGGCAGTAACATGCACCATTAATCCCAAACGCGCCAGACTGGAGCGGCCATCCAGCCAGCCGACCAGATCATCTGGCACAGTGATGGTTTCGGCGGTGGCGGCGAGAGCTAGTTCACCGGGGTGGATGAAAAACGCTTCATCGGGAGCAATTTTAATCTCCTTGCTCATGATCCGGTTGATCGCCTGATCGACCTCCTCACGCGGCCCGCTAAGATCAATGTAGGGTGCGGCATGGTCGTTGAAGACTCGGAAGCGGTTGCCAAGGTGTAAATCCACGCTCACTCCGTTGATTCGACCAGGCACAGGTCGCGGCTCAATACGGATTTTGCCCTCATCCAGATGGCGTTCGATATCACGGTCGCACAAGCGCACAAGTACCCTCCCCTAAAAATGCGAGACGCGGCCTAAAGCCGCGCCCCAATTCAACTGCATCGACAAGGCTATTCAATCATCATACCAAGGCTGGGGGCGCGGAGGCCAAGGCCCAAAAGCCGGTCGTGGCTCCGGCCGATGGGAATACCAGGGCCGCTGCGGTGGTGGTGGCGGAAAGTCTCGATAAGCGTACCGTTGCAAGCGATAAACAGGCCGCATGGTCGTGCATACCCGCTTAACCGTGCGACCGTTGATGGTCGTGACATTGCATTTGGTCAGTGCCCACGTTTCTTCAACCGGCAGCGCAAACAACCCTGCGACGGCCAATGTCATTAATCCAGCTTTGAGTATTTTCATAGTAACCTCGACTTGCGTGATATGAAGATTTACCAACTTCACAGTCACAATAAGCCAGGCAACCTTTACACATTCTGAACCATTTTCTGGAAAATTTGTGTTTGTAATCTATTCAGGCTGAGCTTCGTTATTCGTTCAATGGACAGATTCAGCTTGTACCGTTAAAAAAAAGCGCGGCCGAAGCCGCGCCTAGTAATTGCTAACGAAGGGTATTACCAACGCCCTCTGGCGGGTCGGCAATTGCGGTATCTGGCGCCATCGCGCCAATAGGTCCTGCAAACAACCCGATGGTCATAACCCCGATAGCCATAACCCCGATAGCCATAACCCCGATAGCCATAGCGGCGAGAATCCGGTCGATAATCGTTGTCACGATAGGCTGGCCGAGTAGTGCAAATCCGCTTGTGAACACCATGGGTGTAAACGTCCCGGCAGCGAGTCACCGCTTCAGCCTCATTCACCGGCAAAGCAGCGCCGCCGACAAATAATGCCAGCAAGCCAGCGGTCGTAATGGCTTTCATCAATTTCATTGCGATTCCTCCAGATGACATCAGAAAAATGCCGATTGACGCAATCAAGGCGGATCAAAATACGACAGCAAAGCTTTACGTATTCTGAATGACAATATTAGGAAACTTATGGCTGTAATTCTTGGCCTGACGTGACAACCAGGCTGCGGCACGCCGGGCGATCTCTCGATACAGGCCCGCGATGCGGCTATCCGGTTCCGCGATCACCGTCGGTTGGCCACAGTCAGTTTCGGCGCGAATCCGGATATCCAATGGCAAAGAGCCGAGAAACGGGACTTTGTATTGCTCCGCCATCCGCTGCCCGCCGCCCTCGCCGAAGATATGTTCCTCATGGCCACACTGCGAGCAGATATGGGTGCTCATATTTTCGACGATACCCAATACCGGCACTTCCACCTTTTCAAACATTTTCAAGCCACGCCGGGCATCCAACAGCGCGATATCTTGGGGGGTCGTCACAATGATCGCCCCGCTGACTGGCACTTTTTGCGAAAGGGTTAGCTGAGTGTCGCCGGTACCAGGCGGCAGATCGATGACCAAATAATCCAGTTCCTGCCAGCGCGTGTCACGGAGCAATTGCTCCAGGGCCTGGGTCACCATCGGCCCACGCCATACCATCGGCGTATCCTCTTCAATCAAATAACCAATCGACATCGATTGAATACCGTGACTTACCACCGGGTTGAGCGACTTGCCATCCGGGGATTGCGGGCGGGCGGTGGCGCCTAACATGCGCGGCTGGCTAGGGCCGTAAATATCGGCATCCAGCAAACCGACCACAGCCCCTTCGGCCTGGAGCGCCAGGGCCAGGTTAACCGCCGTGGTGGATTTGCCGACCCCACCCTTGCCGGAAGCGACGGCGATGATGTTCTTGACACCCGGCAACGGTTTCAAACCCTTTTGCACCTCGTGGGACACAATCTTGCTGTCGATCTTGATCGCCGAGTCGGTAATGCCAGGCAATGCCACCAGCCGCTCGCGCAGAGTCACAATCAGCGTGTCCCGATAGCCGGCCGCCGGAAAACCCAGTTCGAGATCCACCTCAACGCGAGTTCCCTCAATTCGGATACCCTTGACGCACTTGGCAGCGATCAAATCCTGTTCTAGATAAGGATCTACGTAGCCCTTGAGGGCGGTTTCCACATCGGCGCGCGTTACCGCGGTCATAGTCAATTCCTCGTTGCTTGGCAAATGGTGTGTTTTGGAATCTGGCTATCGCGTAGCGAGCGTCAAGATGACAGCGATACCGGAATGCTGCTAACGTAGCGACCTTTCCGAGCGACCGCAACCGTCCGTGCCATGAGCGACCCCAGCATCCGCCGTATCCTTGTCACCAGTGCCCTACCCTACGCCAACGGCCCCATTCATATCGGTCATCTGGTCGAATACATTCAGACCGACATCTGGGTTCGCTTCCAGAAACTGCGTGGCCATGAATGTTATTACGTCTGCGCCGATGATGCTCACGGTACCCCGATCATGTTGCGCGCCGAACAAGACGGCCTCAGCCCGCAACAACTCATCGACCGGATCTGGCAGGAGCACCGCGCCGACTTCGCCGATTTCCTGATCGAATTTGACAACTATTATTCGACACATTCACCGGAAAATCGCCATTACGCTGAATTGATTTATCGTCGGCTGGATCAAGCTGGCCACATCACTCGACGGGTGATCACCCAAGCCTATGATCCAGAAAAACAAATGTTCCTGCCGGATCGCTTCATCAAGGGTGAATGCCCGCGCTGCGGTACGGCTGATCAATACGGCGACAGTTGCGAACAGTGCGGTGCCACGTATTCCCCGACCGATCTGAAAAACCCGCGTTCGGTCATTTCCGGCGCCACACCGACCCTCAAGGAGTCCTTGCATTTCTTTTTCAAGCTCGCCGATTTTGAGACGATGCTGAAAGAATGGATCAGCAGCGGCACCATCCAACCACAGATGGTCAACAAACTCAACGAGTGGTTTACCGCCGGCCTACAGGAATGGGACATCTCCCGCGATGCGCCGTACTGGGGCTTCGAGATCCCCGATGCGCCCGGTAAATATTTCTACGTCTGGCTGGACGCGCCCATCGGCTATATGGCCAGTTTCCAAAACTATTGCGACCGCGTTGGGCTGCACTTCGACGATTTTTGGCGGCCTGACAGCACCGCTGAGGTCTATCACTTCATCGGTAAGGATATTGCCTATTTCCATATCCTGTTCTGGCCAGCGGAGTTGACTGGGGCTGGCTTCCGTAAGCCGACTGCGGTGAATTGTCACGGTTTCCTGACCGTGGACGGGCAAAAGATGTCGAAATCGCGCGGCACGTTCATCAAAGCCCGCACCTTTCTCAACCATCTCAGACCAGAAGTCCTGCGCTATTACTTCGCCAGCAAGCTGAACGACGGCATTGATGATCTTGACTTGAATTTTGAGGACTTCGTGCAGCGGGTCAACAGCGATCTGGTCGGTAAACTGGTCAACATCGCCAGCCGGTGTGCCGGTTTCATCACTCGGCGCTTCGACGGTCGGTTAGCCGATACCTTGGCAGAGCCGGGGCTTTATGCCGAATTCACCGCCGCCGGTGAATCCATCGCCCAGGCTTACGAAGGACGGGAATTCGGCCGAGCCATGCGCGAGATCATGGCGTTGGCCGACCGCGCCAATCAATACATTGATGAAAAGAAGCCGTGGGTCTTGGCAAAGCAACCGGCAGCGGCAACTGAAGTTCAGGCGGTATGCAGCATGGGCCTCAATCTGTTCCGGCTGTTGATGCTCTATCTCAAGCCGGTATTGCCGGGCATCGCCGGCCAGGTTGAAGGATTCTTGCAAATCGCTCCGCTACGCTGGGCCGATCTGAACACGCCACTGCTGGGCCATGCTATCGCTGAATTCAAGCCGTTGCTACAACGGGTTGAGATGGCACAGATCACCGCCATGGTCGAAGAATCGAAGGAAGGCCACTTGATAGCCACTGCCCCATCGGCCACACCAGGGCCACTCGCCATCGATCCGCTCAGCCCAACGATCACCATCGACGAGTTCGCAAAAATCGATCTGCGGGTAGCCCGCATCGTCAAGGCGGAAGCGGTCGCCAACGCCGACAAGCTGGTTCGGCTTGAGCTTGATCTGGGGGGCGAAACCCGCCAGGTGTTCGCTGGCATCAAAGCGGCTTATCGACCTGAAGAGCTGGAGGGCCGGTTAACCGTGATGGTGGCTAACCTAGCCCCGCGCAAGATGCGCTTTGGCCTTTCCGAAGGCATGGTACTTGCAGCGGCCGGTGGCACCGGCATCTACCTGCTCGCCCCCGACAGCGGCGCGGAGCCGGGAATGCGGGTCAAATAAATTCGCGACCGGCGCTTTCTAGTGGGCGCCCTTGCCCCAAAAGACGGTATGCACTGTTTGCAGCATAATCACCGAATCGAAAAACAGGCTGTAGTTCTTGATGTAATAGAGATCGTACTCTAGCTTTTCACGGGCATCTTCTTCCGAGGCGCCGTAAGGAAAACAGATCTGCGCCCAGCCAGTGATCCCCGGCTTGACCATATGGCGCATGGTATAAAAAGGGATTTTCTTGGCCAAATCCGCCACAAACTGCGGGCGCTCGGGTCGGGGACCGACAAAGCTCATATCGCCACGCAGTACATTGTACAACTGTGGTAATTCGTCGATTCGGGTATCCCGGATTACAGCGCCTACCCGCGTGACGCGTGGATCACCCTTGACAGCCCACACCGCTTTACCGCCCTTTTCTGCATCGACCCGCATACTGCGAAACTTGACAACTTCGAAAGGCTCTCCGTTAAAACCGACCCGAGTCTGCCAGTAGAGAATCGGCCCACGACCCCCAGACTCCAACCAGATCGCCAGTACCGTCAGCAGCATGATCGGCGATGCCAACAGCAGCAAAATTGAGCTGGTGGCCAGATCGAAGAACCGCTTGATCACTGCATTCAGCATAGCCAGTTGGAAACCATCGGCAAAAATCAGATTGCTCGGCCGCAAAGCATCAAGCTGAATTTTTCCCGAGTGCCTCTCAAAAAAAGCCAGAAAATTGCTGATCCGAATACCGTCGAGTTTGCACTGCAACACTTCGCTCATGGGAAAACCTTTGCGCCGGTCATCCATGGCTACCACGATCTCATCAATCACCAACTCCTCTGCCAGATCACTGAGATTGGTTGTCACTTGGAGCATCCGCTCGGCTTCTATGTTTAGTACTTCATCTTCGTGGACCTGGATATAGCCTAAAACGGAAAATCCGCTGGTTTTAACCTGCTGCAATTCTTCGAGCCGAGCAGCTTGCTGACCCACTCCCAAGACCAGTAAGCGCCGCTTCAGATTAGCGTTATCCGAAACTCGAAAGAAAATCAGCCGCAATATCACTACGCCCACAAAGGCGATCCCAATCGCCAAGCTGAATGCGCCACGGGGTAAATACAAATCCAGAACGAGATAATAGATCGCCATCACCAAAAATAGCCCCAGCATAAAGCTGACGGCGACCCGCAACAACATATCGCTCTTGCCATTCCAGAAATTACGCTCGTACAAACCCATGGCGGTCATGATCAAGCACATCACGACCATCAATACGGTTGCACTGGGTGCTATTTCCCTAATGGAAGGCCAGGATTCCGCAGCATTCGGCACTCCATATAAGGCTTGGCCCCAATAAATCGACCAAAACAAATGCAAAGACTCAGCTATTAATAGCGTTAATAGCGAGCGCGTAATATAGTGCCTTAACACATGCAACATATCAGCGGATTTCCGAGCCGTGTTTAGTTGAATTTGGAAAAGTGATTAATGACCTCTATAAATAGAGGCTTGCTTCGCTGAATAACTCATCACCCTCTACTCAAGCTCAAAAGCCATTCTGATCAATCGCTATTTTCAATAACAACGAGACCATTTCCGCAAATCAATTCATCTGCTTATAAGCCATTATCCCTCGATAAAATATATTTCATAATGTTACCCTCCAGCCTTTATCCTATCTACCTTCAAGTTAATACCTTAATAGCCTTAATAATTTACACTACACAATAAGCCCAGTCTGCCACCAGACGGAAATTCAATGTACCATACGGCTTTACAATACCCTCTCCATCAACGCTATCTTAGGCTTATCGCGCGGAGCCGCTCAACCAATGGTTAATCTTGCCAACGCTCACATCGGCATTGTCGGTCTCGGCTATGTAGGACTTCCCCTCGCCGTCGAATTCGGCAAGCATTTTCCTACAGTCGGTCTTGATATCAACGAAAATCGCATTCAGGAGCTTCTCGCCGGAACCGACAGCACGCTGGAAGTTACGGCAGAGGAACTACGTCAAGCCGGCCAGTTACATTACACCAGCCGGCCTGATGAATTAGCCACTTGCAATGTCTACATCATCACCGTCCCTACCCCGGTCGATGATTACAGACGGCCTGATTTCCGCCCGTTAATCGGTGCTAGCACGACCGTGGGTCGCTTGCTCAAGACAGGCGACGTAGCCATCTACGAATCCACGGTCTACCCTGGCGCCACCGAAGAAGTCTGTGTGCCGATCTTAGAGCGAGAATCGGGCCTCAAATTCAATCGAGATTTTTTTGCCGGTTATAGTCCAGAGCGAATTAACCCTGGTGACAAGGAACACCGGGTCACCACCATCCGCAAAGTGACTTCCGGCTCCACCCCGGAAATTGCTGATTTCGTCGATCAGCTCTACCAGCGCGTCATCGCCGCCGGCACCCATAAAGCGTCCAGCATCAAGGTGGCGGAAGCGGCCAAGGTGATCGAAAACACCCAACGCGATGTCAATATCGCGCTGATCAATGAATTGGCCTTGCTATTCGACCGGCTGGGCATCGACACTGAAGAAGTGCTGCTGGCGGCTGGCTCCAAATGGAATTTTTTACCGTTCCGGCCCGGCTTGGTCGGCGGCCACTGTATCGGGGTTGATCCGTATTATTTAACGCATAAAGCTCAGGAAATCGGCTATCACCCGGAAATGATTCTAGCCGGCCGACGGATCAACGATGGTATGGGCGCCTACGTGGTTCAGCGGGTAGTGAAGCTAATGAACCAGCGGCGGATCGCCGTGATGGATGCCAATATTTTGGTCCTTGGGCTGACGTTCAAGGAGAATTGCCCTGATTTACGCAACACGCGGGTGGTCGATATCGTTCGTGAATTTCGCGATTACAACGCTTGTGTTGATGTCTACGATCCATGGGTGGACTCTGCCGAAGCCAAGCATGAGTATGACATTGAGCCGGTACAAGACCCGTTACCCGGCCATTATGATGCGATCATTCTAGCGGTCGCCCACCGGCAATTTCGTGAGATGGGCATTGAGCGTATCCGCCAACTGGGCAAACCCAACTCGGTGTTATTCGACGTAAAATATATCCTGCCGGCCACGGCGGTCGATGGTCGGCTGTAAAATCAGGATCAAGGAGATTCCATGAAAGTCTTAGTGACAGGCAGCGCGGGATTTATCGGCTCAGCGCTGGCGCTGCGCTTGCTGGAGCGAGGGGATAACGTCGTCGGCCTTGATAATTTGAACGATTATTACGATGTCAATCTAAAAAAAGCCCGGCTGGAACGCCTGCGACCGCATCGCGGTTTCACCGATATCCGCGCCAGCCTTGAAGATACCTCCGCCCTCACCGAGACTTTCGTGAAACATCGCCCCGAGCGGGTGGTAAATTTAGCGGCGCAAGCTGGGGTTCGTTACTCTATTCAGAATCCACGCGCCTACATCGACTCCAATCTGGTTGGCTTCATCAACATCCTGGAAGCGTGTCGCCATTACGGCGTCGAGCACCTGGTCTATGCCTCGTCCAGCTCAGTGTATGGGGCCAACACCAAAATGCCATTTTCGGTGCATGATAATGTCGATCATCCGGTGAGCCTCTACGCCGCCACTAAAAAGGCTAACGAGTTGATGGCGCACACCTACAGCCATTTATATGGTCTGCCGACGACCGGCTTGCGCTTCTTCACCGTCTACGGCCCGTGGGGTCGGCCGGATATGGCGCTGTTCCTGTTCACCCGCAACATTCTGGCGGGTGAACCGATTGACGTGTTCAACTACGGCCATCACCGCCGAGACTTCACCTATATTGATGATATCGTCGAAGGGATCCTTCGCGTACTCGATCATGTGGCCGAACCGAATCCAGACTGGTCAAGCGATACACCGGACTCTGCCACCAGTCGCGCGCCTTACCGGCTGTACAACATTGGCAGCCATCGGCCCATCGAATTGATGCGTTATATTGATGTGCTGGAACAATGCCTCGGCCGTAAAGCGATCAAGAATCTGTTACCGATGCAGCCCGGCGATGTGCCGGATACCTATGCGGATGTCGATGCGTTGATCCGCCATGTCGGCTACCGGCCCGATACGCCCATCGAAGAAGGGGTAGCACGGTTTGTGGCGTGGTATCGGGATCATTATCGGGTTTAGGGCGCCTCCACCTGTTTCCAAACACAGTGCCCGCCGCTGCTTTGATCTAAAAAATCCAAATAGCGGGTATGGGCTTCGGCTTCCTCAGCGCCGGCTCGTAACACCAAAAGCGCTGGGCGGTTGCAGGCCACTCGTGTTTCCCGAACCTCACCGCCTTGGCCTAGCGCCCGTGCGTCGCCGTGCTCGCGCTCGAACATGGAGCTTTGCTGGCGGGTCATCGCCAAATAAACATCGGCGAGAATTTCCGCATCCAGCAAAGCACCGTGCAAGATCCGCTGTGCGTTGTCGATGTTATAACGCTTGCATAGCGCATCCAGGCTATTGCGCTGGCCGGGATGGCGCTGGCGAGCGAGTAGTAGGGTATCTTCAACCGCACACATCTGTTCAATGACGATTTCGGCGCGCCCGCACAACCGCAGCTCGTGGTTGAGGAATCCCAAATCGAAGGGGGCGTTGTGGATGATCAATTCGGCACCGCGCACGAAATCAAGAAATTGCTCGGCGATCTCGGCAAAGCGTGGCTCGCGGGCCAGGCGTTCGTTGGTGATGCCGTGGACTCGAATCGCTTCGGCATCAATCCGCCGATCTGGCTGTAAATACGTATGAAATCGTCGTTCGGTAAGCCGGCGATTGACCAGTTCGACACAACCGATCTCAATGAGCCGGTGTCCTTGTGCCGGATCAAGGCCGGTGGTTTCGGTATCAAGGACGATCTGGCGTGCGGACATGTTGGCTTACCTTGCAAGACATCATTGGATCAGTTTAGCGGATCGCCGCGCGCGCGAGCTGATCCACCCGTTCGTTGTCGGGGTGACCGCTGTGGCCGCGCACCCATTCCCATTCGATTTCGTGAGGCGTCAGCGCCGCTTCCAAGCGCTGCCAAAGATCGATGTTTTTGACCGGTTGGCGGCCGGCGGTTCGCCAACCCCGCTGCTTCCACCCGACAAGCCATTCCGTCATTCCCTTCATCACATACTGGCTATCGGTTACGATCCGCACTCGAACCGGCCGCTTCAACGCTTCCAAGCCATGGATCACAGCCAATAGTTCCATGCGGTTATTGGTCGTCTCCGGTTCACCGCCGGACAATTCTTTTTCCTGATCCCGATAACGCAGCAAGGCACCCCAACCTCCGGGACCGGGATTGCCGGAACAGGCACCGTCGGTGAATAACAGCACCCAACCTTCGGCGTCGGTCATGTCAGATGGCGACCTCGCCATCGCTGAGCGTTTCCAGATTCAAGGCGGCGGCCAACAACGCTTGAGTATACGGATGCTGTGGCGCTGCGAACAGCGCTTGGGCAGGACCCGCTTCGACCACCCGACCATTTTTCATCACCAAAAGATGGTTGGCCAACGCTTTTACCACCCGCAAATCGTGACTGATGAACAGATAAGCCAGCCGATAGCGGCTTTGTAAATCGCGCAGCAGATCGACGATTTGCGCCTGCACTGACACATCCAGCGCGCTGGTCGGCTCATCCAGCACCAGCAAGCGCGGTTGGAGCGCCAGGGCACGGGCGATAGCGATGCGCTGACGCTGACCACCGGAAAACTCGTGAGGATAACGGTCTTGGGTAGCCGGGTCCAGGCCAACCTCGGTCAAGGCTTGGCCGATGCGAATACGTCGGGTTGTACGATCCCCGGCCAGACCGTGCACCAGTAAGCCTTCCTCGACGATTTCACCGACCGATAAGCGGGGGCTAAGCGAACCGAATGGGTCTTGAAACACGATTTGCATCCCCTTACGCAGTGGCCGCAAGGTCGTGGCCGGTAAACCGTCGATGCGCTGCCCCTCAAAGCGGATCACGCCTTGACTGGCCAGCAGGCGCAGGAGCGCCAAGCCCAGCGTGGTCTTGCCGGACCCGCTCTCCCCCACCACGCCGAGTGTTTGCCCTTCCCGCAGGCTGACATCAACACCATCGACCGCCTTCACGTAGTCTGTCACGCGCCCGAACAGGCTGCGTTTTAATGGAAACCAGACTTTCAAAGCCTCGCCAGCCATGATTTCCGGCGCATTGGCCGCAACCGGTGGGGGTTCGCCTTTCGGCTCAGCGGCCAACAATTGACGGGTGTAAGGGTGGCGAGGATTGGCAAAAATCTCAGCGACAGATCCCGTTTCCACCACTTCGCCCGCCCGCAACACACAAACGCGATCCGCGATCCTGCGCACGATACCGAGATCATGCGTGATGAACAGGATCGCCATGCCTAGCTTGGCTTGCAGTTCTTCAAGGAGCTTTAGAATTTGCGCCTGGATCGTTACGTCCAGGGCGGTGGTTGGTTCATCAGCAATCAAGATATCGGGGTCGTTGGCCAGGGCCATTGCGATCATCACCCGCTGCCGCTGGCCACCGGATAGCTCATGCGGCAAGGCATTCAGGCGCTGGCCAGCATCAGGCAAGCCCACCAGCGCCAATAATTCCAAAATCCGGGCGCGCAGTGCCGCACCGCGCAAGCCTTTATGCAATTCCAGGGTCTCCCCGATCTGCTGCTCAATGGAATGCAGCGGATTGAGCGAGGTCATCGGTTCCTGAAATACCATGGCGATCTGATCACCACGAATTTGCCGCATGGTCTCTGGCGCAGCGCCGATTATTTCCTGGCCGCGCAGGCGGATACTACCGGCGGGATGATGGGCGTGCGGATACGGCAATAGCTGCATGATCGATAATGCCGACACCGACTTGCCGGAGCCGCTTTCCCCAACCAGCGCCAGTGTCTCGCCGCGATTTAAGCGAAACGAAACCTGCTTAACCGCCGAGTGCGCTCCAAAGGAAACCGCCAAGTCGCTGATTTCCAGCAGCGGGACAGTTGTAGGGGCTTCAATGGGCATAATGTCTCCTGTCAATAACAGCTACCTCTTCTTCCGCTTGCTCAGTTTTCAAGACACGATGTGCCGTAGACACGGACAAAGCCCCCAAGCGCGCAGCCCGCTCCACGGCTGACAACTGACCCAAAGCCTCGACGGCTCGATAAAATGCCGGAAAGTCCTGATTTTGCTGTTGATACAAGGCAAAAAAAGCCGGCACCCAACGATAATAGGTGCTGTTACCGGCCAACTTGGCGTTATTGAGATCGTGCGCGAACCAGCGATCATAGCCGGCATAACCGTTCCAGTGCTGCTTCAATCGCTGATAATCCTCACGCAAATTCGTCAAGATGGTCTTTTTTTCCACCTGCTTCATCGTATCCGTCCGAGACGACGCATATACGACCTGTAAACGCTCACGAGCGGCTCCTGTCAGCGCCAAAAAGTCACCGCGCCGCTGACAATCAGCCTGGTATTCGGCCCGTTCGCGCGCGGTGCCGTGCTGCTTCAGCCACCGTTCCGCCCCCAAACGGCCGACAGCGGTCGCAAAGGCTTCATTGAAACCCGTGTCGTCGGCGATATAAAGCCGCTGATGAGCCAACTCATGGAACATCAACTCCGCCAACCGTCCCACCGGCCACAAGGTAAAGGTGTTCAGCAAAGGATCATCAAGCCACCCCAGCGTCGAATAGGCCGGTATCTCAGCGACGTACACATCATCACCGGCAACGCGCAGATGGGTAGCCAACTCGCGGGCGGCTTCAGCATCGAAATAGCCTCGGTAGCTCAAACAGCCGACCGTCAAATAACACCACTGGCGCGGTTCCAGGGAAAGCGCAGGTGCGGCGAATACATTCTGAACCGCATAAGGTCGTCCCAGATCGGCATAATGCCGATAGCTGCCATTGTCGGGCAATGCCAGATCGGTGCTGGCAAAGGCCCGTAACGCTTGTGTTTGTTGTAGCCGCTGCTGCAATGCCGGTGGCGTCGCCGGATCAGCCAGCACGTCAACGACTGGCCGCGCCGCGTGCAACAACGCCAGTTGTCCCGCTACCGCTTGCCGGTAATAGCTCAAGTCGGCGCAACCGACCAGCGCCAACCCACCAACAACGCCAAATAACAACAGACCAAAAGCACGCCACATCGTCTAAAAACGTCTAAGGTTTATCAACCGGCGGCATCTTCCGCCTAAAATCAGCCCATCACGAAACCAACCCATAGCCATGAAACGATGACCCCGAATCCATTGGAAATTTATCTGGTCGGCGGCGCGGTGCGCGACGAGCTGCTCGGCCTGCCGGTCAAGGAACGCGACTGGGTTGTCATCGGCGCGACTCCCGACGATTTGCTGGCGCGCGGCTTTCAGCCGGTTGGCAAGGATTTCCCAGTCTTCCTACACCCGCAAACTCGTGAGGAATACGCACTCGCCCGCACCGAACGCAAAACGGCGCCAGGCTATTACGGTTTCGATATCCAAGCCGGGGCCGAGGTCACGCTCGAAGAGGATCTGCGCCGCCGCGATCTCACGATCAACGCCATCGCCCGCGACACCACCGGTCGCCTGATCGACCCTTACCAAGGGCGCCGCGACCTGGAAGCACGCCGGCTACGGCATGTCTCACCAGCTTTTGCCGAAGACCCGGTACGCATTTTGCGACTGGCCCGTTTCACTGCCCGCTACGCCGAACTCGGCTTCCAGGTAGCCCCCGAAACGATGGCGCTGATGCGTGCCATGGTCGCTGACGGTGAGGTCGATACCCTGGTACCGGAGCGGGTTTGGGCCGAAACCGTGCGCGCCCTCAGTGAACCCCGACCGGAGCTGTTTTTCGAAACCTTGCGCGCGTGCGGAGCGCTAGCGGTGATCTTTCCAGAAATCAACCGCCTGTTCGGCGTACCGCAACCGGCCGCGCACCATCCCGAAATCGACACCGGTGTCCATACGCTGATGGCCTTGGCGCAAGCGGTTCGTTCGCAAGCGGATGTCGTGACTCGCTTCGCGGTGTTGGTGCATGATCTCGGTAAGGGCACCACACCACCGGAGGAATGGCCACGGCACATCGGCCACGAACAGCGCGGCGCCGATTTGGTACGCGGCCTGTGTCACCGGTTGCGGGTTCCCAACATGTTTCGGGAATTGGGTGTACTGACTGCCCGCTATCACACGCACTGCCATCGCGCGCTAGAACTGCGCCCCAAGACCCTGCTCAAGATTTTGCAAGCCATGGACGCCTTCCGCAAACCGCAACGCTTCGCTCATTTCCTGCTGGCCTGCGAGGCCGATGCGCGTGGTCGGCTCGGTCTGACAGAGCGCGCTTATCCCCAGGCGACGTTGCTGGCGTGCGTGCAACGCGCGGCGACGGCCGTCAGCGCCCGTCCTCTGGCGGCACGCGGCCTGACCGGCCTGGCGCTGGCGGCCGTGCTGCAAGAGCAACGGCTAGTGGCCATCACCGAAGCCAAGCGAGTCTTCGAGGGTAGCGTCACTGCTTAGGTATTGATCTTGTGCAACGCACGCCCGTGAACCGACAAAGCCGCCTCGTGGATCGCCTCATACAGGCTGGGGTGTCCGTGGATGGTGCGAGCTAAATCCTCGCTGCTGGCCCGAAAATCCATCGCCAAGACGGCTTCCTGGACCAGCTCGGAAGCAAACGGCCCGATGATATGGCAACCCAGCAGGGTATCGGTCTCGGCGTGAGCCAGCATCTTGACCATACCGCTGGCGGCTTCCATTGCCTTGGCGCGCCCGTTAGCGCTAAAGGGGAACGTACCGATTTTGTAAGGCACCCCTTCCGCTTTAAGCGCCTGCTCCGTTTTACCGGCCCAAGCAATTTCGGGGCTGGTGTAAATCACCCAGGGAATGGAATCGTAGTTGAGATGCCCGTGTTGGCCGGCGATGTTTTCGGCCACCATGATGCCCTCCTCCGAACCCTTGTGCGCCAGCATCGGCCCACGTACCACGTCGCCAATCGCGTATACACCCGGCAAATTGGTCTCACACAGATCGTTGACGTGGATATTGCCGCGTTCGTCAAGGAGCAGCCCGGCTTCAGGGGCTGCAAGATTAGCCGTGTTGGGCAAGCGTCCTACCGACACCAAGAGCTTTTCCACGACGAGTTCATGGTCGCCGGTCTTATCCCGAAACTGCACCTTGACCCCGGCCTCGGTTTTCTCCGTTCCCATCACCCGCGTGCCGAGGTAGATATCCAAGCCCTGCTTCTTGAACTGGCGGAGCGCCTCGCGCGCGATCTGCTGATCGGCCAGAGCCAGAAAATCCTCGACCGCTTCCAACATCACTACCTTGGCGCCGAGACGGCTCCACACGCTGCCCAGCTCTAAGCCAATCACGCCAGCGCCGATCACCCCCAAGGTCTTTGGCACGGTACGGAAATCCAGCGCACCGGTCGAATCGACAATCACCCCTTCGGCGTTATCCACCACAGCCGCCCCGATATGAATCGGTTTGGAACCGGTGGCAATGATCACATGGTCGGCGTTAACTACCTCGGTGGTGCCATCGCGGGCTGTGATCTCAACTTGGCGATCAACCAAAAGCCTGCCATGGCCCTGCAACCACTCGACGCCATTGGCCTTGAACAAGGCACTGATCCCGTCGGTCAACTGCAGGACGATTTCTTCTTTGCGTGCCATCATCTTATCGAGATCAAGGCGGATGCCATCGACCTGAATGCCGTGCCGATCAAGGCCGTGCCGCAAGCGATGGTATTGCTCGGAAGATTCGAGCAGCGTCTTGGACGGAATACAGCCGACGTTGAGGCAAGTGCCGCCAAGAGCCGGATTCCCCTTAAAATTGATCCATTGTTCCACGCAGGCGGTTTCTAAACCGAGTTGGGCGCAGCGGATTGCCGCCACATACCCGGCGGGGCCACCACCAATGACAACCACGTCGTAAGTCTTAGCCATTCTTGTACCTTTAAATACCATGCCTAGACCCCAATTCCCCGCAGGGAATGGGGCGGTCAGCAAAAGAGAGTCTCAACGGATTGAGCCGGCGGCGTTGCCAAATCCCGCAGCGCCAAGCCAACCCGCTCAGACATTCAAAATAAGCCGTGCCGGGTCTTCGATGCATTCCTTGACCGTCACCAGGAAGGTCACCGCTTCGCGGCCATCAATGATGCGATGATCATAGGAGTGCGCCACATACATCATCGGCCGAATCACGACCTGACCGTTTTCCGCGACCGGGCGGTCTTTGGTCGCGTGCATCCCCAAAATACCGCTTTGCGGAGGATTGAGGATCGGGGTTGACATCAGCGAACCGAATACCCCACCGTTGGTGATCGTGAACGTGCCGCCGGTCATTTCCTCGACCGTCAATGTGCCATCTTTGGCTTTCTGGCCAAACTCACCGATGGCCTTTTCAATATCAGCCAGGCTCATCCGATCCACATCGCGCAGAATCGGCACCACCAGCCCGCGTGGTGAGGAGACCGCAATGCCGATGTCATAGTAACCGTGATAGATGATGTCATTACCGTCGATGGAGCCATTCACCGCCGGATAGCGCTTGAGCGCCTCGACCACCGCCTTGACGAAAAAGCCCATGAAGCCAAGTCGCACCCCGTGTTTCTTCTCGAAGTCGTCCTTATAGCGATTGCGCAGATCCATGACCGGCTTCATGTTGATTTCATTGAACGTCGTCAACATGGCCGTGCTGTTTTTGGCCATCAACAGCCGCTCGGCGATGCGGGCGCGCAGCCGCGTCATCGGCACCCGCTGCTCCAACCGGCCGAGACTATCGGGCGGCAGCGGGGCACCGGCGGGCGCCACGACCGGAGCCGGCCTGGGCGCTGCTGATGCAGCCATCACCGGGATCGGCGCCGACACCGGCTTGGCTTGTTGGCGCCCTTCGAGAAACGCCAGCACATCGGCCTTGGTCACACGCCCGCCGCGCCCGCTGCCAGGCACCTTCGACATATCCAGGCCATGCTCGGCCGCAAGCCGACGGACTGCCGGACTTAGCCCCTCCAGATCGACTTCGGTCGCAGGCGCAGTGGGTGACGGCGTGCTCGCCGCTGCCACGGGGGGCGTGGCCGGCGGCATCGCCTCAGAACCTGCGCTTTCCTCCAGCGTGCCGATCACCTCACCGGTGGTAACGACTTCCCCTTCTTGTCGCACGATTTGGCTGAGCACCCCATCAGCCGGCGCCGGGATATCGAGCACGACTTTATCGGTCTCTAAATCCACCAGGTTTTCGCCCCGCTTGACCGTATCTCCCGGTTTTTTCTTCCAGTTGACGAGCGTGCCGTCGGTGACGGATTCGGGCAAGGAAGGGACTTTCACTTCGATGGTCATTGTCTTTGTTCCCTCGGTTTCTGGGCGATGGGTTGCATCTGGGCGGCGGAATGCCTACTCGCCCAGGGCATCGTTAACCAGCTTTTGTTGCTGTTCGACATGGACGCTGTGATAACCGACTGCCGGTGAAGCGGAATGGGGGCGGCCGGCATAGCGGATCTTAAGCTGCGGCGGCAACTCTCGATCCAGATGGTGGAGCGATTCGAACCAAGCCCCCTGATTTTGCGGCTCTTCCTGGCACCAGACCAGATCGGTGAGGTTGGGGTAGCGATTCACCTGGGCGCTGTAAAGCGCTTGGGGAAATGGATAAAGCTGTTCGATGCGGATGATGGCGACATGTGCCAGCTTGCGCTCGCGGCGGGCTTCCAGCAAATCGTAGAATACTTTGCCGCCGCACGCGACCAGCCGGGTGATCTGGGCCGGATCATGCGGATCGATCTCAGGAATCACCTCCTGAAAGTGGCCTTCGGTCAGATCTTCCAGGCTGTTCACCGCCAGCCGGTGCCGTAACAGGCTCTTCGGACTCATTACGATCAAGGGTTTACGGAAAGCGCGGCGCATCTGCCGGCGCAGCATGTGGAAGCATTGCGCCGGAGTGGACGGCACCACCACCTGCATGTTTTGCTCGGCGCATAGCTGAAGATAGCGCTCCAACCGCGCTGAGGAGTGCTCCGGCCCTTGCCCTTCAAAGCCGTGCGGCAAGAGCATCACCAAGCCGCACATCCGCCCCCACTTGGTCTGACCGGAGGAAATAAACTGGTCGATGACCACCTGTGCGCCGTTGGCGAAATCGCCAAATTGAGCTTCCCAGATAATCAGACCATTCGACTCGGCCGTCGCATAGCCGTACTCGAAAGCCAGTACCGCTTCCTCGGACAGGATCGAATCGATAACAATGAAGTTCGGCTGGCTGGGGTAGAGATTCATCAACGGCACGTAACTGGTGCCATCTTTTTGATTGTGCAGCACCGCATGCCGATGGAAGAAGGTACCACGCCCGCAATCCTGGCCGGAAATGCGGACCTGATAGCCTTCTTGCAGCAAGCTGGCGTAAGCCAGGTTTTCGGAAAAACCCCAATCCAGGGGCAACGCGCCGGCCGCCATCTTGCGCCGGTCGTCCATCAGCTTGGCAACGCGCGGATGCATTTCAAAACCTTCCGGCAATTTGAGTAACCGCTCGGACAGGTCGCGGATGGTTTCCACCGAAATGGCGGTGATGACTGGTTGACTCCAGTCCTCCACCCCGAATGGGGACCAGTCGATGGAATAAGGTCCCTTGACATGGGGTAGCGTGGGGCGCGAGACCTGCCGCCCGGCATCCAGATCCGCCCGGTATTTTTCCTGCATTTCCCGGAAATCGGCCTCGGTCAGCAAGCCTTCGCTCGTAAGCTTTTCAGCGTACAGCACCGCCGTAGTTTTACGCGCCCGGATCTTGCGATACATCATGGGTTGTGTCGCCGCCGGCTCGTCGGCTTCGTTATGACCGAGGCGCCGGTAGCAAATCATGTCGATGACCACATCCTTATTGAAGGTCATCCGATATTCCACTGCCAGGCGGGTGACGAACAGTACCGCTTCGGGATCATCGCCGTTGACGTGAAAAATCGGGGCTTGCACCATCTTGGCCACGTCGGTGCAATAGAGCGCCGAACGGGTGTCAAGCGGGTTGCTGGTGGTGAAACCGATCTGGTTGTTGATGACGATATGGATGGTGCCGCCGGTGCGATAGCCGCGCACCTGCGAAAACTGCAAGGTTTCCATGTTAACGCCTTGGCCGGCAAAGGCGGCATCGCCATGGATCAGTAGCGGCATTACCGAATTGAACGGTGGGGTTTCCGCGCCGGATTCACGCCGCCGCTCCATGCGAGCGCGCACGGAACCTTCGACCACTGGATTGGCAATCTCCAGATGCGAGGGGTTGAACGCGAGCGCCAGATGCAAAGCGCCACCGGGGGTCTGCACGTCCGAGGAGAAGCCAAGATGGTACTTCACATCCCCGGTACTGCCGACTCGGCGCTTACCCTCAAACTCGTCGAACAGCTCAGCGGGGGATTTGCCGATGATGTTCACCAGCACATTCAACCGGCCGCGATGGGCCATGCCGATGATGATTTCCTGAATACCCTGGCCGCCGGCCTGCTGGATCATCTCGTCCATCATCGGGATCAAGCTCTCGCCACCTTCCAGCGAAAACCGCTTCTGCCCCACGTAACGGGTGTGCAGGTAACGCTCCAGACCCTCGGCCGCCACCAGCCAGTGCAGCAACTCCATGCGCTGCTCAGTGCTCAGATCGAGTCGAGCGCGCTGGCCTTCCAACCGTTTCTGAATCCAGCGCTTCTCGGCGGTCTCGTTGATGTGCATGTACTCGGAACCAATCGGGCCGATGTACACATCGCGCAGGAGACCCATGATGTCGCGCAGCGTCCATTGCGAGGGCGCCACCAGCGAGCCGGTGTTGAACGAGATCGCCATATCGGCCTCGTTCAACCCGTGATAGCCAGGGTCCAGCTCCGGGACTGGCGGGCGGTTGCGCAATTTCAGGGGATCGAGATCGGCCGCTTTATGGCCTCGGGTCCGATAGGCGTTGATGATGCGCAAGACCGCCGCCTGCTTTTCTGCCGTCTGGGGGCTGAGTCCTTGGCTGCGCTCCATGCCAGCTTGAGGCTGCAAAGCCAAACGGGCGAACGAGTCACGAATCGGGCCGTGGGCGATATCGCGGGCGCCCTGAGTCTGCGCCTCCATATTCCGGAAATACTGCCGCCAATTATCGTTGACCGATTCCGGATCGGTGAGAAAGCTTTCATAGAGTTCTTCTATGAACGCGGCGTTGCCGCCGAACAGGGGCGAACTTTGGCGAAACTGCTCGATGAGCGTACTCATTCGATTGAGATCTCCTCGGTGGTGGCGGATGTTCGCACCCAATGGCTAGGGCGCGATCAACGCAAGGCGGCATTGGGGCCTGGCTCCCAGCCGGACCCCTGGGCATCTGGCGGAAACTCGGTCTCCGGTCAGCTTTCTACAGACACCGGAGCATGGAGGTGCTAACCCCAGCCGACCAAACGCCGCGTCGGCCAAGGGCTAGAGGCCATTAAGCTAGGCATTGAAAGGATTATAGCGGTGCAGCGGATAGGGATAAACCCACAGCACCCGTCCAAGCCGTTGGTCGGGTTCCCGCCTAAATTTTTGCCATCGTAAATGCTCTGCGGTACATTCTTTCACGATGGCATCTTGCTGTTCGATGTCAGCACAGCGGATGGATTGCCGGCTGGTTCCACCGCTTGGTTTGTTCCATTTAGGAGGGAATCGCTATGGTTGCCACCAACCCCCTCGCGCACGGAGCGCACGGACACCACCCCAGTGACAGCGAACCCTACATGAGCGATGCGCAGCTCGCTCAATTTCGTAAGGTTCTGATCGACTGGAAAGACAGCCTTCTAGATGATGTGGGCCGTACCGTCACCCACATGAAGGATGAATCGGGATCTTTCCCCGACCCGAATGATCGGGCTACCCAAGAAGAGGAATTTAGCATCGAATTACGCACGCGGGACCGGGAACGCAAACTGCTTAAAAAAATCAATGAATCCATTGCGTTGATCGAGAGCGGCGATTACGGTTACTGCGAAGGCTGTGGCATCGAAATTGGGCTGGCGCGTATGTTGGCCCGGCCGACTGCCACCCTATGCATTGATTGCAAAACATTGGAAGAAATCCGAGAAAAACAAGGTAACTGATCGCCACATTCACTCTATCCCCGCTACCCGATATTTGCACGCCTAACCCTGGCTGAGCGCCTGTCGGGCTTGCCTTTTCCTGCGGTGCAGGACATGGTTCGAGGTCGTTTTGCGCCCTCGCCTACGGGGCCGTTGCACTTCGGCTCACTGGTCGCGGCGGTGGGTAGTTTTCTGGAAGCGCGCCGCCACGGTGGCGAATGGCTGGTCCGCATCGAAGATGTGGATGGACCTCGCGCCCGACCGGGGGCGGCCGATCTTATCCTGCGCACGTTGGAGCGCTATGCCTTGCTGTGGGATGGGCCGGTGCTGTACCAAAGCCAGCGGGGTGAAATCTATCGTGCCGCGTTGGAACGCTTGGTGGGTGCCGGTCTCGCCTATCCCTGTACCTGCACCCGACGAGAATTAGCCGCCTATCCACGCAGCAGGGATGGCAGCCCAATTTATCCCGGCCATTGCCGCAACAGCCCTCAGCCATCAGCGCGCCCGCCTGCGATTCGGCTGCGGGTCAATGACACGCCGGTATCATTTTACGACGCAGTGCAAGGCAGCCATCGACAGTGCCTGGAACGGGACATCGGCGACTTTGTAATCCGCCGAGCCGACGGCTGTTTCGCCTATCAACTGGCGGTGGTGGTAGACGACGACGCCCAAGGCATCACCCAGGTCGTGCGCGGCAGCGATCTGCTGGATTCAACCCCCCGACAAATCTACCTGCAAAGATTACTGGGGCTACCGTTACCCACCTACGCTCATCTGCCGGTCGTTGCCGATAACACGGGCCAAAAGCTGAGTAAGCAAACCGGCGCACCGCCGCTTGATCTTGAGCAGCCGACTGCGATGCTATGGGCTGCGCTGGACTTCCTGGGCCAAGCGCCGCCCTCGGCCTTGTGGCGGGCATCACCCAAAACGCTATTGGCCTGGGCGTGTTGCCAATGGCGTTTAGAACACGTCCCTATCGCATCGTCCCGGCCATGGCCAGCAGCTTTCTTGAGCGGCAACCTTTCGAGTCGTCATGAATAGCGGCGGTGGACTGTAGACAAGACCGAGAGCTTGAACTAGAAAATAAGAACCGTGCCCGATGCGAGCGCGGCTTTGTGGTGCTCGCTCCGAACAAATCTTATACACCAACCCCTATCACCAAAGGAGAGCTACGGTAATGTCCGATGTCAAGGTCTATCCCGTACCCGCTGAAACCGCTGCTCACGCCTGGATCAACAATGATCAATACTTGGCGATGTACCAACGCTCGGTCGATGACCCCGAAGGCTTTTGGGCCGAGCAGGCTGATCAATTCATTACCTGGTCCAAGCGCTGGAACAAGGTTTTGGATTGGGACTTCACCAAAGGCCACATCCGCTGGTTTGAAGGCGGCAAGCTGAATGTCAGTGAAAACTGTCTGGACCGGCATCTGGCCACCCGTGGCGATCAGGTCGCCATCATCTGGGAAGGCGACAATCCTTCCGAAGACAAGAAAATCACCTACCGGCAACTGCATCAGGATGTTTGCAAATTCGCCAATGCGCTGAAAAGTCTCGGCGTCAAGAAGGGCGACCGGGTGTGCATTTACATGCCGATGATCCCGGAAACCGCCGTCGCCATGCTGGCCTGCACCCGCATCGGCGCGGTCCATTCCATCGTGTTTGGCGGCTTCTCGCCCGATTCGCTGAAAGACCGCATCATTGACGCCGAATGCAACGTGGTCGTCACTTCTGACGAAGGGATGCGCGGTGGCCGCAAGGTGCCGATGAAGGCCAACGCCGACAAGGCCCTGCAAAGCACCCCCAGCGTCAAGAAGATGGTGGTGGTCAAGCGCACTGGCGGCAACATCGCCTGGGACGATGGCCGCGACGTGTGGTATCACGATGTCATGGCCACAGCCAGCGCCGACTGCCCGCCCGAACCGATGGATGCCGAGGACCCGCTGTTTATCCTGTATACCTCCGGCTCAACCGGCAAGCCCAAGGGCGTGCTGCACACCACCGGCGGCTATCTGCTGCACGCGGCCATCACCCACAAGTACATCTTCGACTATCACGAGGGCGATATTTACTGGTGTACCGCCGATGTGGGCTGGGTCACAGGGCATACCTACATCGTCTACGGCCCGCTGGCCAACGGTGCCATCTCCATCATGTTTGAAGGCATCCCCACCTACCCGAACGTCAGCCGATTCTGGGAAGTGGTCGATAAACACCAGGTCAACATCTTCTATACCGCACCGACCGCGATCCGCTCGCTGATGCGGGAAGGTGAAGAACCGGTGAAGCGCACCTCCCGCAAGAGCCTGCGGATTCTCGGTTCGGTGGGTGAGCCGATCAATCCCGAAGCCTGGGAGTGGTATTACAACAATGTCGGTGACGGCCGTTGCCCGATTGTCGATACCTGGTGGCAAACCGAAACCGGCGGTATTTTAATCACCCCGCTGCCCGGTGCCACGCCGTTGAAGCCCGGTTCCGCCACCCGGCCATTCTTCGGCGTCTGTCCGGCGCTGGTGGATGCTGAGGGTCAATTCCTGGAAGGCGCCACCGACGGCAATCTGGTCATCACCCGCCCCTGGCCGGGGATGATGCGCACCGTGTACGGCGATCACCCGCGCTTTATCGAGACCTATTTCTCGATGTACAAAGGGCTGTACTTTACCGGTGACGGTGCCCGCCGTGATGAAGATGGCTATTACTGGATCACTGGCCGGGTGGATGACGTGATCAACGTGTCGGGCCACCGCATGGGCACCGCCGAAGTCGAATCGGCCCTGGTGCTGCATCCGGCGGTTGCCGAAGCGGCCGTGGTCGGCTTCCCGCACGACATCAAGGGCCAGGGCATCTACGCCTATGTGACTTTGAAAGTCGGGATTGAACCGACCGAAGCACTGCGCAAGGAACTCATCGCCCACGTCCGCAAGGAAATCGGCCCGATTGCCTCGCCGGATGTCCTGCAATGGGCACCGGGTCTTCCCAAGACCCGTTCCGGTAAAATCATGCGCCGCATCCTGCGCAAGATCGCCGCCAACGAAGTCGATCAGTTGGGCGATACTTCGACCCTGGCCGATCCGAACGTCGTCACCGACCTGGTGGATAATCGCGCCGTCAAGTAAGTGGCTCTTATAACAAAAATTGATAATATCCACTTAACCCGGCCTTCTCCCCCAAGGCCGGGTTTTTATTTTTCTACAATGCCATCATGGACACCTGCTTCATCAATCCAGCGACTGACCAAGTGAGCGGGCGTGACTTCAAAATAGACGTTTCTGATCTTTACCTTCGGCCAATCCGGCACACCCAGTTCGGTGCTTGCCATCTCTTCCAAATCGGGTACTGGCTCATCAGCCCTCCAGCGCTTGAAACGCTCACAGCAAACATAAAACGGTACGCCATACTCGTGTGCCGCTAGCGCCAGCAAATGCGTTCCCACTTTGTTAACCACCGCACCATCCGCTAGCAGGCTATCGGCCCCGACCAGCACCGCATCGGCCTTGGCGACGAATAAGGCCATTTGCGCCTCTGTGATATAGGTCGTCGGCACGGCCCAGGCCGAAAGCTGCTCCGCCAACCGCCGTCCCTCTTCCAAGGGCCGCGATTCGGTGACGATCATCTGCAACCCTGTATCCTGCAACAGCCGACACGTTTTCAGAACGGTCGAGCTGAAACTGTGGGTCATCACCCGCCGGCCAGGTCCTAGCAACCGGGCAGCCTGAGCGGCGCAGTCACTCACCGCTTGGCGCGAGTGCGCGATCAGTCGTTCCGCCGCCTCGGCAGCTAACCGGCGCGCGGTCGGTAAATCGCTCACTACGTCCAATGCCACACTGGCACTCCAAGCATCGACCAGATTTTTGATCGGCGCCATGCTGGGCCGGATCACAGCCAACTCCCTAGCCAGCCGTAATAACAGCGCCCGCCATGGCGTTATCTCCTCAGCGGGCACTTCACAGGCCGCCTGCGCCAGCACGGCCAGACAGCAGCGCGCCAGCTCACTGGCTCCGCGAACCCGATCATCACGAATTTCCCTGGCTTTACGGTTGAATTCTGTGAGGTTCATTGCTCAAAATAAAAACAGCGCAAAAACCGCTTTTTTGTATCCGACCGCCGCTTCCATTATTCAGGAGACCGTCATGAGTGACGTTGATCCCATCATCGGCAACTGGTATCGCAACGAAGAAACCGGAGATGATTTCGAGGTAGTTGCCATCGACGAAGATGCCCAGACCATTGAGATCCAATACTTTGAAGGTGAGTTGGAAGAGTTGGATCTGGATGCCTGGTACGAGTTGCCTATCGAAGCCATCGAAGCGCCCGAAGATTGGTCTGGCCCCTATGATGAGATGGAAGCCGATGATCTGGGTTTCGAAGACGATGATGAGGATGAATTCGACGACGATGATGACCCTGAAAGGGGTGAAGATTCAGTCTGATTCAGCAGAGGCGGCTGGCGTGGATTACCAGCCCCTTTTACCCTCATCGCTCGCGCCGTGCCCTGGCAAAAGCATCCGCCAGGGCGCTGGGTGTGGCCGGAGGATTCACCGCTTCTCGTGGCTGATTTCGCCGATCTGGTCGTTCGGGCGCTGATTTTCCACCGTCTCCCGCGCCAGCGGGCTGTGGTGCTGAGGATGACCGCGTCGATAAACCGCCGTTAGCTGGCTCCGCTAACCGCAGCGTCAGCGCGATGCGTTTTCGTGGCAGATCCACGTCCAACACCTTGACCTTGACGACCTGCCCCACCTTGACCACATCGCGCGGATCTTTAACAAAACGGTCGGCTAGCGCCGAAACATGCACCAGCCCATCCTGATGGACGCCGATGTCCACAAAGGCGCCGAAGTTGGCGACGTTGGTCACTACCCCTTCCAACACCATCCCAGGCCGCAGATCGGCCAAAGTCTCTACCCCTTCCTTGAACGCTGCGGTTTCGAACGCGGGTCGTGGATCGCGGCCCGGCTTCTCCAGTTCCAGCAAGATATCGCGCACGGTCGGCAATCCGAAACGCGAATCGGTAAAGCGCGCCGGCTCCAGTGTTTGCAGGAACGCGGCATTACCCAGAATCTCGTGCAACCCGCGCCCGCTGGCGGCCAGGATGCGTTCGACGACCGGATACGCCTCTGGGTGAACGGCCGAGCGGTCCAGGGGACTGTCACCGCCAATGATGCGCAAAAAACCGGCCGCCTGCTCGAAGGTCTTGTCCCCCAAACGCGGAACCTTCAACAACTGCCCCCGTCGCCGGAATGCGCCATTGGCATCACGAAATTCGACGATGTTGCGAGCCAGTGTCGCGTTTAAGCCAGCAACTCGCGCCAGAAGCGGCGCGGAAGCGGTGTTGACGTCAACCCCGACCGCATTCACGCAATCCTCGACCACGGCATCCAGCGCCCGCGCCAGCCGACTTTGGCCGACATCGTGCTGATATTGGCCGACGCCGATGGCCTTGGGTTCGATCTTCACCAGTTCCGCCAGCGGGTCTTGCAGCCGGCGCGCAATGGACACCGCCCCGCGCAACGACACATCGACCTCCGGGAATTCCCGCGCTGCCAACTCGGATGCGGAATACACCGAAGCACCCGCCTCTGATACCACCAGCTTTTGCAACCGCAATTCGGGATGGCGCTTCATCAGATCATTCGCCAACCGGTCGGTTTCTCGTGATGCGGTGCCGTTGCCGATACTGAGCAGTTCCACGCGATGGTGGCGGCATAATTCGGCCAGCGTCTGTAAGCTTTCATCCCACTGGTTGCGCGGTGCGTGCGGGTAAATCGTCGCGGTGGCGATCAGCTTGCCGGTGCTGTCCACCACCGCCACTTTAACGCCGGTGCGCAATCCGGGGTCCAATCCCAACGTTGGCCGCGCACCGGCCGGAGCAGCCAGCAGCAAATCGCGCAAATTGCCGGCGAAGACCCGAATGGCCTCCACCTCGGCTAGCTCGCGCAAGCGCTGCTTCAACTCGGTATCGAGATGCGGCAGCAGTTTGACCTTCCAGGCCCAGCGCGCAGTTTCCCGCAACCAGCCATCGGCCGGCCGACCCGCGTCGCGCAATTGATAGTGCGCGACCACGGAACGCTCACCGAGATCGGGTTCAGGTGAGGCCGGATCACCCACTTCCAGTTCAAGCTGTAATACCCCTTCATTACGCCCGCGAAACAAAGCCAAAGCCCGATGCGAGGGAATTTTATGAACGGCTTCCCGATAATCGAAATAATCCCGGAATTTCGCCCCCTCCTCCGCCTTACCCTCGACCAGTTGCGAATGCAGCGTCGCCTTATCCCACAGCAAGTCGCGCAACTGGGCCAGTAGTTCGGCGTTTTCGGCGAATTCTTCCATCAGGATTTGCCGCGCACCTTCCAATGCTGCCTTGGCATCGGCGACCCCGCGCTCCGCATCAATAAATGCAGCCGCCAGTTGTTCCGGCGTTTGGGTCGGGTCGGCCAGCAACCCGTGCGCGAGCGGCGCCAAACCCGCTTCACGGGCGATCTGCGCCTTGGTGCGCCGCTTGGGTTTGTAGGGCAGATACAGATCTTCGAGCCGGGTTTTGGTGTCGGCGGCCAGCAAGGCTGCTTCCAACTCGGTGGTCAATTGGCCCTGCTCACGGATGCTGGCGAGGATGACACCGCGCCGTTCGTCCAGTTCGCGCAGGTAAGTCAACCGCTCCTCCAATAGACGAAGCTGGGTATCGTCCAACCCACCGGTTGCTTCCTTGCGATAGCGAGCGATGAACGGCACGGTGGCCCCATCGTCCATCAAGGTGACGGCGGCTTCAATCTGGCGTTGCTGAACGGCGAGTTCACGAGCAAGGGTTTGGATCAGGTTCATCAACTTTCAGGCCATCAGGGTGAGGGAAAGCGCTATGCTAGTTTGGTTGCTCTAATCCATTTCTTGAAGGACATCAAAATGCCCCGCAAACCACAATCCAAAGGCAAGTGCGTCTATTGCGGCTATGAAACCACGAAAGGCAGTATGACGAAACATCTCTCCACCTGCTCTCAACGCCGGAGCACCATTGAGCAGTCCGATAGCACTCAAGGCGCGAGCGAGCCAGTTTATCATTTGCGTGTTCAATCGCTGGATGTAAGCGATTTTTGGCTGCATCTGGAAATACGGGGCAGCGCTCCATTAAAAGAACTGGATCGTTATCTGCGCGCCATCTGGCTGGAGTGTTGCGGCCATTTGAGCCAATTCGGTAGAGGCGGAGGCTGGGACAACAAGGTTGCCAAAACTCGTCAGATTCAGGCGGTTTTCACGCCGGAAGTCGAGCTGGTGCATATCTATGATTTTGGAACCACCTCGGAAACATCGATCAAAATGGCCGGGCTACGACAGGGCAAACCGACCACGAAACATCCTATTGCACTCATGGCGCGTAATCTCATGCCAGAGGCGCAATGCACCCAGTGCGGTAAACCTGCGGTATGGCTTTGCATAGAATGTCTGATCGAGCATGAGGTATGGGGCACGCTATGCGACGAACATATCAAACAGCATCCCCATAACAACTACGGAGAACCGATAGAGATTGTCAACTCTCCGCGATTAGGCTTATGCGGGTACACCGGCCCGGCAGACCCGCCCTACTAAGTCAGTTGGGCTTAGCGAACCAGGGGAAAATCGTCTTCCCCTGGCTCGCCGCAGTACCGTTTAGAGCAGCGGTTTTTCCGAGACGATCAAGCCATCCTCGTCGCCATAAAGATAATGCCCAGGAATGAAATTGACCCCGGCAAAGCGCACCGGAACGTCCCGTTCACCGACTCCGCGCTTGACGCTTTTGAGCGGATGCACTCCCAACGCCTTGACGCCGATGCCCAGTTCAGCAATGGCGGCGGAATCGCGGATACAGCCGTTGACCACCACGCCGGCCCAGTCATTTTCCTCAGCCAGCTCCGCCAGTTGATCACCCAGCAACGCGCAGCGCAGTGAGCCGCCACCGTCCACCACCAACACCCGTCCTTGACCTGGCTGCTCCAGCGCGGTTCGCACCAGTGAATTGTCCTCGAACACTTTCAAGGTCACGATGACGCCGCAAAAAACGGTTTCTCCGCCATAATCGGCAAACAGAGGCTCGGCGATTTGCAAGCGGTCGGAAAATTCGTCGCACAGGTCGGTCGTCTTGAATTCCATAGCAGCTACCCTTGCGGAAGTGAAAAGAGGAATGTCAGCAGTTTAACACAAGCGACTCGTGCCCTAGCGGCTGGTGATCTTCAGCTCAATCCGACGGTTACGTCGGTAGGCTTCTGGAGTATCCGCCGCATCGATAGGGTGATATTCCCCCATCCCGACCGCTGCCAGCCGCTGTGGCGCTACCCCCTGCTGAATCAGGTAATTCACGACTTGTTGCGCGCGCGCCGTCGATAATTCCCAGTTGGAAGGGAACCGGCTGTTGCGAATCGGCGTGCGGTCGGTATGACCTTGCACTTCGATGATGACCGGCAAATCCGGCGGCAAGCGCGCGGCCAGTTGCTGATAGACCATGGCGAATTTATCCAGATCGCCGCTGCCGGATGCCGAAAGCGCGGCATCGCCAGGCGGAAACAGCACCTCCGACTGAAATACGAAGCGATCACCCACGACCTTGATATCTGGATTGCCGGCGAACACCTCGCGCAAGCGGCCGAAAAATTCGCTGGCGTATTTTTCCAGCTCCTGGACTCGCTCCTGCAATTTCTTTTTGAGTGCGCTATCCAGGGCATCAATCTTGTCCTTTTGCGCGACGATCACCGCGTCCTTTTGCGTCAAATCCTGTTGATTGGCAGCCAGCGCCTGATTCAGCCGCGCCAGTTCCAAGGCCAGGCGGTCGGCACGGGCGCTGAGCAACGCCGCTTGCTCCTGGACACTGGTCACGGTTTCTTCCGCCTTGGTTTTGTCGGCGTTCAAGGTCGCCTGCGCCGCCCGCGCTGCCGCCAGTTCGTCGCGCAATTGCGCCATCAGCCGATCCCGCTCACCGGCGGTCGATTCCAGCCCTTGCACCCGTCCCCGCAACCGCACCGCTTCCTTTTCGGCATCCCCGGCCAAGCCCTCCAGATGATCGACGATCCGTTGCAATTGGCCGATAGCGCTGTCCTTGCCCATCATTTCGCGGCCGATCAACACTTCGGTGATCACGAACACCGTAATCAGGAACACCAGAACCATCACCAACCCGCTAAGGGCATCGGTAAAGGCCGGCCAGATATTGAATTCGCTGAGCGGATCACGTCGGCGGGGCATGACGCTCCCCATCGGCCGCTTGGCTTGGTTCGCGTGCCAAAAGCCGGGCAATGGTCCGCAATTCGTTCCGTAAATCGGCGGTGCGATCATTTTCGATATTTTGCAAAGTCGCCCGCAGCGATTCGATCCGTTCGCTGAGATTGGCGACTTGCTCGGCAACTCGCGTCACGCCTTCGCCGCGATTAGCCATGTACTCAGTCGTCGCAGCGACTCGTTCCAAGCGGTCGGTGGTCGCTTGCAGCAACGCAGCCAGATGGCGCGGTGAAATGGTTTCGGTCTGTGCGGTCACGGTCACCACTGGCTGCCACAGCGGGATCAGATCGCTCACAACCAGGGCCTCCAATTGAGCATGATGGTCATTCTGAGCGTGAAATAGTTGCAGCTCTAAAAAACCCAATGCCAGAGCACCCAGCAACCCAAACAGCGAGGCCGAAAATGAGGTGCCCATCCCCCCCAGCGGCGCGGCCAGCCGGTCTTTGAAGCTGGCGATCAAGGCCATGGTGTCCGCCGCTTTTTCGACCGATAACCCACTGATCACATCGCGCACCCCAGCGATGGTCAATAAAAGTCCGTAAAAGGTGCCGATCAAACCTAGCAGGACCAGCGCCCCGACCAGATAGCGCACCAGCGCCCGCTGATCGTCGCCACGGCTGGCCAGCGAATCCAGCAAATAGGGCAAACTGGTACCGGCATCACCATGCCCGACGACCCGATGGACCTTCTGCAAAAAATCACTGACATTGCGCCGCCAGCCCTCGCCTAACAAGGTCTCGTCAGCCTGACGCGGCGGCAATTCACGTCGGCGGGCCTTCAATGCGACGGCAGCCACCCGGTCGGTGGCGCGACCATCCAGCAACGTGCCGGTCAACGCCTTGAGGGTGTAGAGCACCCCGAACAGGAAAGCGGCCAAAATCGTCCCGTTCAGGTAGGGGTTGGTGAGAAAAGCGGCGGTCAGCGGTTTCTGAAAAAATACGCTCAGCGCAGCCACCAATGTAGCCAAAAAAATCAGGGATCGCAGTAAGTAACGGCTGGCGCTCCGGGTGGAGCGTCGCTCGGCAACGGTTATCGGCATGAGTTATCCATTTTCTCCGGCACACGGGCGGGCCACTTTAACAGGATTAGTGCAAGCGATGGGTACGACACCCCACCGCCGAAACAGTTGCTAGGGTTTGAAGGCCGCCCCCCAATTTCCAGAAAAAACGATTTTATCCAGCGGCTTGCGCTCACGCGGCCCGACTTCTTTTTGGCGGAGATCCTCCGGCAAACTATCGATGGCCCCCGGATGACCGACCGCAATCATCGCCATGCACGCATGATCGGCGGGAATGCCAAAACGGCTTTTGGCTTGCTCGGCATCGAAGCCGCCCATCTGATGGGCAACCAAGCCCAGCGCGGCCGCCTGCAAAACCAGGTTTTCGCTGGCGGCGCCGGTATCATGCTGCGCCCAACGATTCGGCGTACTGTTGTGGCTGAAGTTGGGTACAGCCACCGACAGCAACAAAACTGGCGCATGTTTGACCCAGACGCGATTGCCCTCGGCCAGACAGTCAAAAGCGTGTTGCCAGCCGGCCGGATCAGTGAAGCGATCCCACAGCAAATAACGCCAGGGTTGATCACCAAAGCAGGACGGTGCCCAGCGTGCTGCCTCAAGCAGCCCCAGCAGTTGCTCCTGGCTGACTGGGCGTTTTGGATCAATAGCGCGCGGACTCCAGCGGCGGGCGATGAGATCGGCGACAGGCACTTGAGTGATGGCAGATTTTTCAAGCATAAGGAAAGCCCTCGAAACGGTTGGACATAGCAATGTATTAAAGACCACATTGCAGTAGAAAAGCGCGAAAATGTGCGCTTGCAAAATTTGGCTACACCTTGTGCGGGGAATCCTTATGTCTTATCAACAGGAAATCAACGACTACCTCAATCGCCATGTGCCGCTGTTTCGGGCCATGGAGGCACGACTAGAGCGCTGCGATGCGACGGGGCTTGCTATGAGAGCGCCCCTGGCGCCCAATATCAACGATAAGGGTATCGCCTTCGGTGGCTCAATGGCTGCTATTGCGGCGCTGACCGGCTGGGCGCTGACGTTCACGACTTTACGAGAACACGCTGAAAGCGCTGAAATCTTCATCACCGACAGTACATTGAAATTCTTACGGCCCGTGCGCGGCGAGATCGTCACCGAATGTATACGACCCGATGCAACGGCGATTGAGCGTTTCATCGAGCGTTATCGCCAGCGCGGCAAAGCCCGCTGGGCGGTCGAAGTGACGGTGCGTGCCGAGGGTGAATTGGCAATGACCTTTAACGGGGATTACGGGGTTTTCAAGTCTGAACAAAGCCGATCATTTGCCATCGACTGAGCCGCTGCCAGGCACAGCCCTGCTGCGCCAGGGTCAATCCGAACTCCAGTTCAGCGCGCTGGCGCGTGTGGTGATCGCCATGCGGGCGGATGAGGTGATTCCGGTGCTGCAAACCATTGAGGCAGCGGTCAATGCGCAGGGCCAATACGCCGTCGGCTTCATCAGTTACGAAGCCGCCGCTGCGTATGGCCTCGCCGTCCACCCGCCACTGGCCGATTTACCGCTGCTCTGGTTCGGCCTTTATGACCGCATGGCGACCGTTGCGGGTCGAACAACCGACACCACCCAACCCCCACCCGCGCCCCCTTATTCGGTCGGAACCTGGCAAGCCGCTGTCGATGAGGCAGCCTACGCCGCCGCAGTCGCGCGCATCAGAAATTACCTGGCTGAGGGCGACACGTATCAAGTCAACTATACCTTTCCGTTACAGGCTTTTTTCGCGGGTGACGCGCGGGCACTCTTTAACGAACTGGCGGCGGGCCAACCCACCGACCATGCGGCTTTCATCGACACCGGCCGTTTTGCGATCTGCTCTGTTTCACCCGAACTATTTTTCGCGTTGGACGGCGAACAACTGATCGCAAAGCCGATGAAGGGCACCGCCGCCCGTGGTCGGACGCTGGCGGAAGATGAAGCTCATAGTAACGGGTTGCGACAATCGAAAAAGAACCGTGCTGAAAACGTGATGATCGTGGACATGCTCCGCAATGATCTGGGTCGCATCGCGCAAACCGGCAGCGTGGCCGTCCCCCGCTTGTTCGACATCGAGCGCTATCCCACCCTGCTGCAAATGACCTCCACTGTCACTGCTCGCACCCAAGCCTCCGTGGTCAATATTCTCGCCAGCCTGTTTCCCTGTGCCTCCATTACCGGTGCTCCCAAGGTGCGCACCATGCAAATCATTCACGAATTGGAGAAGCACCCGCGCGGCATCTACAGCGGGGCTATCGGTTTCATCGGCCCGCAGCGGCAAGCGCGTTTCAACGTGGCGATCCGCACGGTGTTGATCGACCGCGAGCGACAGCAGGCGCGTTATGGCGTGGGCGGCGGTCTGGTTTGGGATTCAACGGCCGGGGATGAATACGCCGAGTGCTTGCTCAAAGCGCGGGTACTGACCCAGCGGCGGCCTGCGTTTCAACTGTTGGAGTCGTTGCTGTGGGAGCCGGATGGTGGCTATTTCCTGTTACCGGCCCATTTGCAGCGGCTGGCGGATAGCGCCGTTTATTTCAATGTGCCGCTCGACCGCTTCGCCATTGAGGCCGCCCTGAGCGAGCGGGCGCTGACTTTACAAACCGTCAGTAAAATCCGATTGCTGGGCAATCAGGACGGTACGTTCGCCGTGGAGGCGCAGCCGCTAATCCACCCTGCGCCGCCGCTACCATTGCGGGTCGGTCTGGCCAGAACGCCGGTGGATTCAAACACGATCTGGCTTTATCACAAGACGACGCAACGCGAACTTTATCAGGCGGCCCGCGCTTCAAGGCCCGACTGCGATGAGGTCATTTTGTGGAACGAACGCGGTGAGTTGACCGAAGCCAGCCTGGCGAATCTGATCTTGGATTTGGATGGGGAATGGGTAACGCCACCTGTGAGCAGCGGCTTGCTGGCTGGGACTTATCGCGGCTGGCTGCTCGCCATCGGCCAGATTCGAGAACGGATTCTGACAGCCGCCGATTTGCGCGCGGCTCGTGGAATTGCCCTGATCAATTCAGTCCGCCGATGGCAAACCGCCCTTCTCGTCCACTGAAACAGGCCGGAAATCAAATTGGCGCTCACATACCGCCAGGTGACATTGCGTCACAGGCGTGGTCAATTAGATAAATAACGCCGGTCATGCTACAGTGCCACCAAGTTTGTCGCCGTGCGGTCCGGTCCGCACCCTGAGTTTCCTGATCGATTCCCAGCGGGGATCGTCGCAAGCGGATCATGCGATCCCTGTTTCTCCTGCAAACTCGTCGTGGCTTGTCCCTTGCCGGGAATACCCGATCTCCTTTAATTGAATAACATTATAGTCTGCCTGGACCGGTTCCGCGCTTGCGCGCGAGCAGGCGGATTCAGGAATATGACATGCCTTTCACGTCCCTCGGCTTAGCAGATAACTTGGCGCGCGCCGTCGCCAGCCAAGGCTATGCCGTGCCTACGCCGATCCAAACCAAAACCATTCCTTTGATTCTGGAAGGACGCGACCTGCTCGCTTCCGCACAGACCGGCACCGGCAAAACGGCCGCGTTCACCCTGCCGCTGTTACAGCGCTTGGAACAACGGCCACTTGCGACACGCGCATCCTGGTCACGCCTGCAACCGGTGCGCGCACTGGTGCTGGTCCCCACCCGCGAGCTAGCCGCGCAAGTGGGTGATAGCGCGCGCGCCTACGGTCGCCATACCGCTCTTCGCAGCGCCGTGGTCGTCGGCGGGGTCAGCTTGAAGCCGCAATGCGATGCTTTGCGGCGTGGGGTCGATTTGTTGGTCGCGACACCTGGACGGCTGCTGGATCACGTCAGCCAGCGCACCGTTGATTTATCGAAAATCGAAATTCTGGTGTTAGATGAAGCCGACCGGATGCTGGACATGGGCTTCATTCCAGCCATTCGGCGCATCCTGGCCCTGCTTCCCCGCCAGCGGCAAAACTTGTTATTTTCCGCGACTTTGCCGGAAACGATCCGCCAACTGGCTGCGGAGTTATTGCATAACCCGGCCACGGTCGATGTCGCCCCACCCAACGCCCCCGCCGCGCTGGTGCGTCAAGCCGTCCACCCGGTCGATCAGACGCGCAAAGCGGAGTTATTGACCCATCTGTTGAGAACGGGGGACGTTGAACAGACTCTAGTATTCACCCGCACCAAACATGGGGCCGACCGGTTGATGCACCAGCTCGAACGGGCGGGCCTACGCGCCGCTGCCTTGCATGGCAACAAGAGTCAAGCCGCGCGCACACGCGCTTTGGCTGACTTCAAGCAAGGACAGATCCGAGTCCTGGTCGCAACCGATATCGCCGCGCGTGGGCTGGACATCGCGCAACTGCCCTTGGTGGTGAATTACGAGTTGCCACACGTCGCCGAAGATTACGTCCATCGGATTGGCCGTACCGGTCGGGCTGGCCGTGACGGTGTGGCGCTGTCGCTGGTCTCCGAAGAAGAGACACCGCGCCTGCATAGTATTCAACGCTTGCTGGGCCGCACCCTGCCCTCGACCGTTGTCGATGGTTTCGCACCAACCCGCAGCACCCGCTCAACCACACCTAAGCCCGCCGGTTCCACTCGCCCTAGCCCTAGCCCGAATCCACATCAGGGAACCAGATCGCGCACCACCAACAGCCGGGCCAGCGACCAGCGGTCCCGAGTATCCCGAACGTCGGCAACTCCGGCCGGCCGGAACCGGTCGCGGAACCACCAACCAGCGGCCTAGTTGGCCACATTAGGAGGACGCATATGAAGATGATTTTCGTCGGCAACCTACCCTCGGACGCGACCGAGCAGGAGATTACCCAGCTCTTTTCGACCCATGGTCGCGTCCGCTCGCTACGCCTGGTACGTGATGTGTTCAGTGGGACTTGCCGTGGGTTCGGGTTTGTGGAAATGGAAGGGCATGAAGCGCGGGCGGCCATCGGCGCGCTCAACGGTTGGGAGCTGCGCGGCCAGCGGCTGAAAGTGAACGAGGAACGGCCGAAGGAGCGTTCTGGGGGCCGTCGCCGCTAGACTTTAGGCGTTTTCGTTGCGAAAGAACTGTATCTGTCGCCCCTATCCGCCTTGCCGCTCTTGCCAAGATGCGCCGTTTGCCACTCGCTGGCCGGCGGCGCTCGACCCGCCCGCTAACCCGCCCCGATAAAACGGCCGCTCCATCGCCTCTTGCACAGTCACCGTCAAATTGCGGGTTGAACTCCCAGTCAAAATTCACGCCACGGGCGGATTTAAGCCACCGTCAACCGTTCCAATGCCTCACGGTATTTGGCGGTCGTCCGGGCCACGATCTCTGGCGGCAATTCCGGCCCCGGCGGTTGCTTGCCCCAGGCCAGAGTTTCCAGATAATCGCGAACAAACTGCTTATCAAAGCTGGGCGGATTGGTACCAGGCCGATATTGATCCGCCGGCCAGAAGCGCGATGAATCCGGGGTCAAAACTTCATCCATCAACACCAGTTGGCCGTCCTCGTCCAAGCCAAATTCGAATTTGGTATCAGCGATAATAATGCCTCTGTTGAGGGCGTAATCAGCCGCCTCCCGGTAGATTCGCAAACTGACCTCTTGCACTTGCTGGGCCAACTCCTCTCCGATAGTCGCTGCGATGACTGCAAAGCTGACATTTTCATCGTGAGCACCGAGCGCCGCTTTGGTCGAAGGGGTAAAAATCGCCTCCGGCAATCGATCCGCCAACTGCAATCCGCTGGGTAAGCGAATCCCACAGACCGCACCGGTGCGCTGATAATCTTTCCAGCCCGAACCGATCAAATAACCGCGCACGATAGCTTCGACCGGCAAGCCCTTTAAGCGTCGTGCGACGACCGCACGGCCGGCGACAGCGGCGCGCTCAAGTGGATCGGGTAACGCCTCTTCCAAGGTCTTTTCAGCCCGCTGCAAGTGATCGGGTAGAATGTGGCGGGTACGGCCGAACCAAAAATGACTCATCGCCGTTAATATTGCGCCCTTGCCGGGAATTGTGGTGGGCAAAATAACGTCAAAGGCTGAGAGACGGTCGCTAGCCACCATCAGCAGATGCCGGTCATCGACTGTGTACAGATCGCGCACCTTACCGCGATAGACCAGGGGTAAACTTTTGATCTCGCAAGGCGAGGCGGGGGCGGGCGTGGACATAAAGCAACAGCTCCTAACGCGGAAAAGGACCGATGGGTTTCATTGTAACCGCCCATCTCCTTGTGGAGAACGCTCGTGCCAGGCTATCGGTCCCGGTAGGTGTGGGTCACGTTCTTTCCACTGCGACGGTAACCTTGGCGCCATGTTTTAATCCGCACCCGCGACCGGGCGAAACAGCAGAGAAGACGTTACGCCTTTTCCATTCATGATGACCCCCTGAAGGGGACGGTTTCAAGCGAGAGTTTATTTGCGATGAACCTGACCGATACGTTACTTCCCACTGATTTGCTGTTTTTCGCCAACTTCATCTGGTTGCCGGTCTTGCTGCAAGCCTTTCGGCGGGCGCCCTGGCGGCTTTTTCTGGCCGACCGCAAGCGCCAGCATGTGTTTCTCGGTGCTTCAGTGGCGTTGTTCTTCATGTGGATTTTCGAAGCCGGCATCCGACCAGCTTTGGGGTTTCATTTTCTTGGCGTCACTGTTTACACCTTGATGTTCGGCTGGTCACTGGCGACCATCGGAGTCAGTTTGATCGCTGTGGCCGTCGCTTTGACTAGCGGTGACTGGGCGGCGCTGGCCACCAATGCGCTGGTGCTGGGCGTGCTACCGGTAGCGACCAGCTATGGCGTCTATCGTCTGGTCTATTGCTATCTGCCGCGTCATCTGTTCGTTTATATTTTTCTGTGCGCCTTTTTAAACGGTATGTTGGCAGCTGCCGCCGCAGTGCTAGCCTTGGTCACTTTACTCGTCTTTACTGAAGCGTATGCCTTTACCCGCATTAGCAGCGAGTATTTACCCTTCGTGCCGCTGTATGTGTTTCCAGAGGGTATGCTCAACGGTATGCTCACCACCGTCTTGATCGTCCTACAACCCGATTGGCTTAAAACGTATGATGACGCAATCTATTTGCGCAATTGATCGCCTACATATTGGTGATTTAACAACGGGCGCAACACCCTAAAATAACGGTCATCAGGAATCATTGGCACGAGGTTTAATCGCATCTGTGTTTGGAAAACTATTTGGCGGGACATTTGGTTTCATGGTTGGAGGCCCTCTGGGCGCTCTGGTGGGCGTGGCTGTCGGCCACAATCTCGACCAGGGACTCTGGAAAGCGAGCATCGGGTTATCTTCGGACACCGATGACAGCAGCGCACAGGAAGTTTTTTTTCGGACGACCTTCCAACTGATGGGTCATATCGCCAAAGCGGATGGTCGAGTCTCTGAACTTGAAATCGCTGCGGCGCGGGCCATCATGGATCACTTGCGGCTCAATACCGACCAGCGCCGGACAGCGATGGAAAACTTCACGGCCGGAAAACAGCCCAATTTTCCGGTGGATGCTTCACTGGAAACCCTACGGCGAGCCGGCGCCAACCGCGCTAATGCCCTGCAAGAGATGCTGCAAATGCAGCTCAATGTGGCTTATGCCGACGGCAGCTTACACCCAAGAACCCACGCGCGCTTGCTCGACATCGCCACCCGTATTGGCTTATCTCGTCTGCAATTTGAAACGCTACATCAGTTCTTTCGCGCCCAACAGCAATGGTCGAGACAGCAGCACCAATATGGAAACAAAAGAGCGGAAAATCAATCGCATAGCCAGAACAGCCATGGCCCACGCCCATCCACGCCCATCCATTCGCTTGAGCAGGCATACCAGGTGTTGGGGCTAAGCCGCGAGGCCAATCCGGCTGAAATCAAGCTCGCGTATCGTCGCCTACTCAAGCAGTACCATCCCGACAAACTGCCCGCCGAGACGGCTTCGGCTGCCGAGATCAAGCGGGCCACGGAAAAAACCCGCGAAATCACGGCCGCTTATGAGCGGATTCGGGAAGCGCGTGGCCTTTAACCTAAAACTGCTTCAATGACCAAACGGTTTTCTCAGCCCACCCCACCACGAGGTTGGTTTTTTTGTCTTAACCGAACCGGTTTTAATGAGATATTCCCCCATGAGCTTATCATCCTTCATGATGTGCTCGACCAGCCATCTTTTTAGAAAAAACAAAAACTCGTAATTTGAAGCTTCCGGATTTTCATTGTATTTCTTTACATAAGCTTTGACGATATCGATTAGATTTTCGTGCTGTTTCTTATGCTCCTTCAGATGGGGATAGTTAGAGATACTCATTAAGCTTTCTTCAGTTGCAAAATGCACCCGGGTATATTCGAGCAGTTTAACAATAATGTCATCTCGCGTTTCTTTTCCCCAGCCCCCATGAATAGCGCCATTAAGTTCATTCACCATTTGCGCTAGACCTTTATGCTGCTGATCAACCTCTTCGACACCCACACTTAATGCATCAGACCATTCGATAAAGTCTTTTTTCAGCGAAGAAACGGATTCCTGCATGCGTGTTAAAGTAGGCTCTTTCATTCTTAAACCCTCTTAATTTTTTGAGACCGGGCAGCGGCAACGCGCAGAAGCTGGTCGGCCATGAATGACGAAATGGTACGCTCCGCAACCGTTTACAAAAAGTAGCATACGCCAGGAACTCAGCACGGTGCTGCACCGGTTATCAGCTTCAATCCATTGGATTTGCAATCATCATCTCTTCATTAACCCAAAACATCGGCCAAGCAAACTGGCGCGCTAAATGACGCCACGCGCCGCCAGCGATACCACGTCGCCGTCACCGACGACCACATGATCGAGCAATCGGACATCAAGCAATGCCAACGCCTCTTTCAAACGCAGCGTAATCAACTCATCGGCTCGGCTGGGTTCTGCGACTCCAGAGGGGTGATTATGGGCAACGATGACCGCAGCAGCATTGTGATACAACGCCCGCTTCACCACTTGGCGTGGATGAACCGAGGAACTGTCGATGGTGCCGAAAAAAAGCTCTTCGTACTGAATGACACGATGCTTATTATCAAGAAACAGCACGGCGAATACTTCATGCGGATGATGACGCATCTTCGCCATCAGATACCGGTGGGTATCGGCCACACTTTGAATCGCATCACCCCGCTGCAAGGTTTCTTCCAGATAACGCCGAGCCAGTTCCAATACCGCCTGTAATTGGACGTATTTGGCTGGACCTAAACCCCGTGTGGCGCAGAATTCCGCTTGGTCCAATCCCAGCAGAGTCCGCAACCCGCCATGCTGTTTAAGCAAATCTCGCGCCAAATCAACAGCACTGATACCCGGCGCACCGATTCGTAGAAAAATTGCCAGCAATTCAGCATCCGATAAAGCAGCAGCCCCGCGCTGTAGCAACTTTTCGCGGGGGCGCTCGTCGTCAGGCCACGTCGTAATAGACATTGCGCCGGTTCTCCTTGGTGCAGTTGCTTAAAAATTAGCAAATTTCTCGCCCAACTGGCAGCCAGTGTACCCCTGCCCGCAAACACCTTGCTATGCGGCCGCTGGTACAGCTCTCGATTGTTGAGATGAGCCAAGCTACGTTAAGCTTGCGCTACACCGATTTCCCGCGCGGAGATTCTTATGCTGCAACCTCTTGCTAAAACACGCATTCTGCTGGGCGTAACCGGCGGTATCGCCGCTTATAAAAGTGCCGACCTGGTGCGCCGGTTGCGGGAGGCCGGCGCCGAGGTACAGGTTGCAATGACCCCAGCAGCCACCGCGTTTATCGGGCCGCTGGCTTTTCAGGCGGTATCCGGTCGAGCAGTTCGCACCGAATTGCTTGATGCCGGCGCGGAAGCCGGTATGGGCCATATTGAACTGGCTCGCTGGCCTCACTTGATTTTAATTGCTCCCGCCACCGCCGACTTTCTCGCCCGGTTGGCCCACGGTCTGGCAGATACTCTATTGAGTACCCTGTGCCTGGCCACCGATCAGCCCATCGCGGTCGCGCCGGCCATGAATCGTTTAATGTGGCAAAATTCCGCCACTCAAGACAATTGCCGGCTTTTGGAGCGACGGGGTATCAAACTGTGGGGGCCAGGCGTCGGCGAGCAGGCTTGCGGTGAAATCGGCGCCGGACGGATGCTGGAACCGGTTGAATTATGTAACTTAATAATCGAGCAAATCGGCGGTCGAGCAGAGGCAGCGAGCGGGCTAGAAACCACCGCCAAGATCCCGGCACGGTTTTCTGTCGGCGACTTGCGCGGCCTGACCGTGCTGCTTACCGCCGGGCCGACCCGCGAAGCGCTCGACCCGGTACGGTTCATCAGCAACCGTAGCACTGGCCAAATGGGTTTTGCGGTGGCGGCCGCAGCAGCGGCAGTTGGTGCGCGGGTGGTACTCATCAGCGGTCCAGTTGGGCTAAAGACACCGTGTGGCGTCAACCGGATTGATGTGGAAAGCGCGCTCGACATGCACGCAGCGGTCATGAGCCATGCCAAGCAAGCCGATATCTTTATCGCCACCGCCGCTGTGGCCGACTATCGTGCCGCCCAACCCGCCGACCAGAAGATCAAAAAAAACCAGGATACGCTGCGGCTGGAACTGATCCGCAACCCCGATATTCTGGCCGATGTCGCCGCTTTGCGCTCCCACCGGCCCTTTACGGTCGGTTTTGCCGCTGAGACGCACGATGTCTTGCACCACGCCGAAGATAAACGTCGGCGCAAAAACCTGGATATGATCGCGGCCAACCAGGTCGGCGTAGCGGGCAGCGGCTTTGAAAGTGCACAGAATAGGCTGCATGTGCTGTGGGAAGGTGGCGAGCGGGTACTCCCCTTGGCAGACAAAATGGTGCTAGGACAACAGTTGATTGAACTGATCGCAGAACGGTATCGATTCTGCAAGGGAGAGCGTTAATATTCGCCATTCGCAACAACCGATCCTAATGACGTGGCAACCTTGCAACCCATCGAACTGAAAATTCTCGATTCCCGGCTAGGCCAGGACATTCCTTTACCTGACTACGCGACCGCCGGATCGGCCGGCCTGGATCTACGCGCCTGCCTGCCGCAAGCGTTGACGATACAAGCGGGCGACACGCACCTGATCCCAACCGGCATGGCGATTCATATCCGCGATCCCGGCTTGGCGGCGGTGGTGCTGCCGCGTTCCGGCTTGGGCCACAAACACGGCATCGTACTCGGCAACCTGGTCGGATTGATCGATAGCGATTATCAGGGTGAACTCTTGGTCTCTTGTTGGAATCGGGGGCAAGCCCCTTTTACCATCGCTATCGGCGAACGCATTGCACAACTGGTGATCGTACCCATCGTGCGGGCACGCTTCACGCTGGTTCCTGAGTTCACGCCCAGCGAGCGCGGCGCCGGCGGCTTTGGCCATTCCGGTCGGCATTAAAGGGTTCTTTGTGATCTTTTCCCCAGTTCCAGGCCGAGCGCAACCCCGCAGACTCAGATGCAAAAATCCATTTTTCGGGAATACGATATTCGCGGGGTAGTCGAGCGCGACCTGACGCCTGACGTGGTGCGCGCTATCGGCCAAGCAGTGGGTAGCCTCGCCGGTGAACGGGGCGAAAACACGGTCATCGTCGCCCGCGACGGCCGGTTGTCCAGCCCGATGTTATGCACCGCTCTGAAAACGGGCATTCGGGCTGCTGGCATGAACGTGCTGGATTTGGGTACGATCCCGACGCCCCTGCTGTACTACGCGACGCATACCTTGGGCGCCAGCCATGCCGGGGTGATGGTAACCGGCAGCCATAACCCCCCACAATACAATGGCTTAAAAGTTGTTATCGACAAAATCGCCCTCCACGGTGCCGTGATTCGTGATTTGCGACGCCGCATTGAAAGCGGCGATCTACGCCACGGCCAAGGTAACGACCGAACAGCCGATATCCGTGGTGACTACATCCGCCGGTTGGCGGCCGCCCTACCCCTCCCTAGACCGTACAAGGTCGTGCTGGACTGCGGCAACGCGATTGCCGCCGAAACCGCTCCCGCTTTGTTTCGGACTTTAGGCTGCGAGGTGGTTGAGCTGTACTGTGACGTGGATGGGCGCTTTCCCAACCATCATCCCGACCCTAGCGTTCCAGAGAACCTGGCCGACTTGCAGGCCGCCGTCAGTGCGCATCAGGCCGACCTTGGGCTGGCGTTTGATGGCGACGCCGACCGGCTCGGCGTGGTTACTGATGCCGGCGAAATCATCTGGCCGGATCGGGTATTGATGCCGCTCGCCGAAGAGGTCTTGGCCCAGCATCCGGGTGCTGGCGTGGTATACGACATCAAATGCTCCTGGCACCTGACCCGCCTGATCGAGCGGCTGGGTGGACAGCCGATCCCCTGGAAAACCGGCCACTCGTTGATCAAAGCTAAAATGCGCGAAACCGGCGCCCTGCTCGGCGGCGAAATGGCTGGTCATTTCGTTCATGCCGATGACTGGTTTGGCTTTGACGACGCATTTTATGCCGCCGCGCGCCTCTTACGGTTGCTGGCTGGCCACTGCTGTTCCAGCGCTGAATTCTTCGCTACCTATCCGACCAGCCTGAATACACCGGAGCTAAGGATGGACATGGCTGAAGGCGAGCCAGCCGCTTTCATGGCCAAGCTGGGCGCGCAGGTCGATTTTGGGCCAGACGCTCGGATCATGACCTTGGATGGGCTGCGGGCGGAATTCCCACACGGCTGGGGCTTGGTACGTGCCTCCAATACCACCCCCAGCTTGACCTTGCGCTTCGAGGCAGACGATCAGACGGCGCTCTCTGATATCCAAGACCGCTTCCGCCGCTCGTTACTGGCCTTACAGGCTGATTTGATTCTCCCTTTTTGATCTTCCTTCACTGATAGGGGCTTAACAAAGCATGGCTCTCGATGCCCAGGCCGCCACGCAGGTGGCGCATGTTTTGACCGAATCCTTACCTTACATTCGCCGTTTCTCCGGCAAGACCATCGTCGTGAAATACGGTGGTAACGCCATGGAAAATGAAGAGCTAAAAAACAGCTTCGCCCGCGATATCGTGCTGATGAAACTGGTCGGTTTTAACCCGGTCGTGGTCCACGGCGGCGGACCCCAGATCAGCAGTTTGCTCAAACGGATCGGCAAGGAAAGCCGTTTCGTCGATGGGATGCGGGTCACCGATAGCGAGACCATGGACGTGGTGGAAATGGTGCTGGGTGGCTTAGTTAACAAGGAAATCGTCAATAATATCAACCGTCATGGCGGCTGTGCGGTGGGCCTGACCGGTAAGGATGGCGATTTGATCCGTGCCCGTAAGCTAACCATCACCCGCCAAGGCCCAGAACTGAAAGCACCGGAAATCATCGACATCGGTCACGTCGGTGAAGTGGCGAGTATCAATACATCCATCATTGAAACGCTGATCGCTGGTCACTTCATCCCAGTGATCGCGCCCATCGGCGTCGGCGAGGATGGTCAGTCCTACAACATCAACGCCGATCTGGTCGCCGGCAAGATCGCCGAGGTCTTAGGTGCCGAGAAATTGATCTTGCTGACCGATACCACCGGGGTCAAAGATAAACAAGGCAATCTCTTAACGGGTCTGGATGCCCGCCGTGTCCAGGAATTGATTGACGATGGCACCATCCACGGTGGCATGTTGCCGAAGATCGCCTGTGTGCTGGATGCCGTGCGCACCGGGGTGAAAGCGGCCCACATCATTGATGGCCGTATTGAGCACGCCGTGCTGGTGGAATTGTTCACCGATGCTGGCATCGGCACCTTGATGCGTGGATGAACGAGGAAAAACCGGGCGCCGCGCCCGCCCCACCTCGACGCCTCGCCACGACTTGGCTACACTTTGGCGAAACCCTTACAAAACCCTGGGAAAAGCCATGCGCCGAGTCGTCTTCAACCAAAAAGGGGGGGTGGGCAAATCCACCATCGCGTGCAATCTGGCCGCCATCGGCGCCGCGCGGGGTCGGCGCACCTTGGTCATCGACCTGGACCCCCAGGCTAACGCTTCGCGCTATCTGTTGGGCAACGTGCTGGAGCAACAAAAGAAAACGCTGGCGCATTTCTTCGACGACATCCTCGCCCACAAGCTGTTTCCCGAAAAACCGGACACCTACATCGTCACCACGCGCTTTCCGAATCTCAGCGTGATGCCCTCCGATCCTCGGCTTGAGGATCTGCAAGTTAAGCTGGAATCGCGCTACAAGATGTATAAGCTGCGCGAGGCGCTGGACACGTTCAAAGAGTTTGATGAGATTTTTATCGACACGCCGCCTGCACTGAATTTCTTCACCCGCTCGGCGCTGATTGCCGCTGACACCTGCTTGATTCCCTTCGACTGCGACGATTTCTCTCGTCGCGCGCTCTACACGCTAATGGACAGCGTGCGTGAGATTCAGGCAGACCATAACCGGGCGTTGCGCATTGAAGGCATCGTGGTCAACCACTACCAGGCTCGCGCTAACTTGCCGGTACGGCTGGTCGAGGAATTGCGCTCCGAGGGGCTGCCGATTTTGGATGCCTTTCTGTCGGCCTCCATCAAAATCCGCGAGTCGCACGCTCAGGCGTTACCGATGGTTTATCTTGATGTTCGCCACAAGTTGACCCGTGAATTTGAAGCCCTTTACAAGCTGCTAAGCCCTTGACGACCAGCCAGCGGCGCATAACCCAATGGAGACTGCTCGCCAGTTCTGACAGCATTTTTTAATGAGGCCGCGCTATGACCGATCCCGATCCAGCCATCGTCACCCGCATCGTTGCTGAAATGCGGCGCGCTCGTCGGCTGCTATTCATCACCGGTGCCGGCATTTCCGCCGATTCCGGCCTGCCCACTTATCGTGGCATCGGCGGGCTTTACAATGATCAAGCCACCGAGGACAGCTTTTCCATCGAAACCGCTTTATCCGGCTCAATGTTGGAAATGCGGCCGGAAATCACCTGGAAATATCTGCATCAAATCGAACATTCCTGTCGCGGCGCTTGTTTTAATGATGCCCATGCGATCATCGCGGAGTTGCAGAACCAGTTTGAAGTCTGCGTGCTCACCCAGAACATTGACGGATTCCACCGCGATGCGGGCAGTCGCAACCTGATTGAAATTCATGGGGATATCCACGATTTGTATTGCACACGCTGTCACTACGCCGCCACCGTGCCCGATTACAGCGCACTGCAAATACCGCCGTCTTGCCCCCATTGCCAGGCATCGGTCAGGCCGCGAGTGGTGTTGTTCGGCGAGATGCTGCCCTCGCCGGCTATCCAACATCTGTACGCAGAGTTGGATAAGGGGTTCGACTTGGTGTTCAGCGTCGGGACGACGAGCGTGTTTCCCTACATCGCCGGGCCGGTGGTACAAGCCAGCCAGATGGGTACACCGACCGTGGAAATCAATCCGACCGATACCAATGTCACCCACTTTGTGGAGTACAAATTGGCCTCCGGTGCGGCGGCGAGTCTGCGGGCGATCCGTCAGGCTTTCGAGGCGTCCTCAGCCTAAATCGAGCAAGCGCTCCAACCCAGCGACGACATCCGCGATGCCGGTGGGGATGACCGGCGGCTTGGCGGGCTGTGCCAGCAAGCTACCCAAGGGTTCGGCTAGATCGCCACTGGCCAACTGTCGGCGGTCGATCTTGACAGCGTTACCGTGCGCCACCAGCCAGCGGCTTAACCACGGCTCTTCCGGCCAATCGTCGCGCGCGACATAGAGCACGCTGGTGCCGTTGCAGGCCGCCTCGGTGAATGCGCCGTAACCGGGTTTGGTCAGCAAAACATCACAAGAGCGGATCAAATCCAGCATCGAATAATCGTTGAGTTGCGCCCAATCCACCATGTCCGGTCGCCTCACCTGCCAGCCAGGTGGAACCAGCCAGCGAACACCCGGCAGCGTGGGCCATGCGTCCAGCGGCGGGCGCATATCAACCCCACCCAAGCCGATCAGTACCAGCGTATCGCCATCGGACAAGGCGAGTCGATGATGGATCTCTGCTCGTCGATCCTGGCCTAGCGCCGCAATCGGCCCGACGTTTTGGGTATTTTGCAGATCGGGCATCGGCATACTCGGTGCCGGCAGCAAGAAGGCGCGCGCACTGTTGTAGGCTGACAACATGGGGGCACGCAGTTCCGCCAAATCCGGGGCATCCGCGCAATACCCCGCCAGGATGTCCGCCCAATTCAGTGAGCACATGGCCAGTGACGGGATACCTAGCCGTGTGGCGGCCGCCAGGGTCAGATAAGGAATATCCGCCAAAATCCCATCGGGTACTGCCGCCTGCAACTGCCTTTCCTGCCAAGCCAGCCGCTGTTGCCAATCCTGATGAAACACGCGGTAAGCCGCTAAACTTTCTGATACTTTTGCCGCTAGCGCATCGACCATCACCATGCCGAAATCAGCGACGCCCGCCACACACTCGAATCGACCAGTCATGCGTTGGCGAAGCACGGTTTCAGGAAGCCCGCTTTGCACCGTTACCTGTACCCTCGGCCAACGGTACTGAAAGGCATTGAGAACAGGCGCGACCTGCGCCAGATGACCAAAACCGTGGCCGGATAACGCGATATAGAGATGATGGGCGGCAGGCATGACGACCCTCTTTAAGCTCAAATTCTGCAAACAGCCAGGCTCGGATTATCTGCAATGAGTTGCTTTTTTACACGAGTTGTGATAGCAATGACACAATACAACAGCTTATCCTTTATCACACATTATGATTGTCATTATTGATACAACTCTGCAAGCTGATTTTCAGCTTCGACTCATCAGCTCCCTGGCGTAGAGGTTATCATCATGGCACAGACACTCACCCCGGATTCACTAAAGCGGACTAGCCACGCTTTTATGGGAACCTACGGTACTAGCGAGCAAAATCAGGCGCTAGGTTTTACGCCAGGTTTTCGGGACGAAGAAACCGGGGCTGTGTACATTTCCTGTTGGTCTGACGGCACGCCGGCTCCCTGTCACGCACTCGATGGCTTACCCGACCATCTGATCCTGGCACGCGGCCCCAGTGGCCGAGTCGCCGCCGTCAAGGCCAGCGTGATTGCCGGCTTTGTCCGCTGGGGTTTGTTTTACACCCGCGAACAAGCCGCTCATTGCCTTGATTGAGCACCGCTGACCCTCTCGCTATCTGCAAAATCCTTCTCTCAGCTGACCTTCCTTGACAACAATTGGCCCTGCCAACGCATCGCTATCGGCCGTCTGACTTGAATTTGTAGACAGTCCGACTATGGTTTTAGGGGTTGCGGCTAGTGCCAGCAACCCGGTTCAAGCCATAAGCGCAGGTTGAGAATCACCGCTACATCAGCGAAACTCGCCAGCCCGGCCTGCCGGGTGTCTCCGATCCTCAAGAAACGCAACGGACCTCATTGCCATGTCGATTAAAATGCTAGAAAAAAGTAACCCAGCGTCCTGGCTGACGGAGCTTCCCCCACTGGGCATGGACGCCAAGAGCATCACCACTGACTTTCGCCACTATTTCAGCCACACCCTGGGCCGCGACCGGCACGCCAAATATGCCAACTACATGTATGAAGCTTTGGCACTCACTTTGCGCGACCGGCTGTGGGAACGTTGGAAGAACACCCGCTATGCCTACGAGGCCGACGGTGGCGTGCGCCGGGCTTACTACCTGTCCATGGAATTTCTCATGGGCCGAGCGTTGAGTAATGCCATGCTCAATCTGGGGGTCAATGAACCCGTTAACAAAGCCCTCTATGAGATGGGTCTGTCCCTGGAAGAACTGGCCGAATGCGAAAATGACGCGGGCCTGGGCAACGGCGGCCTGGGTCGATTAGCGGCCTGTTTCATGGACAGTTGCGCCACGCTCCGCCTGCCGGTCGTCGGCTACGGCATCCGCTATGCCTACGGCATGTTCCGTCAGCGCATCGAAAACGGTTACCAGGTCGAAGAACCCGATCACTGGCTGCGCAGCGGCACCGTGTGGGATCTTGAGCGGTCGGAATATACCCAGCGCATCAAGTTCGGCGGCCGCACCGAAGGCTATCTGAAAGCTGATGGCGAGATGGGCTGGCGCTGGTTGGATACCTCCGATGTGCTGGCGGTGCCCTACGATGTGCCGATCCCTGGCTATCAGAATGGTACGGTCAATACCCTTCGGCTGTGGTCGGCGGCAGCAACCGACGAATTTGATTTTGAGGATTTCAACTCCGGTAGCTACACCGAGGCCGTCGGTTCCAAGAACATGGCGGAAAATATCACGATGGTGCTCTACCCCAACGACTCTACCGAAAGCGGTAAGGAGTTGCGGCTGCGCCAGCAATATTTCCTGGCTTCCGCCAGCCTGCAAGATGTCATCCGCCAATGGGTGCGGGTGCATGGCGAAGATTTCAGTCATTTTGCCGCCAAGAACTGCTTCCAGCTCAACGACACTCACCCCACCATCGGCGTGGCGGAATTGATGCGGATCTTGATGGACGAGCACGGCCTCAAGTGGGACGATGCCTGGGCGATCACCAGCAAGGTGATGGCTTATACCAACCACACCCTGTTGCCCGAAGCGCTGGAGCGCTGGCCGGTGTGGCTGTTCCGCAAGCTGCTGCCCCGCGTGCTGGACATCATCTATGAAATCAACGCCCGCTTCCTCGCCGAAGTGGCCCGCCGCTGGCCTGGCGACATCGACCGCCAGCGCCGCATGTCGCTGATCGAGGAAGGCTACGAACAGCAGGTGCGCATGGCCTATCTGGCCATCGTCGGCAGCATCTCGGTGAACGGCGTCGCCGCGCTGCACTCGGACCTGCTCAAGCAGGGGTTGTTCCGTGATTTCTACGAGCTGTGGCCGGACAAGTTTAACAACAAGACCAACGGCGTCACCCAACGCCGCTGGTTGGCCAGTTGCAACCCCGGCTTGAACAAGCTCATCACCGACACCATCGGGCCGGGCTGGGTGACTGAACTGAGCGAGTTGCGCAAGCTGATCCCGCACGCTGATAACGCCAAATTCCGAACCAAGTGGCGGCAGATCAAGCACGATAATAAAGTCCGGCTGGCGAGCCTGATCGAAGCCGATTGCGGCGTGGTGTTCAATACCGACGCTTTGTTCGATGTGCAGGTCAAGCGCATCCACGAATACAAGCGCCAGTTGCTCAACATCCTGAATGTCATTCATTTGTACGACCGCATCAAGCGCGGCGATACCGCGAACTGGACGCCGCGTTGCGTGCTGATCGGCGGCAAATCAGCACCCGGCTATTACATGGCGAAAGTCATCATCAAGCTGGTTAACAATGTTGCTAAGGTTATTAACGAAGACCCCACTATCGGCGACAAGCTGAAGATGGCGTTTTTACCCAATTATCGGGTCACGGCGATGGAAATTATCGCGCCCGGCACCGACCTGTCCGAGCAGATTTCCACCGCTGGCAAGGAAGCCTCCGGCACCGGCAACATGAAGTTCATGATGAATGGTGCAGTCACCATCGGCACCCTGGATGGCGCCAACATCGAAATCCGCGAGGAATGCGGCGATGACAATTTCTTCCTGTTCGGTTTGACCGCCCAGGAAGTCGAGGCGCGTCGCTCCAACTACGATCCGTGGGCCATCATCCATGGTGATGCTGACATCTCCCGCATCATGCACCTGCTGGAAAGCGCCCACTTCAATCAGTTTGAGCAGGGTATTTTCGATCCGATCATCCACTCACTGACCAGCCCCAACGACCCGTGGCTCACCATCGCCGATCTACGCGCCTACATTGACGCGCAAGCGCGTGTCGATAAAGCCTATAGGGATCAAGAGTTGTGGACCCGGATGAGCATCATGAACACTGCGACCAGCGGTAAATTCTCCACTGACCGCACCATGTTGGAATACAACTCTGAAATCTGGAAGCTCAAGCAGCTTCCCGAAATGCCGTTGACCTAAAGCCAGGTTCGCGCGACCCCAGAGGGTTCTGCCCGTCGGAATCCATGGGGCCGCGCGAGACCGCCAACCACCTTATCCCCCCAAAAGCGCTCATAGCGACCCATCACACATTCGGCCACTTCCCAGGCTCGAGTAAGATCGTATCCCGCCGGCCACCACGCCACTTGCAAAACAATCCCTCTTACCAAAAGATAAAGCATCTTAAAAAGTAAGGTTGCGACCTTGCCGACAGCGAACTTTGTCTACCGAGGCGCTGCCCTATCAGCGTGATCATCAGCACACCGATCTGAGGTACAGCATGGCCAAGCATTACGATCTCATCGCCATCGGCGGTGGCAGCGGCGGTCTGTCCGTGGCAGAACGAGCAGCCCGTTACGGCGCCCGCTGCGCCTTAATCGAGAGTGGCCGTCTCGGCGGTACTTGCGTCAATGTCGGTTGTGTACCGAAAAAAGTGATGTGGTACGCCGCCCATCTGGCTCACGCCCTCGACGATGCGCCCGGCTACGGCTTCCGGTTGGACTACTTTGGTTTTGATTGGAAGAAACTGAAAGCGGCCCGTGACCGTTTCGTGCAGGCAATCAGCGATGGGTATCAAGGCTACCTCACGGAAGCCGGTGTGGAATTGATCCGTGGTTTTGCTCGCTTTATCGACGCGCACACCCTAGACATTGCTGGCGAGCGCATCACTGCGGAGCATATTGTCATTGCCACCGGCGGTCGCCCGCAGATTCCTGCTCTGCCTGGCGCTCAATTCGGCATCAGCTCGGACGGGTTTTTCGAGTTGAACGCTTGCCCACCGCGCGTCGCCATCGCCGGCAGCGGCTATATCGCTGTTGAGCTGGCGGGCATGTTGCACACATTAGGATCGGAAGTCACCCTGTTGGTGCGTGGTGATGGGGTTTTGCGTCCCTTCGATGCAACGATCCGCGAACAGTTGCTGGAACGATTACGCGAAGATGGCATCAATGTGCTGACCCGCACCCAAATTCGCGCGGTCGCCCAGTTGGTTGGCGGCTCCCTGGATTTACATTGCGAAGGCCGGGCTGGTGCCTTAAACGTCGATACCCTCCTCTGGGCCATCGGCCGGACGCCCAATACCGACCAGCTTAATCTGGCGGCTGCGAGCGTGCGGATGAACCCGGACGGCACGATTCCCACCGATCCCTATCAAGCCACCAACATCCCCAACATTTACGCCCTGGGCGACATCACCGAGCGCTTTCATTTGACACCGGTCGCCGTCGCTGCTGGCCGGCGCCTCGCTGATCGTTTATTCGGTCAACAACCGGAGCGTCGCTTGCCCTATGAAAATATTCCCAGTGTGGTGTTCAGTCATCCGCCGGTTGGCACCATCGGCTTGACTGAAGCGCAGGCACGAGAACAATACGGCGATGCGGTTCGGATTTATCAGACCCGATTCCGGCCTATGTACCACAGCTTCACTGCCCGCCCAACCGATACGTTGATGAAATTAGTCTGTGTCGGGCCGGAAGAAAAAATCGTCGGTTGTCATCTGATCGGTGAAGGTGTTGACGAGATGCTGCAAGGCTTTGCCGTCGCTATCCGCATGGGCGCGACTAAGCGCGACTTTGACGATACCGTCGCCATTCATCCGACCAGTGCCGAAGAGCTGGTGACGATGCGCTGAGCTGTGGAAACCGAGTCTTTCAGACGACCGCCGAGAGCCGACCATGCCAATTCGTACTTTTGAGCAGCATACGCCGCGCATCCACCCAAGTGCTTTCATTGACGATACCGCTGTGGTGATCGGGGATGTTGAAATCGGCGAGGATAGCTCGGTCTGGCCGTTGTGCGTGGTGCGCGGCGATGTGCAAAGCATCCGCATCGGCGCCCGGACCAGCGTTCAGGATGGCACCATCATCCACGTCACGCATGACAGCCACTTTTGTCCAGGTGGGCAAGCAACGCGGATCGGCAACGATGTCACGGTTGGCCACAAGGTGATCTTGCACGCCTGCACGGTCGAAGATTATTGCCTAATCGGTATGGGCGCTATTGTGATGGATAAGGCGGTAGTCGGCAGGCAGGTTATTGTCGGCGCCGGCAGTGTCGTACCGTCAGGGAAAGAGTTGGAAAGCGGCTTCCTTTATGTCGGTAGCCCCATCAAGCAAATCCGCCGCTTGAATCCTCGTGAGCTGGAGTTTCTGGCGTATTCCGCTCAGAACTATCGACGGCTGAAAAATCGGTATGGAGAGGGATCATGACGGGGAATGAAACTATTGCTGCCCTTGGTTTGAACCCGGAGGCTCTACACGCCGGCCCATAGTTTGAACTTAATGTGCTTCGCAGCATGGGCGAAGTCATGATCTGTGGTGAGGAGTGTCAGCTCGAATCGACTACAAAGTTGAATGAGCAATGCGTCAATAGTGCCAAGCTGAACACCCGCTCGACGACAGGAATTTCTGAGTTCGGCAGCAGCAATGTGATCTTGTCTGTCGGGCTGAATCAACGGTAAAGCACCAAACCGCTCGATGATCATTGAAGCGGCCTTCGGCCCTGAGAAGCCTTGTAGGAGTTCCTGCGAAACCAGACCTGTAGTTACTACAGACTCCGAACCATCAAGCGCACTTAAGAGATACTTGACGGTAGGGTTGTCACTCTGACCATTGCGGCGGAGAGCGAGAGACCAAACGCTCGTGTCAACGAGGAGCGTCATGGCCGCGAGCGTTCAGCCTTGTAGTCGAACGTTTCGTCCCACTCCAGCTTGCCGAACAATTCCGCGACCTTCTTCTGCTCCCTGCGAGCGAGAAATTCCTTGAGCGCAAGGGTGACTGCTGCCTTCTTAGTGGGTTCGCCGCTGACAGCGAGGACCCGATCAAGCAGATCGGGATCTAAAGCGAGGTTGGTAGCCATGAGGTTCTCCTTGTGTAGCACTTTACACAAGGGGTAAACAGTGGGCAAGGAGTCGTCTTTCCACTGCCCCGCGAGGAGCGAAGCGAATGGAGCGGGATCGGCGGAAAGCACCAAGAGTAAGGCGGGCACGGCCCGCCTTTTTACGCTGTCAGATGGACGATCAAGGTGGGCGGTGCCCACCCTACCCGGCTGCATTGCCACATAATCCCACCCTCAATTATTTTAATATCTCCAACTTAACGATAACATCACCGACATGAGTGATACGAACTAGCAATCCCTCTTTAATAGGACCACCATTAGCGTTAGAGTTATTAAATCCATTAGTCACAATACCCTCTGAATATCTAAAACAAGTAGATTGAACACAAAATCTTTCCATTTTATGTCCACCCAGAGGCATAGGCTTGAAATTTTCAACTTTTCCCTCCACCCTTTCCACATATCCTTTTTTAACCGAATCAATAAGATAAGCATATTCCCCATAGGTTGAATAAAATGCACTAAAAGTCCATAAAATACTGAAGCCAAACCAGAGAAATGGAAGGGCTTTCCTAGAACGATTCATATTTCCATCGAAAAGAAAAACCTTATTTCTAGAAGAAAAAAGAGCGATACCCACTACAATAAAAACCAGCCCAAACGCTGGAAAAAACCAGGCTTTATAGCCTGAGTCTAAAATATCGAAAACAACGTAATAATTCCCCATTTTCGATACCGAGATTAGCTGCAAAAATAGTTACAATCTTCTTCTCAAATTTAATAATTCATCTTTTCAACACCGGCGTTAAAAACCATCCGATTACCCACAATTTTCAACATGCTGTAATATATTGATATTTTGACGAGGTCGTGA
>APMI01000416.1_pt1 | contig 77625 bp, 86 predicted proteins | sample 667938 | NCBI WGS metagenome assembly APMI01 (sample SAMN01084076, study PRJNA167559) | wastewater metagenome | biome: Wastewater | place: Denmark: Ejby Moelle, Odense | collected 2011-11-28 | reverse complement strand
TGGCAATGGCGAAAAAAGTGCCAGTTAGAGTTTTAAGTTCATTTTTAGAGCCGGGTGAACCAAACCCAGGTACAATAGTTTGTGATGAGGAAGAAATCGTGGAAAAACAAATCGTTTCAGGTATTGCCTATAGCCGCGATGAAGCAAAAGTTTCAATTCTTGGCGTTGTTGATAATCCGGGTGTTGCGGGTCGTATTTTTGGTGCGCTTGCTGATGCCAATGTTAACGTTGATATGATTGTTCAGGCACCAAGCCGCACCGAAGGCAAAGTGAATATGACATTCACCATCCCTGAACGTGATGCCGACCGCACCCAAGAATTAATGAATTCAATCAAAGAAACCATTGGTTTCCGCGATATTATCGTTAAAAAAGATGTCTCCAAAGTTTCGGTTATTGGCGTTGGTATGCGTTCACACGTTGGTGTTGCAAAAATCATGTTCGAAGCATTGTCGTCAAAAGGTATTAACATTGAAAACATCTCTACTTCTGAAATCAAGATTTCAGTGCTTATTGATGCATCATATACCGAACTTGCTGTGCGCGCATTGCATACTGCATATGGACTGGACTCTTAACCCGAAACAAGTTTCGGGTTAGTTTGTATCGAAAAATAAAATCGAAAAACGCGGTTTCCGATTTTATTTTGCATAGTTTTTTAAAGCCCCTTCGGGGGCTTTTTTATTTTCATTGCCTTGACATATTACCAAAACGCGCCAAATTTAAGGTATGAATATTCCCTTTTCCCGCCGTCAAGTCCTTTTGGGTACGAGTGTTTTATCAATCGTAACCTATTTAAATTCAACATCAGTATTCGCCAAAGAAATGACCAATATCAAAGCCCCAATCGCAAAAAAAATTCCAACTACAATCAAACAATTAGGGCGAGTCCGCCATGATGATTACGCATGGATGCGTGATGCACATTGGCAAGATGTTTTGAATGACCCAAAAACCATAAGCCCAGAAATAAAGCAGCATATTGACGCCGAAAATGCCTATACCAAAGCAATGTTTTTGGACAAAACCACCGATTTGCGCACCAAACTTTTTGATGAAATGAAAGGTCGCATAAAAGAGGATGATTCATCACCGCCATCCAAAGATGGTAAGTTTGCATATTACCGCAAATATCGTGAAGGTGGACAATTCCCAATTATTATGCGCCAATCACTTGCTGATAATGGTGTGGTTTTGGGTGAAAAAGCCATTATTGATGGCGATAAAGAGGCCAAAGGTCTTCCATTCTGGAAATTAAATAATTGGCATCAAAATAAGGCACAAGATATAATTGCCTATGCCGTTGATTATGAGGGTGCGCGCAATTGCGATATTCGTTTTAGAAACCCTGAAACTGGTGAAGATTTAAACTATAAAATCGAAGATACCACGGGTGAAGTGGTTTTTGCCAAAGATAATCGCACGGTTTTCTATGTTAAAAATGACGAAAATGTTCGCCCCGTAAAAGTTATGCGCCATAAAATTGGTGATGACCCCGCAAAAGATGTTTTGGTTTATGAAGAAAAAGATCATGCCTATTTCCTTGGTATTGGTGAATCTTCGGCGGGTGATTATATTTTTCTTATCAGTGGTGCGTCCGATAATAATGAGGTGCGCTATTTACCGCTTGATAATCCAACAACTGCCCCAAAAGTTATTGCCGCACGTAAAGCGGGGTTTGAATATCACCCCGACCAAGCGGGCGAATATTTTTATTTCCGCACCAATAAAGACAAAGCAATTGATTATAAAATCATGCGCGCACCAATTACCAACCCCGAAATTGTCGAATGGGAAGATTTTATCCCTTATAATGTCGGCACATTAATTGAGGATTATGGTCTTTATAAAAACTACCTTATCCGCCAAGAAATGTATGATGCATTGCCGCGCATTGTTGTGTTTGACCTTTCAACTAATAAAGAGCATTCAATCGATTTTTCCGAAGAAGCCTATGATTTAAATATTTCCGGCGGTTTTGAATTTGATACTGAAATCACCCGTTTCAGCTATTCATCACCAACCACTCCGGCACAGGTTTTTGATTATAATATGGCAACCCGTGAACGGAAATTATTAAAAACCCAAGAAATTCCATCGGGCCATAACCCAGATGATTATGTTGTAAAACGTATTTTTGCGGATTCAACAGATGGCGCAAAAGTGCCGGTAACTTTGCTTTATAAAAAGACCACAAAAATTGATGGTTCGGCTCCTTTATATCTTTATGGTTATGGTTCATATGGCATTTCCATGCCAGATGGTTTTAGCACGAATGTATTAAACCTTGTAAATCGTGGTTTTATCACCGCAATTGCCCACATTCGTGGTGGTATGGAACGCGGCTATAATTGGTATTTGGATGGTAAACTTCGTAATAAACAACACACCTTCAGCGATTTTATAAATTCAGCAGAGGCATTGATTGCGGCGGGTTATACCAAAAAAGGTAAAATTGTTGCCCATGGTGGCTCTGCGGGTGGCTTGCTTATGGGTGTTGTCGTTAACCAACGCCCAGATTTATGGGCCGCGATTGTGGCCCAAGTTGCCTTTGTTGATATGATGAACACAATTTCCGACGAAACCCTTCCACTTACCCCACCGGAATGGACGGAATGGGGCGACCCAATCCGTAATAAGGATGATTATGACACGATGGCGGCATATTCCCCTTATGACAATGTTGCGACCCGCGCATATCCACCAATTTACGCGCAAACTGCACTTTCTGATTCCCAAGTAACCTATTGGGAGCCAACAAAGTGGATTGCAAAACTTAGGGATACTTCGCCAAATGCCGGACCATTCTTGCTTGATGTAAATATGGAGGCGGGGCATGGCGGCGCACCAGGTCGTTTTGATAGGCTGCATGAAATTGCCAAATATCAGGCATTCATGCTTTGGGCGCTTGAACAGAAAAAGTAACTATAATCAATGTCATACCGGAATTTTACTTTGTAAAATGTCCGGTATCTTGGGCTTAAGATTACGAGATACCGGATAAATCCTTTGGATTTTCCGGTATGACAAAGGGTTTTAAAATTTACGGATGCGGTAAATGACACTTCGTTTATTCCTTGGCATTGATATCCCCGATGAAATTGCCGATACGCTTTTGCCGATGCAATGCGGGCTTGATGGTGCGCGTTTTTCACCGCGTGATAATTTTCATATTACATTGCGGTTCATTGGTGATTTGGCGGCAAAAGAAGCCACCGAACTTGACGTGATGATTGAAAAAATAAAGCTAAAACCATTTGAATTATCGCTTAATTATGTTGGCTTTTTTGGCAAAGACAAACCCCATTCAATTCATGCACTTGTCGAAAATAATGAGGAGTTAAATATCCTTGCGGGTCGGTGCGAAGCATCATGCCGTAAATTGGGGCATGAACCCGAAACCCGCAAATATACCCCCCATGTTACCATTGGCTATCTTGGTGCTTATGTAAATTTGCGCGATGTTTTGGAATGGCAGGCACGCCACACCACATATAAATCCACGCCGTTTTTGGTTGATAGGTTTTTCCTTTATTCCTCCCATATGGGCAATGGTCCAAGCTTTTATAGGGTTGAGGCTGAATACCCGCTTGTGTGATGAACCCCGAAAATAGCGAATGTTGTTTAAATTACGAATTATGAATTTTGTCATCCCGCACTTGTTGCGGGATCTCGTAAGTTTTAAGGGCAAAATTTAAAAGACCCCGCAATAAATGCGGGGTGACAAAGGCTTTTTTTGGCATTTGCTTCCCCAAAAACACCCAATTGTAAACGTTTTTACCTATTTGTAACAATGTTTATTCCCAATAAAATTATTATTAATCAATTAGATATGCCGATTTTTGGCGTTAATTTAATGCACCCATAGAAATGTTGACATTTGTTGACATTCCCGAGTTTGAGCAAATCAAAAACTAAATTAGCATTGCCCGCAAAAAGCTGACATTTCCTGACATTTCATACCCTTGCTTTGCCACCTTTCCATATGAACCAATTCACCATGAACCTTATAAACCTAGATTTTAATGGTGTTCTCTAATGTGGGGATAAATTTTCGAAATAATCTTCTTCAATAATAGATGTTCCTATTATTGGTTCAATAAGTGAAGGATTGTGGAAAAATAATTTTTGTAATGTCTTTTGTAATATATCTTTATCGTGGCTTTTTTGTTCTAAACAATCTAATTCATCAGCAATTCTTTGTGAAATAGGCTCTGCCCAAATTTGTAAATGCTTAAAATTTTCGTTTGCTCTATCAATAAATTGTTTTTCTAGTTGCGTTAGCCATTCATAATGTGAATTTATATAGGTTTTAATAGCCTTGATGGGAGACCTATTTTTCAATTCATAACTTATTGAATTTAAAGCAGACAAAAATCCAAGTTCATATTCAGGGTCATCATAACTATCATAGTTATCTCTGATTATATCTTCAGCATGAGAAATTTTATCAATTAATTCCTGAATTTCACTTTTGTTTTCAGCCATTTGGAATTTTCCTATACTGTCCGCGACCTATAAATTCTATTAATCCCTTATCTCTTAGGAATTGAAGTTGTTGGCGTAATTTATCTTTTATGTGATTATTTTCAGGATGCTTTTGTTTTAATTCGGCTTCAAAAGCATAGATTTGGTCGAGGTTAAATTCATCTTGCCCAATGCGTTCAACGCAATTTAGTGTATCAAGTAACCAGCCCCGCGATTCAAGGCTTTTTGCTTCTTGCAAAAATGAAGTTTTTTTCCATTCTTGTAGGATATTATTAGGATTAATAATTTTTCGGTCTTTGATATAAAATATTTTGCCAATTTCCGGCACTTTGGAAATTAATATATTGCATCCGACCCAACCGGCGCGGCGCGCATTGGCACTTAGAGGGGGTCGTTTTTCTATTAAATCTGTTACAAAAAAATAGCGTGGAACAATCAATAGGTTTTCAACCACCATTTCTCTTTTATTATAGTGAAGTGCATATAAATTTAGGTTATTTTGACCAATCACACGGTTAAAAAGTGAATCATACGCACCATTAACAATTTTCTTGCCGATTTTTGATGATTTTGCTTTTAATTCAAATTCCTCATCACATTTTGAACAAGTAAAATCTTTTGCCTGTGAATTGTTTGGGGTTTGTAATAATGATGAACCGCAAGACGGGCAAAAACCATGATGCGCCACAAAATTTTCAGTTAGCACCCGCGCATTCTGCGAATTGCTTTTATAAATTGCGAGTGACGTTGAAATTTCAATTTGTGACATATTCAAGCCTTATATTTTTTCATCATACCAAGATTTGATTTTATCAATATCATAAAAAATATGCTCGTTTAATGATTTATATTCACCCATAATAAATTCCTCGAAACTTCTTCTTTCGTGGGGATAAATGTAGTCAATTAAACGTTTTAAAGATTCTAATATTTCCGTGTCCATTTTTCACCTTTTTTATAAGGTGAATTGGATCGGCATTTATGATCAAGTATTTTGATCAGTTTTTATTTTCCATTCGCCATCTTGAAATTGGTATTGTTTCATATTATTGTCATTTTACACCTTCTCGTTCGGCATGTTCTTTGCCGAATATAAACTTCCCAACAATCTAAATAAAAGAATTGCAAATGTCAGACGATATTCAAGAGAGCGAACAAACACCAGAAACCCCAGAAAATAACGAGGTCGTAAAACCAAAACGCAAACTAAGCCTTAAACTTTCTGCCAAACCTGAAGAGCCTGCTGCTGAAGAAGTAAATGTTGAGGCCGCACAAGAAGAAGTTACCACTGGTAACGAAATGGTCGAAGCACCTGAAACCAATGGTGATGATGCTGAAGATGAAAAGCCAACCGGCCCGATTGTTCGCACAACATTAAAAGAATTAAAACTTAAAAAACCTGCTGAATTGGTAACAATGGCAGAGGCATTAGAGATTGATGGCGCGGCATCTATGCGCACGCAGGATTTGCTTTTCGCTATTTTAAAAGAACAAGCCGAAAATGGCGCCGAAATTGGCGGCTCTGGCGTATTAGAAGTTTTGCCAGATGGTTTTGGTTTCCTTCGTTCACCGGAATCAAATTACCTTCCTGGTCCTGATGATATTTATGTTTCACCACAGCAAATCCGCCGTTTTGGCCTTCGCACTGGTGATACTGTTGAGGGGCCGGTTAAATCACCGCGTGAGGGGGAGCGTTATTTTGCCCTTGCCCGTGTTGAAAGCATTAATTTCACCGATCCAGATGTTGCAAAACATAAAGTGAATTTTGACAACCTTACCCCGCTTTATCCGAATGAGCGGTTCAAAATGGAAATTGATGACCCAACCGCCAAAGATAAAACCGGACGGGTTATTGATATTGTTGCCCCAATTGGTAAAGGCCAGCGTTCGTTGATTGTTGCGCCGCCGCGTACTGGTAAAACCGTTATTTTGCAAAATATCGCGAAGTCAATTGAAACCAACCACCCTGAATGTTTCTTAATCGTGCTTTTGATTGACGAACGCCCAGAAGAAGTGACGGATATGAAGCGTTCGGTTAAGGGTGAAGTAATTTCATCAACCTTTGACGAGCCGGCAACCCGCCACGTACAGGTTTCGGAAATGGTTATAGAAAAAGCAAAACGCCTTGCCGAACATGGTCGCGATGTTGTTATTTTGCTTGATTCAATTACCCGTCTTGGTCGTGCCTATAACACTGTTGTTCCTTCATCAGGTAAAGTTCTTACCGGTGGTGTGGATGCCAACGCATTACAACGCCCAAAACGTTTCTTTGGTGCGGCGCGTAACCTTGAAGAAGGTGGTTCATTAACAATTATCGCAACCGCATTGATTGAAACTGGTTCAAGAATGGATGAGGTTATCTTTGAGGAATTCAAAGGTACTGGTAACTCTGAACTTATTCTTGACCGTAAAGTTTCTGATAAACGTATCTTCCCTGCGATTGATATTATCAAATCAGGTACACGGAAAGAAGAATTGCTTGTGGCAAGAGAAGATCTTCCAAAAATGTATATGCTTCGTCGTATTCTTTCACCAATGGGCACAATGGACGCGATGGAATTCTTGCTTGATAAGCTTAAAGGTACAAAAACCAATGATGAATTCTTTACAAGTATGAATAATTAAAACTTTTGGGCGGGTTTTCCCGCCCTTTGTTTTTAAAAAAACTAATATTTAATCTTTGTGTGCAAATATATGCCTTCCCAAACTGGGGAGGTGAATGAATGCGGATAAGAAATCAGCTTTTATTAGTCTTTTTTTGCGGCTTGATTGCCTCATGCGGCAAAACTGAGCCAAAAGATCCAATGGCGGAATTAACGCCAGAGCATAAAACATTTGTATTCGGCAATGGTCGGGTTGCGTTTTTGGGCAAGCCTGTGAACGGTCGTATTGGTTGCGATTTTAAAAATGCCGAACAAGGTTATGTCTTTAAAATCGAAAATGGCGGCGTATTTTTTGATAGTTTGCGCCCATCTGGCATTATTACCCAAAGGGTTGTTTCCATGACAAGCAATGGCGATGGCATTGATATTGTTGCCGCAAACGGTACTGAAAGCAAATTTAACCTTGCTTTTAGAAATATCACCGACCAAAGCGCCGATATTTCGTATGACAATATTGATACTTCTATATTCTTGCGGTGCGAGAAATAATTTGGTAGCGTTGACCCCTGTTTAATGGTTTACCCAAAAGGGGTTGTGATGAAAGTTAATATTGAAATCGACCTAACGCCAGAAGAGGCGCGTGCTTTTCTGGGTCTTCCGAATTATTCGCAAATGCACGAAACATGGCTTAATGCCGTTAAGTCTAAAGTGGAAGAAACCGCGCCAAATGCCGATATTGAACCAATGTTAAAGGCATGGACATCGATGGGAACATCAATGGGCGGCCTTGCGACTGATGCAATCAATACTTTTTTTACTGCGGTTAATGCGGCGGCATCTGATGTTGATGCTAAATCTAAACCTAAAAAATCTGAAAAGTAATTATTTAAATGCGCACAATTATTGCGCCGGCTTCGGCGGCGGTTAAATCGGGTGTGATTGTGGTTCGGGCTTCTGGCCCAAATAGTTTTCCTCTTTTGGAAAAGCTATCTGGTAAACCTGCACCAAAAGCACGCCAAGCGGTTTTACGAAATCTTTATGCCGCCAATGGCGATTTAATTGATAATGCGCTTGTGATTGCTTTTAATGCACCCAATTCATTTACGGGTGAAAATGTGGTTGAATTTCACCTGCATGGCGGCATGGCAATTTTAAAAAACTTTCTTGAAACCGCGCTTGAAACTGGTCTTTGTCACCCTGCTAACCCTGGGGAATTTTCACGCCAAGCATTTGAAAATTCCCGCATGGATTTAACCGAAGCCGAGGCAATTGCCGATTTAATCGATGCGGAAACTAATGCACAATTAAAACAAGCGCAAAAGCAAATGCGTGGTGAACTTGGGGCATTGGCACGTGAATGGCGCGAAGAAATAATCTCTGCCCTTTCTGAATCCGAGGCTTATATTGATTTTCCCGATGAAGATTTACCAGAAGGGTTAAGCACGCGGGCAACAAATACGGTTAAAAAACTTATTAATTCACTTAAACAACATATCGAAGATTCAAAATCTGCGCAAAGAATCCGTGATGGCTTTTCAATCATTATTTTGGGTGAGCCAAACGCAGGAAAATCAAGCCTTCTAAATTCACTTGCCCGACGACAGGCGGCAATTGTTTCATCAATTGCCGGAACTACGCGTGATGTGGTTGAAATTTCGCTTAATATTGGTGGCAATTTGGTCTTTGTTGCCGATACTGCGGGGCTTCGCGAAACAAATGATGAGATTGAAGAACAGGGCGTTAAAATCGCACTTGAACGCGCCGAACATTCGGATCTTAGGATTGGCCTTGCCCCCGATGCGACGTCGGCAAAAGAGATTGCGGGGCATCTTGCGGCTGGTGATATTTTGGTCTGGTCAAAATGTGATTTGCAAAGCCCTGAGTTTCTAAAAATTGATGGCATTGATGAAATTGCCATTTCTGCCAAAAATAATATTGGTATCAAGGAATTAGAAGAATTAATTCTTAGCAAAATTAACGCTGACCTTGCGTCTATTTCTGCACCACTTACCCGTGCGCGCCACGTTTTTGCGGTTTCAGAAGCGATTAAGGCATTAGAAGCGGCACTTGATGCCCCGCCAGAAGCCTTGGAATTAGCATGTGAAGATTTACGGATTGCCGCGCGCTCACTGGGTGAAATTACTGGTGAGGTTGGTGTTGATGACATCCTTGATAAAATCTTTTCTAGTTTCTGTATCGGCAAGTAATACTTTTTTGGCACTACTTATGTTTCACGTGAAACATTTTGGTAGTGCCAGACCGTATTTAATATAATTAAGGACAGATGCCTGTTATTGCCAAAAACAAAACCTCGACTTGAGGCGAAAAATATTATATTAAGCCCGCCTCTTAACAGGACACAAAATGCAGACAGATGTAATTGTAATCGGCGGCGGTCATGCGGGCGTTGAGGCGGCAAGCGCTTCGGCACGCGCGGGCGCGAAAACAATTTTGATTACCCATAATAAAAATACAATTGGTGAAATGTCTTGCAACCCCGCAATTGGCGGTCTTGGTAAAGGGCATTTGGTTCGCGAGATTGACGCACTTGGCGGCGTTATGGGTTTGGCGACTGATATGGGTGGGATTCAATTCCGTATTCTTAATGCCTCCAAAGGACCCGCCGTTCGTGGGCCACGTGCGCAGGCAGATAGAAACCTTTTCCGTGCGGCGGTTCAAAAGCTTGTATCCGAAATTGAAAATCTTACAGTGCTTGAGGCGTCGGCCGAAAAGCTAATTCATGAAGATAATAAAATTACTGGCGTTGAGATTGCGGGCGGTGAAATTATTTCATGCGCCGCCGTGGTTATTACCGCAGGGACTTTTTTAAATGGCCTAATCCATTTGGGGCAAAAAACTTGGCCCGCTGGTAGAATTGATGAAAAGCCATCAATCGGCCTTGCCCAAAGTCTTTATTCACTTGGTTTGCGGATGGGGCGTTTAAAAACTGGAACCCCTGCCCGCCTTAATGGTGAGACGATTGATTATTCGGTTTGTGATTTCCAGCCAGGTGATGATAATCCAAAACCATTCTCATTCATCACCAAAGAAATTAAAAACCCACAAGTGCCATGTCACATTACATGGACAAGTGAAAAGACGCATCAAATCATCCGTGATAATCTTCACCTTGCGGCAATCAACACTGGCGCAATAAAAGGGCGTGGGCCAAGATATTGTCCATCAATCGAAGACAAGATTACACGCTTTGCCGATAAAGATCGTCACCAAATTTTTATTGAACCCGAAGGGCTTGATACAAATTGGGTTTATCCAAATGGCATTTCAACGTCATTCCCTGAAGAAGTTCAGGATGCATTTTTACGGTCTATCCCTGGGTTTGCGAATGTTGAAATTTTCCGCTGGGCTTATGCAATTGAATATGATTTTGTTGACCCAACAGAATTGGGTTTTGATCTTGCGGTGCGGAAATATAATGGCCTTTATCTTGCGGGGCAAATTAATGGTACAACCGGATACGAAGAAGCAGGCGCACAGGGTTTGGTCGCCGGCCTTAATGCGGCGCGCTTTGCCGGTGGGCAAGAAAATGTAATTTTCTCGCGGGCAAATTCATATATTGGCGTTATGATTGATGATCTTGTTACCAAAGGCGTTAGTGAACCATATCGTATGTTTACCTCACGCGCCGAATATCGCCTTACACTTCGTTCTGATAATGCCGATCAACGCCTTACTCCACTTGGTATCGAACTTGGCATTTTATCGAAAGAGCGGGTTGATATTTTTAATGCCAAAATGGCGGAAATTAATGCGGCGCGCGAATATGTACAAAATACACTTACAACACCGGCCCAAGGTGTAAAACTTGGACTACCTGTTAAGCAAGACGGCCGTAAACGCAATATTACCGAACTATTGGCACTAAAGGGTGTGGAGTTTGAAACGGTTGCCGATATCTATCCGCAACTTCGCGAATATACACCTGAAACCCGTGAGCAGCTTGAGATTGATGCAATCTATTCCGGTTATATGGCGCGCCAAGAAAATGATATTGCGGCATTTAATCGTGATGAAAACCTTTTAATTCCCAAAAGCTTTGATTATGCAAAAGTTGGTGGCTTTTCAATTGAAATTAGGGATCGCCTTGAAAAAATCCGCCCCGCAACAATTGGGCAAGCGGCGCGCATTGAAGGCATTACCCCAAGTGCTATTACCGCGCTTTTGGCATATGTAAAACGGCGGGATAATAAGAATGTCGCCTAAAGATAATGGCTTATTTCCTGAAAGTAATACCAAATCACGCTTTGCCGATGAGTTCGATGTTTCACGTGAAACATTAGAACGGTTTGAGCACTACCGCGAAGCACTAATCTTGTGGGGAAAGCGGATAAATTTGGTTTCAAAGACCACAATTGATGATTTTTGGAATCGTCATATTATTGATTGTGCGCAAATCCTTAAATATACCAATGAAAATGAAATTAATTGGGTTGATTTTGGAAGTGGTGCAGGTTTTCCAGGGCTTGTGGTTGCGGCACTTTTAAGTGCAAAAAACCCTAATTCATTGGTCACATTGGTTGATACAAGTGCCAAAAGATGCGCCTTTTTACGTGAAGGCGCACGGATTCTTGGTGCTAATGTAAAAATTGAAAATAAAAAAGTCGAAGACATAAAAATGTTTAAAGCGGATGTTATAACTGCTCGTGCTTTTACTTCGCTTGATAATTTATTGCACTATTCATATGGTTTTGCACAATTAAATGCACGAATGTTATTTCTAAAAGGCGAAGAAGTCGATAAAGAAATTAATGAGGCAAAACAAAACTGGAATTTTGATTATGAAATTCACCCAAGTTTAAGTGATAATCGCGGGTGCATAATTGAAATCAAGTCTTTGACAAAGGTTATTGAATGAAACCGAGAATTATTGCAATTGCCAATCAAAAAGGTGGTGTTGGTAAGACTACTACCGCGATAAATCTTGGCACTGCGCTGGCTGCAATTGGGCAAAAGGTTTTGGTGCTTGATATGGATGCGCAGGGTAATGCCTCCACCGGATTGGGTGTTGATACTTCGTCCCGTAAAGTAACTTCGTATGAAGTGATGATGGGTGAAGCCACCATTAAAGAAGCCATTACCAAAACCAAAATCCCAAATCTTATGGTATTACCATCAAGTGTCGATTTGGCGGGTGCGGAAATTGAGCTTGCCAGTGTTTCAAACCGTGCTTTTCGTTTAAAAGAAGCCTTTGTCCGCAATGAACAAAGTGGCGGCGTTGATATTGATTATGTAATTATCGACTGCCCACCGTCTTTAAACGTGGTTACTATTAATGCACTAACCGCCGCAGATTCCATTCTTGTGCCATTGCAATGTGAATTTTTCGCGCTTGAGGGTCTTTCGCAATTAATGCGCACCGTAAATTTGGTAAAAGGTTCACTAAACCCAGATCTTGAAATTCAGGGTGTGGTTTTAACCATGTATGACAATCGCAATAAATTGTCGGAACAGGTGGCGGCCGATGTTCGTGGTCATTTTGGTGACAAAGTTTATACCACAATGATTCCACGTAATGTCCGCGTTAGTGAAGCACCATCACACGGTAAACCCGTGCTTATTTACGATTATAATTGCCAAGGCAGCCGTGCTTATATAAGGCTTGCGGGCGAATTGATACAAAGGGAAAGGTTAAAAGTTGCATGAGTGAGCACGATAAAGCAAAACCTGGTCGCGGCCTTGGTCGTGGATTATCGGCACTTTTGGGCGAAGAAACCCCTGCACCGCGCCAACGTGCTGGCAGCGCGCGTGAAATATCGGTTGGCTTAATCCGCCCTAACCCAAATCAGCCACGCCGAACTTTTGAACAAGAAGAATTAAATGCACTTGCCGAAACCATCAAGGAACATGGCATTGTGCAACCAATTGTGGTGCGCCCAAGCCCAACTAACCAAGGTGAATATGAAATTATCGCCGGTGAAAGACGTTGGCGCGCCGCCCAAATCGCAGGTTTACACGAAGTGCCAACAGTTGAAAAAGACTATGATGATCTTGAAACCTTAAAAGTGGCAATTGTTGAAAATCTTCAAAGACAAAACCTTAATGCAATCGAAGAAGCATTGGCATTCAGTCAATTGATGGATCGTTTTGGTTATAATCAACAAGCAATCGCTGGAACCATTGGTAAATCACGCGTCTATGTCACCAATACTTTACGTCTTTTGGCATTGCCAAACGAAGTGCAAGAAATGGTAAAGGGCGGACAGCTTTCTGCGGGGCATGCACGCGCGGCATTGTCATCTGATGATCCCTCAGCGGCGGCAAAGGAAATGGTCAGCAAAAACCTTAGCGTCCGTGATGCCGAAAAATTAGTCACTAAACCAGTCAACAAGCCTAAAAAAGTTTCACGTGAAACACCGGAGACGGCAGATGTCGTTGCCTTAGAAAATGACCTAAGCGCGGTGTTAGGAATGGGTGTGAAGTTAAAGCACAAAGCCGACAATAGCGGTAGCATAGTGATTGACTATAAAACCCTTGAACAATTAGACGAGCTTTGCCGTAGGTTGATGCACTAAAACATAAGTGTATAGATATATTGTTTAGCCGCGAATTACTTCGCCCCAAAATTTAAACAGGGTCTGATAATCCTGATTGTTTGCGGTGTCCCATTCGGGATGCCATTGCACGGCATTGACTTTGGCGCCACCAAAATCACCACCAAAGGCTTCAACAATGCCGTCATCGGCTTTGGCAAATATGTTTAAGCCATCACCAAGACGCTTAACACCTTGAAAATGAACAGAATTAACCAAAATTCTATCGCGCTTATAGACATTAAAAAGCGGTGAATCATGTTCTAGTGTCACTTCATGTGAAAAATCAAACATTTCATCATATCCTGCCTCTACTGGGGCATGGTGATTAACAAGGTCGCGCGATAATGTGCCACCAAAATGAACGTTTAATTCCTGAAAACCACGACAAATTCCAAACACTGGTTTTTGTACGGCAATGAAGGCATCACAAAGCGCCATTGCGGTTTTATCGCGATCAAAATCTAGTGGGCCAACCGCATCCTCTTCCCCATCACCGTAAAAGGTTGGGTAAATATTTGATGCCGACCCCGTAAGCAAAACACCATCAAGACGTGATGCCAAGGCATTAAAATCAATCACGTCAAAGGTTGCAGGAATTAAAACCGGCGTTACATTCATATAGGGGGCAGTGTTTGTTATATATCTTTCAACAACGCCATGATTTGGGGCATCCCCCACAATGCGGCGGCAACAAATTATTCCCAATAGTGGTAAAGTCATTTTAAAACCCAAATTATATTAGTTTAATTCGTCATTATGTTATGTCGATTTTAAATTTGTTTAAATGCTACACAACAGCAAACATAAAAATTATTTTCACTCCCGCCCCTTGAAAAACTATGGCAAAAAAGCGATATAGGTCTTGGAGATCGGCGGTGGACGTAATTTTCGCCAACCCGGTCAGGTTCGGAAGAAAGCAGCCGTAACGATTTTTTTGCGGGTCGCTTGTTCGGTCTCCACCCTATTCCTTAAATTTCGTCTTTTACTTCGGGGTTTCATTTGGCAGACGGTTTCGACGATGACGAAATTGAAGATGATGAATTTGGCGAAAATGACGCCGAATATAATCATGATGACCAAACCGATAATATGTTTGGCGCGCTTGCCCCTGCCCTTCCTGAAAAAGAAAAATTTGTTGGTGAAACTATAATCCCCAACTCACCATATTTGGTATTGGCGCGTAAATATCGCCCCCAAGTGTTTGAGGATTTGGTTGGCCAAGAGGCAATGGTAAAAACTCTTACCAATGCGTTTAAACAAAACCGTATCGCCCATGCCTTTATGCTAACCGGTGTTCGTGGGATTGGTAAAACCACCACTGCGCGCCTTATTGCGCGGGCATTAAATTATTCAAGCCCTGGCCATGATGCACCAAATATGGATTTATCAATCCTTGGCCTGCATTGCGATGCAATCACCCAAGGCCGCCATCCAGATGTTTTGGAACTTGACGCCGCATCACGTTCCGGCGTTGATAATATGCGTGAATTGTTGGACAATGTTCGTTATGGCCCAACTCAATCACGCTATAAAGTCTATATCATCGACGAGGTTCACATGCTTTCAACGGCGGCGTTTAACGCGCTGTTGAAAACCCTTGAAGAGCCGCCACCACATACAAAATTTATTTTTGCCACCACCGAAACCCACAAAGTTCCGGTAACAATCCTATCGCGCTGTCAACGTTTTGATTTGCGTCGCCTAACGCGGGAGGCATTGACCAACCACCTTGGCAATATTTGCGCCAAGGAAAACGTATCAATCGAGCGTGAGGGTTTGGAATTAATCGCAATCGCTGCCGATGGTTCGGTTCGCGATGCGCTTTCACTGCTTGATCAGGCAATTGTGCAGGAAACCGGTGGTGAGGCTATTAAGGCAAATCAAATTCGCGATATGCTTGGGTTATCAGATAAAAACCGTACCCACGCGCTTTTTGCACATATTTTGGCGGCAAATACCAAGGCCGCAATCGAGGAATTGCACGAACAATATGATTTTGGCGCAACGCCATTAAATATTATCCAAAGCCTTATGGAACTCTCGCATGAGGTTTCAAAATTCCATTATCTTGGTGATGAATATCGCAAAATTCAATCTGGCGATGGTTTCACAAAAATAAGCGAACTTGCAAAGGCTACAAGCCCGCTGCAACTTTCACGAATTTGGCAAATGTTGTTACAAGGGCTTGATGAGATAAAGCGCGCCCCCGATGCATTACAAGCAATTGATATGTGCATAATTCGCATAACGGCGGCACAAAATATGCCAGGGCCAGAAGAATTGATGCGTATCATTAAAGACGGTGCACCAAGTGGCGATACGTCAGGTCAAAAAAAAAATGACGTGAATAATGATGCCCCTGCCGCATCACGTGCCGAAATAAAAATCGAAACTGTTGAGGATGTTTGCTTTTATATCGAGGAAAACCTTGGCGACAAGGCACTTTCAAGCGATATTGAACGTTATCTAAGACCCGTTCAATTAATAGATGGGCTTTTCACTTTTGAACCAACGCCGGGTGCGCCACGCGATTTTCATTTGCGTATTTCTGCGGCCTTGCAAAAAATCACTTTTAAAAGGTGGCGGGTTTATCTTGAAGATAATGGTGGTGCAACAATTGCCGAAAAAAATGAAGCGGCATACAATCAGCAACTTGCAAAAACCAAACAAATGCCACAAATAAGTTCGATATTAACTGCGTTTCCGGGTGCGAAAATAAAATTGGTGAATTTTAATCCAGCCGAAAAACGTAGTGGTGAAAAATAAAAGGATTTAGAATATGAAAGATCTTGGCGGATTGATGAAATCTATGCAGCAAATGCAGGTCAAACTTGCAGAAGCCCAAAAGAAAATGGAATCCATTCAAGCAGAAGGGCAGGCCGGCGCAGGCATGGTAAAAATTACTTTGACCGGCGAAAAACTTACCAATATTTCAATTGATAAAAGCCTTTGTGACCCTGAAGAAGTTGAAATTCTAGAAGATTTAATCAAAGCGGCATTTGAAGATGCCCGCAAAAAGGCCGAAGGTACACGCAAGACTATGGAAGGCGACATCATGGGTGGTTTACCATTACCCCCAGGATTTAAAATGCCGTTCTAATTTATGCGAAACACTGAAATAAAAGCACTTTTGTGGGATTATGGTAATGTATTGGTCGGCTGGTCGCCGCGCCAATTTTATCAAACTATAATTTCCGATACGGCGCGACTTGACTATTTTCTTGAAAATGTCTGCTCTATGGAATGGCATACTTTGAATGATGCCGGCATTGGCATGGCGGAAAATATTGCGCGCCGCCAAAAAGAATTCCCTGAATTTGCCCGTGAAATTGCAATGTGGCAAAGCAATTTTGGTGATACTTTGGCGGGCGAAATTGTGTCATCGGTTGCAATTTTAAAACAAGTTCACGCCCAGAATTTCCCGCAATATTGCCTAACCAATATGGCAGAGGAGGTGGAGGATGTTTGTTTTAACCCCTTTAACCTCCGCCAATATTTCAAAGACATTATTGTTTCCGGTGCCGAAAAGTGCGTAAAGCCTGATAAAAAGATTTATGAAATTGCGCTTCTGCGTATGGCTTTAAAACCTGAACAAGTTTTTTTTACTGATGATAACCCCGCAAATATTGCGGCGGCAAATGAAATGGGTTTTAAAACCCATTTGTTTAAAAATGACGGCGGTCTTGAAGTCGCTTTAAAAGAAATTGGAATTTTAAAATGATTTATAAACAGCTTGGCAAAACGGAAATAAAAGTTCCGCTTATCTGCCTTGGTACAATGACATTTGGCGAACAAAACACTGAAGAACAGGGTTTTGAACAAATGGATTATGCGCTTGCGAATGGCGTGAATTTTTTTGATACGGCTGAATTATACTCAATCCCGCCAAAGCCAGAAACCCAAGGATCAACCGAAACCATTATCGGCAATTGGTTAAAAGCGCGTGGTAATCGTGATAAAATTACGATTGCGTCAAAGGTTTGTGGTCGGTCGCCAATGGATTGGTTTCGCAACCCGAAAGAGCCATGTCGTGTTACCGAGGCACAAATTGATTATGCGGTCGAACATTCATTAAAGCGTTTGCAAACAGATTATATTGATATTTATCAAATTCATTGGCCTGATCGTTTGATTGGGAATTTTGGCTCTTTTACTTATGCATCAAATGCCGATGAATATGAGGATTTTGAAAAAATTCTCGAAGTAATGGCAAAGCATATTAAAAAAGGCAACATCCGCCATGTTGGCCTGTCTAATGAAACCCCTTGGGGCGTCATGAAATTTGTAAATGCGGCTGAAAAAAATGGCTTGCCCCGCGTGGTTTCAATCCAAAATGCATATTCATTGGTAAACCGTACTTTTGAACCATATTTGGCAGAAGTGGCGATTGAAGAAAACGTTGGATTGCTTGCCTATTCCCCATTGGCACAAGGCTTTTTAACCGGAAAATATTTGAATGGTGCGCGCCCTAAAGATGCCCGCCTTACCCTTTTTGACAGGGGACAAAGATACCAAACCCCGGCTGCCGAAGATATGGTAACAAAATATGTGGCATTGGCAAGAGAATTTGGGGTTACGCCGGCGGGGCTTGCACTTAAATTCTGCGCAACACGCCCCTTCATGACTTCGGTAATTATTGGTGCAACAAAAATGTTGCAGCTAGAAGAAGATTTAAAAGCTTTTGATATTACATGGACCGAAGAAATGGAAAATGCGGTGAATGCTTTGCATCGCTCTTGTCCAAATCCTTGCCCATAAATAACTTAGCCCCCATGGCAAAGTTAGCGACAATTATTTGCTTATTGTTTTATCCGAAATTTAATTGTTAATTTATTTTCTTTACCCTATTTAACTGCACATGACCGAAGAAATCAAACAAAACGAAACGCCTGAAAATAATAATACCGAAGTAAAGATGCCTGCTGGGCCATCTTTAACACGGCTTATTTCCGATGTTGGCCCAGCATTGGTATTTTTCATTTCTTATATGATTGCCCAAAAAATAAAACATCCACAGCCGTTGATTTTGGCGACCATAATATTTCTTCCAGCTGCCATTATTGGTTTTATTTATTCATGGGTAAAAGAAAAAAAGATTTCGCCTGTTGGGGCGTTTACTTTTGTGGTGGTGGGCATATTTTCACTATTGGGGATTTTCCTAAAGAATGATTTGTTTATAAAAATGCGCCCAACCGCGCTTTTTTCGGCAATCGGGATAATATTGCTTTTATCGGTTGCCTTTAAACGTAATATTTTAAAAACCGTATTTGATGGTATGATTCATATGCCCGAAGAAATATGGCGAACTTTGGCAATAAGGGTTGGGGTTTGGAATATTATTCTTGCGCTTCTTAATGAATTATTTTGGCGCAATTTTCCAGAAAATATATGGGTAACATATCACACATGGGGTGATATGATTTTAAACTCCATATTCTGGTTCATAAATATAATATTGCTTTCAAAACATTTCACCGATGAAAACGGCAATCCGTTACTTGAAAATGAAAAATAATGTTTTCACACTTTGCATAATTTAAAATCCATGCAATCATGCACTTACATATGGAGCATGAAGTGACAAATAAACCTATTTCTAAACGTAACTTTCTCGCAATTTCTTCTGCAACAATCGCATTGGCTGCGTGTGCAAACGCTAGCGACAGCGTAAAAGCCTCTGCTGAGAACATAGTAATGAATGACACAAATAAAACCGCTTTGGGCCCTGATTTAGGCCCTGATAAATATTTATGGCTCGAAGATGTTGAGGGCGAAAAGGCGCTTAGCTGGGTCAAGGGGCAAAATGAACGCACCCTTAAAAAACTTCAATCAGACCCACGCTACAAAGGGCTTGAAGATGATGCCCTTGCGATTGTTAAATCAAAAGACCGCCTAACCTTTGGCGGCTATTCGGATGGTTATATAAGTAATTTTTGGCAAGATGATGTGCAAATTCGTGGTCTTTGGCGTCGTACCGATTTTGCATCATGGAAATCTGGCAGCCCCAAATGGGAAACCATTTTAGACTTTGACAAACTTTCAAAGGATGAAGGGAAAAATTGGGTCTATAAAGGTTCTTCAATGCTTGATCCATATGATATTTGGAATACAATTGCATTATTGTCGCTTTCTAATGGCGGCAAAGACGCAAATATCAAGCGCGAATTTAACATGAAAACCCGCAGTTTTGTTGATAATGGTTTCACAATCCCCGAGGCCAAATCAGACGTAACCTGGCTTGATAAAGACACGCTTTTGATTGGAACTAATTGGGGCGATGGAACATTAACCGAAAGTGGTTATCCATTCATTGTTAAAAAACTAAAACGCGGTCAAAAGCTTGAAGACGCTGTTGAGGTTTTCCGTGGTGAAAAAACCGATGTTTCCGCTAGTGCATATCGTGTTTTTGATGGTGAGAAATATCATACACTATACAATCGCGGCGTTACCTTCTTTACATCAAAAACTTTTTATCAGGCAGAAACCGGTGAAATTATTGAGGTTGCGCTGCCAGAGAAAAATTCAATCACCGGCATTCGCGGTGGTCTGTTATATTTCACATTGCAACAAGATTGGATTCCACGCGGGGCAAGCCAAAGTTTCACTTCTGGTTCATTAATCTGTGCGCCATTAAAGGAAATGATTGCCAAAGATGGGGCAATTAATGCGGTGGCAATTTATACCCCCGACCCATCCGAAGCATTACAGGGCGTTGCTTTTACCAAAAATGGCCTGATGGTCGAACTTACCAAAGATGTAAAGTCACAAGTTCGCTTCTATCCAACTGCAACCACTGGCAAATGGACATATAGCGTTGTGGCATTGCCGGAAAATGGCGTGGCATCAATCGCGGATACTAATATGAAAGAAACCGAAGTTTTTTATTCATATAATGATCTTTTGACCCCACCATCAGTATTCTATGCCGCAAACGAAACCGCAAAACCAATTGTTGTGCAATCACAACCGGCAAAATTTGATGCGTCTAACCTTGTGGTCGAACAGAAATTTGCAACCTCAAAAGATGGAACCAAAGTGCCGTTCTTTGTGGTGCATAAAAAAGGCATCAAGCATGATGGCACAAACCCAACGCTTTTATATGGCTATGGTGGTTTTGAAATTTCAATGCAGCCAAATTATTCTGCTTATATTGGTAAAATGTGGCTTGAGCGCGGTGGTGTTTATATCCTTGCCAATATTCGTGGCGGTGGTGAATATGGCCCGAAATGGCATGATGCGGGCCTTAAAACCAAAAGACAGGTGGTTTATGATGACTTTATTGCAATTGCCGAATGGGCAATCGACCACAAACTTACTAGCCCACGTCATTTAGGCATTATGGGCGGTTCAAATGGTGGCCTATTAATGGGTGTAATGCTTACCCAACGGCCTGAATTATTTAATGCCGTTGTGGTGCAGGTGCCATTATTAGATATGCTTCGCTTCCATAAATTGCTTGCGGGTGCGTCATGGGTTGGCGAATATGGTAGCCCTGATGTCCCTGAAGAACGGGCATGGCTTGAAAAACTTACACCTTATCAAAATTTACATAAGCGTAACGACTTCCCAGAGCCGTTCTTTGTAACCTCTACCAAAGACGACCGTGTTCACCCTGGTCATGCGCGTAAATATGCGGCAAAAATGGAAGGTCTTGGTATGCCATTTTATTATTATGAAAACACCGATGGTGGTCATGCTGCGGCGGCAAATTTAATCGAAACCGCAAAACGCCGCGCGCTTGAGTTCACCTATCTAACTGAAAAACTAATGGATTAATGGGGGAATAAATGGATAACCCAACACCTGAAACCACCCCAAAATCAAACCTCGTATCATTCGATGCAGAAGGTGCGGCGGCAATATGCTATTTTTTGAATATTGCCTTTTTCTTATTTGGGGTAACCCCTTTGGTTGGCGTCATAATTGCCTATGTCAAAAAGGGGGATTCCGATGAATATTGGCTACAAAGCCATTATACATATCTTATTCGCACTTTTTGGATAACATTATTATATGTAACCATTGGCGTATTATCGTTATTTATAGTCGTTGGTTTTGCAATTATTCCTGCCGCAGGTATTTTATTTCTAGTGCGCACAGTTATTGGGCTTAATTTATTGTATAAAAAACAGGAAATTCCAAACCCACAAAGTTGGTTTATATAAAACGCATAATTTTAAAACCATTTATACCGTAGCTTACTTCGCGTAATATTTCGGTATTTGGGGGCGGGGTTAATTCCTCGCCCTTTTTGGTTTCTGCGATTAATATTGCATTTTCCACAAGCCATCCACCTTTTACAAGCGCATCAATCGCCGGTAATACCAAATCTTTGCCATAAGGTGGGTCAAGTATTACCAAATCAAATTGTGGTAGTGATTTTGGTATTGCCCCAATTTTTGTGGCATCGGTTTTTATGATTTTGCTTTTTTCTTCCATGCGGCAGGCTTTGATATTTTGTTCCAAAACCTTTATGGTCTTGGGGCTATTTTCAATGAACCCAACAAATGCCGCGCCGCGTGAAGCCGCCTCTAGCCCCATCGCACCGGTGCCGGCAAAAACATCAAGAACGTTTTTTTTGGCTAGTCCGTCTGACCATGGGGCGTGTTCGATAATATTAAAAATGCCTTGGCGTGCCTTGTCGGACGTTGGGCGTGTGTCCCAATCCACGGGGGTTAAAAGGTTTTTGCCGCGTAAAAGCCCTGAAATAATGCGCATAGTGCATTTATATCGAATTTGGGGGCTTTAAAACCCAAAAAATACATTTATCTATTATACACAGGAGTATTAAATGCCAAAAGTTACAATCTATACCAAACCCGGTTGCCCTTATTGCGTTCGTGCCATGATGTTGCTTGAAGAAAAAAAGGCGGATGTCAATGAAATCGTGGCATCATTTGACCCTGTATTGCGTCAGGAAATGATGCAAAAATCAGGGCGCAGTACTTACCCACAAATTTTCATTGGTGAAAAACATGTCGGTGGCTGTGATGATATTTTTGCGCTTGAACGCGCTGGCAAGCTTGATGAATTATTGGCGGCATAATGACAAAATTTACTGCGGCAATCATCCAAACTAATACGCCAAACAACCTTGAAGAAGCCTGGGCGGAGTTGGATGGTTTGGTGCGCGCTGCTTCGAATAGTGGGGCAAAATTTATTGCCACACCAGAAGGAAGCAACCTTTTGGAGCGTGACCGTGAAAAATTCAAACAAATCTGCCCAAGACTAGAAGATGGTTTTGCGCAATATTCTAAATTGGCACGCGAATTAAATATTTATCTCTTAATTGGTTCGGCATTATTTCAGCAAGATGAAAAAAAGGCAGTAAACCGCAGTTTGTTTTTTGCGCCAGATGGCGAATTAATTGCCCATTATGACAAAATCCATTTGTTTGATGTTAATCTTGGCATGGGGCAGGAGGCACGCGAAAGCGATGCCTATGAATCCGGTACAAGGGCAATATTGGCGAATACCGCAATTGGTAAATTTGGGCTTTCAATTTGTTATGATATGCGCTTTGCCCATCTTTATCGCGCATTATGCCAAAAGGGTGCGGAGGTTTTGACAATGCCTGCATCCTTCACCGTCCCCACCGGAAAGGCGCATTGGGAAGTGCTTTTGCGTGCGCGGGCAATTGAAAATTCTGCCTTTGTTATTGCCCCTGCACAGGGCGGATTGCATGCCGATGGTCGTGAAACTTATGGTCATTCAATGATTATTAACCCTTGGGGTGAGATTATTGCCGAATTAGACGGAAAAAATACTGGCTTTGCTCTTGCCGAAATAAACCTTGATGAGGTAAGTGCGGCGCGCAAAAAAATCCCCGCATGGGGACTTAATAAGAATTTTGAGATTTATGATTAAATACAGCCTTAAATGCGATAATGATCATATTTTTGAAGCGTGGTTTCCATCGGGCGGTGATTATGATGCCCAAAAGGAGCGCGGGCTTTTGGTGTGCCCATTTTGTGAAAGCAAAAATGTTGAAAAAGCGCCAATGGCACCATCCATTGCCAAAACGCCGCCAAAGGTAAATGCAAATATTCCTGTTACCAGTGGTAACATCATCCCGCCAGAGATGCACAAGATATATAATGACATGCGTGAAACCATTGAAAAGAATTTTGACTATGTGGGCGATACATTTGCCCGCGAGGCACGTGATATAAATGATGGCATTGCCCCAGAGCGCCCAATTTACGGTGAAACCACCTCACAAGAGGCACGTGAATTAATTGAAGAGGGGATAAATATTGCGCCGATTCCGCCATTAGCTAACCCTAAAAAAGACAAGGAAATAAATTAGTCAAAGAGACTGTGCCGTACCTTTTTTAATAAACAAAACAATAAATACGGTGTTGCCACCTTTATTCATTCATCCCCCTTGCTTCTTTATAGTTTAATAACTACTTTGGTTATGGTGGTTCTGTCCTCTTTGTGGAATTAAACATTCCTTCTGACCTAACTAATCCATCGGGAGCTGGCGCTGGCTGGAATCGTGGTTCCTTTCACCTGGCACCCACCTGTAACTTCAGGTCGCATGGGGAAGTTCAACATTCGACGGGAAAGATGGTTCCACCACTTTGCATCACTTTGCCGCCCTCGCTTCGCTCACTTAGCAAAGTGGAACCACAAGGAAAAACAAAATCGAAAAACGCGGTTTCCGATTTTATTTTACATATATTTTATATCAAAATTGGCGTAAGCTAATAAGCGAAGCACAAGCGTGCGCCATGTGGTGCTGGCAAATCACCCTTCCGTATTTTGACCGATGGTCAAAATCCACCTTCCCTCAAGGGAAGGAGTTAAATGCCCCGAATTAGCCGTGAGATATAAACTAAGCGAAGCGCAAGCACGACTGAGTGCCGCGAACATAAGTGTGAGGTATAAATTATGCCGCGCGGACTGCTTCTAGGAATTTATAGGTTTCTTGTTCAAGGCGGGTTGCCTGAATTGTTAATTCCTCACTTGCCGAAAGCACTTGAGAGGCAGCAACACCAGTTTCCGATGCATTTTCCGTAACCTTTATAACATCGCTGGTAACCGATTGTGCGGCACTTGCCACCTCAGAAATGGAGCGGGCGATTTCATCGGTAACTACTGATTGCTCCTGCACCGAATGACCAATTGTTCCTGATAATGCCGATATTTTTGAAATAACATCGGTGATTTTAACCATTGCATCACTTGCAGATGAAACCACGCTTTGTATTGAATTGATGTGGCTGCTGATTTCGTCTGTGGCGACTGCGGTTTGTCCTGCAAGGTTCTTAACCTCTTGGGCAACCACGGCAAAGCCCGCACCCGCCGCACCTGCGCGCGCTGCCTCTATGGTGGCGTTAAGGGCAAGAAGGTTGGTTTGTTCGGCAATGCCACGAATTAAATCAACCACTTCCGAAATGCTTTGCGCCGCATTTACAAGATCACCAACGGCGGCCTGTGCCTCATTTGCGGTTTCAACCGCTTGTGCCATTGTGCCAATTTCGTCACCGCGCTCTTAATTTGGAATTTCGAATTGGCATCGCCATCCGCCAATTTACGCATGCTTTCATTAAGCGTATCAATTGGCATTGTTATGCTTTTTGAAAACCTTAAACCCAAAAAAGTTGCAATTGCACCTGCAATAAGTGTTGTGATTACTGCCGCAATCGCCTGATTACCAATTTCACTTCCTGCTGCACTACTGCGTTCCAATAATGAAACTACAAAACCTGCACCACCTGAAATAATTGAAGACATCATAGCCAGTGAAGTAATCACAAGCGGCAGCTTTTTACTTATTTTAGTGTTTGCGAGATTTAGGCTCATATTGCGTCTCAAAGTGTGAAAAATTATTCAATTCAAAAGGCACTATTTGAGATGCTTTGGTTAATTAAAAATAAAAATATCTATAAAATAAAAACTTATCCACACCATTTGCCAAATAACGGATTTATTCTTTCTATTACAGTTGATGCAAATAGACCTGCCTGTGCATAGGGGTCTTTATCGAAAAGTTGTTTAGCAATATTTTCATTTTCGGCATTGATTATTGCAATTGTGCCAATTGCCTTTTGTTCATTATTTAAAATTGGCCCCGCCATTAATAAATCTGTCCCAAGGCTTTCAAGATATTCAAGGTGATTTGGGCGGGTTTCCGCGCGCAATGTAAAACCATTTTCAATATCAATTGCCGTAAGATGATAGATTGGCATTAATTTTTCTCCTGCTTTAATGGGCGGTTTAAAAGTTCAACAATTGCGGTTTCAACTGATTTTTCACCCGATAATATTTGTGCCACGGCGGTTGAGATTGGCATTTCAACACCGTGTTTAAGTGATAATTCCAAAAGTGCGGGTGCGGTTGCCGCACCTTCGGCGACCGATAATTTACCCTTTAAAGCCTCTTCAAGGCTTTGGCCTTCGCCCAATGCTTTACCTAATGAAAAATTGCGCGATGTTGTTGATGAACATGTCAATACCAAATCACCAAGCCCACATAGACCCATAAGGGTTTCGGTCTTTGCACCCATAATCACCCCAAGGCGCGCCAATTCGGCAAAACCACGGGTAATTAGTGCCGAACGCGCGCTTTCACCAAGCCTGCGCCCCTCGGCAACGCCGCAGGCAATCGCAAGCACGTTTTTAACTGCACCACCAATTTCCGCACCAATTAAATCATCGGCAAGATAGGGGCGGAAGGTTGGGATTGAAATTGCCGCCTGTATCTTTTCACCCAATTCACGATTTTCGCACGCAAGGGTGACGGCGGTTGGTTTGCCTACTGCCACATCTTTGGCAAAACTTGGGCCAGACAACACGCATGGAACAGATTGGGGGATGGTTTCTTTTAAAACATCGGTCATTAATGAGTGTGTGCCACGTTCAATGCCTTTGGAACAAAGGATAATTGGTGTGCCTGCCTTAATATATGGGGCAAGGCTTGCAAAAGAGCGACGCATGAATTGTGCAGGAATAACTGCAAGCAACATATCGCAATCACCCATTTGCGCCAAATCCGATGTGGCATGAATTTTTGCATCGAGTTTTATGCCAGGTAAAAAGCTTTCATTGGTGTGATTTTGGTTGATTTCATCAACAACTTCTTTTTCAAAAGCCCACAAAACAACGTCATTTGCCGCCGCACACACCTGTGCCAAAGCACTTCCCCATGCACCCGCGCCTAAAACACCAATTTTTGTCATCTTTACCGCCCTCGTCTTTAGTCTAATAAATGAATCATTTATTGACCATTCATTCTTTAATGTATAGTTATCCTATGATAAATATCTAATAAGTCTCTTCTATAAGGATTAGCGCGTTTCATGGAACAAATGCAAGAAACAAGTCAGCTAATTATTGATGCTGCCCGTAAACGTTTTATGCACTATGGTTATCAAAAAACTACGATGGCCGAAATTGCGCGTGATTTAAATATGTCCACCGGCAATCTTTATCGTTATTTTCCTTCAAAGGTTGATATTGCCGAACATATCGCCATAAATCATGAACGAGATGAATATCATAAAATCGCCAATATTATTGACCAGAAAATAAGTGCAAAACAAAAATTTGAAAAGATTTTCTTCCTTAGATTAAAAGAAGCATTTGATATTAATAATCCGACCGATCGCTCACGCGATTTTATCCTTGCCCTAAGCAAGGAAAAACCCCTTTTCGTTAAAGAGCGGCGCAAGCGCAAATTGGAACATCTGCTTAAAATCTATGACGAAGGCATAAAAAACGGTGAATTCTCTGAGCCGCACAATCGTGAAAAAACCATGCAAGCCATGCTTCATGCAACTTTATACTTCACCAATCCAGATCTTGAGGTGGAGAAAGACATGGAAGAATTGGCATTAGAGCTTGATGAGGTGCTTCACCTTATTTTTCGCGGCCTTGAATAAACGATAAAATTTTACCTATATTATTAAACAATCATTCATAATTGCATGGGTTGTCACGATATATTATGCGTATATGCATAACTGCCTTGCCAATGAACAGTGAATAATTAACAAAGTATTCATTGACTTGTGTTAAATCGATGCCTATATGCACAGCCGAAATGCCGGCGACTTTAATTCCGGTACAAACAATTAGGTTGGTTGATTTAAACGACGAACCAAACTTGGGGTCATAAAGAGAAAATCCGAGCGGATGCTTTATACCCCGACATTGAAATTACGCTTTTAATAGAAAAATAGGCGTGATTTTAAAATAAACTTGAAAGGGCATAGATATGTCAAACTTATTTAGAAATTATGATGTTGATACTGCACCTGTCCCTCATATTCAGTCATTGATTGCAGGTGTACTTATTGTTGCAGCCTTGTTTGGACCAATCGGTCTTATGGCAGCAAAAATGGCAGGTTATTAATAGCCGCCAACTAGGTTTAATGTCGCTATAAGATAATAATAATTTATTGCGACACCTAAAAGTTTCCTCCCGAAAGTTAATGCCCCGCCCGTTAAGGCGGGGCATTTGCGTACGCCATTAACGGACGTAAATTTTGCATGCCGTCACAAATACTATTCGACTATATGTTTTTTATGTTATAAATAGAACAAAACAAGAACATTTAATTTTATTTTGGAGCACAAAATGACAAGAGTGCAAATGGCGGCCAATGAAGCAATTGCACAGCTTAGAAAAGCTGGCACGCATTTTGAACTATCCGAAGCCTTGGCGCGCTTGGGTGCAATGATTGGTGCGCAATATTTCCAAACAATTCCAGGACCCAAAAACCCGCTTAATAATACCGAAGGCTTGTTGCGGTTTGGCAATTATCCGGCCGATATTTTGAAATATTACGCAAATGAGCAATCTGCATTATCTGATCCATGTCGTAATATTGCGATATTTAAACCTGAGCTGATTTGCTGGCGTAAAGTGTTTGCGGCGGCACGCGGCGCAAAAGAGCGTGAATTTATCATAAAAATGCGGGAAAGCGGCATTAAAGATGGTCTTAGCATTCCAATATATGGGCCAGAAGGCTGTTTGGCAATTTTAAACTATGGCTCGGTAAATTTTCTTGATTTAGCGATGGATGATGATGAGGCATTATTATTGGTTGCCGTGGTGGCGTATCAACGAATCAAGCAATTTCTTGCAAGGTCGCTTTTTCAATCACGTCGCACTGTACAATTAAGTGGGCGCGAGGTTGAATGCCTTCGTTGGGTTATTGAAGGAAAAACAAATTGGGAAATTGGGGTTTTGATGGGCATTTCACCGCGAACGGTGCAGTTTCATATTTCTAATTGTCAAAACAAACTTGGCGCAATTAATCGTATCCAAACTGTCGCCAAGGCTTTGGTAAATAATATCATTAGGCCGAAAAAAGATGATGATGTTATTTATTTGGTTGAAACCAAAGGGGAAGGGAAGCCATGTTTTAAAAGTGCCAATGACTTTACCCCATTAATTAATGCAAACCTTTCAGAGGATTTGGGAAAATCCAAAATAAAAGGAATTAGTATTTGAGTAATATTATTGCCGCATAATATAGGCGAAAATTCGTTAAAGGAATTAAATTATGTTGGCATTATTATTGATGATGCAAGAGCCGGTTAATAATGGTAATGTCATTGCCGCACACAATGCGTCGATTGCGTCTGATATTAAAAAGTCCGAAAAAGCGGAAGATGGCGCGCTGCCGGCGGATCTTGTCGAAAGTCCTACTAATGCCCGTATTGGGGCGGATGAAAATGTCCGCAATTTTGACCCCGCAAAGACACTTTATACCGAACCAAATCTTTGTATAATCACCAATGGTCAGGCGTCTGCCGCATGTGGTGAGGCACCAGTTGCCGCAGGTCAACCAATAATGGTTAATAATGATATTTTTGGGCTTTCTGCGGGTGGTGGTCAGGCAACTTGCCAGATGATTGAAACCATTCGCCGTGATGCCGATGGTAATGCACGAAAAGTTTATGCCACATATTGCGGCGATGAACTTGGAACCAATGATTATCGCAATCGGGTTTCGCCAACTGGCTCTGAAATGCCGATGAAACCAACGGATAGAACCTTTGGCCCACAATCAACCACGGTAATGGATGTTAAATAGATAAAAATAAAGCCCCGAAAGTCTCGGGGCTTTATTTTTTCAATTATGAATAATGATTAGGTTTGGCGTTCAACCATAATCTTTTTCAATTCGGCAATTGCCTTGGCAGGGTTAAGACCTTTTGGGCAAACCTGCGCACAGTTCATGATAGTGTGGCAACGATATAGGCGGAACGGATCTTCAAGATTATCAAGACGTTTGCCAGTTTCTTCATCGCGCGAATCAATAACCCAACGATAAGCCGCCAATAGTGCAGCAGGGCCAAGATAGCGATCGCCATTCCACCAATATGATGGGCAAGATGTTGAACAACATGCACAAAGAATACATTCATAAAGACCGTCAAGTTTTGCGCGATCTTGTGGGCTTTGTAGCCATTCTTTTTCCGGTGCAACGGTAACATGTTGCAAATGTGGTTCAACAATTGCGTATTGTGAATAGAAATTGGTTAAATCAGGAATCAAATCCTTTACAACATCCATATGCGGAAGTGGCGAAATTGAAATTGTAGACCCTTTGCACTCTTCATGGCCTTTGGTGCAGGCAAGAGTGTTGTTCCCGTCAATATTCATTGCGCAAGAACCACAAACCCCTTCGCGGCAAGAGCGGCGGAAAGTAAGTGTGGAATCGACATTATCTTTAATCCAGATAAGGGCGTCCAAAACCATTGGGCCACAAGCATCTTTCGGAACTTCAAAAGTATCCCAACGCGGATTTTCACCACTGTCCGGATCGTAGCGATAGATGCGGAAGGTACGAATATCTTTAGAACCTTCAGGAGCGGGCCAGTGTTTACCCTGTTTAACGCGTGAATTTGCAGGTAAAGTTAGTTCAACCATTGTTATATTCCCTAGCTATCGTCTTAATGAGCCAAGAGTTAGGATTTGTAAATATCAAAAATGTAGGAATATGAAATTTTTTAATTCGATTTTGGTCTTAGTCCGAATTTGTAAGGGTTTTATAAGGTTATTTAAATAAAATTTATGCCTGTCTTATATAACTAGGTTGGGCAAGAAATTATAATCATCATTATAATTTTATTTTTCCCGGTAAATTTTTAATTGACAAATACTTGCAAAATAGATAATTAAATATCGCATGCGATATAATCGCACAAGTTTTACATAACTTTATAAGGAAATAATTATGAAAATTTTATACGAAGCAAAAGCAACCGTTCAAGGTGGTCGTAATGGCCATGTTCGCAGTGATGATGGCATCATTGATTTGCAGCTTGCGGTTCCAAAAAGCATGGGTGGCCCAGGTGGCGAAAAATCTAATCCAGAGCAATTGTTTGCATCTGGCTATGCGGCATGTTTTGATGGTGCGCTAAATTATATTGCTAATACCAAAAAAATCCGCTTTTCTGGTTCACAAGTCACGGCAAAGGTCGGCATTGGCGCCATCGAACCGGTTGGTTTTGGTCTAAAAGTAACGCTTGAAATTTCTATTCCAGGAATTGATCGCGAGCTTGGTTGGGAATTGGTGCAAGAAACCCATAAATTCTGCCCATATTCTAATGCCATTCGCGGCAATGTAGATGTCGATTTAGTTTTATTATAATTAATAAGGAAACCAGACCATGTTCTATGATTTTACAGCAGAAACTTTGCGTGGCGAAGAAATCTCAATGCGCGATTTTGCGGGTCGTGTGGTTTTGATTGTAAATACTGCAAGTAACTGCGGTTTTACCCCACAATTCACCGAACTTGAGACACTTTATAAAAAATATAAAGACGATGGTCTGGTTATACTTGGATTTCCATGTAATCAATTTGGCAACCAAGAACCTGGTGACGCCGAAGCAATTAATACGGTTTGCAGCATTAATTACGGCGTTACTTTTCCGATGTTTGCCAAAATTGAAGTTAATGGTAAAAATGCCCATCCGCTGTATAAATGGCTTAAGCAAGAATTGGGCGGTAGTTTGGGGGATGCAATTAAATGGAATTTCACAAAATTCCTTTTGGGTCGGGATGGCAAGCCAATCCGCCGTTATGCCCCAATTACTACCCCCAATGAAATCGAGGCAGAAATTATAAGCGCGCTAAATTCATAGGAATAAATATGACGCAAACCGCAAAACGAGAATCAGAACAAGAAGATTTACTTTTACTAGATAAACAACTTTGTTTTCCGCTTTATGCGGCGTCACGCCTTGTAACGCGCATTTACCAACCGTTACTTGAACCTTTGGGGCTTACCTATCCGCAATATATTGTTTTGATGATTTTGTGGGAAGATGCCCCATGTTCGGTTTCACATATTTGTGAGCGTGCAATTTTAAACACCAATACTTTGACGCCTCTCCTAAAGCGCCTTGAAAGCGATGACTTTGTGGTTCGCACCCGCTCCAAAACTGATGAACGGGCGGTTGAAATCACCCTTACAGAAAAAGGCAAAATAGCAAAGACACACTGCCAACATTTGCCAAATGAAATGACAAGAAACCTTTGTATGCCTGATGCTAAATTTGCCACGCTCAAACAATTGCTTGACGATTTGATTGCGGATTTAAAATAGCATTAGTTATTTTTTTGGCTGCTTTGCAAATATAAGCTGAACTGCGGTTTCGTCCTTATTCTCTGCCTTGGTTGCAACAATCTGTAACGCCTCTTCAGTTTTTTCATTGATAAGTGACGTCATTGCCATTGAACCCATATTGGCGGTTCCTTTTTCGCTATAGCCATTTGCCGCCAATTGCTTGCTATAAAAATCGATAACCTTATTAGCGGCATCATTGGTGGTAAAGGTCACCATCGACACTTTGTTTTCGGTGTCTTTGCCATCATTTGCCTGCAAAGTGGCAATATTTTTTGCGCCTTGATAAAGCGTGATATAGGATGGGAATTCAGACGGTAATGATCCTTCTTTAACAGTAAGGGATGAGCCATCTTTTTTATTGGTGATGGTGGTTTCTTTGTCGCCCAATAATGATTTGCTAACCGCGACTTCGGTTTTTTCGCCATTTTCAGGATTTGTAACCTGTATTTTCTTTTCAACTTTTGGTGAACACGCCCCAAGAATTGCCAAAAATGCCACCGATAAAATGGAAAGTTTTCTCAAAACATCTTCTCCTAAAATTAAAATTTAAAACCAGTTCCGATAAATATATGGGTTTCAGGCTTGGAATATATAGAATTTCCACGATCATTTATACGCCCAATCCCATACGAAAAATAGCCCGTTTCGAAAATTTGCTGATTGCGAACTAGACTGTAACGAATTTCACGCCCACTTGGTTCAATGCCAATTATTCTTACACTATTGCCGCTATCGACATTCCAATCCGTATATGCATTTGCAAGATTATATTGCAATGCCCCTGAATAGGCGCGCATTGGTTGTTCAATACCGAAAACAAGGCTGCCATCATTATCAAAGGCAGTCATTTCAAGACCAAATGCGTTGGCATATGGGGTTTTATAGACGTTAAAAATCTCACCGTAATTTGCATTGCTTAATTTTGCATATTGCGCACGGGCATTAAGCAAGAAGCGATTTCCAAAAATATGTGAATAGCCAATATTGAAATATCCGGTCGCTGCTTTTGGGCTTTGGTCAATGCCCATCATTTGCATACCTAAAACCGAACCATTTTCGTAATAATTACCAATGCCCAAATTGATTTTATTATTCGCATTCGCATAATTAAAATCAAACTGATTAATTGTTTGGCGGGCATCGTCATAATGCAAAGATTTTGACTTTTTATTTTGTGATGAAATAAAGCCAAAACCCCAATTATCCTTGTGTAAACCAATGCTAAGACTATTTTCCGCTTGGCTAAGGGCATAAAGACCAAACCTTTGCCCATCACCCACGGGATTATCCGCAGTTTGGTTAAATAATGACATCCCGCCAGAGGCAAAACCATATTCAACATCAAAGCCACTTAATGCAAATCGACCACCACCCGACATTTTTTGGCTTATGGTGTCGGTTGCAAAACTGTTTAATCCCATATTGGGCGCAAGTTGTGGAACAAAAGAAATAAACCCATTTTTGGTTTCCACTTTTTGTGGCGCAAGTTCATTCCCAAAGCTATTCGCGAACACGGCTGATAAAGGCGCATTAATTCGTGAACCAATATCAAGATTAAAGCTGCGGTTATATTTATCGCGAATTCCTGTAACCAGATTTGCCCGCCCCAATGCGTCACCAAATGCTGGGCTTGAAGTTGCGGTGAATGAGTTTAGTGAAATCCTTGTGCCACTAATTGTGCTGGATGTGGTGTTGCCAATTGGGGAAAATGCGGCATCAAGGTTTAAAAGACCATGCCCATAGACATCATCAATTCCCGTTGCCCCTAAATCTGTTGCTGAATCAAGGATGATTTTAATTGCCTGATCAACCGTTAAATTTGGGAAGGCCTGAAATAAAAGTGCCAAAGCACCAGAAACCTGTGGTGCAGAAAACGATGTTCCAGATACCAAATAGCAAGAATTTTGCTCATCACAATCTGTCGCCAAAGTTTGCCCTGGGATATATTTATCATTGGCATCAAATGATGTTGCGCCGGGCGCAACTAAATAATAATCTTTATATTCACCGGCTCTGTTGGAAAATGATGCCATTGTATTGTCGTAATTGGTTGCGCCAACAACAACCAAGCGCCCCCTGAAGCGTGAATCTGAGGCAAAGCGCGCCGGCCAATCCACCTGAATATCGCTATCGTTACCAGAAGAGATAACCACAACAAGGCCCGCATTCGTTGCCCGCAAAAGTGCATATTCAAATGCCGAACCTGTTTTATCGGCACCAGAACCAAGTGACAGGTTTATAATTTTTGCGCCTTTTGAAATTGCGCGATCAATGGCGGTGGAAATATATGATTCAAGTAATGAACAATCATCAGCAGATTGGCAGCTTCCGGCTTCATCAACCCTATAAGATAAAATGCTTGATTTAAAGGCAACACCAACAGTTCCGGTATTATTAAATTCGCTTGCAATAAATCCCGCAACCATTGTCCCATGACGGTCAACATCTTCTGCGGCACGGGTCGCGGTTTCAATGTCTTCATTTACAAGAACATTGGCGTCCAAATCGGTTTGGGCTTTATCAACACCCGTATCAATTACCGCAACCTTTACTCCTTCACCAGTTGCACCACGCGCCCATGCGGTTTGAACTTTTATTGTTGAAAGCCCGTAATTGCGCCTAAATTCTGATGAAGTGCTTAAAGGATAATCAACACCTGCAACAACTGGTGGCGGCGGAGGAGGCGGCGGCGGCGGCGGCGGTGGAGGAGGGGGAGGAGGTGGTGGTGGGGGCGGTGAAACAATGATTGGCGTTGTATTACCACCGCCACCACCACCACCGCCGCCAGCACAAGCACCCAAAAGAAGTGATGAACTTGCAGCAAGCAATAAAAACATCAGACGAGTATTCATATCCACATCTCCGGGCGTAATTTTAATTCTGCTGGCAGAGTGAACCCAACGTAAGCCAGAAAGAATCGCTAATGATTACTATGTTATAGTATTCCTAATGTTAATAAATTAACCAAAAGCAAATGTTGATAATCTGCGACAATGTGTTCAATTTAAAGGCTTTACAGCTTTGGCAAATTAACAATAATGTAATATAACTGAATAATATTGAAAAAATGGTGAAATTGTAAGCTTCTTTGCCCAAATATCGCCATCAAGTGATTCAAAAACTCACGAATAGTTTTAATTTGCAGGGGATCAAATATGACTAAACGAAGTGCAAATATGGGCGGCCTTTTTCTACTGACCTTTGTGGCAGTGGTCGGCCTTTATGCAACCAACCCAACGACCCAACATTTCCGTGAAGTGATGCGGTCGCAAAAACGCCTTATGACCGACGTAGCGTCATATTTACCGATTTCGCGTGAGGATTATAAATTATTTTCACGGTTTGAGGTTAAATACGGATTAGGTAGCAAAACTTGCTATGGTGCGGCGGGCTATATTTTTGTGTGCCCAAGCGCGAAAAAGGCATAGTGCATAAAGTCCTTATTGAAGTTTTTGGGATTAATTTCCCAAGACGGTATTTTTTACACTTTCAATTTATCCCCTAAAATCATCCCATTGCACATCTGAAATTTTTCTTGCCCCACTTATAAGCATTACTAGGCGCTCAAAGCCCAATGCGACGCCTGATGTTGGCGGCATATGATTTAATGCCTCTAATAATTCATCATCGATGGGATAGGATTTTCCATAAATTTTTTCTTGTTCTTGCATTGCTTCTTTAAAGCGTGCGCGTTGTTCGGCACTATCAACCAATTCACCAAAGCCATTGGCAATTTCGACCCCGCAAATATAAAGCTCAAAACGTTCAACCACGCGCGGGTCATGTTGGCATTTTTGCGCCAATGCCCCCTCTGGTAACGGATATTCACATAAAATTGTTGGGGCATCTATGCCAAGATGGGGTTCAATTTTTGCAACCAAAATCTTGGTAAAAATGTCTGACCAATTATCATTAGTATCAACATTAACACCGGATAATAGTGATAATCGCGCAAATTCATCGCGATTGGTTACCCCGTCATGGGCAATTGTTGAAAGCATATCAAGACCCGCATATTTCAAAAATGCATCTTGAAGTGTTAGGCGTTGAGGTGTGGCAGTAATTGGGATTTCAATTTTACCAAAGCGGTAACATTCCGCACCATTTGCCACGGCCGCATTTTTGCAAATTGCCAAAGTATCATCAATTACCTTATTCCAATCTTCATTGGTTCTATACCACTCAAGCATGGTAAATTCAGGTGCATGAAGCGGTGATAAATCGCGGTTACGAAATACGCGCGCAAATTCAAAAATTCTTTCCATTCCACTGGCAATAATTTTTTTACAAGAAAATTCGGGCGATGTTGCGAAAAACATTTCACGGCTTTGTAAATTTGGTGCGGTCCATTGGGTTGAAAGCCCCAAAAGATGAACTTCATTGCCAGGGGAATTTTGCAATTGTGCAGTTTCAACCTCTGTAAAGTCTTGGTTTATAAACCATTCACGAATCGCTTTTTTGGCAATATTGCGGGCGTTTAAAAATGGCATTTTGTCTTTTAGTCTATCTTTATTCCAGTATTTCATTATGTTTAAACCGCCCCTTTGCCACCAATCACACTAAAACAATTGAAATATTGCTTATTTTAGCTTATGGCAGCGCTTAATTCCACTTCCTCAATTATAAAGAGATTTTTATGGTAAAAGTTATTGCTTCATCTATCCGCAAAGGCAACGTTATTGAACATGGCGACAATAAATTATATGTCGTTATGAATTGCCAGAATATTCACCCTGGCAAAGGTACTCCTGTTACACAGGTTGAGATGCGCCGCATTGTCGATGGCATCAAAATTACCGAACGTTACAAAACCACCGATAGCGTTGAAAAAGCATTCGTTGAAGAAATCAAATTTAATTATCTTTATGACGATGGCGATAATTTCGTTTTCATGAACCCTGAAAACTACGAACAAATGAGTGTTCCAAAAGATGTTTTGGGTGATGATGCGGTTTATCTTCAAGAAAATATGGAAGTTTGGCTTACTATTTTTAATGATGTTGCGCTTGCATGCACACTTCCGACCCGTGTTGTTCTTGAAATTACAGACACTGAACCAACCGTAAAAGGACAGACGGCATCGTCATCATATAAACCAGCGACACTTGAAAATGGTGTACGCACTTTGGTTCCGCCATATCTTACTGTTGGCACCAAAATCGTTATTATGACCGAAGACGGCTCATATGTAGAGCGCGCAAAAGAACAATAATCATTTTTATAATGCTTTAAAAAAGACCCCGCACACTCTGCGGGGTTTTTTTATATTAAACTCAAGGCATTGACCGCGATGAGTTAGGAAAAGTTGCAGACTTTTCCGTAAAACGAAGAGCCAAATTTGCCTCGCAAATTTTTAAGGATATTGTTAGGAAAAGTTGCAGACTTTTCCGTAAAAACGAAGAGCCAAATTTGCCCCGCAAATTTTTAAAAAAAGTTGTTAGGAAAAGTTGCAGACTTTTCCGTAAAACGAAGAGCTAAATTTGCCACGCAAATTTTTAAACTAAAAGGGGGCGAAACCCGCCCCCATTTTCCCTGAAATGTAATTGCCTAATTTGGTCTATTTCGTAGGCCTTCTAATTCTTGTTTAAGCCGCAGTTTTTGTAGCTTCATGGATTTAAGCTGCGTATCATCGACTGAGGGGCTTTTAGTTTCTCTTTGAATCAAAGCATCAAGTTTTGAATGTTTATCAGTTAATTCGCGGATATGTGATTCTAAAGCCATTGAGTTTACCTCCTTATGATGACTAAACCCTATTTAAAGGGTTGCCCGTATGAAATCGCGGACAATAATAAGGAAACACGGTTTCATAAAACTGTCATATCACAAGATGTTACAAACCATGGTTAACCATGTATTAATGCCCTAAATATTTGCTGTCTTGTGGGAATTAAATAAAATTATATCTTGTATTTTTGCATTAACGCGGCAAAAAGGCTTTTAAATTCGGGAATAAATGAAAAATGTTGGTTATTTTTGACTGTGATGGGGTTTTAATTGATAGCGAAGTGATTGCCGCAAAAATAGGCGCTGATTTCGCCAATTCATTCGGTCATCCCATTACCGCCCAAGAATCGGCAGTTCGTTTTTCTGGAAAACAGTCGCGGATTGTGTGGGAAACCATTTGTGAAGAACTTGGTATAGAGTTTAAAGAAGATGATTTCCGCCAAATGCAACATAATGTCCATGAGGCATATAAAACCGAACTTAAAATAATCGATGGTATTGATGAAGTATTACAAAACCTTGGTAATAAGTTCTGTGTGGCGTCAACTACACGCCTTGAACAATTGAAAACCAATCTTATAAATGTTGGCCTTATCGATTTTTTTGGTGAAAATGTTTTTTCGGCGTCACAGGTTGAACGGCCAAAGCCAGCACCCGATGTATTCCTATATGCTGCGAAAAATATGGGCTATGATCCTGAAGATTGCTTGGTTATCGAAGATTCAATTTTTGGGGTCATGGGTGCTTGTGCCGCAAATATGAAAGTAATTGGTTTTTTGGGTGGTGGACACATTACACAAGGTCATGATGAAGCATTGCGAAGTGTTGGCGCGATCGATACTTTCGAAAATATGCGCGATTTTTATGAAATCACTTCCAAACACAGCGATAAAATCACTCGTCGATAAAAATAATTGTGCATTTGCTGCATTTTTTTACAGTAAAACTATAATATTCTGTGATTCTAATCCAAATATTATGGTTAACCCGTCACCAAAATCACAATAAAAACCAAGATAATTTTGGCATCAATTTTGCCCCTGCTTCATTTATAATCACAATTCTTATAGTAAAAGAATCGTAAATATTAAGATTCCCCTATTAGGGGCAAAGGGTTGAAAACGCATTATTTTAAGTGCTTTTAGGCATACGAAATTTACATTTACCTTTTATTAACGAATGGGTGTCGTATGTCTAAAAACAAATTTTTCTTTAGTGCATCAGCTTTAGGGTTTGCACTTTTTGCTGCTTCAAATGCTCTTGCGGGTGATGGTTGCATGATGAATGTCGGTACCCCGTCTCCTTGTGCTGGCGCAATGAAGGTTGTGCCTCAACTAACCGTTCAAAACGATGCTGTTCCAATGCAAACAATGGCGGCAAATGGCGGTTCTTATACTTATTCTGAAACTTCTTCATCAAGTGGCGGTGCGGTTACATATGATTCTGGTTGGCAAGTAACTGGTGCAACCCCGTTTGTACCTATGCAAAATGCCCCACAAGCATATGCATCTGCATATAGCAATTCGGTTGCGGTTGTTGACGAAACAAGTGTTGCAAGCGTTGCGGCATCACACGGTTGCCATGCGGTTACTGAGGTTCAACAATTCCAACAAACTGGCATGTGCCAAGTTATTCCACTTTCAAACTATGAAGTGCAACCAATTCCTTATACCGAACCAACTGTTGAACTAAACGGCAATATGTTTAGCGATGGCGTTGGCTATGGTGTTGATGGCGGCGGCGGTGGCGGCGGCGGCGGCATGACCGTTGTCAACAATGGCGGTAGCCGATTTGGCGGCATGGTTATTAATGGTGGCAACACTTATAATTATGATAACAGCGTCGATAATAGCACTAACAATAGCAATAATACCGTTAACAACAATAATGGCGGTACTTGGAATAACACAACCAACAACACTACCAATAACAATAATGGTGGTACTTGGAACAATAATGTTAACAACGGTACCTGGAACAACAACGTTAATAATGGTGGATCTTGGACCAATAACACCAATAACGGTGGAACTTGGAACGGCAACACCAATAATAATACAACCAATAACACCAACAATGGTGGAAGCTGGAATTATAATGGCAATGTTTATAACGGCGGAAGCTGGACCAATAATGGCAACATTAACAATGGCAGCTGGACAAATAATGGTTGGATAAACAACGGTAATTGGAACAATAATTCCAACAACAACAACAACAACAACAACAACAACAACAACAACAACAACAACAACAACAATAACAATAACAATAACAATAACAATAACAATAACAATAACGGCGGTCATGGCGGTTGGGGCGGCCATGGCGGTAACGGTGGCAATGGCGGCAACGGTGGTAACGGTGGTAACGGCGGCTGGGGTGGCCATGGCGGAAATGGTGGCAACGGCGGAAATGGCGGCTGGGGCGGCCATGGTGGAAATGGAAACCATGGTGGAAATGGCGGCGGTAATGGCGGCGGTTGCGGTAATGGCGGCAGCGGCGGTTGCGGTGGCAACGGTGGAAGCAATGGCGGAAACGGCAGCTGGGGCGGTCACGGTGCAAATGGCGGCAATTTCCATCAAGTAAATTATGGCAATATTTCTAGCCATGCCAATGTTAACGTAAATTATGGCGGTCGCATCAACAACAGCAGCACAGCAATGGGTAATTATGGCTCATATTCTGGTCGTGGCGGCTGGAACAATGGTGGCAGCACTGGTGGCTGTGGTGGCGCAAGCGGTTGTGGTGGCACAATTGGTGGCAATGGCGGTTTCCGTCAAACCAATTATGGTAACATCAATAGCGTTGCTAATGTAAATGCTGGTCGTGCCGGTCACATTAACAACAGCAGCTTCGCAGCAGGTAACTATGGTTCTTATTCGTCTCGTGGCGGTTGGAACAAAGGTTCAAGCGCTGGCTGTGGTAGCTGTGGCACAAGTGTTGGTGGTGGCGTTAGTGGCTTCCGTCAGGCAAACTATGGTAATGTTTCAAGCTTTGCCAATGTAAACGCAGGACGTGCAGGAAGCATCAACAATTCATCATTTGCAGCCGGTAACATGGGTTCATTCCGTGGCGGCAGAGGTCACTAATAATTATTCTAATAAAGAAATTATATTAGATTGAATATGTGAAGGGGCGGGATTTTCCTGCCCTTTTCGCATTCTTATAAGCGCTTCTTGGGTAACGCTGGCAATTAATTTTCCATCTTGTCTATAAATAAGGCCGTGGTTCATACCGCGCCCACCACCTGACCATGGTGATGATTGTTCGTATAAATGCCATTCATTCAGATTAATATCTTCATGAAACCAAAGCGCATGATCAAGACTTGCGACCTGAATCCGCCCATCATAAAATTTAATCCCATGTGGTAAAAGGCAAGTGGATAGCAACATCAAATCAGTAGTATAGGCAAGGATGGCGCGTTGAAGAATCTGATTTTTGGCCTCAATATCCGATAATGGCGCGGCAAGGCGGAACCAGAATGATTGTGTTGCCTCGGTTGATTGTGTGCCAATATATCTATCTTGGTTAATTGGTCTAAATTCTATGGCACGGGGGCGCAAAAGGTGGTTTTTATACCGCTCAGGAATGTTTACTGTTAAATCGGTATGGTTTTCGAATAATTGCGTATAAAGTGTGGTTTCGTTTTCCAATTCATCAGGTGATGCTACTTTGGGCATTGGCTTTTGGTAATCCAAACCTTCTTCTGGGGTTTGGAATGAACATGCCATATTAAGAATGATTTTATCGCCATCACCACCATTTTGTGATGCCGCTACACGGCGCACTGAAAAACTCTTGCCATCGCGATCACGCGAAACACTAAAATCAATTGCCAATTCTGGGCGACCAGGGCGAATGAAATAGGCATGAAGTGAATGTGGCATACGACCATCATCAATGGTTTCACATGCGCTCAAAAGTGCTTGGGCAATAACTTGCCCACCAAAAACTCGTGCCCAATCTTCTTGGTTTATTGGGCCAGTAAAAATATCTTCGCTATTTTTCTTTAATTTTAGCAAATCAAGAAGATTTTTAACGGCTTCTGCATTGGTTTTTGGTGTCATTTTGTGCCTTTATGATGTCCCTGTTGCCCATTTATCCCAATATTTGGATTTTTTGTAAAATAAAACAAGTGGTAAGCGATGAAATTTATCGACGGAATTTTTTTACGTAAACGTTAGAGTTAATGTAAAGGGGCAGACGATGATGAAATTTTTACGACAAATCGCAACACCAATAACCATTGGCGCATTTTTATTAATGGCAGTTACAGGTGTTTTAATATTTTTCCACAAAGCAGTTGGTCTAAACAAACCTGCACATGAATGGCTTTCTTGGGCGTTCTTGCTTGGGGTTGGGCTTCATGTGGTTACAAACTTCAAACCATTCCAAATTTATCTTAAAAAACCCTTGGCGCTTGGGATTATTGGGGTATTTGCCGCAATTCTAACCGCAAGTTTCTTTTTGGGTGGCGAAAAAGAAGGTAAGGGTGGAAGACCGCCATTTGATGCGATTTCAAGCACAATTCAGGCAGCGCCAATTTCGCAAGTTGCGCCAATTGTTGGCAAAACCCCAGATCAGCTTGTCAGCGAATTAAAGGCAAAAGGCTTTAACGTTACAACAACAGAGCAAACTTTGGCATCTGTTGCGGGTGGTAAAGAGAAAAGCACAGCAGTTTTAAATGCCGTTTTCGGTTCTGAAAAAGGCAAAGGCAAAGCTGGCGGTGATGATGACGGCGACGAAAAAGGCGAAAAACACCGCGATTAAACATACAATCGAAGTATTTCGTTTGTGTTGACCCTGCCACACCCTAAACCCCGTGTGGCAGGGTTTTTTTATTAAAGGTGCATTCTTCTTGATTTAAACAATAAATTATTGCAAGATTCAAAAAAACAATATGCGTCTGATATGAAAAAAATTCTTTTAACTTCTTTTATTATTTTTGCTGGAATTGGTCTTGGTGCATGCCAAACCATTAAAACAACTGGTGCAGTTGCACAGGTGGCGTTGACGCCAACCAATGTTCAACCTGTAAATTGGAAACTTATATTACCGCCGCCACCGGATAATGAAACCGAAATCGGCAAGGTTATCGAGGCACAAGGCAGCCATAGCGGTGAACGTTGGGACAAGGCTGCGTTTGATAATAAATTTGAACCATTTGCAATGTATCAACAGGTTTTGGGCAAAGACTTTACCGCGCAAAACAATCCTGAAATTGCGGCGGTTTTTACATATGCACTTAAATATCACCTCAAACTTAGCGGTGATGCAAAAAAAGCCTATGACCGCGTTCGTCCATTATATTATGATAAAAAAAATGTGGTTTTTTGTGCCAAGGGCGATGAACCTTATGGCTCATCATACCCATCTGGCCATTCGGCGTGGGGCTGGGAAACGGCAATGATTTTGGCGCGTATTTATCCAAATAAATCCGATGAAATTCTTGCCCGTGGTCGTGAATATGGTGAAAGCCGTGTGGTATGTGGTGCGCATTACCCATCAGACGTCAATTTAGGGCGTGTTACAGGCGATGTTATCTTTACGCGCCTTCAAAATGACAAAGATTTTCGCGAATTAATGGCAAAAGTTAAAATAAGAAACTAGATTGTAAAAAGGCAAAATTGAATATGACTAAAATTGCGCTGGTTGATGATGATGACAATATTCGAACTTCATTGGAAATCTTATTCCAAAATGAAGGGTATGATGTGGTCACTTTTTGCGATGGTGCGGCTGCTTTACCGGCACTAACGTCTTCGCCGCCTGATATTGCAATCCTTGATATTAAAATGCCGCGTATGGATGGTGTCGAATTATTGCGCCGTTTGCGTGAAACCTCCGATATTCCGGTGATTTTTCTTACCTCAAAAGATGATGAAATTGATGAGGTGGTGGGGCTTTCGGTTGGTGCCGATGACTATATAACCAAGCCGTTTTCAGCCCGCCTTTTAAGTGAGCGGGTCAAGGCGGTTTTGCGCCGTGCGAGATTAGGTAATGCTCTTGAAACCCCGACCCCGGGTAGTGATAAAAAAGTGGTTTCACGTGGCAATCTTACCCTTGATCCAAATCGCCATATTTGTGCGTGGAAGGGCAAGCCAGTAAAACTAACGGTAACTGAATTCCTTTTGATAAATGCCTTGGCGCAACGACCAGGTTTTGTGAAAAGCCGTGACCAGCTTATGGATGCCGCCTATGACGAGAGCATTTATGTCGATGATCGCACAATTGACAGCCACGTAAAACGCATTCGCCGTAAATTCCGTGAAATCGATAATGAATTTGATAAAATTGAAACCCTCTATGGTGTCGGTTACAGATATATGGAGGGGTAATGCAATCGCCACCGCGAAATTCTTCCTCTCTTGGTGCAAGTGGTGATGAAATCACCGCTGATGCAAATATTAAACAAGAGAAGAAGCAAAAGCGGAAGTTCTTTTCGGATTTTGTAACCGATACCAAGAAAAGTAGGCGCGGTGGTATTGCCGGCGTAATTTTTATCGGCTCTTTTGCCGGTCTTGCGGTTTTGGTACTTGGTTCATTGATTTTGAATGAGTTGCGGGCAGGGCTTACACAGGCGCGCGCGGATACATTGCGCGCCCAAGGCATGACAATCGCCAGTGTCCTTGCCGAGGCCGCAGTTGGTGAAGATGATACAGGGCTTTATCTTGATGCCGATAGTGCGCGCGTGGTTCTAAAGCGCCTATTTCGTGAACCTGGTGGCAGGCTTCGGCTTTTTGATAAAAATCGCCAATTAATAACCGATTCCGATGTTTTATATGATGAGGTTTCAGTGCGCGAATTACCGCCACTTGATCAAAAAATTCCCGATTTTAAAAAGGCCACTAATGATGCGGTGGAAAAAGTGCGTATTCGCGCCCAAGGGTCACAAAATGACCCTGCAATTGCATTAAATGATGAAATCGCCGCCGCGATTCAGGGGAATACAGTTGCCCATGAGCGTTTTGATGAAGAAGGAAAGCGTGTGGTTTCCGTATCAATTCCGATTCAAAGGGTGAATTCGGTGGTTGGTGTCTTAACACTCGAAAGCTCTGATGTTTCTGATATTATCGCCAATGAACGCCGCGCCCTTATTCCCTTCATTGTCGCGGCGGTTTTGGCGAACCTTTTATCGGCATCAACGCTTGCATGGGTTATTGCCCGCCCATTGCAGCAGCTTTCAAATGCCGCCGATGCCGTAAGTTCGGGGCGGACATCATTCATTACCGACAAGGAATTATTGGCGCGCCCCGATGAAATTGGTGAACTTGCCGAAGCATTGTCGCGCATGACCAATAGTTTGCAAGATAAGATTGAGGCCAATGAAAGATTTGCCGCCGATGTTGCCCATGAAATTAAAAACCCATTGGCGGCGGTAAAAAATGCGGCGGAATTATTGCGCGGCAACCTTAAGCCCGAGCAAAAGGAAAAATTGGAAAAAATTCTTTTATCTGATTTGGGGCGGATTGACCGCCTTGTAACCGATATTTCCAATGCATCGCGCCTTGATGCCGAACTTGCGCGCGAAACCCGTGAAACCCGTAATATGCGGAAAATGATTGAAAATCTTGTCGCCAATTATCAATCGGTTGCCCATGATAAAAAGTTAAAAATCACTGCGGTTTTTGAAAATGATACAGATTTGCTTTTTGCCAATATTCGCTATGAGGCGATTGAACGGGTTTTGATTAATTTGCTTGATAACGCCATTAGTTTTTCATCCGAAGGGGCAAGGGTGCGGGTGTTAGCACAATTGAAAAAGAAAAAAATCCGTATCTTTGTTGAAGATGAAGGCCCTGGTCTTCCTGAAGAGGCATTATCACGCGTCTTTGAACGCTTTTATACCCAACGCCCAAAAGAGCAGGCGGCCTTTGGCACGCATTCTGGTCTTGGGCTTGCGATTGCACGGCAAATTGTGCAAAATCACAATGGCAAATTATGGGCGCAAAACCGCAAGGTTAATGATGAAATAAAAGGTGCGCGGTTTATTATGGAACTTCCGGCGGCAAATGTGCCAAAAGGTGCGGCGTAATGAGTTCTTCTTACCCACAACAATTAGAAGCAATAACCAGCCGTAAGAATTTTCGGCTTTTGGTTATGTTGCGGCTTTTGGCAATTATTATTTATGGCGCTATTTTTATGGTTGCCTATAATGTGCTGTCGATTTTTATTCCTATCCGCACATTAATGATTGAATTGCAATTAATGATATTGATGCAATTTCTTGCCGTTATGCGATTAAAATCAAAAACCCCTATCAATGATGCCGAAACTTTTGTTTGGCTTTTGCTTGATACGATTTTTTTAATTGTTGTGATGCTGCAAACCGGTGGGCCATCAAACCCATTTTTGCTTGCTTTAATCATCCCCATTATTCTTGGCTCTTTGTTATTATTAAAGCGCTATGCGTGGTCGATTTATGTTGTGGGCATAATTGGGTTTTTGTTTATTGAATTTGTTGAAAGCCCTTTTGTAGTTGGAAAATCCCGCCATACCGCTTTTTTTGAAGTGCAGGCCCAAGGAATGATGCTTAGCTTTGCATTATCAAGCCTTATTTTGGTGTATTTTGTAACCAAGGCCATGCAAAATTTAAAAGAGCGTGACAAAGCAATTTTTGAATTGCAACAAAACGCCACTGAACAGCAAAATATATTGCGTCTTGGTCTTATGAGTGCGGGTGCGGCACATGAACTAGGCGGCCCACTTGCGACCATGTCAATCATTTTGAATGATTGGTTGGTTTTAAACCCACCATCAAAAAAAGCGGAACGTGATGAAGAGGTTAAAACCCTTTTGTCACAGCTTGAACGCGCTAAAAATATCTTAAACCGTATCCTTGCATCTTCGGGGCAAATTCGGGGGCAGGGGGCGCGGCATGATGATTTTGGCAACTTCCTAACCGGCATTTGTAAGAGTTGGCAAAGCAATAATGGACAAAATGTCCAATTGTTGCATGAAATAAAGTTTGAAAACATAAATGCCGCCTGTGATTTAATTGTTGAACAGGCAATTGTGACAATTCTTAACAATGCCAAGGATGCCAGTGTTGAAAATAATGCGAAAAAAATCGCAATGCAGGCATATTTGGATGATGAGAATGTCATAATTAAAATCGAGGACTTTGGAAAAGGCGCGCCTGTTAATCTTATGGAAAAAATCCGAAAAGAAAATTATTCAACCAAAAATGAAAATGGTTTTGGCGTTGGTTTGTTTTTGGCACAAGGAACAATGAAGGCATTGGGCGGTGGTTTGCGACTTGATAATAAGCCAGACAATAATGGTGTTATTGTAACCATGCAATTTCCGTTAAAGGCAATTATGATATGAGGCGGATATTAATCATTGATGATGATGTGCCATTGGCCGACACGCTTGGAAAATCATTTCAAAAGCGCGGGTTTAATGTGCGCACAGTAAATTCATATGAGGATGCGATTACCGTTGCCCAAAAAGAAAAGTTCGATAATGCGGTGGTTGATTTACGCCTTAAAAATCGTTCTGGTCTTGAATGTGTCAAAGAATTATTGGAATTACAGCCTGAATTAAAAATAGTGGTCTTAACTGGTTACGCCAGTATTTCCACCGCTGTTGAGGCGATAAAACTTGGGGCCTGCCATTATCTTGCCAAACCCGCCAATAGTGATGAAATCATAAAGGCATTTGAAAAAAGTGATGGCGATATTTCCGCACCAATTACTGCTCGCCCCAGCTCGATAAAAAATCTTGAGTGGGAAACCATCCAATCCACTTTGGAAGAAACCAATTATAATATTTCAGAAACTGCACGCAGGCTTGGTATGCACCGCCGCACATTGGCGCGAAAACTTCAAAAACAACCAGTGAAATAAAAACCCGTCGCCCCGCATTTATTGCGGGACGGTTGGTTTAGATTTTATAAAATTGCCGCCGCAAGTTCATCGATAGTATTGCGAATCATATCCTCGTCTTCGCCCTCTGCCATAAGTCTTACTAATGGTTCGGTGCCCGATGTGCGGACAACAAGGCGCGCGCCCTTGGCAGCCATATCTTGCTTAACTTGTTCAACCAATTTTGCGTTTTTATCAATCAATAAAGGTGATTTACCAGTATAACGAATGTTTTTAAGAATTTGCGGCATTGGCGTGAAGCAATTTAAAACTTCGGACGCCTTTTTATTTTGTTCAACCATTGCGCCAAGAACCAATAATGCCGAAATTAGACCGTCACCAGTGGTCGCATAATCAAGGGCAATAACATGCCCTGATTGTTCGCCACCAAGGTTTGAACCATGTTCGCGCATTGCAATAACCACGTTACGATCACCAACATCGGTGCGAATAAATTCTGCACCGCGTGATTTAATGAAATTCTCAAGACCCAAATTAGACATAACCGTGGTCACAACAGGTCCACGCAAATTGCCAGATGCCAACATATTGCTTGCGATTGATGCGATGATTTGATCCCCATCAATCTCATTGCCTTTTTCATCAATGATTGCGATACGATCGGCGTCACCATCAAGTGCAATGCCAAGATCCGCACGGCGTTCGATTACTTTTTCCCGCAATTGCGTCAAATTGGTTGAGCCGCAGCCATCATTAATGTTCATACCATTTGGGCTTACGCCAATTTCAACCACTTCTGCGCCCAATTCCCATAATGCCCAAGGGGCAGTTTTATAGGCCGCGCCATTTGCGCAATCGACAACGATTCGTAAGCCATCAAGGCGAAGCCCACGCGGAAAGGCTTGTTTAACAACCTCAACATAGCGACCGCGTGAATCTTCAAATGATTTTACAAGGCCAATATCTTTTGGTCCTGCACGTTTGATTTTTTCAGGCTCGGCAAGGAGTGCCTCGATTTCCAACTCTTCTTTATCGCTAAGCTTAAAGCCATCAGCGCCAAATAATTTAATACCATTATCGGCATAATTATTGTGTGATGCTGAAATCATCACCCCAAGTTCGGCACGTAAAGAACGCGTCAAAATACCAATGGCTGGTGTTGGAATTGGGCCAAGAATTTTAACATCCATACCAACAGCAGCAAAACCAGACACAAGCGCAAATTCAAGCATATAACCAGAGCGGCGTGTATCTTTACCGATAATCACCATATTTTGGCTGTTTGCCTTTTTGAAATACGTTCCCGCAGCCATCCCAAGATAAAGTGCAGTTTCCGATGTCATCGGGTGTTTGTTTGCTTCACCACGAATACCATCTGTTCCAAAAAAACGTTTTTTCATGTTAACTCCTGCGGGTCATGCCGCCCATAATTTCAATTTTGCCTATATAGACGAAAAAGATGAAAATATTACCAAAAAATGTTTTCAATAAGTTACAGGATTTTGTCCGCAATTGCTTTGGCAAAATTCTTTGCCCCCAAAAGGCCGTTTTCTCCGTCAAAGGGTAAATATAAATAAGGCTCTATCATTTCCATTTCCATCAAAAGCCATTGTCCATCCGTGTTTTGCACCATATCAACACGGGCATAACCAAGTTCATTATTTGGATCATAGGATTGCAGGATTTTTTTACCCGCCGCTAGTGCTTCAAACGGAGGGGTAATATTGGTTTCAATCGCGCCATATTTCGTTTGCGAACGATAATCACCTGCCTTTGGGGTTTTCATAAGGGCATGTGAAAATTCATTACCAAAAAACAGCATTGATAATTCACCAATTTCGGCAACCTTGGGCAAGAATGGTTGTATCAATGCCAAATCGGGCGGTAATAAATCGGCATTGGGAAGCATTTCACCTTTTTTAAGGCGGGCCTGTCGCCATGCACCCGCACCAATAATGGGTTTGATAATTATTTCATCACATGAAAAATCATCAAATGCAGCGTAGATTTTTTCATGCTCTTTAACATCGACAATTGTGGTCGGTGGCACGGGTGCGCCCGATTTATAAAGACGCTCAAGATATGATTTATTCATATTGTCGCGCAGCACCCATAAAGGGTTAATAAGCCGGATATTGCTTTTTTCAATTGCCGCAAGATAGTTTTTAAAGGTTTCGGTTTTTTCAGGATAAGACCATGAATTTATAGGGGTTATTGCGGCAAAATCACCAAAATCAATGGGGGCATCTTCCCAAAAAATTGGGATAAGTTCTATCGAATACTTTTGCAAAGCATTGGCAAGCAAAGAGAATTGTTTTTTCACCATTGATGCATAAAACTCTGTTGAATTTGCATCAAAATATTTATGTGTAACCATTAATGCGAACTTCAAATGGCAATCCCCAATATAAACTGTGTATTTGTCACATTTTAATATTGCTATTAATTGCTAAAATAAAGCTATAAGACTGTTGAGAATTCAACAATAGGAAAGTGACGAATGGAAATCATATACGATGTTTGTGGTGTGGGTAACGCAATTGTTGACGTAATTGCCCCAGCTAGTGATGAGTTTTTGCAAAAAAATTCAATCACAAAAGGTGCAATGACCCTTTTGTTTGATGAGGGGCAGGTTGAAAAACTTTATTCAGCAATGGCATCTGGAAAAATGGTTTCTGGGGGTTCTGCGGCAAACACCATGGCTGGCATTGCGTCACTTGGCGGAAAAGCGGCATATATTGGCAAGGTTGCTTATGATACTTTGGGGTCTTTCTTTATCGAAGAGATTAATGAAATTGGTGTGGCATTTAATACTGAACCACTTGAAGATGGCCCATCAACTGCGCGTTGTTTGATTAATGTTACCCCCGATGGGCAGCGTTCAATGTGCACCTATCTTGGTTGCTCTCCGCTTATGAGTGAAACAGATTTGGATGAGGCAAAAATTGGCGCCTCAAAAATCGTTTTCCTTGAAGGCTATTTATTTGACCGCGAAGAAGCCAAATCGGCATTTGTAAAAGCGGCAGAATTTGCAAAGAAATATGACCGCTTAACCGCACTTACCTTGTCTGATGTTTTCTGTGTTGAGCGTCACAAGGAATCATTCCGCAATTTGGTGAAAAATCATATTGATATTTTGTTTGCCAATGAAAACGAAATACTTGCTCTTTATGATACTGATGATTTTGAAGTAGCGTTGCAATATGCGCGCGGCGATTGTGAAATGATATGCCTAACCCGTTCGGAACATGGCTCAGTTCTGGCACGTGGTGAAGAATTGGTGCGGGTTCCTGCAATTCCAATTGAAAAAGTTGTCGATACCACAGGTGCCGGTGATTTATACGCTGCCGGCGTTTTATATGGTGTTGCATCGGGTCGCGAATTAGAAGCCTGTGGCAAGCTTGGTTCTTTATGTGCCTATGAGATTATTTCTCATTATGGCCCACGTCCCGAACAAAGCCTTGCCAATATGGCAAAGCAGCGGGAATTGTAAAATATTCCCGCCAATTTGAAATAATTTCGCCTTTAATATGGCATAATTGCGCCATATGAAGTGCAAAACATATTGCGGTGGGAGATTTGAAATGAAAAACATTGTTATTCTTACTGGTGCTGGTATTTCTGCGGAATCTGGCCTTCAGACTTTTCGTGCTGCGGATGGGCTTTGGCATGGTCACAAAATTGATGATGTGGCAACACCAGAGGCCTATGCCCGCGATCCCAATCTTGTTAATGAGTTTTATAATGCGCGCCGTCGCCAGCTTTTGGAAGTAAAGCCAAATGAGGCACATTTAGCGCTTGCCCGTCTGATTAAAAAATGGCATCGCGGTGAAGTGCTAATCGTTACCCAAAATGTTGATGATTTGCATGACCGCGCCGCCAAAGAATACGGTGTAAAAAATCATCTTATCCATTTGCATGGCGAACTTTTAAAGGCACGTTGCACCAAAACCAATTTCCCAATTGAATGGCATGATGATATTTTGCCAGATACTGTTTCACCATTTGATAAAACCGCAACTTTGCGCCCACATATTGTTTGGTTTGGTGAAATGCCGTTTGGCATGGATGAAATTTACAAGGCACTTTTAAAATCAAGCCTGTTTTTATCAATTGGAACTTCTGGTAACGTCCATCCGGCATCTAGTTTTGTTGAGATTGCCAAACGCTCTGGTGCGCATACTGTTGAATTCAATATTGAACCAAGTGTTGGTAATAGTTTGTTTGACGAAACCCGCATTGGAAAAGCAACAGAAACCGTTCCTGCATATGTTGATGAATTGTTAAGAAATGAATAAATTAACCATGTGTTAACCAAATTAACCGCTATATTTAAAAGATTTTTTCGGTTCATCATAGAAAATGGTGGTTAATTTGTACGCTGCGGCTATTAATATTATTCTGACAATTATTTATATCGCACTTGGTGTTGGTATTGGTATGGTTGCCAGTATTTATTTCCAATATACAAATGCGGTTGCAATGTGCCTTGGCGGAATGTTTACCCTTGCTTGTGGTTTGTTACATTCAGTATTTTTGCCGAAAAAAATCCGTTTACCACGCCAATTCACCAATCAGGTAAATAGTGAAATTGAACAATTGCGTCTTGAAAATGAAAAGACCCGCGCCGAGTTTGAGGAATTCAAAGACCAAATCCTTGAAGAAAGCCGTCAGCGCGAAGAAAAAATTGTCGATGAATTAAAAGATCTTGCCCATAGCATTGCCGCCTTTGCCGCACAAAAACAACAAGCGCGTGTTGATAATATTGCCTCACTTACACCCCGTCCAAAGCGGTCGGAACGTTCATTGCTTGCCGCCGTGCAAGAGGCAATTGACGCAAGCCGCGTTGAAATTCATCTGCAACCAATTGTAACCTTGCCGCAAAGACGGGTTTCTTTTTATGAATGTTTCACCCGCCTTCGCGACAGCACCGGCCAATTAATTATGCCTGGTGAGTTTTTGAAGGTTGCCGAACATTCGGGTTTGGTTGCCGAAATTGACAATATGTTATTGTTAAAATGTGTGCAACTTGCGCGCCAAACAATCCGTCGTGATCGCCGCATTTCGCTATTTTGCAATATTTCACCAACTTCTTTGGGTGATGAAACCTTCTTTGCGCAATTCATCGATTATTTAAAACAAAACCGTGACTTGGTAGGCTCCTTAATTTTTGAATTGCCACGTGATGCTTTTGAAAGACTGGGCTTAACTGCGGAGCGTAATATGGGGCGTCTGTTTGACCTTGGCTACCGCTTCTCAATCGATCGCTGTGATTCAATTGATGTTGATTTACGCAAGCTTGAAAGAATGGGTGTGCGTTATGTTAAAATCGCGGGTAATAAATTGGTACAACAATTATTGCGCGATGGGGTTCGCCCAATTACTGGCCTTGCACGGGAGTTTGAGCCACAGGATGTTGCGTCATTATTCGCCCGTTACGGCGTTGATTTGATTGCCGATCGTGTAGAGGATGAGCGCGTAATTATCGAGGCGCTAGAGCTTGATTTAGGCTTTGCCCAAGGTAATCTTTTTGGCGCACCACGCCCATTGGGTGAAGTTATTGCACCCGATACCGATGGCGATATTTTACGTAAACGCGCATAAAAAAACCGGATATTTCATTTGAAACATCCGGTTTATAAATCTCTATTTGAATTATTCTTTTTTGTCGCCCAATTTAAGGCTGGCAAGGATTGCAAATGGGCTGTCGCCATCATTGCGTTTAGGGCCAGATGAATAATCGCGCCCGCCTTTTGGTTTGCCGCCTTTATTATCTTTGCGCTTTTTGCCGCCAAAGTTTTGATCAGGGCGTTTAAATTCGCGATTACCACCCTCAGAAGTTTGTGGACGCGGCTTGAAAGCTCTTTGTGGTGGTTTAGGGCGTTTGAATTGCCATAAAACCTTGCCTTCTTCATCGGTGTTCTTAACCCAACCCAATGTTTCAACAACTTTTTCGGCAATTTCATTAGAAACACCAAGGAATGACACAACCGATTGTGGCATTGGAATTGCACCCTTTGCCTCTTTTTGCGCCTCATATAAAACGTCCAAAACGCGGTCAAGAATATCAATACGAATTGAACGACCAGCAATATTGCGGAAGCCGATTAAATCATATTCTTTTTCTGTACGGGTTTCGTCCGCCTCGAATGAGGTAACGCCGATTGGCGGCAAGAATGGTTTTTCAGATTTTGCACCATCGGACAAATAGCCAAGAATTGCATTCAAACGCACTGCTTTTGGTTTTAGAAGAAGCGGGAAATAAACCGCCGAACGACCAAATCTTATGCCAAGTACGCGTAGGCTTTTGCGCACTTCTTGTGATAATGCCGCAACCTCTTTTTCAACATAAGCGCGATTTAAAATGCCATGAGAATCAAGCAATTTTTGTGCAAGAACTTTTGCCTCATCACTTAGGACAGTGTGAACAACTGGTGCGGGTGCATTTGTTTCTGCGTTGGTTTCAGAAGGAGTTTCTGTAACCTCGGCGGTTGTTTCTGCTTCAGCAGCTGGTGCCGCTTCGGCATTTGCCTCTGGCGCAACGTGTTCAATTGCTGATTTAAGGCGGAAAAGTGGAAACAAATCAGTGTGAAGCATGTCTTCAAGCCAATTGCTTAGACGCTCCTTAACCACATTGCGGGTTTCATCACGATTTAATTCTTCGCGTGTGATTTCAAATTTTGGCGCAAGATGTGGGTTCCCGGTGGTAACTTTTGCAATTGTCTCATCATTCCAGATGATTTCGCCAAAATCGCCAAGGATTAAAGTTTCTTTTGGCGCCTCACTTGTGGATTCCTCATTGGTTTCTTTTACCTCTGTTTCGGAGGTGGCGGAGGATTCTGACTCATTACTCGTCACGTCTGCCGCAGGTTGAATTGCGGTTTCAGTGGTATCGGGTTGCTGTTCCATCTGGGCTTCAGTGTTTTCTTCTTCGCTCAAACCAATTGCTCCACAAAAATGTGATTTATGGGTTAAAGGAATTTTATCATAGGTCAAGACAAACTACTAACAGAATCCGACTTTTTTACGTCATTAGGGCAGTAAATCTCATTAATTATGCGTGGTGAAATAAAATCACGCAATATTAAAGTCTTAAATAACAAAATGGCGGCAGATATCGCCGCCATTTCTAAATAATAAATAATGAAGTTATTTTTTACAGCTTGCCGCAGTTCTGGTTGCGGTGAAATTAATTGGAACCGGAACATTATAAATGCTTGCTGTTCCTTTGAGCGTAAGTTTGGTCGGTTGAAACACGCCATTAACATTAAGCTTGGTTACGCGTTTTTTGCGGTCGGTCCAGGTTCCTTTAAAGGTTGCACTGCCATCTGGATTGAATTTTTTGACCGAATAAACGCAAACGCTATTACGCTTACATGGGTTATTATAAAATCTTTCAATTTCTACTTGTGACAAGCAATAATCATCGGAATCATTATAAATACCTGCGGCAACGGTTTTAAATTCCCAACGCCCGGGAAGCGGGCGGTTTGCCGCCTGAGCCTGCGCGTATGCCGCCGCACCAACGCCAAATAGACCAATGCCAATTGCTGCAAGTGATAGAATTTTAAAGCCGTTTTTTTTCATCTCAATCTCTTTTAATAGTTATTACTGAACTACATGGTTTAATTATACATATAAAATCTGAATGAAACATAACAAGTTTCATATATTTTATTTAAGTTTCAGTTGGATAACTTTTGCCGTCCCCATCTACTATAAATGGTTTCCCGTTTTATTAATTCGATTTTGAATTATTTGAGAAATATTTTGCAGTATTTCATCATTAAAATCACCCTTTGTGATAATGTCGGCGCGGGTTTTTGTGGGGCTGATAAATTTATCATAGGCAGTCCGCACCCCTTCATATTGTGAAAGCACAGATGCCTCATCGCGCCCACGCTCATTAATATCACGTTCAAGGCGGCGTGAAAGGCGGATTTCATCCTCAAGCTCAATAAAAATTTTGAAGTCAATTTGTTCTGCAAGAGCATCATTACAAAATAGGTGGATACCTTCTAAGATTATGATGTCTGCGGGTTCAATGGTTTGTCGGTTTTTACTCCTGCGGTGGTGGACAAAATCATATTGCGGAATTTCAACATTTTGCCCGCGTGCCAGTTGCGCAAGGTTGGTCAATAATAAATCGTGATCGCGAATTATTGGGTCGTCAAATATGCCGTCATAAAACTCGATATTAATAAGGGTTTCTCTGTCGTGGTAATAATCATCTTCGGAAATTATGCAAACTTTGCGTGTGGGGCTGTTGTTGCATATTAGGGATGCAAGTTTTTTTGCAAAAGTAGTCTTGCCAGAACAAGATCCACCGCTTATGCCAATTAAGAAATTATTAACCATTTATAAAATTTAGCCGGTATGGAATTTGCGTCAATGATGAATATGCAAGAAGACAGTATTATTTCAGGACAAATTATCCTTATCGGAACCGTGGTTGCCGAAAATTATCATCCCAAAGTCGCAAAGGGGTGCAAATGCGCCATGATTAGCGTTGTGGATTGTGATAAACTTGCCGAAACCGGCCATCTTTATGATTATATGCTTGATGAGGGGTTAAATGCCGGCGCGCTTTTGGATGCCACATTGGGTCAATATGGTTGGATTGATATAAAGGTGCGCAACGCCCTACCAATCGCCAATAAAGATGATGGTTGGGAGCCAGAGGTTGCCGCCTTAATCAAGGCCGCCCGTAAAATTGGCGTGGCGCATATGGTTTTTGAACCCGAAAACGAAAGACCTTTGGTGGTTCATTAAAATAAAAAACAAAAAAGCCGGAAATTGGTTTCCGGCTTTTTGCTTATAAATTTCGATAATTCACTAGAATGGGTTGATGTGGCTTTTTGCCGAATACGCGGTATAGCCAACATTTGCACCAAGACGTAAGCCAACACCAGTTCTAATTGGGGCAAGGGTTACGCCTTCTGCCTGTTGATAGGTTGCCGCAACGCCGGCAATAAAATATGCCGAACCTTCAACCCCTGGATAGCGGCGATAAATGCCATCAGGATTACCAAGATTGTACACAAGCGTGAAAACTTTTGATCCATTCGCGCCAGTGTCAAAACCGATTGATGGACCACGCCAATAAACTTTGCGTTTTGTACCATCTTTCATGATTAATTCGCCATGACCATATTTAATGCCAACACCTAATGCCGCGCCGCCTTCTTGGCCAACGATATATCCAACCGGTTCACCTTGGTCTTTGAATACTTTTTCAACGACTTGTGCCAATGCCCCTGATGAAGTGCCAAAAAAATCGACTGCGGCCTTTAAAACCTCATCTTTTGAATAGGTTGACGCATCGGTTGATGCTTGTGAAATCTGTGCCTCGGAAATTTCTTGTGCGTGAACTGGTGAACCAATCGCCAGACCCGCCAACATAGGAACTGCTAGCAGTGATAGGATAGTGATTGATTTTTTCATTATAAACTCCGGATTAAAAAAAGGTTATTCGCCCCTGTGCGGATTATTTTGGATTAATATGGCTTAAATTAGGTTAACAAGATGATTAAATTTTCATAATGTTAATTAATTCCCGTCTTTCAATTGGTTTAATGCCAGTAACATTTGAGTTTTTATTAAAATAAGCTATGGGAAAGCATGACTAAACAACAAAATATCCGCAATTTTTCCATTGTTGCCCATATTGACCACGGCAAGTCCACGCTTTCTGACCGCCTGATACAAATGACAGGTGGCTTGACCCAACGTGAAATGAAAGAACAAGTCCTTGATAATATGGATATTGAACGCGAACGCGGCATTACCATAAAGGCACAAACCGTCCGTCTTGATTATCATAAAGATGGCGAAGATTATGTTTTAAACCTTATCGACACCCCGGGGCACGTTGACTTTGCCTACGAAGTTTCACGCTCTTTGGCGGCGTGTGAAGGTGCATTATTGGTGGTTGACGCTTCCCAAGGGGTAGAGGCGCAAACTTTGGCCAACGTTTATCAGGCAATTGATGCCGATTTGGAAATCCTGCCTGTCCTAAACAAAATTGATTTACCCGCCGCAGAGCCAGAACGTATCAAAGCACAAATCGAAGAAGTTATTGGCATTGATGCTAGTGACGCAATAGAAATTTCGGCAAAAACCGGCATCGGCATGGACAAGGTGCTTGATGCAATTGTTGCCCGTCTTCCTGCACCCAAAGAAGGTGATCCAAACCAACCGTTAAAAGCACTTTTGATGGATGCCTATTACGACCCCTATCTTGGGGTTGTGGTTTTGGTGCGCATTATCCAAGGCACGCTTAAAAAAGGTATGCGGGTTAAAATGCTGCAAACTGGTGCAAGCTATGGCGTGGACAAGGTTGGCGTATTCAAACCAAAAATCACCGATATTGCCGAGCTTGGCCCGGGTGAAATTGGTTTCTTAACCGCATCAATTAAAGAAGTTGCCGACGCATTGGTTGGCGATACGATTGTTGATGAAAAAGTACGTGATGCCGTGGCGTTGCCTGGCTTTAAACCCGCGCAGCCTGTGGTTTTCTGCGGCCTGTTTCCGGTTGATGCTGCCTCATTCGAAGATTTACGCGCCGCAATGGGCAAACTTAGGCTAAATGATGCGTCTTTTAGTTTTGAAATGGAAACCTCTGCGGCACTTGGTTTTGGTTTCCGCTGCGGCTTCTTGGGGTTACTTCACCTTGAAATTATTCAAGAACGCCTAAGCCGTGAATTTAATCTTGATCTAATCGCCACCGCCCCAAGTGTGGTTTATCACATCAATATGAAAGATGGCGAACAATTAGAGCTTCACAACCCCGCCGATATGCCCGATGTTATGGCAATTGAAACCATTGATGAGCCGTGGATTAAGGCAACCATCCTTACCCCCGATGAATATTTGGGTTCAATCATCAAACTTTGCCAAGACAGACGCGGTAATCAGCTTGATATTTCATATATCGGCACGCGCGCGATGTTGGTTTATGAATTGCCACTTAATGAAGTAGTATTCGATTTTTATGATCGCCTTAAATCAATTTCCAAGGGCTATGCGTCTTTTGACTATCAAATGGTTGATTATCGCTCTGGTAATTTGGTGAAAATGCAAATCCTTGTGAATGATGAGCCGGTGGATGCCCTTTCAATGCTTGTCCATGCGGGTCGTGCCGAAGGGCGCGGGCGCGCAATGTGCGAAAAACTAAAAGAACTTATTCCACAGCATTTGTTCAAAATTCCAATTCAGGCCGCACTTGGTGGGCGCATCATCGCCCGCGAAACCATCTCTGCCCTACGCAAAGATGTTACCGCAAAATGCTATGGCGGCGACATAAGCCGTAAACGCAAACTTCTTGATAAACAAAAAGAAGGCAAGAAAAAAATGCGACAATTCGGCAAGGTCGAGATTCCGCAAGAGGCATTTATTGCTGCGTTAAAAATGGATGAGAACTAAATCCTCTAACTGCTTCCCTTGAGGGAAGCTGTCACGCGAATGCGTGACTGAAGGGTGGCTACGGCATTTAATTTATAACTGCCAGAGCAGATAAAACGCAATCGTTCACCCTTCCGTCACTTGCTTTGCAAGTGCCACCTTCCCTCAAGGGAAGGAGTTATAATTGACATTTACTGCAAGAACATATACAGAACAAATATGTCGGTTGAATTTGCAAAATCCTTAAGAAAGCGCATGACTCAGTGGGAAGTTAGGCTTTGGGGTCGTTTGCGGAAAAACAATCTTGGCGTTAGGTTTCACAGGCAAGAACCCGTTGGAAAATACATTGTCGATTTTATTTGTCGACAAGCATGGTTAATAATAGAAGTTGATGGTGAGCACCATAATTATATTAATAATGACCTTATAAGAGATGAATATTTAGTATCACTAGGTTTTAAAGTGATGCGCTTTACTAACCTTCAAATTCAATATGATTTGAATGAAGTGCAAAATAGTATTTTCACAATGCTACAATGTCGCCTTATGCAAAACATAAAGCCAGCATCAAGAAAAAACTATTTCAATTAACGGTCATATACCTGTTTCAGTAATTACAATCCCCCAAACACCTTTTTCAACAAGCTACTCGTTTGTTTTAGTGGATCTTGGCGGATTGCCGCTTCTTCTTGTCCGATATAGTAAAACAAACCATCCAAAGCTTTGGAGCAGGCGAAATCAACAAACTGGCTCGTAAGGTCGCTTTTTGCGCCTCTTGTGGTTTCGATATTATTTTGACCACGCAAGTTTGTAAGCCCGCCAAGCATCTGAATTTGCGAACCATATTTAGCATTAACATTCGCCAATGATTTTGCCGCACCCGATGAATTAACCGCCGTCAACATTGGTGGGCGGAATTCGGTCATTAATGCTGGTTTGGTTTTTGCTTTTAAAAATTCTGTTCCCGCAGTATCACCACCGCGAATAATTCCGGTAATATCTTCAAGCGTTACTGATTTTATGGTGTTTACAAAAATTGTTTTGGCTTTTGGCGCGGCAACTTCTGCGGCACGGTTGATTTTTAATTGTAAATCATCAAACTTGCTTGAAAGTCCAAGTGGCTGAAGATTTTTTTGAATTTGATTAAATGGTTTGGGCAATGGAATGCGCACTTTGCCATCCTGCCAATAGCCATCGACTTTGCCAAGGCGCAAAACCGCCGCCGCCGCACCATTTATCAATGCTTCTTTCATGCCGGAATTGGCATCGGATTGGGACACTCCAAGTGGTAAACCGCCTGTGCTTTGTGTTTGTGTTTTGGTGATTGCGCCCAAAATGGAATTAAGATCGACATTTTGCGCGCGCGCTGTTTCAAACAAAAATAATGGAAACCCTGCGCCAATGCCCATAATTAGTTTGCGTTTATCAATTTCCATTTCGCACCCTCCTGCCAAAACTTTATAGAGATTGCGACTCTATCACTCTTTAGATGAACCTGAAATGAAAACTTTATGCAATTGACCATGTTATCAATATATGATAACATGGTACTATGAATGAAGACAGCGGATTGGAAAACCTTCTAAATTTAGATGGTGAAACATTTTTTATAGATGATGGTGGCAAATATTGGGTAAAGTTTGAGGTTAAAAGATGTGAAATAACGCCCGAACGCCCATTCGGAATAAAATATTCGCTTACACTTCATGATAAGAATAATGAGCGTTTGGTGGGGTTTGATAATGCCCACTCCGTCTCTCAAGGTAGTGGGCCAGGTGCAAAACGACCAACTGAATTTGACCATAAACATAGATTGCAAACAATTAAGCCACACCAATATAAGGACGCGCAAACATTATTAGAAGATTTTTGGAACGAGGTTTCTTCGGTTTTGGCGCAAAAGGGGATTGAAATATGAAAACACTAAAAATAGGTATCGCAAGCCCAAAAAAATATAAAGAACGGACAATGGCAATTGCACGCGGCGAGTATAAGCCAAAAGATGATGAGCCAAAAATTTGGTTTACATCAATCGAAAGTGTGGCGAAAATATTGTCTGAAAAAAATCGTGCATTATTATCGTTTATTGCATCTGAAAACCCTTCATCTATTCAGGAATTATCTGAAAAGACTGGTCGGGCGAAATCAAACCTTTCACGAACCCTTAAAACCATGTCGAATTATGGAATTATCAGTCTTGAAAAAGGGGAAGGGCGCGCAATAGTACCGAAATCCAAATATAATAATTTCAGTCTTGAATTATCAATTGACCCAACCCAAAAGGCGGCGTGAATTTAATTATTCACCTTCCATCAAATTCCCGAAATATAAATCATTGCGGGTTTTTTTTGAAAATCTTGGTTCGGAAACTAATTTGCGGTAAAATGGGGTTTTGGCGGCTTCGAGCATTTCTTTATCCCCGCGACTATCGCCATAGGCGGCCACAATTTCATAATCGGGAAAATGTTTGCGGATTTCTTGTAATTTAATTTCGGCACGGCAATTTGGCCCATCCATTTTTCCGGTTAATTTGCCTTCTTTAACTTCAAGGCGTGTCGCAATAACATGTTTAACGCCCAAATCAGCCGCCCAAAATTCAAGATAATCAGCCAAAGATGCCGAAACCAGCGCCACCTCGTCACCAATATTTTGATGCCCGCTTACGGCGGCAAGGCCGTCTTTGCGGTAAATTATCGAATAGGCTTTTTTTGCAAATTCTTGTGCTTTGGCGCGGTAATGTTCAAAATCTTCACCCGCAAAAAACACCGTCAACAAGTGATTCTTGGCGGTATCGCGGTCAATAATTTTTAGACCATAAAGGGTAAAGCTGGGAATAAGGCGAATGAGATTTAAAAAGAATTTTGTGCGCCCGGAATAATAACGCAAAAACAACATGAAACTATCTGTCCATGTTAATGTGCCATCAACATCAAATGCCGCAATTGTTTTCAATCAATACCCCTTTAAAGAGGTTTTTGTAGTGCAGTTTTTATTTTTTCAATAATATTTTTTGCATCTGTATCGGAATAAGCTTCAGCTATGCCATTGCCCCAAACTGGTGTGGGCCATGCCGCATCACCAATTTTGCGCCCAATGACATGTATATGAAGCTGTGAAACCACATTACCAATTGCGCCGATATTAATTTTATCAATGCCTTCAAGGGTTTTAATTGCGCGTGAAACCGCCATGGTTTCATTAAAAACTGTGGTGGCGGTGGCTTCGTCCAAATCATGCCATTCAACCGCACCCGCAATTTTAGGGACAATGACGCACCAAAGGTAACGTGCATCATTCATCAAAAGTAATTTTGATTGCCCCAATTCACATATTTCAAATGTATCCGCCATAAGGCGCGGGTGAAGTTCAAACATTAATTAAACACCAATTTGCATAAAGCGGCGCAATGGAATTGCCACCCAATAATCTAAATCAAGCAATACTTCGGGAAGATAATCGCCGTTTTCGGTTTTTAATGGGAATAGATCGCATGGTAAATCCTTGGTCGCAATAAGGCGAAGGCGCAATGCACCCCAACCGCCACCAATTTCAACCTTGTCCAAAACTTCTGACCATGCGTAAATTGTGTCGCCCGCAAATAATGGGTTTACATGACGCCCGGCATTAATTGCAATAATTTGTCCGGCATTTTCAAGGCCGTTAAAAGCAATCGCCCGCGCAGTTGAAATAACTACGCCGCCGTAAATAAGGCGCTTGCCAAAGCGTGACGCCTTCATTCCAAATCCATCAAAATGCACTTTTGCAGTGTTTTGGTAAAGGCGGGTTGCGATTTGATGCTCGGCCTCCTCAATGGTCATGCCGTCTTTATGGTCAATCTTTTCGCCGATTTCATAATCTTCATATGAATATTTTGAACCCGACAAATCACAATCCCAACTTTCTGGCTTTAACTCGCATGGTGGGACAAGATCGGTCGGGGCAACAAATGGTGCAAGATTTGGTAATTCTGCGCGCGGCGCAGGGTGATTTGCATCACGCTTGTTCACCATTACCCAACGGCAATATGACAAAACCTCTTTACCAAATTGGTTAAAACCACGGGTGCGAACATAAACCACACCAGTTTTACCATTTGAGTTTTCTTTTATGCCAATGATTTCTGATTGCGAATTAATGGTATCGCCCGCTTTTACGGCGCGTAAAAATTTGCATTCCGCATAACCAAGATTGGCAACCGCATTCAATGAAATATCGGGAACTGATTTTCCAAAAACAACGTGAAATAATAAAAGAGAATCAATTGGTGCAATTTCAAAACCAACATCAAACGCAAATTTTTGTGATGAAAATTGCGCAAAACGCGAACCAGTTAATGCAATATAAAGTGCCGCGTCACCATCGGTTATGGTGCGTGGTGTGGCGTGCTGTATTGATTGCCCAACCATAAAATCTTCAAAAAAATGGCCTGAATTAGTTTTATTGCTCATATCCTCACCCATAGATAATATTTTTGAAATAATATTTTGCATTGCACAAAATTTATGAAATTAAAAGTCAAAAAATTGTTAGACTTTTGGGGGTGTGAAAACTATTCAGCCGTAATTAGCGTGCAATTACCGAAATGATAAGAACGCGCCCGCGTGAATTGCCAATTTCTGTGCCAATTGCGCGTTGAAATAATGCGGCAATCAGGCTGGCGTCGGGAACACTGCCAATCATATAATAATTGGCGATATAATATTGTAACGCGTTACGCCATTTCGATTGAATCAACGGTTGTGATGCCAAAAGTCGTTGTTTTAGCGCGGCGTCAACTGTGTAAACCGTGGCATCAACCTGCATAATTCCTACAGACCGCGTGCCGCTCATCAACGAGCCAGTGATTTGCGTTGTTCCAACATAATTACTTTCGCTAGGCTTGTTCGCACCCGCAGCAAGGGCAGGGATTGGAAGTAATCCCATTGCAGAAATGCTTATTTTCAATAAACTACGTCGATTTAACATGTTAGCACCAGATAAAACGCTGTTTTGTATAATTTATGCACCGCAACAAAAAAAAACATTGCCAAATGGCTTTTAATTGTTATTAAAACGGTACTAACGTATCAAAACTCGGGAGTTGAGGATGAAAATTTTAGTGCCCGTCAAAAGGGTTATCGACTATAATGTTAAAGTTAGGGTTAAAACCGATGAAACCGGTGTTGATCTTGCCAATGTTAAAATGAGCATGAACCCATTTTGCGAAATTGCGGTTGAAGAGGCGGTTCGCCTAAAAGAAAAAGGCATCGCGACCGAGGTTGTGGCTGTTTCTATCGGCGTTACCCAAGCACAAGAAACCTTAAGAACGGCTCTTGCAATGGGTGCGGATCGTGCGATTCTTCTAACTACCGATGTTGATCCTGAACCTTTAGCGGTTGCAAAATTGCTTAAGGCAGTATTCGAAGAAGAAAAACCAGATGCGGTTATTATGGGTAAACAGGCAATTGATGGCGATAATAACGCTACTGGTCAAATGCTTGCGGCACTTCTTGATTTACCACAAGCAACCTTTGCGTCAGAAGTTGTGGTAGAAGGTGGCAAAGCCAAAGTAACCCGTGAAGTTGACGGTGGTTTACAAACTCTTGAAGTTGCGCTTCCTGCAATCATTACGGTTGACCTTCGCCTTAATGAACCACGTTTTGCATCACTTCCAAATATCATGAAAGCAAAGAAAAAGCCGATTGATATAAAAGAAGCATCTTCTTATGGCATTGACCTTGCACCACATTTAAAAGTTACCAAAGTAACCGAACCACCAAAACGCTCTGCGGGTATTAAGGTGGAAACAGTGGGTGAATTAGTGGCAAAACTTAAAGACGCAGGGGTAATCTAATGACTGTTTTAGTATATGCGGAAACTGATGGCGTTCATGTAAAAGATTCAACCAATAAAGCGGTTACTGCTGCATTGGCAATTTCTTCTGATGTTCATGTTTTAACAACTGCTGATGCAGATGGTACGGCGAAAATCACTGGCGTTACCAAGGTTTTAATTGCATCTTCGGATGCCCTTTCAAAAGATATTGCCGAAGCGATTGAGGCAACAATCCTTCCTCTTGCTGATGCCTATGAAGCAATTATTTTCATTGCTGGTGCAACTGGTAAAAATGCGGCGCCACGTCTTGCGGCAAAACTTGATTGCGCCTTTATTTCGGATGTAATTGCGGTAAATGCGCCAAATGCTTTCACCCGCCCAATCTATGCAGGCAATGCGCTTGAAAGCGTTGAAACATCTGATGCTAAAAAAATCATCACTGTTCGTACCACTTCTTTTGTGGCGGCGGAAAATGGTGGTTCTGCGGCGGTGGAAACTATTTCACCTGCTGCACCTGCGCATTCTGCAACTTTTGTTTCCGAAGAAATGGTGAAATCAGACCGTCCTGAGCTTCAGGGTGCAAAACGTGTGGTTTCTGGTGGTCGTGCATTGGGTTCAGAAGAAGAATTCAACAAAGTTATCGTGCCATTGGCTGATAAACTTGGTGCAGCGGTTGGTGCATCACGTGCGGCGGTTGATGCCGGTTACGCACCAAACGACTATCAAGTTGGTCAAACTGGTAAGGTTGTTGCACCTGAACTTTATGTCGCGGTTGGTATTTCGGGTGCGATTCAACACCTTGCAGGTATGAAAGATTCCAAAACCATCGTGGCAATCAATAAAGACCCTGATGCGCCAATTTTCGCTGTTGCGGATTTTGGTTTGGTTGCGGATTATAAAGATGCCGTTCCTGAGTTGATGGCTGCATTATAAAATCACCTCTCTCGCCTTTGGCACACATTGGTCGGGTGATATAATAAGACAATAAAAACCAAAAGCGTGGTTTTAGATTTTATTGGCACATATTTCAAAAGGCTTGGATGTGAAAATATCCAAGCCTTTTATTTATTTGTTGTTTTTGCCAAAGCCAGGCAGCTGCCAGCCAAATAAAATTGCCGAGCCGCGCAACCAAAATGCAAGCAATACTGCTGGAATGGCGGCAAGCCAAAATCCAACATTCAATGAATAAAGCCCAACGAAAACAGTTGATCCCAATAATGCGGCGGTAATATAAATTTCACGCCGCAAAAGCATGTTTTGCTGCCCCGCCAATACATCACGAATTACACCACCGAATACACAGGTAATGACACCCATTATTACAGCATTAAGGGGTGAAACCCCATTTGCCAGTGCCTTAGATGCACCGACGACAGAAAATGCTGCCATACCTGCCGCATCAAGCCAGATGATAATATCAAACTTAAAGACCACATAACCAAATAGCCACACCAATAATGCCGATAATAAACAGATGGCAATATAGGCGGGCTGGTGAATCCAAAAAACTGGAACATCAATCAATAAATCGCGCAATGTTCCGCCACCAATACCTGTAACACACGCGAAAAAGCCAAAAGTTATTATGTCGTGCTTTTTACGTGCTGCAACCAATGCACCGGTTGCCGCAAAAATAAATGTACCCGCCAAATCAAGGGTAAAAAATATGTCTTTTAAATCAGTCATTCAGATTTTTCCCGAAGCCAATGCGCCAAACCTTCTTCAGATAAATTTCCGGCGGCAAGTTCCAAAAAGGCTGCCGCTGCTTCGGCTTGTGAAGCTTTGAATTTAACACCGTGTACCCGCAAAAAACTAAGGCAGCATAAAAAAGCGGTGCGCTTATTGCCATCAATAAAAGGATGATTTCGAACAATGCCAAACCCGTATGCCGCCGCAAGCAAGAAAATATTTGCAGCACCATCCGCAACAATATTTTGGGGGCGCGCCAATGCACTTTTCAACAATCCAATGTCACGTACACCGTCCGCCCCGCCATAGTTTTTTATAGACATTTGATGCAGCATTAAGGCGATATCTTCGTCAATCCATTGCCAGTCTTTCATGATAGTGCCTATTTAGCCAATTCACGCATAGTTAGGTCGTAATCACGCATAATTTCGCGGGCGGCATCGACATAAGCAGAAAAATTACTGTTATTGTTAGAGATAATGATATTTTCATTATTCTTGTTAATTTGCACCTCTGCACCAACATCAAGGCCAAAATCATCGATTAGTGCCTTCGGAAGAATTACGCCAACGCTATTGCCGATTTTTACAAGTTTTGTCACAGCCATAATTGCACCTTTTAAGTTATAACATAAGTTATAACATGCCGTGCTCACAGTTTCAAGAAAAAAGGCCCGCAATTTGCGAGCCTTTAATTCATTATTATGCAAGCAATTTATTGCCCTTTGCGCGATTTGAAATATCTGAAGAAATCGCTATCTGGGCTTACGATAATATTTGTACCTTCGGGGAAGGCTTTATCATACGATTGCATTGAACGGTAAAATGCCGCAAAGTCAGGATCTTGATTATAGGCATCGGCAAGAATTTTTGCCCGTTCTTGATCTGCGGCACCGCGAACCTCTTGTGCCTTACGGTCACCGTTTGCGCGAACTTGTGCTGCTGCCTGTTCACGCTCCGAACGCATGCGTTGGAAGACACGTTCTTCGTTTGCTTGTGGCAAATCGGCGGCGCGGATTTTTACATCGACAATAACCAGACCCCAATCGCGCGCCTCGACATTCATTACACGTTTGATTTCCGCCATTAATGCGGCACGACGACCGGAAATGATGTCACTTGAAGAAGATGAACCCAAAACATTACGCATTGATGCCTCGAGCAAGCTTTCAAGGCGGGCGCGGGCAACGGTTTCGGTTCTTACACGTTGATAAAAACGCAATGGGTCGGTAATGCGCCAACGAACGAATGAATTAACCTCAAGGCGTTCTTGGTCGGCGGTTACGATTTCTGATTTGCTATTTGGTTGTAAATCAAGAATACGGCGTTCAAAAAGCACAACATTCTCGGTGATTGGAACCCGAATTTTTAAACCAGGGTCAAGACCATCTTGGTTGATTATGCGTTTTGGTTGCCCAAATTGCAAAACCAAGGCTTGTTTAGTTTGTGGCACGACAAAAAGTGACGAAGCCGCCGCAATTACCGCAATCGGAAGTGCAAATAATAAAGAAGATTTATTCATTATTTATTGCCTCCATTATTGGCATTATTTGCGTTTTGCGCATCTTTTGGCGCGGCAGGTTTAAGAAGGTCTTGTGGTAAAACCATCATAGTGCCATTGCCCGCTTTTTCATCGATGATGATTTTATTCGCGCGCTCATAAATTTTTTCCATGGTTTCAAGATAAATCCTTTGGCGTGTAACATCGGGCGCCAATTTATATTCCTGATAAAGCTGGTTAAAGCGTGCTGCCTCACCCTGTGCCTGTGGAACAACCGAATTGCGATAGGTTGTTGCTTGGTTCACCTTGGTTTCGGCTTCTTGTGATGCGGCCGCAACTTGGCGGAATGCATCAACAACCGATGAAGGCGGTTCGGAACGACGTAAATTCACTTGCGTAATCACAATACCAGATTGGTATTGATCAAGTGTTTTTTGTATTAATTCCTTGGTTTGGCTTTCTACTTGTGCCCGACCTGTTGTCAAAACTTTTTCAAGTTGTGAACGCCCAACCACCTCACGCATTGCTGCTTCGGCAACCGCACTAATGGTTTGGTCGGCATTGCCGTTATTATCGGGGCCATGGGCAACATTAAACACAAAATCAGGGGCATTATTAACCCGCCAAAAAACTTGGAAGCCAACATTGACGATGTTTTCATCGCCCGTAAGCATCAAGCCATTGGTTGCATTTTCATCGCCATCTGCACCAACTGTAAGGGTGTTTACCTTTTGCACATTAACAATTGTATGGCGTTCAATTGGAGAAGGTAAGCGGTAATTAAGGCCATCACCAGCAATGCGAACAAATTGCCCAAAGCGGGTAACAATCGCCTCTTCACCTGCGTCAACCTTATAAATCCCCGATGCCAGCCACAGGGCCAAAATGCCCATACCAATATAACCAAACACGCGCCCATCAACATTGCCGCCATTTGAATATGTTGGTGGTGTATTGTTTCCACCGCCACCCGCGCCATTGCCAAACATGCCGCGAATTTTATCTTCTACGCGCTTGGCAAGATCATCAAGATTTTGAGATTGTTGGCCATTACCGCCATTACCCCAAGGATTGTTTGGGGTATTTTGTGAATTATTCGGACGGTTATTTGGGTATTGCCCCCAAGGACCTTTTACGGGTTCATTCCCTTTATTGTTTGTGTCTTGTGGCTTACCCCAAGGGCTTGATGGCTTCTGGGGGCTGCTTGGCTTTTCATTATTCGGATTCTTATTATCCGAATCATTGTCATCAGACATTATTTTTCCCTTATTAAAAAAATTAATTATGTGCTTAGGCCATAATTCTTTTCAATTCTTTTATATAAAGGGACTTTTGCACAAAGTTCAAGTTTTTAAGTGGTTTTTCCGCCATTGGTTGGCTTGCGAACCATAATTTTAATATCAAATGGGAATTGATCATGCTCTGCGGCATCAAAATGTGTGGTTTCAACGGTTTCCCATGCGCTTTCATCATTGATTTCAAAAAACGTATCGCCGCCAATTTCGCAATCCGCCTCGGTTAAATAGATTTTATCGGCAAGTGATTGCGCCTGATTATAAATTTCACCGCCACCAATCACAAAAACCTCGTCAAGGCCATTTTCGCTGGCAATCGCACGTGCGGCGGCGGCGGCGGTAACAAGGTTTGAGAAAACCAAAACCTCACTATTGGGGTTTGATGCCGCCTTAAAATTATAATCGCGGCTTATTACAATATGGGTGCGGTTTGGCAATAATTTTGGCAATGATTGAAACGTCTTGCGCCCCATAATGATAGGTTTGCCGGATGTAAGCTTTTTAAAATTTTGCAAATCCGAACGCAAATGAAACGGCAAATCACCATTAATCCCAATACAATGGTTTTTAGTGCGCGCAACGATAATAGAAAGTGTTGGGGTTTTTGTCATGATAGGGGTTTTACAGGGATTTGGGAGCGCGGGGAAGAAGGTAATCAAAAGTTCTGCCAGAAAATGCAGGAATAACATCTATACCATGTTATTTATTTAATGGCGGACAGAGAGGGATTCGAACCCTCGATAGACTTTCACCTATACACGCGTTCCAGGCGTGCGCCTTCAACCACTCGGCCACCTGCCCCAACCATTAAAATAATACGAGATACCTGTGTTTCAGGTGACCTCGTTGGTTTACTTGGTCGTTACGTTGACACTTCACTTAGTGCCACCTGCCCCAACCATTAAATAATACGAGAGACCTGAGTTCAGGTGACCTCGTTGGTTTGTTTGGTTGTTTCGCTTACGCTACACTTCCGGGCCACCTGCCCCAAGCATTAATTTAAACTTGGGATAAACCCAAATTTAATAAAAAGACCGTGGTTAAGGGTCTTAAATTGAGAAAGTCTGAATATATTTTTACGAGATAAATGCAAGATGTTTGCACACTTGGCTTGAATAAACTATTCGCAAGCGGGTTTTAGTTTAAGGCACATGCAATGGGCGGTGTCATTATAGCCCCAGGTAAATTCTTCGCATTGTTGGATTGCTTTGGGTGCTTCGGATCTTATGGCGTGTTGAAAACCAAGGCGGGAGAAAAAGGTTTCGGCATTAATTGTTAAAAGCCAAAGTTTTTTAAGCCCCAAATCCCGCGCCTCATTAATCAAGGCTTTGACTAGTTTTTTGCCAGAACCCATGCCTCGCAGGGCATTCTTTATAACCACCGAACGAAGCACAGCGGCGTCATTATAAATCTCGATACCGCCCCACCCAAGTGGCGCACCGTTTTCGGCAGTGATTGAAAAGAAACTAATTGGGGCGAAGCCAATGGTTTGTACCGGCAATCCTTCGGATAAAAGGATAATTTTCAAATCCCCGAGTTCTTTTTTATTTATGCGTTTCAACCCGTTTTGCATCTGGTTCTCTTGATCAATTTTATTATTATGAACAGAAGATTTTAGCATATTAGAGCATCCGCGTAAATTAAACCCTAATATCGAGGAACATACCCTTTCGCACAAAGGCTCCCTCGGGTTTTTTGGGGGCTTCTTCAACCGTGTTTATCGCCACATCATTGTTAATTGCGGTCGTTGTAATATTTTCTTTTTCCACAACGGGCGCACTTTTTGGTGTTTGTGTTGCCACTGGTGTCTGTGGGACATTCACTGCGCGTGCCTGCGCCATTTTTTGGGCAAAGGCGGCAAGTGCCGGATTGTTAAATCGTGGTGCGTCGGAAATATTAGCCATTCGTAAACATTAGGAATTTATGCTTAACAAATAGTTTATAAGCCCAAAAATTGTCCCGCAATAATATTATAAACCGGGGTCAAAAGTGGCAATATCAGCGCAATCAAAAATCTGATCCATTGATTGGGCGCAGCATTCGGATGGTGTAACTTTAACAACTTTGGCAGGAATGCCAGCAACCGTTGCGCCGCGCACCACGTCTTTAAGCACCAATGAACCCGCCGCAATACGCGCATTTTCACCAATGCGAATATTACCAAGCACTTTTGCGCCCGCGCCAATCAAAACGCCATCGCCAATTTTTGGGTGGCGATCGCCACCTTCTTTACCAGTTCCACCAAGGGTAACGTTGTGAAGTATGGAAACATTGTCACCAATTACGGCGGTTTCGCCAACGACAATCCCTGTGGCATGGTCAATGAACACGCCTTTGCCGATTTTTGCGGCGGGGTGGATATCAACCTGAAACAGCTCACTAACCCTACTTTGAAGGTGAAGCGCCAATAATTGGCGGCCATTTTGCCACAAATAATGCGCCACACGGTGCGCCTGAAGTGCTTGAAAACCTTTGAAATATAAAAATGGTTGTAAATATGAATGGCATGCGGGGTCACGCTGCATTACGGCATCCATATCAATTTCGGCATATTCAACAATTTGTGGATTGCTTATGTAAGCTTCGGCGCAGACTTCGCGAATTTGTAACGAGTTTAAATCTGCCCCACCAATTTTTTGTGCAAGTTGATAGGCAAGTGCGCGCGATAATGATTTATGGTTTAAAATCGTTGCATGCAATAATGACCCAAGTGCTGGCTCATCGCTTGCCGCCTGTCCGGCCTCAAAGCGCATAATATCCCAAATATTGCCATTCGTTTGGTTATCAATGACTTTTAGAGGCGTATTATTTTTAACGAGATTGTTACCCATAACTCAATTTCTTTGTAAAAAATCTATTTGGTGGTCGGGGCAATAAAATTCAAGAGCGTTTAATCCAAATGCCCAAAACAACCTGCCATTTGGATAACAGATTAAGTTTAATAAAACCAGAATAAATTTATTCTGGTTTTATTTTGCCCTTATTTCGCTCTGGCGATGCGCAATAAATTGGTTGCCCCTGGTGTGCCAAATGGAACGCCCGCGACCACAACAATTCTATCACCAGATTTGGCAAGCCCAATTCCGCTTGCATAAATGGATGCAAGTTCTGCCATTTCTTCAATGTCTTTTGGGTCATAGATTATGCGAGTTTCCATGCCCCAAGCAAGCGCAAGTTTACGTGCCGATTGAATGTTTGGGGTAAGGGTAAGGATTGGCTGCAATGGTCTTTCACGTGAAATACGCAATGCAGTTGTTCCACGCGCCGAAAAGGCAACCAAACATTTGGCATTGGAAACATCCGCCGCAACTTTTGCCGCCGCAGAGATTGCATCGGAAATTTCATGCTCTGGACTTGAATGTTCGGCATCCATTAACCCAGCCCAGCGCGGATCTTTTTCAACGCGTTCGGCAATACGGCTCATCACCTCAACAGCCTCAAGTGGGAAGTCACCCGATGCAGTTTCCGCCGAAAGCATAAGGGCGTCCGTGCCTTCATAAACCGCATTGGCAACGTCGGAAGCCTCGGCACGGGTAGGGGTTGATGATGTAATCATGCTTTCAAGCATTTGTGTCGCAACAATGGTTGGCACGCCGCGTTGACGTGCCGCACGAAGGATGGTTTTTTGTGCAATAGGCACTTCTTCGGGGGCAAGTTCAACCCCCAAATCGCCACGTGCCACCATAACGCCATCACAATAATCAAGAATTTCGTTAAGTGATTTCAGTGCCGCCGGCTTTTCAATTTTCGCCAAAACCGCTGCGCGACCTTTTACAATAGAGCGTAATTCAGCCATGTCTGCCGCACGTTGTACGAATGATAAAGCAACCCAATCAACCCCAAGTTCAAGCGCGAAATTAACATCTTTGCGGTCTTTTTCGGAAATTGCCGATAATGGCAATACAACTTCGGGGACGTTAACCCCCTTACGGTCGGATAAAAAACCCGCGCGAATACATTTAACTTCGGCCCAATCACCGCCGTGGTCGGTTACTTCAAGACGGACTTTGCCATCATCAACCAAAAGGTTAAGCCCTTTTTTCATTACCGCAAAAATTTCTTTGTGCGGCAATGAGCATTGGGTTTCGTCACCTTCAATTTTTTCAAGAACAAGGCGGAATTTACCACCCGCCTCTAGCTTGATTTTCTTGCCATCCTTGAATGTTCCAAGGCGAAGTTTTGGCCCTTGTAAATCGGCAAGAATACCAAGTGGGCGTTGCACAGCAAGCTCGGCAGAGCGCACGGATTCATAGGCAAGTCGGTGATCTTCAAATGACCCGTGTGAAAAGTTCAGGCGAAAAACATCAACCCCCGCCTGTGCAAGTGCCAAAGTGGTATCTGGATCGCGACTTTTGGGACCAAGTGTAGCAACGATTCTGGTGCGGCGGTTTCTTATCATATTGAACCTTTATTGATTAAATTGTGCGGCAAGGCGGGCATTGGCTTCGATGGTTGCGAAATCCTCGGCCTCTAGTAATTGTTTGGTTGCAATCCAGCTTCCACCCACGGCAACAACGTTTGAAAGTGCAAGATAATTAGGGATTTTATCAAGGCTGATACCACCAGTTGGGCAGAATTGCGCATGTTTAAATGGCCCTTGGAATGATTTTAACGTTCCCGCACCACCAAATGATTCTGCTGGGAAGAATTTTAAAACCCCAAAACCTTCTTCAAGGCGGCTCATAACTTCTGTGGCGGTGGTAACCCCAACCATAACATCCATATCAAGTTTTAATAATGCCTCACGCAATTGTGGGCTAGAGCCAGGGGTAACAATGAAATCAGCGCCAACTTTAACACAGGCTTCAACATCCCCCTCGGTTAAAATTGTGCCTGCACCAACCACCAAAGACGGCGCAGCATCCTTCATTTCACGGATTGAAGCAATGCCGCATTCGGTACGAAGGGTAACTTCGGCATATTTGATGCCACCTTTTTCAAGGGCAACAGCCAAGGGGGCGGCATATTCAATTTTTGGAATTTCCAAAACTGGAATAATCGGGTTTAATCTTAAACGTGAAGCAAAGGCAGTCATTTCATAATCCTCATTGTGCAAACATTGCTGCACCACGAAGTGCAGCATATTTATCGGTATTTCTTAGTAAAGGAACGTCACGAACATAATTTGACATCGTGCCAATATTTTTGAAACGTTCCAGAAAATCATCAGTAGCGATGAATTTTGACAATTGTTCTGCGACCCCGCCGGCAATTATGCAGCCGCCCTGTGCGCCCATTCCCAAAATTGCATTAGCGCAGAAAGTTGCCAGCATAAGTGAAAGGGTTTTGGCCGCATCAACCGCCAATTGTGACGATAAATTCGCTGCTGCCTCACCAATTTCTGGCGGTGTATCAAATGGCGTGTGTTCGCCGCGAATTGTTCCCAAACATTTGTAAACCCTTAATAAACCGGGGCCGGAAACCACATGTTCAAAAGTTACGTTATCAAATGCACTTGCAAGGATTTTTAAAATCTCACGTTCTATGTCAGAACGTGGTGCAAATGCCTGATGGCCACCTTCGGTCGGCATGACGCGGTATCCGTCATTGGTTTCAACTAAACCGGCCATACCAAGCCCAGTTCCTGGACCTAAAATAACTTTGGGTGCGCCAGCCACTGGCTTCCCTTTATTGATAACCTCAAACGCATTGTCTTTGGTTGCGGGTATTGCCATTGCTTGTGCCGCAAAGTCATTGACCAAAAGCACATCATCAAGGCCAAAAATTTCTTTAATCTTTGAGGCTGAAACCACCCAATCTGAATTAGTGAAGCGCACCTCATCCGCGCCAGTTACACCAGCAAGTGCAAAGACCGCAGTTTTTGGTTTTTCTTCAATTTCAACCAACCAGTTTTCAAGCGCTGCTTCTAATGAGCGAAATTCTTCAACCGGTTTTATGCCGACATGAGTAAGGTCAATTTTGCCATTGCTAAGACGTTTTGCAATTGCAAGCCTTGCATTTGTGCCGCCAACATCGCCAACTATAACCGGTTTATCCATTTTGTGTGCTTTCCCCTGTTAAATATTCAATTCTTAATATTCAAATTGTGATGCGCCATCTTCGGCAGCACCAGCATTTTTGCGAAATACGTTGAATAATTCGCGCCCAATGTCGTTTTGCGAATCCGACATATCGGGAAGAATTGCGGTGCGGTTTTCCCATTCTTTTTCATCTACCAATGCCTCAATAATTCCATTGGCATCGATATGGATTATATCACCATCACGGATTTTGGCGATAGCGCCCCCACCCAATGCCTCTGGTGTTATGTGGATTGCCGCCAAAATTTTACCCGATGCGCCCGACATACGACCGTCGGTCAAAAGTGCAACTTTAAAACCCTTATCTTGTAAAACGCCAAGTGCTGGGGTTAATTTGTGTAATTCTGGCATACCATTCGCGCGTGGCCCTTGCCCACGAACCACCACCACGACATCCTTATCAAGTTCACCGGCTTTAAATGCTTCGTGAAAAGACGATTGTGAGGTGAAAACCCGTGCTGGCGCTTTTATTTCATGGTGATCTTGTGAAACCGCAGAAATTTTTACGCAACCACGACCAATATTGCCTTTAACAAGGCGTAAGCCCCCAGTTGTTGCAAATGGATTTGCAAGCGGACGCAAGACATCTTCGTCATGGCTTTTTTTGGTGCCTGCTTGCCATACTGCAAGGTCGCCGTCCAAGAACGGCTCTTGAGTATAGTTTGAAAGCCCTTTGCCCATAACGGTCATAACATCGTCATGCAATAATCCGCCTTCAAGTAACTGATCAATCAAAAAGGCAATGCCGCCCGCCGCATGGAAATGGTTCACATCGGCTGGCCCGTTCGGATAAACGCGCGCCAAAAGCGGGGTGGCCTCTGAAATGTCTTCAAAATCTTGCCAATTGATAATAATCCCTGCTGCGCGTGCCATCGCCGGAAGGTGCAACATATGATTGGTCGAACCACCAGTGGCACAAAGACCAACCATTGCGTTTACAATTGCTTTTTCGCTTATGACTTTACCAAGTGGCAAATATTCATCACCCAAATGTGTGATTTTGCTTGCGCGGACGCCTGTTGCCTTTACCAATGCAGCACGTAATGGATTGCGCGGATTAATAAAAGCGGAATTTGGCATATGAACGCCCATAAATTCCATCATCATCTGATTGGAATTTGCGGTTCCATAGAATGTGCAAGTACCTTCTTCGTGATAGGCCTTTGATTCGGATTCAAGTAACTCTTTGCGTCCAACCTTGCCTTCGGCATATAATTGGCGGGTTTTTGCTTTTTCACTATTGGAAATGCCAGAGGTCATTGGGCCAGATGGGCAGAAAATAAACGGCAACCAGCCAAAGCGTAATGCACCAATCATCAACCCAGGAACGATTTTATCGCAAACGCCAAGACAAATACCTGCGTCAAACACATCGTGCGACATCGCAATCGCGGTGGACATGGCAATAATATCGCGTGAAAATAGCGATAATTCCATGCCTTCAAAGCCTTGTGTTACTCCATCACACATTGCCGGAACGCCGCCCGCAACCTGTGCAATTGCGCCATATTTACGAACTGCTGTTTTGATAATGTCGGGATAGTCTTTTAATGGCTCATGTGCCGAAAGCATGTCATTATAGGCGGTTACGATACCAATATTTGGCCATTTACCACCAATTAATTCGGATTTATCAAGCGCAGGGCAGGCGGCATAAGTATGTGCCTGATTAGCAGCCGCCAAACGTTCGCGGCTTGGGGTTTTTGATTTATGGCTTTCAATAAGCGCAAGATATTCTTCACGTGTCTTTTGAGAACGCGCAATTATCCTGTCGGTCACAGCATTAATTTCGGGACGCAATTATTTTATCCTTCTTTTGGTAGCCCGCAAAAAGCGAACTTAAATTGCAATTTTACTATGCGAAATAATTATCTTATTCCGCCCAGAAAACGACAAAACCTTTTTTGGCGGCATCAACTGCTGCCTTGATTGGGCTTGAGCTTGCGTCCCCAGTTATTGCACGCTCAAACACTTCTAATTTTTTTATACCAAATATGAGTAGCATTACCATATCGCAAGATGCAATAGCAGGCAAAGTTAATGTTATTCTTAACGGATATTTTTTTCCAACCTCTGAATGGGC